>Ga0193952_1000046_pt1 | contig 52556 bp, 48 predicted proteins | sample BB_3_MG_FD_140368 | JGI IMG/M metagenome (GOLD analysis project Ga0193952, IMG submission 140368) | Microbial mat bacterial communities from the Broadkill River, Lewes, Delaware, United States - BB_3_MG | ecosystem: Environmental > Aquatic > Freshwater > River > Microbial mats | place: USA... | reverse complement strand
TCAAATCTTTTTTTGTAAATTTATCTACCATGATTTTTATATACCTTTATTGCACAATCTATTCTTGATGCTATTTCTTCTTTATCATACAGTCTAAAATCTGTATAAAACCTAAATATCTCACTAGAGTTCGCTCTAAATGAAGTCATAACTGAACCACTATATAGTTTGCACTCTTTAGCTTTTTTATTTGGATTTTTCTTATCGTTTTCTATTAGCTCATATTTGATTGTCAAGAATTTATTTATATCTTTTTTAGGACTTTTACCTATTGATTTTTCATAAAAAGAGTCTAACTCTTTAAGTGAAATATAATCCTCAATAATCGACTTTGAATATTCCGATTTTATATAACCACCTTGTAGTTTATAAAAACCTTTTTCTAAAGCTTTCTGAGATGAATCTAATAGTTTTTGATTAAATACTTTGTAAGTTGTGAAGTTATCTTCTTCACATTCAAGTTTTGTGATTTGTTTTTTTACTATTTTTTTTGCAGGTTCATTAGGGTCTTTAACTATATACTTTACATATAAAGTTAAAGTCACCCCAATAATAATAATCGAAGCAAGAGTAAAAAAGTTGTTTACTATTTGACTCTGTTTTCTCATATAAAAAGTCCTATACTAAGGCTTCTTTTAATACATCTTCGATTGTATCAACAGCTTTGATTTCCATAGCTTTTTTAACTTCTTCTGGAATGTCTTCTAAGTCTCTCTCAAAGTTCTTTCTAGGAATTAATGCTTTTGTCATCTTAGCTTTAAACGCAGCGATTAATTTCTCTTTTAATCCACCAATAGGTAAAACTTTTCCTGATAATGTTAACTCACCAGTCATAGCAATATCAGATTGAATTTTTCTATTACTTAAAATAGATGCAAAAGTTAATGCCATAGTAATACCAGCACTTGGTCCATCTTTTGGAGTTGCACCTTCTGGGATATGTAAGTGAATATCATATCTTTTATATACTTCACTTGGATCTACTTTAGTATTTTCTTCTTTTTCTTTTAAAGTCTTAGGAATAATATCTTCATCAATTTTTAAAGCACCAGTATCAATAAGTACTTTTACAACAGAATAAGAAATTCTTGAAGATTCTTTCATAACATCACCTAAGTTACCAGTAACAGATAAGATACCCTTACCTTTTAACTTAATAGCTTCAGTTTTTAGAACATCTCCACCTACTGCTGTCCATGCTAATCCATTTGCAATACCAACAGAGTTTTTCTTATCAGCTGGGTCAATTTCAAAGATTGGGTTATCTAAGTATGACTTTAAATTCTTAGTTGAAATAGAAACTTTTTCAAGTTTAGAATCAGTAAGCAACTTCTTAACTGCTTTTCTAAATAGTTTTGAGAATACACGTCTTAGATTTCTAACCCCTGCTTCTCTTGTATATTTAGAAATAATTGTTTCAATTGTTGGTTTAGAAAGTGATACTTCACTTTTCTTTAAACCGTGTTTTATTAATTCTTGAGGAATTAAGTAATCTTTCGCAATATGATATTTCTCATTTGGTGTATATGAAGAAATTTCAATAAACTCCATTCTATCTCTAAGAGGAGCAGGAATTCTTCTAACATCATTTGCAGTTGCTACGAAAATAGTTTGTGATAAATCAATAGCAAAATTTAAATATAAATCTCTAAACTCATTGTTTTGTTCAGGATCTAAAATCTCTAACATTACAGCAGTTGGGTCACCTCTATGATTTGCTCCAAGTTTATCAATCTCATCTAAAACCATTACTGGATTCATTTGTTTTGCATCAACTAAACCTTTTACAAGTCTACCTGGCATTGCTCCAACATATGTTCTTCTATGTCCTCTTAATTCATTTACATCTTCCATTCCACCAAGAGCGATTCTAACTAGTGGTCTTTTAAGTGCTTTTGAAATAGAGTTTGCTAAAGAAGTTTTACCAACTCCTGGAGGTCCCACGAAACATAAAACAGTTCCCTTAGCTTTTAAATCTTTGTTTTCTCTTTGCTCTAATAATTGCTTAACAGCAAAGTATTCAGAGATTCTCTCTTTTGCTTTTATAAGTGAATAGTGGTCTTTATTTAACTGTTCTTCTACATTTGCAACAGAGATTTTTTCATCTGCATATTGACCAAATGGAACATCTAAAACTTGTTCAATATAAGTTTGAAGTAAAGAAGCATCAGGTGAATCTTGGTGCATTCTACTTAACTTATCAATTTGTTTTTTAGTCTCTTTGTATCCATCAACAGGCATATGAACTTTGATTTTCTTAAGTCTTTTTTTGTAAGCCTTAATCTCTTCATCTTTTTTATTATCAGTACCAAGCTCTTTATTAATAGCTTTGATTTGTTCTTTTAAGAAGTAATCTTTATGAGTTTTTTCAATTTTAGAATTTACTTTTTGAGTAATCTCTTTTTGAATTTTAAAAGACTCAATCTCTTTTTTGATAACTTCGATAATATCTAAAAGTCTTTTTTCAATATTTGTTTCTGCAAATAAATGATAAGCTTCATCTTTTTTAACTTTTAACACAGAAGAAATTAAATCTGCAATTCTAGTTGCATCTTCATTTTCTTCAATAGTTTTAATTAAATCAGCTGGAAACTTAGAGTTTAATCTAGAAAGCTTTTTAACTTGCTCAACTAAAACATCAATTACAGACTTAATACTTTCTTCTTCAAATTCTTCATTTTTAAGTGTATCAACATAAGCAACAACTGGATTTTCAGCTGAAAATTCAGAAATTCTACCTTTTGCTAAACCTTGGAAAAGTACTTTAATTTTACCATCTGGTAAAGAAACCTTTCTCATAATGTTACCAATAACACCAACATCATAAAAAGAGTCTTCTTCTCTTTTCCCTTCACTACCTTGCTTTGAAACAGCAACAATAACTAATTTATTCTCTTCAATTGCATATTCAACAGCTTTAATATTGTCTTCATTTCCTAAGAAAAGAGGCGCAATCATAAATGGATATAAAAATATCTCATCTTCGATTATTAAAGGTATACTTTGGGGAAATTCATCATAGTTTTCTAATTCCATTCTACACTCCTAAATTATATAAATTATTATTCAAATATCGATCTATAAAAAGGAACCTCAACTGGTTCAATTTCATTTGGGTTTACCCAAGATGTTTTTACTTTTTCATTGTAAAAATCTGCTGCTTCTTTTTTGCCTTTTTTAGCATATAAATCAGCGATACTCTTATCTAGAGATGCTTTTGCCATATGTAATCTTGCGTTGATAGTATCAACTAAAGGCATATATGGAGACCTTTGATATTTTAATTTAAATTGAGCAATTTGTTTAATAGTATCTTCTACTAATTCTTGATCTCTTAATTGATAAGTAAATCCTAAGAAGTTAGCTTTGATTTTTAAATATCTTGCATAATCAATATTTTTACTTAATGCGAATCTTTTAATATATTCGTCTAAATAGAAGTTTGCTAAAGAATACTCTTCTTCATCAATATGTGAGTTTACTAATACAAGTAAAGCTGTAGGAATTAATGGAGAGTTTCTATGCTCACTCTCTAAAGATGTATATGTATCATCTGCTAAATCTAAATCACCTGTAGTGATTTGTGTAAGCATTTTGTTATACCAGTATAGTGCAGGCTTATTATACTCTGCTGTTTGAGTTTTACTAGAACAAGCTGTAAAAACAAAAACTGAACAAGCAATTAAAAGTAAATTTCTTATTTTGAAACTATTAGTCATTCAAATATCCTTTCTCGTTAAAGCCAATATTCTACCTAATAATAGCTTAGGAAATATCTGCTATAATTACTAAAAATAATGAAAAAGGCAATAAATATGAAACTTACTTTGATTGGAAATGGTATCATGGCTCAATCTTTAGCTAATGGTTTAGTAAAGAACTATGAGGTTGAAGTTATAGGAAGAGATATAAACAAACTTAAATCTATGCAAGAAAAAATTCCTGAGATTTCTATCAAAGTTTTAGATGATCAAGAAGATATAACAAATAAAATAGTAATTTTTTGTGTGAAGCCATATGCACTACAAAGTGTTTCTGCAAGACTTACAGGAGAAGCAAATATGCTTCTATCTATTTTAGCAGGAACTACACTTGATAGTTTAAGAAAACAAATAAAATCAAAACATTACGTAAGAACTATGCCAAATGTAGCAGCTTCGGTTAAAGCTTCTATGACAACAGTTACAGGGGATCCTGAAGGTAAAACTGTAGCTTTAGATATTTTCTCATCAATTGGAAAAGCAATTTGGGTAAATACTGAAAATCAACTTGATATTGCAACAGCTGTTGCTGGTTCTGGACCTGCATTTTTAGCTTTAATAGCAGAAGCTATTGCTGATGGTGCAGTTAAAGCTGGACTTGAAAGACATATAAGTACAGAATTAGTTCAAGGTTTATTCGCTGGAACTTCTGCACTTTTAAAACACTCACATCCTGCAATCATAAAAGATTCAGTTATGAGTCCTGGCGGAACTACAGCAGCAGGTTATGGAAAACTTGAAGAAAACCATGTAAGAAGTGCAATGATAGAAGCTATAAATGAAGCATATAACAAAGCACAAGAGCTTGCTAAAAAGTAGTTTTTCTACCTTTGAAACTATTGTTAGTATTACTATACTAGCTATTATAATAAGTGGATTTGCAAATTTCACTTATTATGATAAAAACTCATCACAAAACTTTAATGACTTAAATAAAATAGAAAATCTATTTGATACAAATAAATATAAAACCCTTCCTTCTTATAGTAAGACTATAAATATTAGTAAAAATAATACTAATGAGCTTATTCAAGTAAAAGTATATGAATTTAAAAATGAAAATATAAAAGTTGTAAAATATGAAAAGTAGTTTTACTCTTTTAGAAATAATACTAAGCATCATAATTTCATCTATAATAATTGTTTATACTCTAGGATTTGCAAAAGAAATTTTCCTTGATAATAAAACAAGTCAAGAAATAGAAATCAAAAAAGTTGATTTACTTTTCGCAAAAGCTTTTTTGCAAAAGAACTCACAAAATTTAAAAGAAAATCTAGAATATAAAAACAAAACTTTATATTTTAAAAATAGTACTCTTTTAGAAGAAGTAGAAAAGTTTGAGTTAAAAATACAAAACGATGAAGTAAGTATATTTATAAATACAAACAATCAAATAGAACAAATATGGAATTTTAAATTATGAATAAAAAAGCTTTTACTCTTTTAATCACATTAGTAGTTTTAACTATTTTTTCATATGTTGGTGTTTTAATACTTGAAACAAAATCAATTGAGAGTAAAAATATACAAAATAAATATTTGTATATTCAAGCAAAAAATCATAAAGAGTTTTTAAAGTCATATATAAAAAGTATAAACTTAGTAGGTATAGATAAATTAAATATAGAAGATTCAAACTTTAATATAAATGCTTTTATAAAAAAGAATGAAGATTCTTATATTATTGATATTTTTGTAAAATCAAAGAAATATGATATTTCTTTACATGAAAACTTTACTAGATAATTACATCTAAAACTTTTTTAGCTAATTGTAAAGCCTTACTTCTATGAGAAAACTCTTTTTTAACTTCATGGGGCAATACACCTAAAGTTTTATCAAAACCTTTTGGAATAAATAAAGGGTCATAACCAAAACCTTCTGTACCCATTGGATTACTAGTTACATCTCCATGCATCCATCCATGAACAGTATAAGGATGTCCTTTATAAATAATAGCAATACAAGCAGTATAATATGCTGGTGTTCGCTCTAAATTTTTTGCATTTAGATTTTCAATCATTTTATTATTGTTTTGCTCATCTGTAGCATTCTCACCTGCATATCTAGCAGAATAAATTCCTGGTTCATTATTTAAAGCTGGTACTGTAATTCCAGAATCATCAGAAATAACAATAACATCTTTATAATTTTTATTTATTAACTCATCATAAATTGTTTGAGCTTTTTTTATTGCATTACCTTTGAAACTATCTTTATCTTCTACTATTTCAATATCACCTAAAATCTCTTTAAAAGCGATAACCTCGTCATTTGGCATTAACTTTTGAAACTCTTTGATTTTTCCTTTATTTCCCGATGCTAAAACTACTTTCAATATATTCCTTTGATACAAATTATATTTTTAATATATAAGTATATTAGATATTCCTTATTTAATTATAAAAATAATCATGTATAATATTTAATGGGAAATAAATGTAGGAGAATAAAGTGAAAAAAACTTATTTATTTTTTTTATTTCATTTTTATGCGCAATTTATATATCATTAACTAATGAAGGACAATTTTCATCTGATGATATTATATGGACATGTACTATTTGTTTATTCTGTATGGCACCAATTCCTCTATTATTGTCTTTTATTAATCCTTATTTATTAAAATTTAATGTATATGGTAATTTTAATAAATATAAAGATTTGCAACATAAAAGATATATTCAAAACTTTGAAAGAAATAAAAATAAAATATACAAAGAAAACAATAACCATTTTGATGAAAAGAACTTAAAAAAAATTGAGCATATTCATGATAAATTATATTCAAATTACTTATTAAGAGTAAGTAATTATTTAGATGTTGAGTATGATGTTTTTGTAGGTTTTATAACTTTTTTATATATTAGTTTTATAACTATATTTGTATTTTCTATAAACTATATTTCTGTAGACAATCGACTTGGCATTTTAGAAACAATCACTCCTTACTCAAAAAATGAGATTTTTGAATATATTAATAATTATGAAGAGAAAAGAGCAGATTTTATTAACAATTATTTACACAATAAGGATGATATAGAACTAGAGAATATCATAAATCAAGAATTGATAATCACAACAAATGATTCAAATATTCGAACAGGACCAAGTACAAAATACAAAATCTTATATAGTTTAAATAAGAATAATAAAATATTAGTTCTCGGAAAAGTTAAAAATAAAAACTGGTATCAAATTATAACAAATGACAATAATGAAGCTTATATACATAGAAGTCTACTTAAAGGTTTAAAATGAAAGCAACATTAATATTATTTATTTTTATCTCCAGTTTAATATCTAAATCATTATCCATTGAAGGAAATATGAAAGAAGGTTTCTTAATTATTCAAGGACTCAGTAAATGTAAAGATTATGAGAAGAATGAATCTGTATATGTAAATCAAATTTGTATTGGAGAAATTAATGTTGATTATAAAATATCAACACTACTTGGAGAACCTACAAGAATTTTTAAAGTTAATTGGGAAATAGCTAATATAAGGATAAATGGTCGTCCTTATTTTTTGAGAGAACTGTCTCCTGAAATTCAAAAGATTTATAAAAAAATTAGAATTATTAGTCCAACTTTTTTTAATGCCTCTTATGAGGTTAATAAAAGATCTGGGCTTGGCTGGAAAGCTATTGGAAATGGTTTATTCAGGTTTAGTGGTGATTATATAGGACAATCTGGTCAAACTGGATTTAGTGTCACAGGAAGTCCTAGTTGGGATAAGCTTTTTATAGATGAATATTATCCTGACTGTAATACAGAAAGAGATGAGACAAGATATTTTGATGAAAATTCAGCTAAGAAATTATTTTTGAATCATTTAATTAAAAAAGAATATATGAAGAGCATTCACCTAGCAAATATATGTTCCCTAACTTTTTCTGGTATTAGTGAGTTAAACAGAGCTATTTCAAAAGAGTGTAAGTTTAATGAAAAAGCTTGCGAAAAAGAAGAAAAAAAGAAGAAAATTAAAGATAAAAAGAGCGATAAAGTTTTAAATAAAAATAATGTAATACAAAAATTAGAAAAAGATTCTAAATCAAAAGAAGATGATTTTGATTTACTTGAAGAAAATGATGAAGATAATGAAAATCTAAATAAAAGTAATTATTTAGATGGTGAATTAAAAAATGACCCTATACTTAAGCAAATAAGAAAATTAAAAAATCAGAAAAAACAAAAAATTAAAAAATGTGAAAAAAGAAAACCATCAAAAAATGAAAAAGATTTTAAATGTACAAAAAGGCCATATTCTTGTGAAAAATATTTTCAACTTGTTCTATCAACACCCACAAGTAAGGGAAAATCTTACAATAAAATAGTTTGCAAATCCATAGATGGAAAATATATTTCTAATCCATCAAATGAATTAATTTCTAAATATTTTGAAACAACACAAGGAAGAATAGAACGTTGTAAAAAAGAAAAAATTGAATGGAAAAAGAATTATTCACAAAGAGTAGAAAAATGGCAAAAAGCAAAAGTTGAATGTAAAAAATATACTGAAAAAATTTATAACAGAGATATAAATAAACTAATAGAGGAAAAAAGTGATTTAGATCAACTTGAAAAAGAACTTAGTTTTTAAGGAATAGCATGAAAAAACAAATTTTAATTATAATAATTACAGCAATGTCATTATATGGATTATCTGATGATATAAAATATGATATGTATAAAGAAAAATTTCTTCAAAACTTCAAGAGTAAAAACTATAGTGAAGCATTAAATAGTTTAGAAAAAATGAAGAAGTTAAAAAAGAATCTTCCTTCAAGTGTATTATATTTTGAAGGAAAAGCTCTTTTTGAATCTGGCTCAAAGGCAAAGTCTTATAGTAAATTTGAACAGTATGTCGAAAAAACAGGAAAGAATGGGAAATACTATAAAAAATCTCTTTCTTATTTGATAAAAGCTGAACCTATATATATAAAAGAAAAAGCACGACTTGAAAAAGCACGACTTAAGCATAATGAGGAAGTACGACTTCGAATAATTGCTGAAAAAAAAGAAATTGAGTTTAAAAAAAGAAAAATTGAAGATAAAGCATTAAAAAATAATAAAATAATATATGAATCAATTAGCCATAGAGAGAATTTAATTGAAGAGATTGAACATTTAGGTTTTACATATGGAGTAATAAAATCACCAATTACTAATAAAAAATGGTTAGACAGAAACCTTGGTGCAAAAAGTTTTTGTCATACTTTTTATGATAAAAATTGCTTTGGGCATCTTTATCAATGGGGTAGAGCAACAGATGGACATCAAAAAATTAATAGCTCATTTACACGCAAGTTTTCTTCTTCATCCCAACCAAATCATAATAAATTTATTGCTAATAGTAATGAAGCATATGAATTAGGAATAATTGATTGGTTTAAAAAGGGTGATAATAACTTATGGAAAGATGGCAGTTCAAAAAATAATCCTTGTCCAAAAGGATATAAAGTACCCTCATTTGAAGAAATAAAAAAAGAGTTTAATCATATTAACAGTAAAAACAAAGGACCTAGCCTTAATGATTCTAATTTTAAATTATTTTTTAGCTTTCTTAAAATTCCAGAGGCAGGATATAGAGATATATATGATAAACCTTATTATATATATAAAAAAAATTATTACCCTAATGTACAAGTTTGGACAAGTTCTACTAGTTCTGTTCCATGGGCGGGAAAGATTGCTTATAAGGGAGATACTTTTAGAATAGATTATTCTTCAATATATCGTAACTCAAAGTTTAAATTTTTTGGTTATCCCGTGCGTTGTATAGAAGATTAAATTAAGAAGTAAGATATGAATAAAATATTAATTATAATATTAACAACTATATCACTATACGCATTATCTAATGACATAAAATATGATATGCATAAAGAAGAATTTATTAATAGTTTCAAAAAAAAGAATTATTCTAATGCATTAAAAAACCTTGAAAAAATGAAAAAGCTAAAAAAGAACCTTCCTTCAAGTGTATTATATTTTGAAGGAAAAGCTCTTTTTGAATCTGGTTCAAAGGCAAAGTCTTATAAGAAATTTGAGAAATATATTGAAAAAACTGGAAAAACTGGAAAATACTATAAAAAATCTCTTTCTTATTTAATAAAAGCCAAGAAATCTATTAAAGAACTAAAAAGACAAAAATTTAATGATGCAAGAGAAAATATAAATGATTATATGAATGATATGTTTAATGGAATTGATAGAAGTGGTAAATTTAACTTACAGGAGAATTGCAAAATATCTTTTGATTTAAAAGTAGAAACAAATTTTTTATTAAAAAGAGTTCATAAATTCAATATGAATTCTTATATAAAAGATTTTGCTATAAGCACAAGAACTAATGAAGATAAAGAAAGAGATATTTATTTTTTTATTAATCATGAATCAATAAATTATAAAACTATATTTTATAAGGATGGTAAAAAAGACGGAGGATTTAATAAAAAAAGTAACTCCGTACATTTCACTTTAAAAAAAGAAGATAAAGATTATAAATTTTCAGGAGAAAAAAGTATTAATTGGTTATATAATAACTTGCTTACAGTTTCATCAAAATGTCATTTTATTGTTTATAAAAGATAATTGTCTTGAAAAATAAAATTACTTTATCTTTTTTTATTATAATTTTTGTCAGTAATATTACAGCAAAAGAAATAAAATTAAATAAAATATATCTAAATATAAATAGTAACTATTCTCTTGAATTAAAATCAAAAGATTTAATTGATATTGATGAGCTAATAATAAAAACAAAAATACAAAAGTATAACTATAAAATAAATGAACATCTACTTTTTTGTGAAGGAGAAGAAGACGGTTGTAACAATACTGGAGTTTTTATAAAAAAATTTGACTTCTACCCAAATGAGTTAATATTTTTAAGTGCATTAAAAGGAGCTCATTCAAAAGTTTTATATATCTTTGATCCAAAAATTGATGAAATAAATCCTATAAAAACTTATACTGGCGCATACTATTTAGATTATCTTGAAAAAAAAGATTATCTTGAAATCTCATATGATAAATATTGTGATAAAGAAGACCCTTGTGAAGTAATTGAAAGGTTTAAATAATGTTTGATAAAAATGATTATATAAATGAAGTTGAATTATCAGAAAAAGGTATTCAAAAAAAGACTAGACAAATGATATTAGAAATACTAAATACTATATCAAAACTAGATATTGAAGAAATTAATAAAATAAAAGTGGAAAATATAATCAAAAATTCTAATCTAGACCTAGAAATACTATTTTTATCAAATAAAAATAAAAATAAACAATATAAAGATTTAATATCTTCATTTGATAGATGTATAAAGTATTGGGATGACGGAAGATTTGATAGATTTAAAAGACATTTTGAAAAGTTTGTAAAAATTAAATTAGAAACTTAATATGTTATTAAAAATATTTTCTTTTATTTATTCTTTTCGTTGGCTTTTATTAATACCATTGTTTTTAGTATTTATTCTAATCTTTTCTAATGATGAACCAACTAGATTAATTGTAAGAACAAACATTTTTCTTATTTGTGTATATTGATTGTGTTTACATTTCTATGCACTACTATTTCTAATATTGAATAAAAAAGTAAATCAATACTTATTTTTAATTTTATTCCCTATTATTTGTTATATCATTCCATCAAGTTTTATGAAATATACTCTTCATAGATATGATGGAGAGATTAATAAGACCTTTGAAAGTCAATACGATAGTTTTTTTCTAATACTTTTTGCTTTTGGTATAATTTGGATGGTTTCACTTTTTATAAAAAGAAGATTATTTAATTAATATTATTATAAGTTAAATAAAACTGCGTAATGTGTTTCAGTTTTGCATTACTATTTAAATTTTTCTTAGTCTAATTTTTTGGCTCAAACTTTTTGAATCCTCTTTCAAACATTCTATAATAGGACTTCTGATTAGGTTTTTGTTTTTTTAGAATATTTATATAATCATAAATTCCTCGTCCCTTTTCATCCTTATGATTATATATATAGTATAAAAGTTTTTTGTTATTTGTTTTAACATCTTTTAATAGTTTCATCGTGGCAAAAAAAGTTTGATTACTTGGTGGATTTGTTAATCCATGACCAACTAATTGCCATTCTCTAAAGTGATCAACTTTACTTTTGCAAGTTATTAAAGGATAGGCTTCTTGGAAAGTAATATCAAAATTATTTTCAATATAATTAATAGCACCCTGATAACTAGCTAAAAATCTAATACATATAGTTTTTTTATCATATTCTGATAATTTAATACTTGGGTTATTTTTTTTACAACCCTTACAAGCCTCAGTAGCTCCAGTACTTTGTACAAAAAATATTAAAAAAACAAAACTATAAATAAGTTTATACATAACACATCCTTCTAAATCTTCTATTCTACATTAAATATACGTCTTAATTCTTTTTCTGCCATAAAGTTCATACTGTCTAAATTATAGATTTTTTGTACATGCATATTTTCTAGATTAGAGTGATATAAATTTAAACCCTTTTTTTTATTTTTTCTAGTTCCTAAACCTTCATGCATCATAAAACCCATAAATACAAATGATTTTTTTATAATATGCTCATCTTTTATATTACTACTATGTGTAACCTTTTTTAAATTCTCATATGCTTTTTTATAATCTATTTTAGTTCCCATTCCTGAAAACTTAAATAATGCTAATCTATAAGAAACATCAAACATATCAAAATAGGTATTAGATAGTTTTTTTGTCCATAAATATGCCTTATCATATCTTTCAGCCATAAAGTATAATGTAGAGATATCACTTATTAAGCCTACTTCTACTTCTTTATTATCATCTTCAAAAGAATACATAAGATTTAAAGCTTCTTCATATTTTTGTGCAGCTCTAAAATATTCTTCATCTTCTAAATAATTGGATGCACTAACTTTTGTATCATTCATATATGATAAGTCTTGCTTTTCTTTTTTATTATGAGAATCACTAAATAAAAATGTTGTCAATAAAAATATTAATAGTATAGTTTTTTTCATAAAATACCTTTTTTATATTTACTAAAATAGCTATATATTTTCTTACGAGATTATCACACTTTTCTTAAGCTTATAGATTTAACGTATAATTAATATTAAAATTATATAATCGCAAGATATTATATTATGTTTAGGATTACAAATGATTAAATCGGTTTTACCACTTAGTTCAATTATTGCCTTACGATTCTTAGGTCTTTTTTTAGTTTTACCAGTTATTTCTGTATACGCTATGAATCTTGAAGGTGCAACAACTACTTTAGTAGGTATTGTTGTTGGTGGTTATGCATTAACTCAAATGATATTTCAAGTTCCTTTTGGAGTTATGAGTGATAAGCTTGGTAGAAAAGGCACTATTATTACAGGGCTTCTTTTATTTGCTATTGGTTCATTAATCTGTGCACTATCAAATGATATTTACACATTAATGTTAGGAAGATTACTTCAAGGTGCGGGTGCTATTGGAGCAGTAGTTACTGCAATGATTAGTGACTTAGTAAGAGAAGAGCAAAGACCAAAAGCAATGGCTATGATGGGTATGTTTATTGGTGTTTCTTTTGCAATTTCAATGATTGCAGGACCAACTTTAGGTTCAGCTTTTGGAGTTGAGAGTTTATTTTATATTACAATGGTTTTAGCTTTAGTTTCAATTTTTGTACTAATTAAAAAAGTTCCAAATCCTCCACAAATCACACATACATACAATGGAAAAGCTAACTTATCTACAGTATTAGGAAACAAAAACCTAATCAAGATGAATATTACAAACTTTTTACAAAAAGGTTTAATGACTTTTGCATTTATGATTATTCCAATGGTTTTAATCAATAACTATGAGTGGAAGTTAAATGAATTATGGCAAGTATATTTACCAGCTATGATTTTTGGATTTATTGCTATGGCTCCAGCTGCTATTTTAGCTGAGAAAAAAGGTAAATTCAAAGAGATTCTAATTATTGGTATTTTACTTTTTGCTATTTCATATTTAGTAATTGGATTAAGTTCTGGTGCTACTGTATTTGTTATTGGTGTTGTTTTATTCTTCATTGGATTTAATATGCACGAACCAATTATGCAATCACTTGCTACAAAATTTGCAAAAGTTCACCAAAGAGGATTAGTTCTTGGTATCTTTAACTCTTGTGGTTATTTTGGAACTTTCTTAGGTGGTTTATTAGGTGGTATCTTCTTTGAAAGTGCATCTTTAAGTAGTATTGTTATTACTATTGCTATTGTATGTATTTTATGGGCTGTATTAATTTTTACTATGCCTAATCCTGCTAAGAAAAAAATGGCTTACTTATCAATTGATGAGTATTCATTAGACAACAGTGATAAAATAGAAAATAATGATGCAATTGATGAGTGGTATGTAAATAATACTGAGAAAATCATTGCAATTAAATATGATGAACAAAAAATTGATGAAGACACTATAAAGAATTTATTAAAATAATTTTTTTTATAGAATAGTTTAATCTTCCTTGTTATAAAATCTAATATAACAAAAAAACAAGGAGAGGCAATTTGAAAAAACTGATACTATTATCGTTTATAATTGCCTCTTCTATTCTAGTACTAACATCCTCAGCTGCAAAAACATACTATATTTCCACTTCTAAACTTAAATCTTTTACTATTAAATATGGTGATAAATCAAAGAAAAGAGTTGAATTATGGGATAAGATGATGACTTCATCTAAAAATGGAAAGATCTTAAATAAACTAAAAAATGTAAATGATTTTTTCAATAAAATCAAATATAAAACAGATTCAAGACATTGGAGAAAGAAGGATTATTGGGCTACTCCTTTTGAATTCATGGGTACAGCAGCAGGAGATTGTGAAGACTATGCAATTGCCAAGTATTTTTCTTTGAGAAAACTTGGAGTGCCTGATAAAAAACTTAGAATTACTTATGTAATTTATAAAAGAAGAAATACTAGATTCGACCAAGCTCATATGGTACTTACGTATTTTCACAAACCAGGAGCAACGCCAATTGTTTTAGATAATATTAACAAAAAACTAAAACTTGCAACAAAAAGAAAAGATTTAAAACCTGTATATAGTTTTAATGCAGGTGGCTTATGGCAAGCGAAAAACAAAGGTTCAGTTAGAGTTGGGAAAAACAACTTAAAAGCTTGGAAAAACTTAATGAGTAGAATTTAAAAAAGGAAACAAAATGTCTTTATCAAAACAGCTGTATATAATCATTGCATTTATATTTTTTATGATTTTTGCTGGAAATTTTATTATTAGTGTTAATAATACTAAAGAATACCTAGAGATTGAATCTTCAACAAAAGCACAAGACACTGCAACATCTTTAGGAATGAGTCTAAGACCATTATTAGTTGATAAAAAAGATTTAGAAATAGAAACAATAATAAGAGCCATTGCAAATAGAGGTTTTTATAAAGAGATTAGACTTGAAGATGCTTTTTATACAGTTAGTGAAACAGATTTAATAAGAGCATCTAGTGATTTAGACGATTCAGTTTGGAAGATAGGTAACTTAAAAGTAGATAGTAAATATGGAACTGTTGAAAAAGTAACTTCAGATGTAGAAATTTCAAATCAATTAATGGCTATTGAAAATGAGCAAATAAAAGATAATGGTGAAATTGATGTAAAAGAAGATACTTATAATTTTAATCCAAGTGAAAAATATATTGATTCAGGGAATATTACTTTTACATTTTCTGCAATTAATCAAAATGGAATTAAAGTTGATACTTTTGCAAATATTAATATAAATAAAATCATTGCCCAAGTACAAAGAAATATTAAATTTGACTATGTACCAAATTGGTTTATTAACCTAATTTCAATTCAAACTCAAGAAAAATCAAGTGAGATTACAGATGGATGGAAAACTACTGCTGTGATTTATGTAAGTGCAAATCCAGGTGATGCTTATGCAAAACTATACGACCAAGCTAAAGGTGCTATTATTTATGCTGTGATTGCATTCTTAGTATCTATGAGTATTTTATTTGTATTTGTTCAATTCTTATTAAAACCACTTAAAAAGATTGAAAAACTTGCAACAAATATCGCACAAGGAAAATTTGGAGTTATTAAAAAACTTCCATGGACAACTGAAATAAAAAATGTTGCACTTTCTATGAATGATATGTCAACAAAAATTGAAACTATTATTAATAAACTAAATAGAAATCTTGAAAATATCACGAAAAAACTATCTCAAGATGATTTAACAAATCTAGCTTTAAAGCAAAGTTTTGAAACAGATATGAAAAGTATGTTTATTCATAAATCAAGTGGATATGTATTTGTAATTAAAATTTTTAATTTAGGTACTTTTGCAAAATCACATACAAACAAAGAAGTAAATGATTTTATTAAAAAGTTTGCAAAGATTTTAAAAGATACAAAAACAAAAGAAGGCTTATCAACAACAGCTTATAGATTCTTTGGTTCAGAGTTTGCACTTATTGGTAAAAACTTCACATATAAAGACGCACAAGCTTTTACAAAAGATTTACAAAAGAATTTTGAAGCCTTAGAAGAAGAATTTAATAAAGATGATATTGTTCATATTGGAGCAACTCCCTTTAATCAAATTGGAACTATTCCAGAGATGTTACAAGCTGCAAATGAAGCTTATGAAAAAGCAACACTTATTGGACCAAATGAAGCTCATATTAGAGATTCAAATGACTTATCAAGAGATATGGAGTCATGGAGAGATTTAATATTTGATATTATTGATAACTCTAAATTTAACGTAAAATATATTGGTGATGCAAAAAAACTTGAAACTGATAATAATGATTTAGTTATGCAAGAAGCTTTTACAAGTGCTAAAGATAAAGACAAACTAGATATTCCTATTGGTACTTTTGTATCAATTGCAGAGAGATATGAAAAAGTTATTGACTTTGATAAAAAAGTTATTGAAAAAGTAGTTAATCATATTATTGTAAATAGTGTTAAACATGATATTTCAATTAACTTATCTTTAGAGTCTATAAATAATACTGCTTTTATTGCATGGTTAGAGAAAAAAGTACTTGAACATAAAGTTATTGCTTCTCAATTAGTATTCTCAGTAACTGCATATGCAGTAGCAAAAGATATAAATAAATTTAAATTCTTTGCAGATGAGATTCATAAATGTGGTGCAAAAATCATTATCAAAAGATTTGAAACGAAGTTTATTCCTCTAGATAAAATCAAAGATATAAATCTAGATTATATTAGACTTGCGAGAGATTATACTTCTAATATCTGCAATGATACTTCTAAACAAAGTTTTGTTGAATCTATTAATGAGCTTGCAACTTTACTTAATATCAAAGTATTTGCTGAAAATGTAAAAGAAGATGAAGACCTAGAAATTGTAAAAAAATACAACTTATATGGAGCAAGTAGATAATAAATCTACTTAGCTTTATATTATTTATTGATAAATGTTAATATTGTATTAATAATCATATATTATAATTTTCTCTTTAAATGTAAGGGATATAATGTTTGATAAACTGCTAAGATTTTTTGTTGAAAACGCTCGAGTAAACTATACACTTTTCGTACTAGTATTTGCCATAGGTATATGGTCATATATGAAAACTCCCAAAGAAGTATTTCCAAGTTTTGATTTAGATATGATATCAGTAAAAGGCTCTTATACTGGAGCTTCAATTGATATTTTAGATAAAATGGCAGTTACTGAAATAGAAGATGATTTAAAAAATATTGATAGTATTGATACTATGACTACAGTTATAAGCCCAGGGAAATTCTCAATAATTCTAGAGTTAAAAAAAGGTAATAACAAATATAACGAAGCTGACAAAATCAAAGATATTGTTGCACTTGTAAAAACAAACTTACCTTCAGATATGGACGAACCTACAGTAAATGCTTTAGAGAGAACAAAAGCCTTAGTAGATGTTACTATTACTTCTGATAAATACTCAAACGATGAACTTAAACCTTTTGCAGCCTCATTAAAAAGTAAAATACTTGGAATCACAGGTGTTAATGATGTAACAATCTATGGGGATTCAGATAAGTACTATGAAGTTTTATTAGATGATAGAAAAATAGAAGCTTTAAATTTAAATAAAAATGATATTTTTACTGCAATTTCTAGTCTTTCATATATTTTCCCTGTAGGTAAAATAGAAGACCCTAAAAAACACTACTATGTTTCTACTTTTAATGGTGCTAAAACAGATAAAGACTTTGCAAACACTTTAATAAAAATTGGAAATACAAGTCTATACGTAAGAGATATTGCAACTATTTCTAAGAAGTATGAAGACTCTTCCACTTTGTATTCATTTAATGGAAAAAGTGCCTTATCTTTATCTGTAATACAATCAGATACATCCGATGCTATTACAATTTCTACACAGATTAAAAAACTTTTAAAAGAAGTAAATAAAACTACTCCTGATATTACTACAACAATTGCAGATGATAACAGTGAGAGAATTGTTGATAGATTAAATATTGTTGTTTCTAACATCATGTTAGGGATTATCTTAATTACTATTTTAGTAATGCTTTTAATCAATGCTAGAATGTCATTTATCATAGCAGTTGGTATTCCTACATCTTTTGTAATTGCAGCTATTTACATGTACTTTACAGGCTATACAATCAACATAATCTCCCTTGTTGGGGTTTTAATTGCAATTGGTATTGTAGTTGATGATGCCATTGTTGTAAGTGAAAATATTCAACAACATATAGAAGAAGGTTATCCTCCAAAAGAAGCTGCAATTCTTGGTGCAAAAGAGATGGTAAAACCTGTGACTATTGCATCACTTACTACACTATTCTCTTTCCTACCAGTTTTAATGATTAGTGGAACTATGGGTGAGATTATGAAGTTAATTCCTATTGCTTTAAGTGCATTAGTATTAGCTTCATTAATTGAGTCTTTTATTTTCTTACCAATCCATGCAGCACATATGTTAAAAAATGAATCAAAAGTAACATCATGGGAAAAAGCAAATAGTTTTTACAATGTAATTATTCACTTTTTTATGAATTGGAAAAAAACATTTTTAGTAATATTTATAATAGGTGTTCCCGCACTAATTTGGCTATCAGCTAGTAATTCTAAGTTTCAGCTATTTCCTAAATTTGATGCGAGTAATTTAAAAATAACTATTAAAGCAGATAAAAATACAACTTTAGAAGAGTCTTTTAAAATAGTTCAAGAAATCGAAGCTGATCTTATGAAAAAAGAAGATGAGTTTTTTATTAGAAGTATTGATTCTGTTGCAGGATATAGAAAAAGCTTAGGAAATTCAACTGAAAACTTTCCATATGTTATGTATATGACTGTTGAATTCCAGAAACTAAAAGCACAAAATATTTTAGATAAATACATCACTCCAAATCTTAGTTTTTACTATGATAAAGAAGGTAGAACCAGAACAGAAAAATCTATAGAAATAGCAAAAAAGTTAAAGAAGTTTTTAAAAGAGCAAAACTATAAACAAAAATATGCTTTGGAAGAAATAGATATTATGGAGAGAAAAGTAGGTCCAGTTAAATCTGATATTAAAATTGGATTTGTATCCCATGATAATCAAAAAATCATATCTGCAATAACTATGATTGATGAAGAGTTAAAAAATATGAAAGGGATTAAATCAAGATCTAATTCTCTTAAATTTGGTGTTGAAGAGATAAAAATAAAAATTAATTCGTATGGTGAACAATTAGGAATCACAGAATCATCTGTAGGTTCTTACCTTTCAAATCTTTACTTACTTAAAAAGAAAGCAGTAAGTTTTGATGATAAAGAGATGTTAGATATTAAAATACAATCTGCGCAAAAAGATGATTATGAAGGCTTTAAAAATACACCAATACCTTTAAAAGATGGTTCTTTTGTAGCATTATACCAAGTTGCAGAATTCAAGGTTCTAAAAGCTTTTGAACAACAAGTAAAAGACAATGGAGAGAAAAATTTCTATGTATATGCAAATGTTGACCCAAGTATTATAACTTCAAGTGAGGTTTTAGAAAAACTTCAAACTTCATTTAAAAAGATTGAAGAAACAGGAGTTAGATTAGTATTTAAAGGGGAAGCTCAAAAAAATGCTGAACTTAAAAGAGATATGATGTTAGCAACTGGATTAGCTTTAGTTTTAATCATGCTTTCTATGTTATATTTATTTAACTCATTTAAAGAAACGTTTATCGTTATGAGTATTATTCCATTTTCAATTTTAGGTGTTTTATTAGGACATCAAGTAATGGGTCTTAACTTATCAATGCCTTCAATGATTGGAGCACTTGGACTTGCAGGAGTTGTTATTAATGATGGAATTATTATGATGACTTATCTTAAAAAAGCAAAAACATTAGATGAAATATTTGAGCGAGCTACAAAAAGATTTAGACCTATTATAATCACATCTGTAACTACTCTTATTGGTATGAGTTCACTTATTCTTTTCCCTACAGGAGAAGCTGTAATCTTCCAACCTATTGGTATTGCACTTGGATTTGGACTAGCATGGGGAACAGTGTTAAACTTAATTTATATGCCAGTATTTTATACTATTACTCACAAACTTAGAAAAAGTAAGGCTTAATAGCTTTACTTTAAATCGATACTAACACATAAACCTTTTTGCTTTTTATTTTTATATTCAAAAGAAGTATTTTTAACTTTTACTTTAAAGTTCATATGATTTGAAAGCAGTTCTTGAACCATATATAATCCCATTCCTACTCCTTGAGCTTGATGCTTAGTAGTAAAATATGGCTCAAATATTTTATCAAGTATTTTTTCATCAATACCATTGGCAGAATCAACAATAGTAAGTTTTGAATCAACTAATTTAATTATGATGACTCTATCGTCTTTCTTTTTATTATCTTTAAATGCTTTGATTGAATTTTCTAAGATATTTAATATTGCTTGTTTAAATTCATTTTCATAACATTTTATATCTAAATCATTATCCAACTCAAGTATTAAATTAATATTTTCATCTTTTAATAAAATATCAATATAATCACAAATATCATGAATTACTGTTTTTACTTTTAAGAATTTTTGCTCTTTATCACTTGAAAAAAATGTTCTAAACCCTTCTATAGTATTTGATAAGTATTTTGATTTATCTACTATGATTTTACAGTTTTCTTCAAAAAGTTCATCATCTAAAACACCTAATTCTTTTTGAATTAACATACCACTAGAAGCACTTGAAATCACACTTAAAGGCTGTCTCCATTGATGTGCAATATTATGTAGCATTTGAGCTATAGAAGCCATTTTATTTTGTTGAAAGATAACTCTATCTTTATCTTTACTTATTTTTATTTCATCTTTTATTTTTTGCTCTAAATTTTCATTTAAAACTTTTAATTCATTTGTTTTTTCATCTACTAGGTTTTCTAAATTTGCATTAAAATGTTTTAAATCTTCTTGTATTTTCATATCATAACTAATATCAGTTAGTGTTACTATTATTAAAGATTCCTCATCATGTTGAGATACATTTAAAGCATAATGATGTAGTTTTTTATTCATATCATAAATAGCTGCTTTAAAAGGCTGATTAGGATTTGCCATAATATGCTCAGCCCAATTATTCCCATCATAATCTTTTTCAATTAAATAGTTTTCTTTTTCATTATAATCAATAAACGCAGTACAAATACAAATATACTTTTCTTTAAAAATATCTAATGTTTCACAATCTGTAAAGAAGTTTAGCAACTGTTGATTAGCATTAACTATTTCTTCCCCATCTGTTATGATAATAATATTTGATTGAGAATCCAAAAGTTGTTGAGTTTTGTTTTTCTGAAACTTTAGTTTTTCAATACTTTTATTTAATCTTTTATTCATTCTTTTTATATTTTTTGTATGTGCTTGATATGAATATGTAATGATTATAAATATAAGTAAAAATAAAACAATAAAAAGTAAAATAAAGGCTTGTTTTTTAAACTCATAAATAGAAGAGACATCAATATCTTCTAAGTTTTTTAGAAAAATCACATGTCCTTTATTTCCTTCTAAATCCATACTTGATATTAAATATTTATCATCTAATCTATAGTTTTTAACTTGTAAAAAAGAATTAACACCCTCTTTTGAAATCTTTTTTAGTAATTTAGGAGAAGTATTTTTTGTAGCAACATAATACTCATCTATAAAAATATTAGTAAAAGGTTTTGTAATAATCTCTTTTGCATCTTTATTTGCTAAAACTATCCCGATTGTATTTATATTTTTTAAAGATCTAGCAATTGAATTAAACTTTGTAATTGTTTCTATTAAACCTAAAAATTCACCATCTTTAAAAATTGGAACAGTAGATTTAAAACAAAAGCCATATGTTCCTGCAACAATAGTTTTAGATGCTCTTTTATATTTTAAAATATTTGAAAGATTACTTCTTTTACTTAATAAATTTTCATCCTTTTTATCTGTCCAAGATTTATATTTACTAATACCATTTTTATCAATTATATGAATCCATACGTTTTGATAGTTTGTATTTGATTTTAATTCTTGAGATAATTTAGGGAAATCCAGTTTAGTAAAGTCATTTTTTTCAAAAGCATTTATAATCATATAATCTTTTGAAAGGGCAATTGTTAAAGCCATAGTTGCATTTTTTTTATTATAAATAAGTGTTTGCGTACTTTTTTTGATATTTTTAGTAAGTAAGTTATACTTTTCATCTAATAATATTTTCTCTTTTGAAAATATATAAATGTAAGATATAAAAAATACAGCCAATATAAAAAATACAAATACTACAATAAATTTATAATTATCTTTTCTTAAAGTCATCATTTTTCTTTGTAAAGTTGCTTTAAATCTATTTTATAACAAAATTACTTCTATTTACATATATATCTAAATTATAAATACAAAACTTTTAATTGCAGATAAACTCATTTCATATGGTTCCACATTTATTTTTTTTAGTGAATACTCAATATTTACTATCATTTTAGATAATAATACTTCAAATGAAAAATTTGAAGGTGAGAAAAGTGTCTCTTTATTACTCTTAATATATTTTAGATCTTTGATGATATTTAAATCACTTCTGTCTTTTTTCATAAGCTCTAACTGCCAGTTATTTTGCCATGTTAAAAAAAGATAATTACCTTTTAAATCTTTAGCCGTTCTTATCTTCCATCTAATTACTTGCATATACTCATAAAGTTTTAACATTGAGGCTTTATTGTATTGCATAGCTACAAATTGATGTGATTTTTCTAGTCGATATACACTATAAATCATTTTATACAAACCAATAATCAAAAAGTCATTTCTATTTTTAATATCTTCTTTTGAAAAAGCATAATGTAAATACTCATTGTAATTTTCTAACTTTTTATGATTTTGTATTACTGAAATATAATTTTGATTTTGAGATATTTGTAAATTAATATTTTTAGATAAAGCTTTATTATAAGAGTTTGGATTTCTAATATCTAACTTCTTTTTATAAGAAATCAAATACTTTAAAACTTCATTTTTATATTGAGCTATTTCAGATGCAGAGTTAGATTGTGCGATACTTTTTATAGTATCTTGATTTATGGAGCAAGCTTGAAAGAGCAAAATAAAAACCATTAAAAAGACAATTTTAAAAGTTTTCATTTATACCCTTTTCTAGTTAAAAGCTATTAAGAAATAGCCTTTAATTCATTTTCAATTTTTTCTAATTTGTTTTTTGCATCTTCTAATGCTTTTCTATTTTCAGCAATAACTGCTTCAGGAGCATTAGCTACAAATCTTTCATTTGATAACATTCCATTTAGTTTATCAAACTCTTTTTGAGTTTTGGCTTGTTGCTTAGTTAATTTATCAATAATTGGACTCATATCAATTTCAGAAGTTGGTAAATAAACTTCAAGATTGTTTGATACATCTGTAATTGAGTTTTCAACTTTTGCATCAACAAATTCAATTTCAGTAACTTTTCCAAGTTTTTCAATAAATGGCTTAGCAATATCTGTATCAATTGCTTTATCTAATTTAATGTAAGCTTTAGCAATTTTTGAGTTACCCATATCAATAACAACTTTAGCACGTCTAAGAGCTGTAATTGCTTCTTCGATAATAGCAAACATAGCTTCAGTTTCTTCATCTTTTGCAATTTCTTTAGGGAAGTTAGAAACCATAAGTGATTTATCACCCTCTTCTAAAGAAGTACCAGATAATTTGTGATATAAATAATCTGAAATAAATGGCATAAATGGTGAAACCATTTTTAATGTTTCTTTAAAAATAGCTCCCAATTCAATAATTGAATCTTTTGAACCTTTAGAGTACTCAATACCCCAATCACAAAATTCTGTCCATACAAATTTGTATAATACAGATGCTGCTTCATTGAATTTAAATGCTTCTAAAGTAGCTCTTACATCATCAACTGCATGTGAAAGTCTTGATTGCATATACTTTCCAAGAGGAGTTTTAATCTCCACATCTTTTAAATCAGGGAATGTATCAACATTTAATGTTAAGAAGTTAGATGCATTATATAACTTGTTTGTAAAGTTTCTAAATTGCTCTAAGTTTTTAGCACCTAGTTTAATATCTCTACCTTGAACAGCTAAATATGCAAGTGTAAATCTAATAATATCAGCAGAATGTTCTTCAACCATATCTAATGGATCAATTACATTTCCTTTTGATTTAGACATTTTAGCACCTGTTTCATCACGTACTAGTGCATGCATATAAATATCTTTAAATGGTAATTCACCTTGGAAATGATCACCCATCATCATCATTCTAGCTACCCAGAAGAACATAATATCAAATCCAGTAATTAATAATGAGTTTGGATAGAAGTCTTTCATATCTTGCATTTCATTATATAATTCTTCTAATTCACCGTTATTCCCCCAACCTAATGGCGACATTGCCCATAAGGCTGAAGAGAACCAAGTATCAAGTACATCTGGATCTTGAGTATAATGTTTCTCACCACATTTAGGACAAGCTTCTGGTTCATCTGAAGTATCAGCCCATTGATGATTACAAGAATCACAAGTAAATACAGGAATTCTATGTCCCCACCATAATTGTCTAGAAATACACCATGGTCTTAATTCATCCATCCATGCTGTATATGAATTAATCCAGTGTTGTGGGTGGAAGTTATTATGAGCTTTTGTTTTATCAATTGAAGATTTTGCAATTTTCTCAGATAAGAACCATTGCTGAGAAATAAATGGCTCAACAATATTTTTACATCTATAACAGTGTCCTACTTGGTGAACATGGTCTTCAATTTTTACAATATATCCTGCATTTTCTAAAGCTTTTACAATAACTGGTCTAGCTTCAAGTCTTTCTAATCCTGCGAACTCTCCACAGTAATCATTTAAAATACCAGCTTCATCAAATACTTTAATAAATTCTAAATTATGTCTTTTTCCTACTTCGTAGTCATTTTGGTCATGTGCTGGAGTTACTTTAACAACACCTGTTCCAAATTCCATATCAACATGAGAATCTGTAATAACTTTAATAGTTCTATCAGTTAATGGTAATAATACTTCTTTTCCTACGATATCTGTATATCTTGAATCATCAGGGTGAACCATAATAGCTGTATCCCCAAAGTATGTTTCAGGTCTTGTAGTAGCTACTTCAAGCTCTCCTGAACCATCAGCAAACTTATAAACCATAGTATAGAATTTACCATTTACTTCTTCGTGTTCAACTTCAATATCAGATAAAGCACCATCGTGAGTACACCAGTTAACCATATAGTTATTCTGTGCAATATGCCCATCATTGTATAAAGATACAAATGCTTCTTTAACAGCTTCTTTAAGACCTTCATCCATTGTGAATCTCTCTCTTTTCCAAGCTGGAGTAACACCTAGTTTTCTCATTTGGTGAACAATATTTCCACCAGATGTTTCTTTTTGAAGCCAAGCTCTCTCTAAAAACTTTTCACGTCCAAGTTCTTCTTTTGTAGTACCTTCTGCTAATAATTGTTTTTCAACAACATTTTGAGTTGCAATACCAGCATGATCAGTTCCTGGTTGCCATAAAGTTTTAAACCCATCCATTCTTTTGTATCTTGTAATAATATCTTGTAATGTAAATGTTAAGGCATGTCCAATATGTAAAGATCCTGTTACATTTGGAGGTGGCATCATAATAGAAAAAGTCTTTTGTTTTCCATTTTCATCTAGTTCTTGAATAGATTTATTTCCGTCAATTTCGAAATAATCTCTATCTTCCCAAATTTTATAAAATTTGTCTTCAATTTTTGATGGTTCGTATTTCTCACTCATTAAAATTCCTAATATTATCTTTTATATTCCGCGATTATATCGAAATTATCCTTTATTATAAAATTTGATAAGTTTTTAATTATTTTTTCGATATAATTTAAATAATTTCAGCTAAGTATTCATAAAAACAATAAGATGTAAAATGCCACAAAGTCCTAAAAATAAAACTATTCTGTTTATAACGTTACTAATAATTGTATCTTTAGTATCAAGTATTTTAAGTTATAAATTAATAATGGAAAATTACACAATCATTGAAGACAAGACAAATAATGATAATATACATAGTCTAATTAGCAAAATAGAAAATAAAATTGATTATATCCATAAAGTCTCACTTGAGTACTCAAATCTAATGCATGTAAATAGTTTCATAAAAAGCAAAAATCATATATCTTTATATAAAACACTAATCAAAAAAGAATCAAATATTTCTTATTTACTTATTAAATATAATAATAATATGATTAAATACAAGAACCCTCAATTTTACTTCAAAGATGAAGAAAAATTTCAAAATGAAATAATAAAAAAGACAAATTACTCAGAAAAAGTAAAAACTGTTTTAAAGTATAAAAAAGAATCTATGTTCATATCTAAACTTCCAATTTACAATAAAAATAAAATAAATGGATATATTTATGTGGTTGAACAAATCACAGATATGGAACTTAAAAAATTAGCTGAATTATTTAGCTATGTGAGTTTTATTGAAAATGATTATACTATTCAAGGTACTAATTTAAATCAAGATAGTAAATACTTTTCTAAAATAAAAGTAGATACATATAAAAGAGATAATCTTATCTCAAACAATATAGCTTTTTTTAACAATAAATCAAAATTAGCTTTTAAAATAAATACTCAAAATAAAAGAGAAATTTTAAATGAAGCAAGATTAATCATCTTAATTTCTATGGTTTTAATTTCTATGCTTATTATTGCTTTAATCTATTTGGTTTATAAATATAGAAAAGATTTAAAATCACATAATGACTTACTTGAAAAAAGAGTTGAAGATAGAACTATTCAACTAAAAAATGCAATGGTTGAATTAGAAAAAGTAAATCTAAAATTATATGATATTGCCCATACAGATTTTTTAACAAAAACAATGAACAGAAGAAATTTCTTTATACATGCACAAAATGCATTTGCTCATACTAAGAAGAGTAATCAAGAACTAAGCGCCTTAATGATTGATATTGATAACTTCAAAACGTTTAATGATAAGTATGGTCATGATATTGGGGATAAAGTTCTTGTTATGTTTGCCCAATGTATAAAAGACAATATTGATGAAGGTGATATTTTTGGAAGATTAGGTGGGGAAGAGTTCTCATTACTTATTCCAAATACAAATCTTGAAGATGCTATTAAAAAAGCAGAGAAACTAAAAACTAAAATTGAAAATGTTAAATTAGAAATTGAAAATACACCATTAAATATAACAGCAAGTTTTGGAGTTAGTGATAATAAAAACTGCTCAAACATCGATGAGATGCTTCAAAAAGCAGATAAACTTCTATATAATGCAAAAAAATCAGGAAAGAATCAAGTAAGAAGTAGACTAAATATCTCTTAGACACTTAGTCTTATTCTGGGTCTGCTGCTGTTTTTTCTTCATCATCACCTTTTATTAATCCAGCTTCTCTTAAAAATGGACTAGCAACAAATGTAAGTTTTTTGATTTTATCAAACTTTGCAAATGATAAATATAAGATATCTTTAGCACGAGTAACAGCAACATAGAAAAGTCTTCTCTCTTCTTCTAAACTTCCACCCTTGCTCATAAGTTTTCTATTTGGGAATCTTCCATCCATTAAGTCAATTACATAAACTTCTTTAAACTCTAAACCTTTACTTGCATGAACAGAAAGAAGATTTACACCATCTCCCTCACTCATTTCGCTACCGCCTAAAATCATAGAGTTAACAAATTTAGATAAATCTTGGAAATTTCTCGATAAGTTCTTAAGAAGCATTACCTTTCTATTGATTCTAGCTAAGGATTTTGTTTTTTGCATTACATTAACAGTTCCATCTTTTTGAGTTGCTCTTTTAGTTGATAAGGCATCTTTAATCTTAGAATACATCATAGATGAAGAAATACTCGTAACTAATGAATCAGGGTTTTTTGTACGTCTTAATAACTTCATTAGTAAATAGAAATCATAAATATACTTTGCACCATCAACAGAAAGTTTTGGATGTTTTAAAATAGGATTAGATAAAAAGGCTTCTTCAAAACCACAATCTTTAAACTTAGATACAGAACCTAACTCTACAAAATCATCAAATAGACCTAATTGAACATTTTTGATTTTATTTGATTCATATGGATTCCTGATATCGGGATCAGGGTAAAATAAACCTTTAAATAAGTCTCCATGACCTAGTTTAATAAATGCATCAAAGATATCTTTTGCAATCGCTTTACCAATACCTTTTCCATGCTCTAGAGTATGAATAAATGCCATCATATCATTATGAGATAATTGCATTACTAAAACGTCAATTATAAACTTTACCTCAACAGAATCAAAAAAGGACATACCACCTTTTCTTTTTGCTGGTATTTCAAATTCACGTAAGTTTGCTTCAATTCCATCAGCACTTGAGTTGTTTCTAAAAATAATAGCTATCTCATTATGAGGAGTATCACTTTGTGAAATTAGTTCAGATATATAATGATATTGAGAAAAGGATTCATTAAAAGCCAATAATCTAGGAGGATTATTTGTTTCTGTTCTCATAACTTCTAAGTTCTTTTCATAAATCCTATCATTATGTTCAATAACTTTTGTTGCTAAATCTAAGATAGGTTTTGTTGATCTATAGTTTTTTCTTAATGTAAATACCTCTGCATTTTCATATCTTGATGCAAAAGTAGAAATAATTCCAATATCAGAGCCATTAAAAGCATAAATACTTTGATCATAATCTCCAACACAAAATAAAGACTTTGGTTTAAAACCATCAAGAAGTCTTCCTTGTAATGGGTTTGTATCTTGATATTCATCTACAAGTATTTCTTTAAAAGGAAATTCTTCTTCTTTTAAAGTATCTAACATAATTGTTAATAAATCATCAAAGTTTGCATAACCATACTTTGCTTTTAAATCATGGAACTCTAAAACAACATCTTCATAAATCATCACATAAAGCTCATGGTCAGGATTTTTGTCTTTTATCCATTCTCCAAAAGGTTCACCTTCATTTGAGTTAAGATAAAGTGAATACATATCATATAAGTATCCACCATCATATGGATTAGTTGCATCATCTCTTTCATAAAAAACTCTTTTTTCATAAATTGATTTAAAAAGTGTTTTTAGTTCATTTGGTTGTTTTAAAGTAATATTTTTTTCTAACTGTTTTAATAATTTATAAGAAACAGAGTGAAAAGTACCTGCCATAATTTGCTTAGCAGTCTCTTTTCCAAAAATTTTAGCAACCCTTTGTACCATTTCAGCTGCTGCTTTATTAGTAAAAGTTAGAAGTAAAATTTCTTCTGGCTTCACACCATTATTAATAAGATTACCGATTCTTCCAACAATTGTAGATGTTTTACCAGTTCCCGCACTAGCGATGATTAGGTTATATCCTTGTTTACACGTAGCTGCTGATAATTGTTCTTCATTTAGGTTTGATAAAGGCATGAATTATTTGATTTTTTCTATATTAAGTTTTGTCATTGCGCAATAGTAACATAATAGACTTGTTATTCTTTTAAGATTATATTTTTCAAATAAGAAATTTAATAAAAATGTCACTATAATCTTTGACTAAATTTTTGAAAAGACAATAAATAATAAGTATGATTATAGAAAAAGAAAAAAACCTAAAACACTGGGTAGTGTTAGTACCGATACTTGGAATAATAATTACATCTGTTATATTAACTTTAATTTTTATAAAAGAAGAAAAAATAATTTTTGAAGAAAATCTTCAACAACTTATGGCATTGAATACAGAAAGTATAAAAAAGTCAACAAAAGATAAGATTATTAATTTAAAAAATATAATAGAAGAAAACAATAAACTTTTATATGAAAAAGAAAAATTAGAATTAAAAAATTATATCAAAATTGGTATAAATGAAATTTCTATAATTTATTATAAAAATAAGCATTTACCAAAAGAAGAAATACTTCAGATAATTAATAAAAAACTTCGTACATTTAGATTTTTTAAAAACAACTCTGGTTACTATTTTATAACAAAACTTGATGGCACAAATATTTCTATGCCAATTTATCCAAAATTTGAAGGCTCAAATCTTAAAGATATTAAAGACTTAGAATCAAGACGTACTTTATTAAATTTTTTAGATAAATTAAAAAAAGAGAGAAAAGCTTTTTATGAATATAACTGGTTAAATATAAAAAACAGTTCTTATGATGAAAAGATTGGATATGCAGAAGTATTTGAACCCTTAGATATTTTAATTGGTATAGCCAAATATAAAAAAGATATAACATTTGAGATAAAAGAACAAACAAAAAAATTACTTAGATCCTTCAAAAATGATACCATGAAAAACTATATTTTTAGTCTTGATTTTAAAGGTAATATAATTTCTCATATAAAAGATACACATATAGATAAAAATATGTGGGAATATTCTTTTGATAATAGATTTATTATTAAAGAGATTATAAAAACTGCAAAAGTAAAAGGTGGAGGTTTTATCTCATATCTTTCTATTTTTGAAGAATCAACTAACACTCCTGAAAATAAAATATCTTATGTTACAACAATTAATAAACTAGACTGGGTTATAGGTTCAGGTATATATACACCACACGTAACAAATGTAATTTCAAAACAAAGAAAAAAATTAGAATCGAGACTTAAAAAAACCACTGTATTTATTATAATTAGTTCAATAATCTGTACTAGTTTTGTTGTACTTTTAATCTTTTTAATTAGTAAAAAAATAAATGCAAAATTTCATGAGTATAAGCAAAGTATTGAAAATAAAAATGATGAGCTAGAAATTCGAATAAAAGAGCGTACAAAAGAGCAAGATACACTTTTATCATTATTTGATTTAGGTGACTATACTCTATTTAAGTTAGACAATACTCCTGAGTTAAATGCCTCTTATGTATCTAAATCTGTTGAGAAGATTTTTGGTTATAGCCAAAAAGATTTTTTAGAAGACAAAATTTTATATAAAGACTGTATTCATGAGCTAGATTTTGAAGCTATTAAAGATGACTTTTTAACTGCTGTTTATTGCGAAAAAGACTATATTACTTTAAATCCATATAGAATAAGAACAAAATCCAATCAAATTAAATGGATCTTACATAACTGTATTTCTATTAAAGATGAAGAAGGAAGAATAGTATCTTTCTTAGGATATATAGTTGATATTTCTGATATTAAAAAAAGTGAGAAGTTTATCTCTGAAAAAGCAAAAATGGCTGCGCTTGGAGAAATGCTTGGAAATATTGCACATCAATGGAGACAACCTTTATCATCAATATCTACTAGTGCTAGTGGGATTATTGTACAAAAAGAGTATGGACTATTAAATGATGAGCAAATGATTGAGTTTTGTAAAGATATAGTATCAACAACAAAGTTTTTATCTCAAACTATAGATGACTTCCAAAATTTTATTCATAAAGAAACTCCTCTTAGTAATTTTAATATTAAAGAGACTATTCATAAAAATCTACTATTAATCAAAGCAAACATAAATAAATATAATATTGAAATAATCGAAAACTATGATGATGATTTAAATATTGAAAACTATGAACAAGATTTAATGCAAATACTAATGAATATTCTAAATAATGCAAAAGATGCATTAATCAATAACAATGAAAGAGACAATAGAGTAATTATAATTTCTGCATATATTGAAAACAATTTAGCAATAATAAAAATCAAAGACAATGCAGGTGGAATATGTCCAGAGATCTATGGAAAGATATTTGAAGCTTACTATACATCAAAAGGAAATGAAGGTACAGGTTTAGGTTTATACATGTCAAAACAATTAGTAAATGAAAGTTTACAAGGGAATATAGAGGTTTCTAACAATAGTTTTACTTTAAAAGGTGAAATGAATAAGGGAGCTCAATTTAAACTGGAAATTCCAAGAAGTTTATAGTATATAAAAAAGAAGGGCGCCAATTGCTTGACGCCCTTAACACAAGGAAACATAAAAAAAATTATTTATATTTAAGAAATTCTATCTTAAAAATACTTACATAAATAAGTCGCTGCGTCAACTTATCTATAAGTAAATTATAACAGTCTTGTATTAACTAAAATATAACCATAAATTAACAAAGAGTTAACAAGTTACACCTAGTGTTATATTTTATTATTTTGAACTATTTTTTGAAGTAATTTATAATATCCAACAACTAATATAATCCCAATATAACAAAAGTTTTCAACACTTATAGTTTTTTGTGCCATTAAAAAATGCACAGTTATTAATATTAATGCAAGATATACAAATCGATGATAAGTATTATACTTTTTATACAAACTTTTAATAGAAGTTATTGTCATAAATAACAAAATAAAGAATGCAAGCATACCTAAATAAATAAAAGGTTTATCAATAGTTTCTTTAGCAATAAATTCAAAGTCTAATTGTGCATCAAAAATAGCAAAATTTATTAAATGTAAAAATGCATAAAAGAAACCATATAAACCAACAGCTCTTCTAAATTTCATTAAATTTATTTTTTCTCTTATCATTGAAATACAAATACTAAAATATAGTATTACAGTTGCACTTACACCTGTTACTGTATATATGTATTTTACTGGCTCTGTTACGTCTTCTAAAACTAAGACTTTAAAAGCTAAGAATAATACTGGTAATAATAAAAGTAAATGTATTGCTAATCTTTTCATTATATAAACTTTCTTAAATCCATTCCTTTATACAAATGTGCTACTTCTTTTTCATATCCATTAAACATAAGTGTTTTTTGTTTGAAAAATTTTCCTAAAACCCTTTCTCTTTTTTGTGACCATCTTGGATGATCTACATTTGGGTTAACATTTGCATAAAAACCATACTCTCTAGCATTTGCTTTCTGCCAAGTATTTAAAGGCTCTTTATCAACAAAAGTAATTTTAGAAATTGATTTAATAGATTTAAATCCATATTTCCAAGGTAATACTAATCTTATTGGAGCACCATTTTGTTTTGGAAGTTTTGAACCATAAAGTCCAACTGCCATAAAAGATAAATCATTCATAGCTTCGTCCATTCTAAGACCTTCCACATAAGGATAATCTACAGAACCAAAAACACCTCTTCTTTGATCAGGAAACATTTCTTCGTCATACTTAGTTTCAAACCTTACATATTTTGCACTTGATAAAGGGTTTGCTAATTTAATTAAATCTTTTAATGCAAAGCCATTCCAAGGTACAACCATTGACCAACCTTCTACACATCTAAATCTATAGATTCTCTCTTCTAATTGGAATTTCTTTACTAAATCTAGAACATCAATAGTAATTGGCTTTTCAACTAAACCATCTATTTCAATTTTCCAATTATCAGTATCTAAAGTATGAGCTAAATCTTTTACACCTGTTTTAGATGTAGTAAACTCATAAAAGTTGTTATAAGTTGAGATTTGATCATATGTATTAAGTTTTAGATTGTTTGGGTTTTTATCTTTTATATATTGTAAGTTTGCAACAGGAATATTATCTTTTGCTAAGGCTTCAACAATTGAACCACCTGTAATAAGTGATGCAGCTCCTAGTTTTAAAAATGTTCTTCTATTATCGAATAACTCTTGAGGAGTAACTTCATTTTCTGATATTAACCATGAGGGCTTTTTAATTATGTTCATAAAACAATCCTTTATAAAATCTATAGTTGAATTCTATAGATTTTCTGTAAAGGATATGTTTAGTGTAAATTTAATGGGAAATTATTTTCCTTTTAAAAGTATTCTTATATATCTATTTGACCAAATTATTAATCCTATAATCAATAAGATTGCTGTTATATTAAGTAAGAAAGTATAACCACTCTCAAAGTTTAAAGAGAAAGATGTAAATATTCTAAATAAAGTAATAACTTGAACAGAAATAAAAATAAATACTGCAAAATCATCTGCAGTAGGAGTTGAACCTGAATGACCTAAAACAACCCGTGTTCCAAATCCTAATAATACAGTTATAAAATATCCTAATGCCATAGTATGAACTACAACTTTTTCAAATAAAATTTCAGGTGCAACAAAAGCCATTAAAGATTCAATAATTGATAATCCAAAAGCAAAAGGAATCCAATATAAAGCAAGAAATAAAACCCACATAATAGCAGGAACTTTAAATATAGGAAGTTTCCATTTGATTAATTCTCTAACAATTAAAATAAATAAAGGAATATCAGCTACTAAATTTAGTTTTGCATTATCAAAAGTTAATAACACTACTTTTAATATTAATAAACCAAACATCACTAAAAGTAGATTTTTACTTTTATTTATTACATAACCAGGCGCTTTTGATGTAGTGAAAAAGGGAATCATTCTTTGTGAAATACTAAATATAATCATAAATAGGAATAGATAAAAGCCTGTATTTATTGAAAACTTACTAAGTTCATATGAATAAGGAATATCAAAATTTGAGATTAAAAATAAAACTTGACCAAATAATCCAGCAGCAAAACTTATTAAAACCCATTTTGTATCTTCTTTTACTTTTACAATACTTTTTTTATGTATTGAATATAGTAATTTAAAGCTCAAAGCTTGTGCTACAAGCATTAATAACTGAAAAACAATAGTTAGCTTAGAGAAAAAAACAATTGCTAAAAATATACCTAGAGATGCAATAAAATACATATGAAAAAGTTTCATATAAACTTCTGGTTTAATTTCTGCTTGCATTAGAAATCGTGGAAAAACAACAAATAGAAAACCTAAGAAAAATTGAATAAATATTACAAAAATCATTGTATATGCATGATAAGTTAATAGTGAACTATCTAAAGATATTATATTTGAGTATGAAGCTACAAATAAAGATAAAAAAAGAATTAAAAATAAAATACCACTTGTAAAAAATGGTTGATGTGGTTGTGATGAAAACTTTTTGTACCAAGCTTTAAATTTATTTTCATTTTTTGGTACTGATTCAGTTTGAGGATCAGGGGTAAACATATAATCTCCTAAAAAAAAGGCTACCTTAAAAAGGCAGCCTTTCTAAATATAATGGGAAATTATATCAATTTGTATGAATTAATACCTTGACTATTGACAAGTTCCACAACAAGATGTTGAAGTAGCATCTTTAGCTGCGTTTAAAGCACCTTCATAGTTAGGCTCTTCAGTAATTTCTGGACAAATTTCTTTGTAAGTTACAACACCAGAAGCGTTGATTACAAATACTGCTCTACAAGTAACACCTGCTAATGGTCCATTTTCAATTAATACACCGTAAGCATTTGCTAATTCTTTTGCTCTGAAGTCAGAACCAACAGTTAAGTTTTCAATTCCTTCAGTTGTACAAAATCTACCCATTGCAAATGGTAAATCCATAGAAACTACAGTTACTTCTGCATTTTCAATTTTTGCTGCTTCTTCGTTGAATTTTCTAGTTTCAGCTGCACATACAGGAGTATCTAAAGAAGGAACTACTACTACGATTTGAGCCTTACCTTTTTCTCCACCAACTTGAACTTCTGATAAATCTTTTGCTACTACAGTTACAACTGGAGCTGCATCACCAACGTTTACAGTATTACCTGCTAAATTTACTTCATTACCTTTTAATTTTGTTGTTGCCATTATTTTCCTTTAATAAAAAATTTAATTTTAATTTTTAATGTGGGTATTATATTTAATTCGGATAAAATATGTCTTAATTAACTATTATCAACATATGATTGTTACGATTTGACTCTGATTGCATCAGATTCTAATACTATTTTATTCTCATTTATTAATTTAGTTAAAGTTGCTTTAAAAGCTTTTTTACTCATTCCAAATACATCTTTTATATCTTCAGCATCACTTTTATATGTGAAGTTTATTGCTCCACCATTGTCATTTAATACTTCTAATATTTTATTATCATCTATTTTTTTACCAATTTTTTGTAAACAAATATCTAATTTATCATCATCTCTTACATTTTTAATATAGGCTCTTTTTTTATCACCAATATTAATATTTTCAAATATCTCATTATGATATACCATACCATCATATTTATTATTTACAATTACTTTAAATCCTAATGGAGTTTTTGAATAAAATAAAACATCAACCTCATCATTTAATTCAAATTTTTCTAGTTCTTTTAATAGCTCAAATTTTTCACTTGCTATTAGTCTATTTGTTCGCTCATCTAATTGTAGTTGTAATACCTTATATGATCCTACTTGAAAAGTCCCTCTTTGTTTATTTTTAGGAACTAATATATCTTTTGTTAATCCAATATCAACAAAAGCTCCAAACTTTGCTTCATCAACTATTTCTAAAGAAGCAAATTCCCATAAATATAAATATGGCTTAATTGTAGTAGATACTAATCTATCTTCACTATCTGTATAAAGAAACACGTCAAGAAGTGTTCCTATTTCCATAGATTTATGTACATATGCATTTGGAAGCAGTACTTCTTCTTCATCCGCACTAATTAAGTATATACCTGGTTCACTTACTCTGTCAACCATTAAAGTATTAACTTCACCTACTCTCATATGTTTATTCATTCTATCGTCAAAATTTTCGTTCATTTGGTTATTCCGTTCTTTTATATTTTCACACATTATAGCGAAATATTACTTTTTGAAAATACTTTTGTAATTTTATTAAAAAAAATCCTTTTTTACTAGATATTTTTTAATTATTTTATTATAATTAAATAACTATTTTTTTACTTATTAATTAATATTTATTCTTTTAAAGGGAGTAATATGTCAAATAGAGTTTTTCTTAATCTTACAAATTTTAGTAAAATGCCAAAGCATACACAATTAAATAAATTTATTGATGAGAGTTCAAAAACATTTGAAGCTAATTGTTCTATTCCAATATTTTGGCTTTTTTTATTTGATAAGAATAATATTAAACTAACTCAAGACACCTATGAAGATCAAGAATACATATATTTAATTTCAGAAAAAGATTTAGCACTTAAAAATTTAGAAAAAAGAAGTAATTTTATTTCATCTATTTTATCACCATCTCAATTTAACCTATATGAGTATTGGTTAGATAAAATCAAAAAAAGCCCTTATTATCGTATACTTATAAGAACTGAAGAATTATCATGGTTTTATGAAAATAAAGAATTTAAAGAAGAACTAGACTCAGCATTTACACAAATTGAAGAGAGTGTTCTTCATAATCAAGATTTATTTAAAGAAGACTTTTTTAACTTAACAGGACTTGCAGGAATTGAAAAATGGGAAGATTGTAAAGATGAATCATTAGTTGGGATATACATAAATGAAGAAGGAACTTGGCCTAAAGATATAAAAAAGTATTCTGATGAAAGCAACAAAACAAAGTGGTGGATATTTTGGAAATAGTACAAAATATCATTAGTAAATTTATTACTAAATACATTAAAAACATTTTAGTATTATTTATTATTTTTATATCATTTAATAATCTTAATGGAAATGATAATTTTGATGTAAGACTAAAGGTAATAATATACTTTGACCATGAAATACAAATAAATACACAACTTAAACACCCATACTTTAATAAAGTAAACAAACTACCAAAACATACAAGCAGACCAGTAATTGAGATTACACAATTAAAAGATGATTTATTACATTTAAGCAGTCCAAACTTTACAAGCTTAACAAAAATAGGAAAAAGAATATCCAATAGTAAAAGAAAAGAACTACAAAATGCAAAAAATGCATTGAGTGTAAGATTTGCATATCCAAAAGATATATTATTTAGCTCTTTAAAAAAAGCAAATAAAACAATCTATAATATAGCAAAAAAATATAATGGCCTTATATGGGATATAGAGACAAAAGAAATATTAACTGCAAAACAATGGAGAAAAAAAAGACTCCATAAAGATATAGGAAAAATACCTTTAGTAGAAAATCATATTTCAATCAATACATTTAAAAAAAACAAAAAGAATATAGCAATAACACTAGGAATGTCAAAATTTGGACAACCAGATATTTTAATAAAAGATTATACTATTACAAATCACCAAGCTATAAAAAACCTATTAAATCTTATTTCTCAATCTTTAATAGAAGGGCAAAAAGTTAGTAGGAATTTAAATATAGATTTAAATATGATCTCAAATAAAGACTTTGTAAATAGGATTTTTCAAATTAGAAAAGATAAAAACCTTAATATCAGCATACCTATCGCTATGGGACACTGGGAAGAAGATTTTTCAAATAATTATATTATTGAAATTTTATTCGATCATATAAAAGGAAAAAGTTTAAAAGAAAAACAAAGAAAACTTATATCAGAAATATTTGGACTTGAAGATGAGATATTTGAAATTGAATATGATAAAATCATTCATAAATATATAAATAGTCCCAAACAAAAAGAGAGTGAAAAACTAAATGAAATTGATCCACATAATATCACCTCTTTATCTTTTAACTAGTTTATCTTTTTATTAATTTTACTAAACCTAAAATAACTACTGCTACAACAATAATACTAGCACCAGAACTAATATCATAAAGATAAGAAATCACTAAACCACATAAGGTAAATATAGTAGCAAGGATTGAACTTATTACCATCATAGTTGATAATTTATTTGCAAAGGTTTCAGCTAAATAAGTAGGGATTGTAAGTAAAGCAATTACTAATATAAGCCCTACAGCTTTTATAGCAGCTACAACACATAAAGCTGAAAGTATTAAAATTAAAGTATAAAAGAATTTAGTATTTATTCCCCTAAGTGATGCAAACTCACTGTCATATGAAACTGCTAGTATTTCTTTATAGAAAAATACGACTATTGAGATAATAACAATATCTAAAATACTCATATACCAAATATCTTCACTAGAAACTGCAATAATAGAACCAAATAAATATGACATCAAATCAACATTGTATCCTGGAGTTAAATCCACAAATATAATACCAATAGCCATACCAAAAGCCCACATTAAACCTATAATAGAATCAATCCTACTTTTATTAGTTAAAGTAAGCATTGCAATTATAATAGCTGTAATAATTGCAAAAACTGTAGCCCCTAACAATACTGGTAATCCTAAATAAATAGCAAGACCAATTCCTCCATATGAACTGTGAGCGATTCCACCTGTTAAAAAAGTAAGTTTATTTACAACAACAAGAGAGCCTATAATTCCAGCAGCAATAGAGATTAAAACCCCAGCTAGTAAAGCATTTTGAATAAAATCAAATTGTAATATTTCTAACATCTATATCCTTAATGCTTATGGTCACAACAAATTTGTGTTTTGCCTAAAGCACTTAGTAATTCAACTTCACATAAATGCTCATCAGTAGTAGTAATATTTTTTTGAATATTATCTAAAGCATGGTAAACAAGATTTTTATTCACATGTGCAACTTTTTTTGCATAATTTAATAAAACTGAAATATCATGGCTTACAACAACTATACATATTGATTGATTTAATTCCTTAAGTAATTCATATATTTCATTTTGACCTTTTACATCAATACTTGCAGTTGGCTCATCTAAAAGTATAATTTTTGGATTTGCACAAAGAGCACGTGCTATAAATACTCTTTGTCGCTGACCTCCACTTAAATCGCCAATTTTTCTATTTTCAAACCCTGACATTCCAACTTGAGATAAAGCGTTTTTTGCACAAGATATATCTTCTTTTGAATAGCCAAATATTTTCTTTCTACTTCCAATATGTCCCATAAGAACAACTTCTAAAGCAGTAATTGGAAAATCAATATTTAAGTTTGTATTTTGAGGAACATATCCTATATCATCATTTTTCAAATTCTTAGTTATATGATTTTTTTTAGTTTTTAAAAGCCCTAGCATTAACTTTAGTAAAGTTGATTTACCTCCACCATTTGGACCAATAATTGCAAGAAAATCATCATCTTTTATATCTAAATTAATATCTTCTAATACTTTTATATCTGTAGTATATTCGTAAGATAAGTTTTTTATTTCTATAATGTTCAATTTACACCTTTGTATGCAACAAAGTTGCGATTTTAGCAAATTTTACTTTAAAACCTGAATAACTAAATAAAGCCTCTAATTTTCCCCCATGCTAAGCCCAAATACTCGTGAAAAGCAAGTGTTGATTTATATAAATTAAAACTTGAAAATAATTCCTTATAACTAAATGATGTAAATCCAAGATGATATGTTGGTGCCGCAATTGGGTTTAGTCCTTGTTTTTTAAATATTAACATTGACCTTTTCATATGAGAGGCTGATGTTACTAAAATAAATTTTTCATTACCAATAATCTTTTTTGCTTCAATTGCTTCCATCTTTGTATCAACTGGTTTTGTCATACTTATAATAGAATCTTCTTTTACACCTGTTTCTTCTAAAAATCTTTTTGCCATAAGGGCATGTTTATTTTTATCAAAACCACTATATCCTGATACTATTATTTTAGAATCTTCAAGTAGATTATAAATTCTTTTTCCCTCACTTAATCTATTAACGGCAACTGGCCTTAATTGAGAAGTAATACTTAGATTTTCATTTGTATTATGAGAGGAACCTAAAACTAAAATATATTTAACTTTAGGAACTTCTAATAATGCTTTATGTGAGTTCTCTAGGGGTTTTATTAAAGCATTTGCTATAGGTTGTGAAGAAAAAGCTATAAACCAAGCAAGGCCTATAAATAAAAATAATTTCCCTTTAGAATTTGAATTTCTCATAAAAAATATAAAAGCAATTATTAATAATAAAAGTCCAATAGGTACAGGCATTAAAAAAGCTGAGATTAGTTTTTTAAGTGTAAATAACATTTAATAACCAATTAAAGCAGATGTATATCCAACTACTTTACTCTCATTATTTGTAACTTTTTCGCTAGTACAATAATCTAATATCTTAGTTTTCATATTTTCCTTATTTGCTATATCTAATATAGCTTTTACTCCTGTTTTACCACAGGCCTCACAAGAGTCTAATAGTCTTATATCTTTGGTCTTTATTGCCTCAAGGCAAATAGAGTCTAACTTTTTTGCTTCTTCTAAATTATAAAAATGACTTAAATCTGTACTTATAACAATAAAGTTGTCTTTATTTGATAGTAGTTTACTTATAAGTGAAACTAAGTCTTTATGCTCACAATCCCCATAAACTATCTCTATAATTTTCGAGTTACTAAAATAGTGTTTTATAAAAGGTGCTTGTGTTTCACTTGAATGCTCAAACTCACACTCAACATTAAAATCTAGAAAATCATACTCTTTTATTAGATCTTTTGAAAAATCTAAATCTATATTTATATTTCCTAAAGGAGTTTCATATTCATCATATAAAGCAACACTTGCACCTTTTAAGTAAACATGATGAGAAGGCCCAATTACTATAACTCTTTTAGCTTTCATAACAGCTGCTTTTTTATAAGCTAAATTTGCAGTAAATCCACTATAAATATAACCAGCATGTGGAGAAATAATAGCTCTAATATCTTCAAGTTTATCTGTATTGTTTATATTTCTTTTATCTAAAGAATCAAAATATTTAATACTTTCATAAAGTTCATTTTTATCATTTGGATAGAAACTTCCTGCTACTACAGTTTTTCGAATACTCATTACTTTATCTTCTTAACTTCATAAGTATAAATTTCAGGATGAGAAACAAGACTGTCATCTTCAAGATTAGCTTTTTTACATAAATAGAAAATAAACTCTTCGTAAGTATTTAGCTCTTCCCAAACTTGGGGTAGAAAAGTTGCTTTTTTTAATCCATCTTTTAAAACAATCCCATGAATATTTGGTTTTATTTTTGTTTTTAAATCTTCTTTATTTTTATACTCTAAAAGTTTTGGCTCTTCTAAGATAGATATTTCAATATTAGTTTTTAAAAACTCATCATAAGATAATTCATAAAATCGTGAATCATAAAAAGCTGCATTATTTGAATTAATCATTAAATCATCAAGTAAGGTAAGACTAGCTTCTAAAGTACCAACACAACCTCGAAGTTTTCCATCTAATTGCAAGGTTACAAAAGTAGCAGCTTTTTTATTTAAAAACCCATATTCTTGTTTTAATTTTTCTTTATCTATTTTAAAAGAGTTATCAAATCTTGAAGCAATAGTATCATGGGCTATTTTTAATAAGATTTGATTATTCATATTTATTTGATAATATCTTTTATAGCATTTATAAACATATCACTATCATTTACACATTTGCATACTTTAAACTCACGAACACCAATCTCTTCTGATATTTCTCTATATTCAATATCAAGTTCAAAATCAGTTTCAGAATTATCAACAATAAATGCAATTGGATAAATAATCACATTATCATCTTTGAAATCAACTAAGGCTTCATCAAGTGAAGGATCTAGCCATTTCATTGGCCCTACTTTAGATTGATATGCTAAAGAAATAGATTTAAAGTTTATACCTTTTTCTTTCAACATTGAAGATAATATTTCCACATGTTCATTCATTTGTTTTTCATAAGGATCACCAGCATCTACAATCTTTTGAGGTAAACCATGGGCTGAAAAAATTAAATTAAAATCCTGAGGAAATTTTGTTTGTTTTGAGATTTCTTCAATAATACATTCATTAAAGGCTTTATTTTTATAAAAAGTTTCAATAACTTTTGTTTTAAAAGCACCCTTTGCATATTTTTCAAAATCTTCTAATGAAGACTTTGTAGTTGTAGTTGAATATTGTGGGTACAAAGGAAGTAAAACAACTTCTTCTATTCCATCTTCTCTCATTTGTTTTATTACATCTTTTGCAAAAGGAGGAGTATATCTCATCATTTGATAAGTTTTATATTCACTCAAAGATTCATTTACTTTATTTACTAACTTTTCAGTTAAGGGATTAATAGGTGAAGCATTTCCAATTTCTTCATAGTTTTTCCAAGCATCATCAAGTCTTGAATTAACAATAAAAAAAGCAATCATTTTTCGAAGAATAGGATTTACTGTTAATATATTTTTATCATTAAACATATTTTTTAAAAACATTTTTAATTCATCTTTATTTCTAGCTCCACCCATATTTAATAGAACTAAGGCTTTATTATTTTCTTGCATCTTCTTCCAATCGTATAATTTTGTCGCTACACCAAGTAGCTAAATCTAAATCATGTGTAATAAGTAATATTGCACATGAATCCAAATATTTAATAAGTAATTTCATAACATCATAAGCTATGATATTATCAAGTGCAGATGTAGGTTCATCTACAAGTAAAAGTTTTGGCTCCATAAGTAAAGCTCTTAAAATTGAGCATCTTTGAAGTTGTCCTCCACTTAGTTCATAGCTTTTTTTACTAAGTAATTCTTCCTCTAAACTAAGTTCTTTTAGATATATACTTAACTTAGATGAAAAATCATATTTTACCACATCTTTTATTTGTTCATATATAGAATATGTCGGATGAAAGGAATTATATGGGTCTTGAAAGATAAGACTTAAATTCTTTTTTTCTATTGTTCCACTTTGAGCTTTCATTGTTCCCATGATAAGTTCAAAAAGTGTTGTCTTACCACTACCACTTTTCCCAAAAATTGTTACTAGTTCACCTTGATGTAGTTTTAATGAGAAGTTTTTATAAATAGGTAGGTTTTCCTTATAAGAAAATGTTAAATTATTTATATCTAGAACCACTTCATTTTCCACTATTGCAACCTTATTAATTTAAAAATATACTATAGTAAAATATGCCTTTAAATTTGCAAAATTATTATATTAAAAAATTCACAATTGGTATACAATTATAGGTAACACTTATACTGTTAGAATATAGTTAAATCAAATAATTAAGCTTATAAAAATAAATAAAAAGCTAAAATATTTGTTCAATTTTAAAGGAGAATAAATGAAAAAACTTGTATTAACAACATTATTTGCTGCTGCAACTGCTGCAACATTATCTGCTGCATCTTTCGCTGCATGTGCTGGGTGTCATGGTCAAAACGGTGAGAAGAAAGCTTTAGGAAAATCTGCAATCATTAAAGGTTGGGATGTTGCTAAAACTGAAGCTGCATTAAAAGGATACAAAGACGGTTCTTACGGTGGAGCTATGAAAGGTGTTATGGCTGGTCAAGTTGCTAGACTATCTGACGCTGATATTGCTGATTTAGCTAAGAAAATCGCTGCATTCAAATAGTAGTTTTACAATTAAAGGTTAGTTTTCTAAACTAGCCTTTTTTTCTTTATTTATTTTAGCCTCTTTGGCTTCTTTTAACTTCGTTTCTTTATTTATCGCATCATTTAAATCATCTGTACTATCAAACAATAAACCATCAACCATTTTATTTGAGTCATCGAACTGTCCACTTTTTGCAGCCCAAATAAAAAGTAGTAAAAGGCCAAAAGATATGATAAGTCCCACAATTAACATCATAAATAAAGTTTCATTAATCATTAGTTTTCCTATTTAATTTTAATTCTAAGTGAATTTAGTACAACAACAAGTGAGCTTAAACTCATAGATAATGCTGCAACTAAAGGTATTACAAATCCAAACATTGCAAATGGTATTGTAATTATATTATAAACAATAGATATACCTAAATTTTGCTTTATAAACTTATAAGTTCTACTTGAGATTTCAAAAGAATCTTTTAGTGAAGTTAAAGATGAGTTTAATAAAACTATATCTGATACTTGAAGTGTAATATCAGCAGAATTCCCCATGGCAACTGCAACATCTGCATTTGATAAGGCAACTGAATCATTTATTCCATCTCCAACCATCACAACTACTTTTTCTTTTTGTTTTAAATCTTTAATAAATAAAGCTTTTGATTGAGGAGTTTGTTTTGCATAATAATTTGAAATATTTAATTCCAAGGCTACTTTTTTTGCAACATTTTCATTGTCACCAGTTAACATAATAACATCAATATCTTTTGATTGTAGATATGTGATTAATTCTTTTGCGTAATCTTTTATTTCATCTTCAAGCTCAAAAGTAGCTACTATTTTCCCATCTATACTAAAAATATAAACCGTATTGTTTGATTCAAATTCAAAAGAGATATTGTTTTGAGTTAGTAAATCAGCACTACCACCTAAAAGCTTCATATTATTAAAATCTGCTTCTAAGCCCTTAGCATCAACAGTTTTAATATTATCAATTTTTTCTAGACTTAAATCCTCATATTTTGATTTTAAATACTTTTTAACTGATTTACTTACTGGATGGTTTGAGCTACCAAGAAGAGTATATAAAAGATTTAAAGTTAAAGGACTTTCATCTAAAACATTTGCCTTTGAAACACTTAATTCACCTTTTGTTAAAGTTCCAGTTTTATCAAAAACAACGCTATTTGCAACTGCTAATGTTTCTATAAACTTAGCTTCTTTAAAAAGTAAACCTTTTTTTGCAAGTTGAGAAATACCAATTAAACTAGCCATTGGTGTAGCTAAGGCTAAAGCACAAGGGCAAGCAATAACAATTACAGAAATAGCTACAATAAATGACTTTTCAAAATGGTTTGTACCATCATAATCAAAACCTAAATCAATACCAAAAAAGTACCAAACTACAAATGTAGCTAAAGATAAAGCTAATATTGTAACAGTAAAACCTTTTGAAACTTCATTTGCTCTTGTTTGGATTTTTGGTTTTGAATTTAGTGAATCTTCAAGAAGAGTTACAATAGATGAAAAAGTTGAGTTCTTAAAATCTTTTGTAACTTCAAACTCAATATGAGAGTCTGTATTTATTGTTCCACTATATACTAAATCACCCTCTTTTTTAAAAATTGGTAAGGACTCACCTGTTAGGCTAGATTCATCAAAAGAAGCTTTTCCTTTCACAATCTTTCCATCAACTGGTATTTTCTCACCTGTTCTAATTTCAACAATATCACCAATATTAATACTATTTAAAGGTACAGATTTTTTTTCACCATCTTTTATAATTGTAGCTTCTAAAGGCAGAGTTGATTTGATTTTATCTAAGGTATCAACAGCAGATTTTTTTCCTATTACTTCTAAATATTTCCCAACTAATACAAAGGTAATAATCATAGCAACAGAGTCAAAATAACTCTCACCCCTTGCTCCAAATAAAATAAATAGTGAATAAATATATGTAAGGGTTGCACCAGAAGATACTAAAAAGTCCATATTTAAAACACGGTTTTTAAGTCCAAAATAAGCACCTTTGAAAAATACCCATCCAGAATAAAATAGTACAGGAGTTGAAAGTAAAAACTCTCCTAAATGAACCATCCATTTAACTTCTTCACTCATTCCAGTAAAGAAGCCAGTATATTTTGCAACTCCTAGCATCATAATATTCATAGAACCTACAACAGCAACCATCATACGAATAAAGTAATCTCTTTTTGCTTTTGTAGCTTTTACATCGGCAATAGAAGAATCATAAGCATATGCGTTATAACCAATTGATCTAATTCGTAAAATTATATCTGATAGCTTTAACTCATCATCATCCCAAGTGATTCTAGCTTTATTTGTAGTAAAATTTATATTTGCTTCAATAATACCTTTTGTTTCATAAAGTATTTTTTCATTTAACCACACACAAGCAGCACAATGAATTCCTTCTATTATTAAATCTATTTGTTTGAAACCATCAGAGTTTATACTCACATATGAATTTAAAAAACTTGGAGTATCAAATTTTTCCAAATCATCATTTTCTAGCTTTAAAGGTGGAGTAATAGTTTTATTTCCAAGCTTGTCATAAAAAGAATCTAAACCATCATCTTTTAGTAGATGATAAACACCTTGACATCCCTTACAACAAAAATTTAATTCACCCTCTTTTATCATCACTTCATTGGCAAAACTTAGATGACAATGATTACATTTTACTTTTGACACTCAATTTTTCCTAAATGTTTCATTTTTAAAATTATTTTTTTAATATTTTTAAATTTGTATATCATATTTATTTTTATAATAGATTCAATGTTAGCTAAGATTATTTATCTTATAAAAAACAAAAGAAGTCATGTAATAGCCGTATTTATGACTTTACAAATAAACTAATTATTTTATAATAGTAAGTTTTATTAAATATAATAAAAGTATAAAATGTCAAAATTTAGAACTTTTAACTTTATCACTTTTCTTATTTATTAAAATTCATTGATTTTATTATGTTTAAATATGTTATTATATCGTAATAACTATGGAGTAAATCTTAATGATTAATAATATATCAATACTAAAAAATATTACTATACTTTATGCTGAAGATGAGAAAGATTTAAGAGAAGTTACTCATCAAATTCTAAAAGGCTTTACTAAGAAGCAATTTGTTGCTTCTAATGGTGCCGAAGGTTTAGAATTATTCAAACAACACGAAAATGAAATAGACTTAATCATCACTGATGTAAATATGCCAGTATTAAATGGCCTTGAAATGGTTAAAGAAATAAAAAAAATCAATATAAATATACCAATTATTGTAGCAACTGCTTTTTCTAATAAAGAGTATTTATTAGAAGCAATTGATATTGGAATTGATAAATATGTTTTAAAACCAATTGATGTGGCAAAACTTTTACAAGTTATGTCTCAATCATTACTTTATCATGAACTAAAAGATTTATATATAGATAAATTAACAAATTTACCAAATAGAAATAGACTAAAAAAAGATTTAGAAACAAATAGTGATATTGATTCTATGGCTTTAGTTGATATTGATGAGTTTGCAACAATCAATGATCTTTTTGGTGAGAAAAATGGTGATATTATTTTATGTGAACTTGCTAATTCTATGAAAGAACATTTTGATTCAAATCACTTTGACTTGTACAGAATGGAAGCAGATAAGTTTGCTATTGTTTCAAAAGATAAAAACAATGACATAAATGAATTTTACAATCTATGTAAATCTTTCGCAGATAAAATTGAAAAAAATTCACTATTTATTAATGAAGATGAAATAGATATTAATATTACTATAGGAATTGCACAAGGAGATGCCTCAAGAGTATTTAAATACTCGCAAAGGGTAATCAACTATGCAAGGTCTAAACTTCAAAGAATCATGATTTATAATGAATCATTTAATATTCAACAATCTTTTGAAGAAAATATCAAATGGGTTAAACAAGTTAAAATTGGATTTAGAAAAAATCTATTTAAAGCTTATTTTCAAGCTATTGTTGATACTAATACAAAAGAGATATTTAAATACGAAGCTTTAATTAGATATATCACAGAAGATGGAGAAGAAGTAGCTCCAGCAAACTTCCTAGATGTAGCAAAAAGAACTAAGCTATATCCAAATATTATCAAGATTATTATCAATGACTCATTTGAGTTAATTAAAAATAAAAATAAAAGAGTTTCTGTAAATATCTCTTTTGATGATATTGCAAATGAAGAAACAACTGCTTTTATTTATAAAATATTAGAAGAAAATAGAGAATATACTCATAAATTAGAATTTGAAATTTTAGAATCAGAAGAGATTTCTGATTTTAATGAAGTAACTAAATTTATATCAAATGTTAAAAAGTTTGACTGTATTGTTGGTGTTGACGACTTTGGAGCTGGATATTCAAACTTTAACTTATTAACATTACTTGACATTGATTTCGTAAAAATTGATGGTTCATTAATTGAAAACATTAATACATCAAAAGATTTAGAAATTATTGTAAGTACTATTGCAAACTTCTCAAAAGAGTTTGGAGTTAAAACTGTAGCTGAATATGTTTCTAAAGAAGAGATTTATAATAAAATAAAAGAGTTAAATATAGATTACTGTCAAGGATATTACTTTGACAGACCTGTAAGTTATGAGCGTATCAACTAAGGTTTAAGATAACCAAGTTGATACAATATTTTCTTTATCAAAAAGTTTTGATTTTATTCTTGTAATTTTAGCAATAGAAACTAACTGACTAGCTGCTGTTTCTAAATCATCATTTATAATTAAATAGTCATAAGTTTGGAAGTGTTCAACTTCTGCTTTTGCATTTCTAATTCTTTTCTCAATCACATCTTTTGCATCAGTAGCACGACTGTTTAATCTATCTTCTAATACTTTTAAAGAAGGTGTTGTGATAAACACTGATGTAACAAGTGAATCAAGCTTCTTACGTACTATTTCATGTCCTTGAACATCAATATCAAAGATAACTAGTTTACCCTCTTCTAAAGCTGCTTTAATAGGCTTTAGAGATGTTCCATAATAGTTTCCATGAACATTTGCATGTTCTAAGAAGTTTCCATTGATAATATCTTCTTCAAACTCTTCTTTTGTTACAAAGAAATAGTCAACACCATCAACTTCACCTTCTCTTGGATCTCTTGTAGTTGTTGAAATTGAAAAATAGTAATCTTCTATATGTTTATATACTTCTTTTAATAAAGTAGACTTACCACAACCACTTGGTCCTGATAAAATTAATATTGCGCCTTGTTGTTCATTAATCAACTATTTTTCCTTTAACATCATTCTAATATCTACAACCTCACCACTTGAAAGTCTATCAATAATATTTTGATCAAACTTCTCAAATAAAGGTCTTAACTCATCCATATTGTATTGGCTTAACACTAAGTTTAAAGCTTTAACTTTTTCACTTTGTTCTGGAGCATTTAAATCAAACTCATATTCTTTTACTTCACTTAATGCATCATCAATAATATCTGAGATATCTTTCCAATCTTCTTGATTGAAATTAATCTCATTATGAATTTCATCTTCTTTTAAAATATCATTGATTTTATTTAATTCACCGCCATCAAGAATACCACCATCTTTCATAGCTGCCAAAGATACGATACTTTCATCATTTTCTTCTTCAATATCTAAATAAACATCTTCAGCTAAAGACTCAACATAATCAGTAATAGGTACAGTTACATCTTCATCTTCTTCATAAGCATCTTCACTCATATTTACATAAGAGTGTTGTCTTTGAAGTTCTTGCTTTTCTTCTTGAAGTTCTTGATTTAAAAATTCTAATTGCTCAGATAAAATTTCTTGTAATTTTGTTGGTAAAAAAGGTCTTGGAATAATAAAATCTCTTGATTTATCAAAAGGTAATTCTTCGCTACTAATAGCTCCAAGTTTTTGAGAGTACTGCTTAATTATATTAAATTTGTCATCAATAAAATTTTGATCTATTACTATGAAATCATATTTTTCTTTTACATCATTTGAAGCTTTTACTTCAAGTTCAATTTTTAGTTTTTTACAAACTAAAGAAAATATTTGTTCTATTATTGCAGTTTCGCTAATTAGCAATAAAGTCATTTAATCTCCTGCAATTTTAAATCCACTAGTTTATACACTTTGTCACATTTTTTAGCAATTTCTTCTTCATGTGTAACAAGTATTAATCCAGCGTTATTATCTTTAATATAATTAAAAAGTGTATCTATAACTACATTTGCTGTATCTTTATCAAGATTACCTGTTGGTTCATCTGCAAATATAATTTTTGGTTTTTTAGTTAATACTCTAGCTATTGACAATCTTTGTTGTTGTCCACCACTTAATTCACCTACACCTTGATTAATCACATGGTCAATATTTAATGCTTTTAATAAATCCTTATTGATATCATGTGAACTTAATAAAGTTGCAATATCTAGATTTTCATGTGCACTAAACCCTCTAAATAAATAATGAGCTTGAAAGATTATACCAAAATCTTTTCTTCTAATATTTAAAAGTTTGTCTTGTTTCTGTGAATATATATTTTCATCATCAAAAATAACTTCCCCTGAAAAAGGTTCTAATAAAGATGATAATACATTTAATAGTGTTGATTTTCCGCTTCCACTCATACCAATAATAGCTATTGATTCTTGTTTAGCAAGTGATAAGTTTATATCTTGGAATAGTTCATAATCGAACTTGTGTGATAGGTTTTTAGCTTCAAGTAAAAAATCCGAGGGAATGAGTGATTCTTTTATATTTTCTTCACTCATTTTAATTCCCTCTTCTTTTAAATTAATTTTGGTATTTATTATTTACCCATTTGTGCAGCAACTTCTGCAGCAAAATCTTCTTCTTTTTTCTCAATACCTTCACCTAACTCATATCTTACGTAAGAAGTGATTTCAATAGATGCGTCACAAGCTTTAATAGCTTCTTCAACAGTTAAAGAGTCATCCATAACGTATTTTTGAGATAATAATGCGTGAGCAGTATCTAATTGAGAGTTATCTTCAATCCATCTAGCAATTTTACCTTTAACGATGTTTCCAATAATTTTCTCAGGTTTACCTTGAGCTAATAATTCTTCAGTCATTTTAGCTTCAGCAGCTGCAATAGCTTCTTCAGTTAATTGTACTCTTGAAACATACTCAGGAATATTTTTTTCTGGTTTACCAAGTCTATGTAACTCAATATTTAATTTTTCAATATCAGCAATGATTGCTTTATTTTCTGATTCAATGAAATCAGGCGCTAAATCTTGGTAAGAAATAACAGTTGGTTTCATAGAAGCTGCATGCATAGCAACTTTCTTTAATAAATCAGCAGTTTTTTCTTTAGCAGCGTCATCACAAGTAGCAGATAAAAGAACTCCAACTTTACCTAAGTGAACGTAACCGTTTACAACAGTACCTTCAACGTTAGTAACTTTTCTTGCAACTAAATTCTCACCAATTACAGCGATTTTTTCGTTTAAGAATGTTGGGAAGTCTTGACCTTCAATTGTTGATGCAGCTAAAGCTTCAGCATCGTTGATATCATTTGCTTGTGCATGAGCAGTGATTCCATTAGTTAAGTTAAGGAATTGCTCATTTTTTGCAACGAAATCTGTTTGAGAGTTAACTTCAGTCATAGTTGCTTTAGTATTATCATCATTAACTAAAATAGTGATAATTCCTTCAGCAGCTACATTTGAAGATTTTTTAGCAGCTTTAGATAAACCTGCTTCTCTTAAATATTTAATAGCGTCGTCGATGTTTCCATCACACTCATTAAGTGCAGTTTTACAATCAAGCATTCCTGCACCAGATTTTTCTCTTAGCTCTTTAATTAACTTAGGAGTTGCACCAGCCATGATTACGCTTCCTCAGTCTTTGCTTCAGTTTCACCTTCAGCTACTGCTTCAGCAACAACTTCTGCAGCTTCTTCAGTTGATACAGGAGCTTCTTCTGGTTCTTCTAAAGATGCTTTACCTTCATTAATTGCTGCAGCCATTTCGTTGCAGAATAATTGAATAGATCTGATTGCATCATCGTTACCTGGAATTGGTAAATCAACAACATCAGGATCACAGTTAGTATCTAAAGGAGCTACAACAGTAATTCCTAATCTTCTTGCTTCTTGAATA
>Ga0193952_1000045_pt1 | contig 53340 bp, 55 predicted proteins | sample BB_3_MG_FD_140368 | JGI IMG/M metagenome (GOLD analysis project Ga0193952, IMG submission 140368) | Microbial mat bacterial communities from the Broadkill River, Lewes, Delaware, United States - BB_3_MG | ecosystem: Environmental > Aquatic > Freshwater > River > Microbial mats | place: USA... | reverse complement strand
CATTCTTGGAACCATATGGAATAATGCAGCCATAATCATAAATACAACCCATCCTAATACACCATCATGTACGTGTCCTGGAATCCAGTCAGTAAAGTGTGCAATAGCATTTACAGATTTAATTGCTTGAATTGGTCCTTCAATTGTTGATAACATATAGAAAGTTGAAGCTAATACCATAAATTTGATTAGTGTATTTGTTTGTAATTGTTGCCATTCACCCTTCATTGTTAACAGCATGTTAATTGCTGATCCCCATGATGGTAAAATTAATACAACTGACATTACAGAACCCATTGTTTGCATCCAGTCTGGTACTGTTGAATAAATAAGGTGGTGTCCACCAGCCCATAGATATACGAATAATAATCCCCAGAATGCTAAGATTGAAAGCTTATATGAATAAACATTTTGTCCTGATTCTTTAGGTAAGAAATAATAAATTAATGCAATAATTGGAGTTGTGAAAACGAATGCAACCGCATTGTGACCATACCACCATTGTACTAATGCATCATTAGTTCCTGCATACATAGATACAGAGTGCATCCATGAACCATAACCTGAAACCATCGCAGTTGGAACTTCCATATTATTAAATAAGTATAACATTGCAACTGCTACGAATGTAGCTATGAAATACCATAATGAAATATATAGAGTTCTTTCTCTTCTAATTCCGATTAAACCAAAAATTGAAACACCCCATAATACCCACCAAACTACAACTAAGATGTCTAATGGCCACTCTAATTCAGCATATTCTTTAGAAGTTGTAATACCCATAAATAGAGTAACTACTGCTAAAAGAATAGTAATAAAGTATAGAGCAAAGTGTAACTTTGCAACACCCATTAAAAATGGAGATTCTTTTAAAGAAACTTTTAATACTCTTTGAGAGATGTAATACCATCCCGCAAAAATACCACTTAGAGCAAAACCAAATGCAACACCATTTGTGTGTAAAGGTCTTAATCTACTGAAAGTACCATACTCTCCGGCTAAATTATTTAGTCCAGGGAATGCTAATTGAAACGCTAGTACAACACCAATTGTCATACCAATGATACCAAACAAAATTGTTGCAAATGTAAAGGCTTTTGCAACTGAGTAATCATACTCAATTTGTGCACCGTTTTGCATCAATCTCCTCCTACTAATTTTATATACAAGTCACTATTCGTCACTTATGAAATCATATTAGCTTAAATGCTCTAAAATTTTACTTAATTTTAGGTTTTTTTAAGGCTAATTTTTTTCCATAAATAATATTTAAATATCATAATATAATAATAATTATTATCTCATTCAAATAGAAGTAATTCTTATCTTTTAATTTTGTAATTATTAGTTATATTTATAGTTATAATAAAGAGTTTTTTTGTGACTTTTATGAAATTAACCAATAAATAGGGCTTATCCGTATAAGTTGAGTATTTTAATCAAGTATAAAAGTGTAAATTTTAACTAAAGCTTAAAAATAAACATTATAAATTAATATATAATTTAGATTTAAAATTTAACAAATAATTAACTTTTTAAAAATAAATAATAATATTTTTACGCTATTTAGAAGCTTTGTTTAGTTAATAACTTTTTTATATATATTTAAATAACTATTCCCAGTTTTTTAAAGCTATTTGAGTTTCTCTTTTCATAGTTTTTTGCTTTAAATCTTCTCTTTTATCATGAAGTTTCTTACCTGTTGCAGTTGCAATTTGAACTTTTAACATATTTCTTGAATTAAAATACATTTTTAATGGAACTATTGTCATTCCATCTTTAGTAACTTTTACAAACATCTTATCTATTTCTTTACCATGTAGTAGAAGTTTTCTACTTCTTCTTTCATCTGGTCTATATGTTGTATGAGCAGTACTTAAATGTGAAATATGCATATTTAATAAAAAGACTTCACCTTTTATAATTCTTACAAAAGAGTCTTTTAGATTTACTCTACCTTCTCTTGCAGCTTTAACTTCACTACCTTCAAGCATAATACCAGCTTCATATGTATCTACAATTGTAAAATCATGGAAAGCTTTTTTATTTTTAAACACTTGAGGTGCTTTACTTTTTTCTTTTTTAGCCATTGTTAACCTTAAAAAATGAACTTCCACTACCACTAAAAAACCACGAATCTTTTGAGTACTTCTTTAATTCTGGTTTTGCAGTAATTGCAGGTTCATATAAATCATTTGCACTTTTTATATCAAAATGCTCTAATATTTCACTTGATTTCATAGATAATAATTCCTCTGCCTCATTATTAGAAATCTCTTTATAAAACTTGTCTCTAAATATTGTAAATATTTCTCCTGTGTTGCACATGATTTTAGGAGTTATTGTATCAATATCAAGTTTCTCTTCTTCAAACTTTTTAACTACCTCGCCAATACCAGTAACATTTGCACTATCATATTCATAAACAAAAAATGGTACATCTGCGCCAATTTGAACAGATAATTCACACAATTCATCTTTTGATAAATTTAAATTACAAGCTTCATTAACCATAATTAAAAATGTAGCAGCATTTGAACTACCACCACCTAATCCAGCGAATTCAGGAATATTTTTTTCAATTTCAACATCATTATTAATAAAAAATTCTTTTACTCCATCATACTTTTCAATTAGTTTGTATGCTTTATATACAGTATTTGATTCTAATCTACAACCAAAATCACCTATAATATTAAAGTCACTCCTAGTTGATTTGACAAAAGAAATTAAGTCATATAATTTATGAACTCGTACAAACCGCGATACGAGTTCATGATAATTATCTCTTTTTCCTGCAATCTTTAAAAAAATATTTACTTTAGCATAAGATTTTTTTGTCACTATAGGTTTACCTTATTTAATATATATGATACTTCATTATTTTTAATTTCAATTATACTAAAAAACTCATCAAATATTATCAAGTATTTACCTTCTTCTTTATTCTCTAAGTAATCAATAGAAATTTTACGTCCAGAATCTAACCACTCTTTTGTACCAGAATATTTATTTCTTTTTATATCTAAATAATCTAAAGGATTTAAATCTTTTTCATTTTCAAAATAAAATTTACCCTCATTTAATCTTTCTAGATATGATAGTGTACCAATGGCATTTAATTTATTAAGAAGTATTTGAGCTAAACTTCTTATATAAGATCCTTCAGTTACTGTTGATTCAAAAGTAATAAAAGGATGATTATATGAGATAAATTTAGTATTAGTAATAGTCATTGAAGATTTTTTCATTTCAAATTCTTCTCCATTACGTGCTAAATCATAAGCTCTTTTTCCATTAATCTTTTTAGCAGAAAATTTTGGAGGATAATATTCATGTGTTGCAACTAAATTATCAATTTCATTTTTTATGTCTTGAGAATTTAATTTTTTATGATCATTAATTTCTAAAATGTTTTCAATATCTAAAGAATCAGATGTAGTTCCTAACCAAACTACTGCTCTATAAGTTTTTGGTGTTTTACTCATATATTTAAATAATTTCGAGTATTGACCAAATGCAACTATTAAGCATCCACTAGCAAAAGGATCTAAAGTACCACTAAAACCTGCTTTTTTATTTTTATATTTTCTTTTGATTTGATTTAAGTATGAATTAGAACTTCTAAATATTGGTTTTTTAACAACAATTAGTTTATTTAGAGGTTCATTATTATAAAGTTTTTTTTGCATTTTTTCCTATTTACATCTTCTCAACAAAACTTGATAAGATATCTCTTCTTGATCCACCAAAATTTATTGTAAGTTTATAATCTTTTCCAGCTTTGTCAGATTTTTGAACTCTTCCCATTCCAAAGATTTTATGTTGTACTAAATCACCTTTTTTATATGAAGAATGTTTTTCAATTGTTAAACAACCTTTTATTAGACCTGATTCACTTAAAAATCTACTTTTATTTAATGTTGCTCTTTTACCTTTATAAAATCTAGAGTGTGCAAAAGATAAAGTAAGGTTATCCATAGCTCTTGTAATTGCTACATAACCTAATCTTCTCTCTTCTTCGATATCTGATCCATCACCAGTAATTGGGAAGAAACCTTCTTCAAAACCAATAATGAACAGATTTTTAAACTCTAAACCTTTTGAAGCATGTATACTCATCATAGAAACTGCTTCATTATTATACTCATCATTTTCGCTTTCTAAAGCAATCTCATTTAAAAAGTCTTTTAAATCTAAATGAGGATTTTGCATAAAGAAATCTCTTATGTATCCATAGAACTCGTCAATATTTCCTTGTCTGTCAAAACCATCAGGAACATTATCATAAGATGATCTATAGTCAAATGTATCTTCAAAAGCATCTAGGAATTTCATTTTAGATTCGTTTAGAACTTCTCTTAAATCCATAACAGAAGCTTCAAAAACCTTAAGTGTTCTTGAGTTTTTCTTTCCAACAATAGCAGCTAATTCTTCAGCATCAAAAGTTTGAATAATTTCAAATATTGACTTTTTTGTTTCTTGTGATTTTGCATCAAGTTTATCAATAGTTGTTTTACCAATACCACGTTTTGGTTTGTTTACTATTCTTTTTAATGAGAAGTTATCATTTGCATTTGTAAGAATTCTAAAATATGCAATTAAATCTTTAATCTCTGCTCTTTCGTAGAACTTCATCCCGCCAACTAGTTTATAGTTAAGTCCTGCTCTATTAAAACCTTCTTCAAGTGATCTTGAAAGTGCATTTACTCTAAATAAAACAGCAATATCTCTAGCACTCACACCTGAATCAATCATCTTTTTTATATCATCAATAATTTTTCTTGTTTCTTCATTTTCATCATGTGACTCATATACTTTTATTGAATCACCTTTAGAACGAGTACCTACAAGATCTTTACCAAGTCTATCCCTATTATGTTCAATTAATTGGTTTGCATGATTTAAAATAGTATCAGTTGATCTATAATTTTTTTCTAGTTTTACTACATGAGTATCTTCAAAATGATCAGAGAAGTTCAAAATATTTTTTATCGTTGCACCTCTCCATCCATAAATAGATTGGTCATCATCACCAACTACACATAAGTTATTATGAGATGTACATAGTTTTCTTAGAAGTTTATATTGTAATTCATTTGTATCTTGATACTCATCTACCATAATATATTGATACTTTTGGCTAACTTCTTGAGCTAATTTGTCATTGTTTTTTAATATTTCAAAAGGTAATAAAAGTAAATCATCAAAATCTACTAAATTGTTTTTTAGTAAATAATCTTGATATTTTTCATATACTTCTGCTATTTGTTGATATAGTTTCAATTGAGCAGCAGCTTTTGCTTCAAGGGGAGAAATAAGTGTATTCTTATATTTAGAAATTTCACTTACTAATAAAGAAGTAGTAATTTCTTTATCTATAGATTTTATTATTCTTTTTTTATCATCAGTATCAATAATAATAAAATTAGCTTTTCTATTTAATTCACTCATATGGAATTTTAAAAATAGCAAACCAAATTTATGAAATGTACAAAGCAAAGGTGGCGTATTAATATGTGATGGATTAATCATAGAAAAAGCTCGCTCACGCATTTCACTTGCAGCTTTATTTGTGAAAGTTAAAGTAAGAATTGAACTTGGGTCAATTCCAATAGATATTAAGTATGCTAACCGTGTTGTAATAGTTTTCGTCTTACCTGAACCTGCTCCTGCAAGTATTAGCAGTGAGCCATCTATATGTTGTGCAGCAACTTTTTGTGAATCATTTAACGATGATAATAAATTTTCAGACATTTCTTCTCCAATAATATACAATTATACCATATCTTAGATAAATTCACTATGCTTCATAATGTTTTAATTTTTCTATATATAAATAAATGTTATTATAATCATAATTTATTTTTGGAGGTTAAAATGCTAACAGATTTTGCAAAACTAGAAACATTTCTAACTGTTGTTAGAGAAAAATCTTTTTCAAAAGCTTCAGCAAAACTTGGTATTTCTCAACCTGCAGTAACACAGCAAATGAAATTTATTGAAGAATATTTAGATGTACAAGTTGTAGATAGAAAGAAAAATGGTATAAGACTAACTAAAGAAGGTCAGATGCTATATTCTATTGCACTTAAAATCGAAAAGTGTGTTGCAAATGGGGAAAAAGAATTACTAAAAATTATGAATAAAGATATTACTTTTGTATTTGGTGCTTCATTTATTATAGGGAATTATATATTACCTAGATTTTTAAATAATTTAAAAGAGAATATTAACAATGAAGTTTCAATCAATGTATCTGTTTCACACGAAGCAATAGAAGACTTATTAGATAAAAAAATCGATATGGCATTAGTTGAAAACTATATTCCAAATGATGATATTATCTATAGAGAATGGATGGAAGATGAAATTGTAATCTTCTCAAATCAAAAATTACCAGCTAAAGCAAAAGCTGAAGATTTATTATCATATAAATGGGTTTGTAGAAATCCAGATTCTCATACAAGATTAATTTTTAAAGAGAATTTAGAAAAAGCTAACTATCCTGATTGTGATACTTTTGATGTAACAAGTGAAGTTACAAGTGCAACTACTATTGTACAAACAGTATTACATTCTGATAAAAATATTACACCAACAGTTTCTATTGTATCTAGAAATGCTATTGAATCATTATTAAAATCTGGTGCTTTATTTGAATCAAGAATTAACAATCAAAAAATGGTTAGAAAATTATATATAGCATATAGAAAAGATAGAAAACATGATGCATTTATTGATAATGTAGTTGACTATTTACTAAAAGTAAAATAATACTAGGAAACTCCTAGTATTTATTTTAATAATTAAATCCTTCTTTTTCCAAAGCCAATCTAATATTTTTCATTTGAGTGTGTTTATCTCTACACCAATCAGGTGATAATAATGTTTCATCATCAATACCTGCTGTTATTCTTTGAATAGAGATATTATCAGGCAAGTCTACAATAGATTTAACAACTGTATCTATATATAACTCTTCTGTAATTGGAGTAAATCTACCTTTTCTAAACTCATTAGTCAATAGTGTATTTTTCACTACGTATAATGGATGAAACTTAATAGAATCAACATTAAGCTCAACAGTTTGTTTAAATGTCTCAAGCATCATTTCTTGAGTTTCATTAGGTAAACCATAGATTAAATGTCCACAAACATTTAAACCTTTTTCCTTAGATTTATTAATCCAATATCTCATATTTTCAGCACTGTCACCTCTATTAATAGTTTCAAGTGTTTCATCATAAAATGATTGAATACCATACTCAATCCAAATCTCTTTATCTTTTGATAAATCTTTTAAATAATCTAAAATTTCATCAGTAACACAATCAGTTCTTGTACCAATACTAAGACCAATTACATTATCAAAAGATAAAGCTTTTTCATATAAAGCTTTAAGTGTTGAAAATGGTGCATAAGTATTTGTAAAAGATTGAAAATAAACAATGAATTTACTAACACCAAACTTATTTTGTAATCTATCACGAGTTGCGATAAATTGCATTTCAAGTTGTTTTAATTGATTCTCTAAATATGGATTTTCATCGATTCTTGGATTTAGTTTGAATTTAGTTCTTTTTTCTTGAAGGTTCGGAGAGAATGAATCATTTTCACAAAATGAACATCCTCCCTTAGCTACAGTTCCATCAATATTTGGGCATGTGAAACCAGAGATAGAAATAGGAACTTTATACACTTTATGACCGAATTTATCTTTAAAATATCGGCCAATAGTTAATACGTTTTTTAAATTACTCATTTTACTCTTTTACGAAGTAATCCCCATCAAAACTCTCTAAAGCATAATTTCTATCACTACCAATTGCATTTGTTAAATCATCAATTGATAAATACTCTAATGAATCAGCTTCGATATATTCTCTAACTTCATCTTTAGACATATTATTTGAAATAAGCTCTTCTTTATTTGGTGTATCAATACCATAATAACAAGGGAATTTAATTTCAGGAGAAGCAACTCTAAAGTGAACCTCTTTTGCACCAGCATCTTTAAGCATTCTAACTATTCTTTTAGATGTTGTACCTCTTACAATAGAATCATCAATTACTAATAATGACTTACCAGCAATAAGAGATCTCATAGGTGAAAGTTTCATTTTAACTTTCATACTTCTCATCTCTTGTGTTGGTTCAATAAATGTTCTTCCAACATAATGATTTCTAATAATTCCATACTCAAAAGGAACTCCACTTTGTGCAGCATAACCAAGTGCCGCTGGAACTCCTGAATCTGGAACAGGTACAACCATATCATATTTAGTTTTTGATTCAGTATCATTTTTAGCTAAAGCTTTACCCATATTTTCTCTTGTTCTATATACATTTTTACCATCAATTTCTGAATCTGGTCTAGCAAAATATACATATTCAAAAGCACAAGGTCTAAATTCTGGCTCAAACAATTGAATTGATTCTGGTTCTTCGAAATCTTCACTAAAGATTAACATTTCTCCTGGATTAACATCTCTAACAAACTCAGCATCAACTAAGTCAAATGCACAAGTTTCAGATGCAACAATATAACCACCTGATTTAATTTTTCCTAATGATAATGGTCTAATACCATATCTATCTCTAATAACAAATTGTTTTGATCTTGATTGAACAATAAAACAATATGCTCCAATAGTTTTTTCTAACGCTTCTTTAATTCTATCTCTTAATCTATCTTGCGTATTTTTAGCAATTAGATGGATTAAGTTTTCAGTGTCCATTCCTGTTTGGAAAATAGCACCTTTGTCAATAAGATCGTTTCTTACTTCTTTCTTATTAATTAAGTTACCATTATGAACAATTGATATTTCACCTAATTTATATTTAGCAAATACTGGCTGTGCATCTAAAATAGAATCTCCACCTGCAGTTGAGTATCTATTATGACCAATGGCCATATTACCTTTTAAATAAGATAAAGCTTCTTCTTTGAAAACTTCAGATACTAAACCTCTATCTTTTTTTGTATAAATTCTTCCATCATCAGATGAAGAAATACCAGTAGCCTCTTGACCTCTATGTTGCATAGAAAATAAAGCAAGTGATGCTAACCTTGCAGCGTTATCGTTTCCGTAAATTCCAACTATTGCACACATTTATTTAACCTTTTAAAAAGAGAAAGAAGTGAACTTAATGCGCAACTATAGGCTTAATGCCTATAGAAAATATCTTTTTCTCTTAGTATTATTTATTTTGATTTGTTATTAGTTTTATAGACCTAAAGCGTCATTAATTGAATATAATTTAGGATCTTTTCCAATAATCCATTTTGCAACTTTTATAGCTCCCTTAGAGAAAGTATTTCTAGCCGTTGCTGTATGATTTAATTCTAAGAATTCACCATCATTATATAATCCAACAGTATGTCTACCTACAATGTCTCCACCTCTTAAAGCCATAACTGCAATTTCATCTTTAGTTCTTGCTCCAATTTGCCCATCTCTACCCGATACTCTTACTTCATCAAGATCTAAATCTCTTGCATCAGCAGCATGCTCAGCTAAAGTTAAAGCAGTTCCAGAAGGTGCATCTACTTTATGTTTATGATGTTGTTCAACAATTTCAATATCAAAATCTCTTAAAGTTTTTGAAGCTAAGTGTACAAGTTTATTTAAAACTGCAACACCAAGACTCATATTAGTAGCGTATAATACTGGTACTAATTTACTAGCTTCAACTAATAAATTTTGTTGATGCTTACTAAATCCAGTTGTAGCAATAACTAAAGGCTTTCTAGCTCCATTTTCTACTACTTCTGTAAGTAAAGCTTCCGTTGCAGCAGGTGCAGAAAAATCAATAACAACATCTGAAGATTCAAATAAAACCTTCATATCATTTGTAACTATTGTATCCTCAGGTACAGCTTTTGATAACTTATCGAAAACATGTACTGCTGCTACTCTTGCTTGCTCATCTGTAGCTAAATCATCAATTAATAATGACCCAACTCTACCTGTACTTCCTAAAATACCTACATTAATCATCTTTTTTTGCTTCCTTTTATCCGATATATTCAATAATATTTACAGCTGCTGTTGCACCATCTGCTGCGGCACATACAACTTGCTTAGCAGCATCGATTCTAATATCACCTGCTGCATATAATCCAGCAGTTGAAGTTTTCATTTTTAAGTCAACAATAACTTCACCAGCTTCATTAACATCACATAAGAATGATCCATCTTCTTGTTTGATTGGGTCATTTAATACATTTCTTCCAACAAATACAAATACACCAGGAGTTGGTAATTCTCTTGATTCACCAGTAGCTTTATCTTTTACAATAAGACCAGTAACACCCATGTTATCACCAATTACTTCTTCAACATCAACATTAGTAACTTCTTCAATGTTTTCAGCTGCTTTCATGTGAGCAATTGTAGAAGGAGCGGCTCTATATGTATCTCTTCTATGTACTAAATAAACTTTTGAACATAATTTAGATAAATAAACTGCTTCTTCAAGTGCTGAATCTCCACCACCTACAACTGCAACTTCTTTACCTTTATAAAAGAATCCATCACAAGTAGCACAAGTAGAAATACCTCTACCAAAGAATGTGTCTTCACCTTTAAATCCTGCACGTCTAGGAACTGAACCAGTTGCAAGTAAAACAGCTTTTGCTTCATAATCTTTTCCATCAACAGTTTTTAATTTAAAAATGTCACCATCTTTCACAACTGAAGTGATTTGATTCATTTCATGTTTAAGTCCAAATCTTTGACATTGTTCTGGCCAGTTTTGCATTAAATCCATACCCGTTACTACTTCAGCTTGACCTGGATAATTTTCTATTTCAGATGAACCAGTAATTTGTCCACCAGGCATACCCATTTCAAACATAACAACATCTTGTAAACCACCTCTAGTAGCGTAAAGACCAGCTGTTAATCCAGCAGGTCCTCCACCAATAATTGCTAAATCTAACATATAATATTCCTTATATTTTCTTTTCTTTTTTGTGACAATAATTTATAGTATTTATTAAAGAGCTAATAATACTAAAAACATTGTAAGTTATAGGTTAATTGATTCCATAAAACTTATGGATAAATTTTATCATTTAATAATTAATATCTAACTTAACTAATAAATAAAAATATGCCTTAAATAACTTAAATTTCAATTCACCATTTCTATGCTATTATTTCATCACTAAAGGATATATATATGGAATTTTTAAATGACTTAATGTCAACTGCCTCAGGTATAATTTGGGGGCCACCGATGCTTATTTTGCTAGTAGGTACTGGTTTATATTTAACATTTAAATTAAGAGGAATGCAGTTTTGGGCATTGGGTCATGCTTTTAAACTAATATTTCAAAAAGAAGAAAATGCAAAAGGTGATATATCAAATTTTGCAGCTTTAACAACGGCTCTTGCTGCAACAGTAGGTATTGGTAATATTGTAGGAGTTGCAACTGCAATTACTATGGGAGGACCAGGAGCTGTTTTCTGGATGTGGGTTACAGGTCTTGTAGGAATGGCTACAAAATATTCAGAAGCTATACTAGCTGTAAAATATAGAGAAAAAGGTTCTAATGGATATAAAGGTGGGCCTATGTATTATTTAGCACGTGGTGCTAATATGCCAGTTCTTGCATTTTTATTTGCCTTATTTACTATATTAGCTTCTTTTGGTATTGGAAATATGACCCAAGCAAATGCTGTATCCACTGCACTTAACTCACAATTTGAAATATCTACTGAATTAACTGGTGGAATATTATTATTTATTACTGCTATTGTTATTTTAGGTGGGATTAAATCTATTGGAAAAACAACATCATTTTTAATTCCATTTATGATTGCAGTTTATTTAACTACAGCATTTACTATACTATTTACAAACTATGAAAAAATTGATGATGCTTTTTCATTAATTTTTTATTATGCATTTAATCCAATTGCTGCAGGTGGTGGATTTGCTGGAGCTGCTGTTGCAGCTGCTATTAGATATGGAATTGCTAGAGGTGTTTTCTCAAATGAATCTGGATTAGGTTCAGCACCAATTGCAGCAGCTGCTGCTAAAACTAGTGATCCTGTAAAACAAGCACTTATTTCAATGACTCAAACATTTATTGACACACTAGTTGTTTGTACAATGACTGCACTTATTATTCTTATGGCTCCTATTTGGACGCAAGGTGGAAGTGCTGGGGAATTAACTCTAAAAAGTTTTGAGTTCTTTTTAGGAGACTGGGGAGCATTAGTAGTTGTATTTGCTACTATTCTTTTTGGATATTCAACTATCCTTGGATGGTCATATTATGGAGAAAAAGCTTATGAGTATTTATTTGGAGAAAGTAAAATTATCTTTTATAGAGTATTTTTTATTGCAATAATATATGTTGGTGCTGTATCTGAGCTAAAGCTGGTATGGAACTTTTCAGATTTAGCAAATGGTCTTATGGCTATTCCTAACTTAATAGGTCTTCTTTTACTTGCAAAAATTGTATCATCTGAAACAGATAGATATTTTAAAGCAAAATAGTATAAAAGCGTAAGCTTTTATACTAATTGAACTTCTTTATACAGTGAATATCCCATACCTTTTACAATGACAATTGCTTCATTAGGTATTTTTTTTCTAAGTCTTTTTATCATAGCTCTAATATTTGTAAGATTTGTTTCTTCACCTTCCCATACATACTCTTCTATCTCCTCATAAGAAGCTACATGATGTAAGTTTTTTGAAAACAGTTCTAAGAAAAGTATCTCTTTTTTTGTAAGTTCAATTTCACTCTCATTTTCATATAAAATATGGTTTATAAAATCATATTTACACTCATTACTAAACTTCAAAAACTTCTTTTGTACTACACAAAGTTTTTTGATTTTCTGAACTAACTCCAAAATAAAAAAAGGTTTTTTAATATAATCATCACAACCTAAATCATATGACTTTTGAATCTTCTCAAAATCATGGTTTGAACTAATTATTATTGCAGGAGTATCTTTGTGATTAATTCTTAATAATTCTAAAAGTGAAATCCCATCAATATTAGGTACATTTATATCTAAAACAAAACAATTATAACCGTTTTCAAGGGATTCAAGAGCATCATCACCATCTGTAAATGTATCGACTTGATAGTTCTCTTTTTCTAGAGCATTTTTGATTACATTTAATAATCTTTCATTATCTTCTAATACTAAAATTTTCACTTTTTATTCTCCAAGGCAATTATAAATGATGCACCATTATTTATATTTTCTACTTTTAATTTTCCATTCATTTTATCTTCTATAATCATTTTTGCCATATACAAACCAATACCATGTCCTGACTGTTTTGTTGAAAAATATGGCTTAAATATTCTATTTATATTTGAGGTTTTAATACCACCAGCATTATCTTCTATTTTTACAATTAACATATTTTTTTCATTATAAAAAGAGATATTTATATTTCTATTTTTTAAATCATTTTTTATTAATTCATCTTTTGCGTTATTGATAATATTTAAAATTGACTGCATAAACTCATTTCTAAATCCAATAACATCCAAGTTTATATTCTCTTCAACTTTTATACTAATATTAATGTAATTATACTTGATATTATGATTTACAATCTCTAACATAGAATCAATTGCTTCTTTTACATCAAAAACTTTTTTCTCATTTGAAGGCATAATAAAATTCTGGAAATCATTTATAGTTCTAGTCATGTAATTTACTTGAGTCATAATATCTTTTACATAAGATTCATCTTCACTAACACTGACATTAGAAGTATAAAAACTCTCTTGGGCAATTGTAGTTATTTCAACTAATGGAGATTTCCATTGATGAGCGATTGAAGAGAATATTTCCCCAATTTCTGCAAGTTTTGATTGCTGAATAATAAACTCTTTTTCTTTTTCTCTTTGTTCTTCTATTTCTTTCTCTTTTGTAATATCTGTAAAAATTGTAACAATACCAGTTTTTTTGGTTTTGCTATCATAATAAGAGGCTTGTTTTATAAAATAAATTCTTTTATCATTAGCTGAAATATCAAATTCAAATTGAGAATTTAACTCACTATTTTTTTTATATTTTTCCAAAATTCTATGAATTGTAATTGCTTTTTTATTTGTGTGAAAAGAATCTAGTGAGTATCCATAAATTTCTAAAGATGACAGATTTAAAAAATTACAAAATCTAGCATTTGAATCAATAATTATTCCTTTTTCATCTTGCCAAAAAATAGGACTCTCAATTGCATTTAATAAAACAGAATCAAACTCAATTCTTTGTTTTAATTGACCCTCTGTATGACGTCTTAGATAGATATTATGAATAAGCCCAATAATTAAAAGAATTAAAATAGGGGAAATAGTAAAAACAAAATTAATAAAACCTCTATTTTTATCATAAAAAGTCATTCTTTTATTCACAATTTTATATTCATGATCTATGTGATTTATTGCAAGTGTAAATTGATCTAGTTTTAGCGCATCAAAAACATAATACAAATCTTCATATGTTTTAATTTCCGTTTTTTTTGTTTTTAATATATCTAAAACCATAAGTCCAGACTTATTTCCAAAATCTTCTAAATCAACAATATTACCACCCAATGCTCCTTTTTTATTAAAAATCGAATCTGTAATAAAAACAGGAACTTTTGCATTTTTTATAAACTGAGCTATCTCTTTATTTTTATTTAGTTTTCCATTTGAGTTTTTGTAAAATCTAACAAAAAGTAAAGCAGAGTCTTCATGGAATTTATCAAACTTCTTTTCCAAACCTTTTAAATCATCTTCTCTAAGATATATTAGCTTCTTCGAAAAATCTGACTCATTAAATAACTCTTTTATAAGTGGTTCAGTATGTTTTGCATTTAGACTTTTATCATTAACAATATAAATCTTTTTTATAGAAGGAATAATTTTTTGTATCAACTTAACATTACTTTTTAAATCTCTTTTTTCTAAAAGTGCTGATACTTTATTTTCTAAATTATATTTTAAAGTATTATCTTTATTATAGTTCTCAATTCCTACTGCTAAGATTTGTTCATTTGTAAAAAAATCATCATAGTAGTTTAATACAAAATCATAAGCAAACCTATCAATAGCCACAACTAAATCATATTTTCTATTTTTTAATTGTACTTTATATAAATTTTTCAGATTTTCATAATACTCATTAGAAGTAATTCTTTTTGAATCCATATATAATATATTTGTATCAATATTTTCTTTTGAACTTAGAGTTTTTTCTAAACCTTTAACAACACTATCACTCCATTCATATCCCTTATGATAAGAATTAATAATTAAAATAGAGTTATTAGCAAGAATATATGTATTTAATAAAATTAGTAGTAAAAAAAGTTTTTTCATAGATTGATTATACAGAAAGTTTGATTTAATAAGGATGTCTTTTGACACCCTTATTATTTGGGATCTGATTTATAAGATTATAAACCCAAGTATTACTAAAGCCCCTAAATAAATAGCTCCAAATAAAGCTCCTAGTTTCCACCAAGTAGCTTGAGAAATATATCCTGCACCATACCAAATTGGAGATGGTCCTGTTGCATATGGAGTTATTATTCCCATTAGTCCTAAAGAACCTACTAATAATAAAGCTAATGGTTCAATCATACTTGCCGGTAATAAATTTGTTGCAACCCCTAAGAAAAGCGGCAATAGTGCAACTGTGTGTGCTGTTACACTTGCAAAGAAGTAGTGGAATAAAAAGAATAGAACCACTAATAAAATCACAATTGAAACAGGATCAAAGCTTACTAATCCCCCAGAGATTAATCCTGCTGCCCATTTTAAGAATCCTACTTTTTTAAGTCCAGATGCCATGGCAACTAAAGTAGCAAACCAAATAAATACATTGATAGCACCTTTATTAGTAATTACATCTTCCCATGAGATTACATTTGTTAATACAAGTAGTGATAATACAGCTAAGGCAGCTGTTGTACCATTTACTCCAATTTGTTTACCAAAGATCCACATTACTAAAGCTAACATTCCAAGACCTAACATAATTAACTCTTTTTTTGTAATAGGTCCCATAGAAGCTAACTCTTTTGCAGCCCAAGCTGGCGCTTCTGGTGAGCTTTTTTGTTCAGGTGGATATACAATATAAGTTAAAAATGGTACTAATAAAAATAGTGGAATCATAATAATTGATAAAGTAGAGAACCATTGTCCCCATTCAATTACTAATCCTGTACTTTTTTCAACTAATGATACAGCTAATAAATTTGGTGCTAAAGCTGTTAGGAACATAGAACTAGTTACACATGTAGCAGCAATTGCAACCCATGAAATATATGAACCTAATTTTCTTGGATTATTATCAGGTGTTGAATCAAACATCTGAGGAATATTAATAGCTATTGGGAAAATAGTCCCTGCACTTCTTGCCGTATTTGAAGGCATAAATGGTGATAAAATACCATCAGCAAATGCAACTGCATATCCTAAACCTAAAGATGTTTTACCAAGCATTTTCACTAGTAGTAAAGCAATTCTTTTTCCAAGTCCAGATTTTTTATATCCTAATGCAAACATAAACGCTGCAAAAATAAGCCAAATAACTCCATTTGAGAATCCACTTAAAGCCCAATCACGACTTGCTTTTGCAGTATCCCCTACTAAACCGAATGTTGCAGAAAATGCAACTCCTGTAAGACCAATTAAAGCCGCTGGAATTGGCTCTAAAATAAGCCCTACAATTACCCCTAAAAATACGGCAAAGAAATAGTGAGCATTTACACTTAAACCTTCTGGTGTTGGTAGTACTGCTACAATTATTGCAACTAGTATTGGTAAGAAAATTTTGATTTTATTACTTTGGAACATAACGTCTCCTTTTTTGTTTTTATCTTTTATAGTGAAATGATAAAACAGTAAAGTGACCTTAATATGACATTTGATATTTTCAATCTATTTAAATAAAAAAAGGTAAGATTTGCATCTTACCTTTTTTAATAGTTGTTAGTATTTATAAAATTGTTTATTACAGTAGTGAGTTTAATTTGTCAGAAAATGCTTGTTTAGATGCTGCACCAACCATAGTATCAACTACAACACCATCTTTCATGAAAAGAATTGTAGGAATAGATCTTACACCAAATTTAACTGCTAAATCTTGCTCTTCATCTGAATTTACTTTACAAATTTTTGCTTTTCCATCAAAATCAGCTGCTAATTCATCAATTACAGGAGCAAGCATTCTACAAGGTCCACACCATGGAGCCCAGAAGTCAACTAAAGACACACCCTCTTTAACTGTTTGTTCGAAATTATCATTGTTTAATTCTATATATTTACTCATTTTGAAATCCTTTATTTAAATTATGGAAAAATTTTATCGTTTAATAAATTATATCTAGCTTAAATGGCGCATAAAAAAAGATAAGACCTTAATGTCTTACCTTTCTTAATAGTTTATAGTATTTATTATAATAATGAGTTAATTTTGTCAGCGAATGCTTGTTTTGAAGAAGCACCAACCATTTGATCTACAACTTCACCATCTTTCATGAAGATAATTGTAGGAATTGATCTGATTCCATATTTTACTGCTAAATCTTGTTCTTCATCTGTATTTACTTTACAGATGTTTGCTTTACCTTCGAATTCTGCTGCTAATTCTTCAATTACTGGAGCAATCATTCTACAAGGTCCACACCATGGAGCCCAGAAGTCAACTAAAGATACACCACTTTGTGTAACCTCTTCAAAATTTGCTGGAGTTAATTCTACATATTTACTCATTTTATTTCCTTATTATTAGTTTGTAGTTCGCATATTTTAGAAAATATATTAATTAAACTATATTAGTGTAGCGAAAAATAGCTTAAAATTCTTTTATAATACAATACTTTCCTACCCTAATCTAGCCTAAATTTTATTTTAGATAAAATCACGAATATAATAAAATCAAAACGGATAACTTAAAATGGATATTAGAAAAGAGTATTTAGAATTTTTTAAAAGCAAAGGTCATGATGTAGTATCATCTATGCCTTTAGTACCGGATGATCCAACATTAATGTTTACAAATGCTGGAATGGTTCAGTTCAAGGATATTTTTACAGGAGCTATACCAACTCCTGCAAATCCTACTGCTACTTCTTGTCAATTATGTGTAAGAGCGGGTGGAAAGCATAACGACTTAGAAAATGTAGGTTACACTGCACGTCACCATACATTATTTGAAATGTTAGGGAACTTCTCATTTGGTGATTATTTCAAGAAAGATGCAATTGCTTATGCATGGGAATTTATTACTGTTAATTTAGAATTACCAGTTGATAAACTATGGGTAACTATTCATGATACTGATGATGAGGCTTTTGAGCTTTGGAAAGAACATATAAGCGAAGATAGAATCAAAAGATTTGGCGATAAAGATAACTTCTGGTCAATGGGTGATACAGGTCCATGTGGTCCATGTTCTGAAATTTTCTATGACCAAGGGGAAGAAAACTTCAATACTGAAGAAGATTACTTAGGTGGAGAAGGTGATAGATTCTTAGAAATCTGGAACTTAGTATTTATGCAATACGAACAATCGAAAGATGGTTCAAGAGAAGCACTTCCAAAACCTTCAATTGATACTGGAATGGGACTTGAAAGAGTTATTGCAATTAAAGAAGGCGTTTTAAATAACTTTGATTCATCTAACTTCCAACCAATTATTAAAAAACTTGAAGAACTTGTTTCTGAAAATACATCTGATACTGTAAATTTAATTCAAGATAGAACTATCGGTTCATACAGAGTTATTGCTGATCATTTAAGAGCAAACTCATTTATGTTATCACAAGGTATTCTTTTTGGAAATGAAGGTAGACCAAATGTAAATAGAAGAATCATGAGAAGAGCTGTTAGACATGGTTACTTACTTGGATTCAGAAAGCCATTCTTGAGCAAAATGTATGATACTTTATGTGAAATTTTAGGTGGACACTATACTGCTTTAATTGAACAAAAAAATTATATTAAAGAACAACTAACACTAGAAGAAGAAAGATTCTTTAAAACAATTGACTCGGGAATGGATATTTATTCAAAAGAGTTAGAAAACACTAAAGAAGTATTCTCAGGGGAAGTTGCATTTAAATTATATGATACATACGGATTCCCTTTAGATTTAACAGAAGATATGTTAAGAGATAAAAACCTAAAAGTTGATATTGCTAAATTTGATGAACTTATGCTTGAGCAAAAAACAAAAGCAAAAGCTGCATGGAAAGGTAGTGGAGACTCTGCTACTGAAGGTGATTTTAAACAATTACTTGAAAAATATGGTGAAAATAAATTTGTTGGATATAACAATATCACTTACAAAACTAAAATTACTGCATTATTAGATGAAAACTTCAAAGAAGTATCTATTTTAACAAAAGGTTCAATTGGATGGGTAATGCTTGAAGAAACTCCATTCTATGCAACTTCTGGTGGACAAGCAGGAGATATTGGAGCATTAGAAGATAATGAGCATATTGCTATTATTGAAGAGACTTCAAAGTTCCATGGACTTAATTTATCAAAAGTTAATGTTGAAAAATCTGACTTAAGTACTGGGGAAGCAGTTGAAGCAGTAGTTGTAAATAGATATGAAATTGCTAAACATCATAGTGCTACTCACCTTTTACAAAGTGCATTAAAAATGGTTCTAGGAGATACAGTATCTCAAGCTGGATCATTAAATGATGCAAATAGATTAAGATTTGACTTTACATATCCAAAAGCTATGACAAATGATCAAGTTGAAGAAGTTGAAGATTTAGTTAACTCTATGATTGCTAGAGGAATCTCTGGTGGAATTGAAGAATTACCAATTGAGCAAGCAAAAGAAAAAGGTGCTATTGCTATGTTTGGTGAAAAATATGGTGATACTGTTAGAGTTGTAAGCTTTGGTGATGTTTCTGTAGAGTTTTGTGGAGGAACACACGTAAGAAATTCTTCTGATATTGGTTCTTTTTATATTACTAAAGAATCAGGAGTAAGTGCTGGAGTTAGAAGAATTGAAGCTGTTTGTGGTGTTGCTGCAATCAACTATACAAAAGAAATCATCTTTAAAATGAATCAAATACAAGCAGAAGTTAAAAACAACGATGCTATTACTGGAATCAAAAAGTTAAAAGATCAAATCAAAGAACTTAAAAAAGAAGTTGAAGAGGCTCAAAGCCAAACTGCAGCTCCTATTAATGAAGAAGTAATTGGTGATGTAAAAGTTGTAGTTGATGTTGTTAAAAATGGTGATATCAAGAAAATCGTTGATGATTTAAAAAATGCAAATGAAAAACTAGCAGTATTATTACTTCAACCAAAAGGTGAAAAAGTAATGATCGTAGCTGGATCTAAAAATACTAGTATTAAAGCTGGTGATTGGATTAAGAACATTGCACCAATCGTTGGTGGTGGAGGTGGTGGTAGACCAGACTTCGCACAAGCAGGTGGAAAAGATGTAACTAAAGTTGATGATGCAAAAGTTGCCGCTATTGCATATGCCAAAGAAAATTTATAGGCATAAAGTTTGAGTGAATTATTCCAAAACTTTGCTGCACCTATTGTTTTTTTACACGTAATATCAGCTGTATTATGGGTTGGAGGAATGATTACCATAAGATTTGGTATTCATTACTCTATGCAAGAAATTGTAGAGCCTAGAATCAAGATTGAAAGAACACTTGATAATTTACGAAGATTTTTTAATATGGTAATTCCAGCAATTGTCTTATTATTAATCACAGCAATTATTATAATTCTTGCATTAGGATTTAAAGGGACACCTTTATATTCTGTTGTTATTGTAAAAGAGATTATCTGGACAGTAATGACAATAGTATTTATTACTATTTATATAAAAAGAAATAAAGCTCAAAAAGCTTTTGAAGGTGGTGATTTTATTACTGCTAAAAATCAATTAGCTCCAATAGCTAAATACTTTATTCCATTAAATATTGCTTTAGGAATTATTGCAATATTCTTAGGAGTTACATTAAGAGGATTTTAATCCTCTTAATTAGCTTTTAAATCAAATAAATCCCTACTTTTATAAGTTATAAATAAAATAACTACTAATACAGAAATAAACATATATATCATTATATTCCAACCGAATTTTTCATAAATTATTGAAGGGATAAAAGAACCTGTAGCTCCACCAATATAATAAAAACTAAGATACATACCAGAAGTTAAAGATTTTTGTTTTTTCTTCATGGAGTTAGCTAATCCAGTACTTACTGTATGCACAGTAAACATTCCTATACAGAAGATAAATAGCATTACAAATAAAAATACTATATCTTTAAATACTAAGAAAAAGCATACACATAAAAATAAACCTAGAGCCCATAAAATTGTATTTAATTCATTTTTAAAAAATTTAACAATTTTCTTTGATAATAATGAAACTACAATTCCCATCCCATAACCTAAATAAAGTAATGATATTTGGAATTCATTTATTGATGAAGATATTTCTTTTACCCTAAAAGGCAGTACATTTAATACCCCTGCAAAAACAAAGAACATACAAAACATTAATGAATATACTAATACAAATCTCTTATCTTTTAATATATTACTTATATCTTTTAGTTTTGGTTTTACAAGAGTAGCATCACCTTCATATGATAATTTATTAATAAAAAACAGTGAAATAAAGATAGCAAAAGAGAGTGAGTAAAATACATATTCATAAGAAAAACTACTAGCAACTGCTCCAGAAAAGACTCTACCCAATAAGCCACCAAAAACTGTAGAAGCCACATAAATTGCCATATTCTGTTTTATATTCTCTTTATCTATATTTGCAAGAATACTCATAAGAGAAGTTAGTATTGCAGGGATTACTAAAGCTTCACAAACTCTAAAAAATAAAAACCATTCATAAGAATGAGAAAGTCCTAAAAAGATGTTAGTAAAAAGAAGTACGATACTTGCGTTAGTAAGCATCTTTTTAGCACAAACTTTTTCTAAAATATACCCATAAACTATTGGAGATATAGCTAGAAAAAGCATAATAACTGCTGTAAACTGTGAAGCTTCAACTATTGTTATATTAAACTCTTTTGCCAAAAGTGGTTGTAAGGGTTGTGTTGCATACATAACAGATAAAACAATAATAATACAATAGATCACAATAAATAAGTTTTTCTTTTTCATTGAGAAAGTATATCAAAATTAATATTTAGTGATGTCTTCTCTTATGGTGATGTCTATAATGTTTGTGATGTTTATAGTGGCCTCTTTTATAATAATTATAATGATATGATTTAAATGGTTTAATTATTATTGCAGGTTCTATTACCGCATAAGAGCCATGATGTCCATGACAACCTGAAAACAATATTACTGTACTTATAATAACTAATAGAACTTTTAACATTGTAGCTCCTTTATTAAATATTTATATGTAATTATTTAATAAGATAGTGCAATAATTGTTTAAATTAGTCTTTATATATAAAGTTTCTTTCTTTTTGAAAATATATATTAATTATATTTTTTTCTACTAGACTTCCATTATAAACTCCATCAAATCTACGGTTATTACTAAAATCTATTTTAAATTTTTGTCCATATTTTTGAAGTAATTCTTTGGATAATTTCCCCTCATAATCTAGTATAAAAATATCTTTTAATGCAGCAAATTTATATATTAAATTTAAATAGTATTTATCATCAATTAAATAAGATGTAAATTCATAGTTTTTATAATCAATTCTTTCAATTATTTCTATATTTTGTAGGTTTAAACTCTCTTCAAATAAATCTTCAAAATATCCTCTTTCTAAACCATTCCATGTACAATCAAAATTTAAATCTATATTTTCAATAAAAAGTCTTCCATATTTCTTATGATTTATATTTGCAATAAAAGTATCATTTGAACAATTAGAAAAGGTGTTTTTTATTTGATTTTCTTGGATATTACCAATTTCACTTATTTCATTAGTTCTGTATTTGGAAAAACTACATCCTGTAAAGAATATAAAAACTAGCAGATATATGATAAATTTGAACATTTTAACCTCTTTTAAACAAACTGTATAATTATATTATACAACTTCTTTGTTTACTCCTTGACAGACAAAATTTTTTTTATTATTATATTTGTTTAGAGTCAATTTTTTGGAGTATTTACTATTATGAAATATAATTATATTTTTTTAAGTCTTTGTTTATCAATATTAATTTCTGGATGTTCTTACAAAATAAGTGAAAAAACAGTAAATATTGCACATAACAAATTACCTTTTCCAAGTGCATCTTTAGAAAAAACTTTAGCCCAAACAAAAAAAACAAGTATAAGTTTAAATCAAATGTTTAATGACTTTTATTCTGAATGGAAAGGTGTTAAATATAAATATGGTGGTAACTCAAAAAATGGTATTGATTGTTCAGCTTTCATACAAAAAGCCTATAAAGATAAACTTAATATAAAAATCCCAAGAACGACACTTCTTCAATCAAAAATTGGAAAACAAATAAATAAATCACAATTAGAATTAGGAGATTTAGTATTTTTCAGAACCGGCAAAAACTCTCGTCATGTTGGTATTTACATGCAAAATGGTAACTTTATGCATGCTTCTACAAGTAAGGGTGTAATCATCTCAAAGCTTAGCAATATCTATTTTAACAAACACTACTGGAAAGCCCAAAGAGTTATATATTAAGCTCAAATATGCTATACTATCCTTGCAAATAATTTAATTAATTAGGACAAGACTATATGAATAAATATTTCTTTATATTAGCTACAGTTCTTTTTTTAAGTGGTTGCCAACAAAATACGCAACCTGATGTTTATGTAGAGAACACTCTATATAGCACTGAAACAAAAAAAGAAACTATTAAAGAAAACACAACTAACACAGAAAAAATTATAAATACAGAAGATAAGGTCGAATTCGATCCTATTATTACACCTGAAGCTTACAAAAAAATGCTTGCTCAAGGGCAAGAGCTGCAAAAGAAACAAAATAGTAACTCAGTTGACATGAATAAAGCTTTAATAGATTTCTATAAAGAATGGAAAAATGTTAAGTACCGATTGGGTGGAAACTCAAAAAGAGGTATTGACTGTTCAGCATTCACTCAAAGAATCTATAAAGAAAAATTCGATGTTAAAATTCCAAGAACTACAAGAACTCAAGTAAAAGTTGGTAAAAAAATTAGTAAATCTCAACTTGAACTAGGTGATTTAATTTTCTTTAAAACTGGTAAAACAGATAGACATGTAGGAATATACATGGGGAATGGGGACTTTATGCATGCTTCAATAAAAGGTGTTAAATTCACAAAATTAAATAAACCATTTTACGTAAGAACATACTGGACTTCTAGAAGAATTATCTATTAATTTTTCAAAATAAATAAACCCTTAATGGGTTTATTTTACTTCAAATAATTTTCATATTTTAGTAGGAATTTGCGGGAAGATTACAATTGGCCCAAAATGTCTATTTAAGAGAAATGATACATTACCTTTTAACCTTATTTATAAAAAATGATTAGTTATTATGTCGGCTAAAAAGTTTGACCAAATTGTAAAAGATAAAAATGAGGCAAATGCACTAATTTATAATTTAGGAAGCAGAAAGGATACAAATGAGAATGCATCTACCTCTTTTACATCATAATTGTAATATAAACATATGACAATTGTATGATTTTTCTACATAAGTATATATTCTGATAAAATAAATAGACATAAAACACATACAATGTACATTTTTAGGACATATTTAATATTCAATTTAAAGATCTCCATTGCTGGAAAATTGTATCTAGCTACAATTGTTAAGTTTAATCCACTAAAAGGTGAAGTTGAAACTGTCGTTGACCAAGCCATTAAAAAAGTAATTGCTAATAAAGTGTGATTTACACTTGATAAAAAATCTCCAATAATTGCAATAGTAATAATAGGATGAATTCCAACAAATGAAAGTAATATAAAAACAGCTAACAGTATAGAAGCAATAAACCAATCAAAAGTTTCAAATGGTAATTGTAAATTCAATCCCATAAGTATTGTACTTATTGAAATACCAAACATTCCAGCAACTAAAAACAATGATGCTTCTAACCTCATCTTTGGTAGATCTTCTAATATATGGCTTTTTAGTTTTTCAAAGGATTTTATAAGACCTTTTTTTATAGGCAATACTATTAAAGTTAAAAGAAAAGAAAAACTTGCAATTAATACTATTACTTTTATATTTGGGAAATAATGGTTTGTAAGTAATACTAAAAAAGCTAAGGCAAAAGGTAGAATCAATGTTTCAAAAGCAACAGGATAACCACTAAACTCTTCTAATTTAAAACTTTTATCATTAATCACCTCATAATAAGTGAAAAGAAACGCTATAAGAGATAAAAGCAACCCACTTGATAAAATAGTTGTAGGATTAAGATTTGGAGCATATGTAATAGCTGCGGCAAAGGCAACAAAAAAAGGCGACCAATAAGCATCACTAGAAAATGCTCTTGTTAGTAAAACCATTTGAGTATTACTAAGAGGTGCTTTTTTATAAAACTTATCTGCTACTAATATTAAAGAAGATAGATTTATCACTGAACCAAAAAGATGTACTCCTAAATATGTTTTTATAAAAGCTTTTTTCCCTTTAGGTAACTTTGTACTTTTATCTTTTTTAGGAGTTGCTATAAGTCTTAAAAAACCAACTCCAATTAATAAAATCAATAAGTATTGATTTACTGTAAATACTTTTATAAAATTTATCTCATATTCATTTATATAAGAATAAGTAAAAGCAAGTGCACTTAAACTCAAAAGTATTATTATCATTCTCTTATTTGTTAATAAAGTAAATAATATAACAATTGCACTCCAAGCTAACAGACCTGAATATATTAATACTTCACTATTAAAAAAATATGCATAGATAGTACTTATAAATGATAAGAATATTAATATTCCAGAGAAAGAAATCAAGCTTCTACCTTTTTAGTTTTTAAAAACAATGATAAATATATACCCAAAGCAATAAATACAATACCCATAAAATGATAAGACTGTAATCTCTCACCTAAGAATATAAAAGCAAGTATTGCTCCAAAGATTGGCATTAGATGTGTAAACTGTCCTGCTTTATTTGCTCCAACTTCAACAGTTGCTATATTCCAAAAGTAAAAAGACAAAATTGATGGGAATATAACCATATATGTAAATGCATATAATACACTATGTTTATCTAGAAAGCTTAGATCAAAACTATAACCTAAAGCATAAAAAACAAAAGTCAAAACAATCATGCCAATAAAAGCAGTAATACTTAAGAAATCAAAGGCATTTAACTCTTTAGGTTTAAATCTTAAAAGTACTGAATATAAAGCCCAATCTAATCCTGCTAATAATATCCACAGATCACCATTTGTAAATTCTAATATTAGTATATTTTCAAAACTTCCTTTTAATATAAGAAATATTACTCCTAGAGTAGAAAGTCCAATACCTAAACTTTGAATCTTAGTAATTTTTGTTTTTAACAAAATAGCAGACAATACTATAATCATAATAGGAATACTAGAGTTTATTAATAAAGCATTAGTTGCTGTAGTTGTTTGTAAACCATAATATAAAAAAGTATTAAAACCTGCTATTCCAAAAACTCCAAAAAACACTAACCACAAGTATTCTTTTTTAAATACCTTCATTATATGTTCATATCTATATATTAAATAAGGGGCTAATATAAGTAGTACAAAAAACCATCTAAAAAAAGATAATTGCATAGGTTCAACATCACTTGATACTAATCTACCAAATACAAAATTACCTGACCAAAATAATACAGCCAAGGTTAGAAAAATATAATATTTCATTTATTCACTTTAAATTTTTTTGTATTATACATAAAAAAAGGCCCAAGTAATAACTTGGACCTTCCTATCAATAATTTTTGTGAGTTTGTTTATTAGAATTTATATGAAGTATATACTCTAAAAATGTTATCATCATTATCAGCTGTATCAAAGTCTGCACTTTCATACATAACTTTTGCTGAGAAGTTTTTATTAAATGCATATTGTACAAATCCACCATAAGCATCAATTTTTTCATAACCTAATGGTCCAGTAGGTGCATCAGTGTTAACTTGTCCATAGTATCCAACTAATGTAACTCCACCAATATTAGTAGCAGCAACACCAACTGCTGTATCAGTATCTTTAGTATATGTTACACTTCCACCATGTAATGGTAAGGCTGTAAATGCAGCATCTGCACCAGAACCAGCTCCATTATATACAGTTCCATCACTTCCAGTAGTTGTATATAAAGCAGTTAAATTAACCATTCCTACATTACCAGTAACTTTAAATCCTAACATAGAACCATCTTCTGATCCATTAGTTGTATCAAAATACTGAGCATATGCTTTTACTACACCAAAATCATAACCAGCATCTAAATAAGTTGCATCTTTATCTGTAGCTGATGTTGTACCGTTTACATCTAAATACTGCGCTTGTAAAGTTAAGTTCTTAACAGAAGTATTCTTAGCATATAAAGTATATGCTCCATCTTCAAATTTATTAAATTTACCTGGGCTTCCGGCACCATCTGTTCTATTTTGGTATTTACTTACATAAGCAGCAACTACAGTAGTATCAGGGATATCAGAATTAAAGAATGTTACACCTTCAAAAGATTGAGTAATCATTCTAGAACCAGAACCAGCTACTAGTGGAGTTTTAATATATTGTCTACCAACTTTGATTTTTGAATTACCTAAAGCATAAGATAAATAAGATTCAGACATAACTGAACCAGAAGCATCCATAGTAGCTGCAAAATTATTTGCACCTTCAATAGAGTCAGTTAATACATGTGATGTTTGGAAAGTAGCACCTGCACTTAAACCATAAAATGATCCAGTTATAATATTTAAGTTACCACCCACAACTAAAATACTATCACTTTTTCCATCTGTTACAGGTTGAACATCAAAATATTGACCTTTGATTTCACCCTTTACTTTTGAATCTTCAAATGCTTTTGCTAAACTATCAGCATATACCGATGTTGATAAAGCCAAAGAGGCAATTAAACTTAACTTTGTAATTTTTTTCATATTTTTCTCTCCTAAAATTTCGAAATTTACACTAGCCTACCAAAACGCGCGCAATCTACTTTCAAATATATAATTTGAAGTTTTGCTTGGTATTCTGAAATCCATTCTAATGAAAAAATATCGCAAAATTATCGCGAAAATGAAAGTTTTGTATCATATTTGAAGGTTTAAACCTCCAAATATTTCACATGTTTAAATAAGTGTTTTTTATGTTTCTTGTGCATTGAAGTTGCTTTAGTGACAATATGTCGTCCAGTACAAGTATTAAAGTTTTAATTCTTTTCAGAATAGGAGGGGAATTTCTTCCTTTTTAAATGAAAGCAAAATTTTTGGGTGCTACAACTTCAATATATTTTGAACTTAAATGTAATATATTCAGCCAAACATTTAAGCTTTGTCACCAGCACCCAAAATTAGTATTTACTCTCTAAAGAAATCACCTAATAAATTGTTAAATCTATCACAATGTTCAATCTGAGACCAATGCCCACATTGACCAAATCCATGAAGTTGTGACTTTTCAATTAAACTATGTAATCTAGTTGAGTTTTCAAAAGGAATAACCTTATCATCTCTTCCATGAATAATTAAAACATCTTTATCAATAGAAGCAATATCTTTTTCATCAGAAGCCATAGCACTTACACTACTTTGTCTAGGTGCTGGGAACATAGAACCAAATGATTCTTGAAAACCTTCTCTTATGCTGGCTTCATATCTCATTTGTGCTAATTCATCTGTTACTAATACTCTAGAATATGCAAATGTATCAAGTAATGATCTCATATTTTCTAAAGAAGGAGTATATCCCCATGCTTGATCTAAGCCATCTGTTAATTCAAAATCAACTCCCATTGCACCCATAAGTACTACTTTATTTAATCTTTCAGGATATTTTATTGTTAAAGCCAATGCTAATGCTCCACCAAAAGAGTTACCTACAATATTAAATTTTTCAATATTTAAAGCATCCATTAAATCAATAGCTTGTTTTACCCATACATCCATATTATATACAGCATCATCTACTCTTTGCGTATATCCAAAACCTGCCATATCAGGAGCAATTACTCTAAAGTTTTTAGCAAGCTCAGGCATTGCTAATCTCCAGTTTGCATAAGCTGAAACACCAGGACCTGAACCGTGAATAAATAGTACTACTTCACCCTCACCAATATCATGATAATTTGTATTATAACCACCTGTATTTATACTATTTGCTATTTCTGGATTTGACATTTTTTCTCCTATTTATTTAAATTGAACTCTTTTGCTAAAAGTTCATATGAATTTTTCCGATCCTTAAATGAATAAGTCACATTTACAACCACTACTTCTTCAACTTCATACTTAGAGGCTAAAACTTCTATTTGTTCCTTACACTCTTTAGGTGTACCTAAAATCATTGAATTCATTGTTTCTTCATAATAAGCTTTATCTTCAAAGCTTAATTGAGTAACACGTTTTTCAACTATTTCAGGAGAAAGTAAAGGATCTCTTTTAGGATGTCTAAAAGCTTGAACTTTCCAATATGAATGAGTACTAGCGATAAATCTAGCTTCTTCTTTACTATTTGCACATATACAAGCAACTGCAATCATTGCATTCGCTTTCTTATCTACTTTTGCGTTTGCAAAAGACTTTTTATAATCTTTTATAATATTTGGGCTTCGATCATGAGTACCTATAAATAAAGCTAAAATATATCCAGCACCTAAATATCCAGCTAGAGACGAACTTCCATCACTAGAACCTAATAAAAAAACAGGTGTTGAAGGAATATTTTTAGGACTTAAATTAAGCTGCGAAAAAGAAGATTCTTCAGGGGTTGTCTTATCTAAATAATTTATAAGCTCATATGCTTTTTGTGAATAGTCAGTATTAGTACAATATAAAGCTTTTGTAGCTAAATAACTAGCTCCACTAGCTCGACCAATTCCTAAGTCTATTCTATTGTCATATAAAGCACTAAGTGTATTAAATGTCTCCGCAACTTTAAATGAGTTGTAATGGTTTAGCATAACTCCACCACTACCAACTCTTATTTTAGATGTTGCACTAGCAACTGCACCAACCATTATTTCAGGAGAGCAAGAAGCATAACCAGGAGTATCATGATGTTCAGCAAGTAAATACCTATGATAACCTAGATTTTCACAGGTTTTAGCAAGATTTATTGTGTCAAATAAACCTTGTTTATCCTCTTTTCCATCATGTATAGGAGACTGGTCTAACACACTTAGCTTCAAAGACATTTTATCGTCCCATCTTTTTTACACTTTGACCAGCAATTCCAAAATGCTGTTTAGGCATTTCATTTATGATTACTCTAACATTTGCTTCAGGTGCATCAATTGCTTCATGAATTGCTTGAGTTACTTTAGCAATAAGTCTCTCTTTTTGCTCATCACTTCTACCTTCAACAATATTAACTGTAGCTATTGGCATTTCAAAACTCCTTTTTATACAAACTTCATAGATAATGAACCTAAATCTTGGAATTTAACAGTTACGTTGTCTCCCTTTTTTACGCTCATTGCAGCAGTAATTGCACCTGATAGGATATAAGTTCCAGCTTTTAAAACTTCACCTCTTTCACCCATCATATTTGCAAGCATTGCAATTGCAGTTGCCGGATGTCCTAAAACAGCAGCTCCAGCTCCAAGTTGTACTACTTCACCATTTATTTCCATTACAACACCAAGTGTTTTAAGATCTAAATCATCAACTTTTCTAGCTCGTCCACCAGATACATATCTAGAAGATGAAGAGTTATCAGCAATTACAGATTTTAAATCAAATTTAAAATCTTTATATCTTGAATCAATAATCTCAACAGCAGGCATTACAAAATCAGTAGCAGATAAAACATCTCCAATATGACATCCAGGTCCAGATAAATCATCTTTTAAGATAAATGCAATTTCTGCTTCAACTTTTGGATGAATTAATTCATCAATAGGAATTTCTGCTCCATCACCATATGCAAAATAATCAGCAAGGTAACCATAACAAGGGTTTTCAACACCCATTTGTTTCATCTTAGCTTGAGAAGTTAAACCCATTTTCATACCAATGATTTTTGTTCCTCTAGCTTCCTTAGCAGCTCTTGCAGTCCATTGAATATCATAAGCATCTTCATAAGTCATTTCAGGATAATCATCTGTAATTTTTGTAATTTCTTGTGCATTTAACTCAGCATCTTCACAATGCTTTGCTAATTTTTCAATCGTAGCTTTATCTAACGCCATTATAATAATCCTCTTTCTTTCGCTAATTCCATTGCGCAGTCATCAATCATATCTTCTTGACCACCAATCATTCCTCTATTACCTAATTCAACTAATAAAGTTCTTGCATCAATTCCATATTTCTCTTCTGCTCGTCTTGCGAATAAAAGGAATGATGAATAAACACCTGCATAACCTAAAGTTAAAGAATCTCTAGAAATTCTTGTAGGTTTACCCATAATTGGTAGTGCAATATCTTCAGCAGCATCTTCTATTTTGTCTAAATCAACTCCTGTTTCAACACCCATTCTATTACAAACAGCAACTAAAACCTCAGTTGCAGTATTTCCAGAACCAGCTCCAAATCCTGCAAGAGATGCATCAATTCTAGTAGCTCCTGCTTCAATTGCTGCAAGGGAGTTAGATACTCCCATAGACATATTATTGTGACCATGGAAACCAAGTTCAATTTCATCACCAAACTCTGCTTTAAGTGCAGCAATTCTCGAACTTACCATATCAGGTAAAAGGTAACCAGCTGAATCAGTTGCATAAATACAATTAGCTCCATATGAAACCATTTTTCTAGCTTCTTCAACTAATCTTTTTTCATCAACCATATGAGCCATCATTAAAAAACCAACAGTATCAAGTTTCATTCCTACTGCTGCTTTAATATGTTGAGCTGAACAATCAGCTTCAGTACAATGAGTAGCAACTCTTACAGTTGAAATACCATGATCAACTGCTCTCTCTAAATCTTTTACAATTCCAATACCAGGAAGTAAAAGTGCAGAGATTTTTGCTTGAGTCATATTAGGAACTACTGCATCTAACCACTCTTCATCTGTATGTAAACCATAACCATAATTTAAAGATGAACCACCAAGACCATCTCCATGTGTTACTTCAATCATTGGAACACCAGCTTTATCCATAGCTGTAGACATATCTTTCATTTGCTCTAAAGTAAATTGATGTCTAACTGAATGCATTCCATCTCTTAAAGACATATCATGAATAGTAATTTTTTTACCTCTTAAATCCATCTTATAATCCTTTTTGCTCTGTCGTTGTGTTTGATGACACTTGTTCACTCATCGTATCGGCTTTTACAATTTTCTCAGCCATTTGTTCTGCAATATTAGATGCGGCTGCTGTAATAATGTCAAGATTACCTGCATATTTTGGTAAGTAATCTCCTAGTCCTTCTACCTCTAACCAAATTGATATTTTATTTCCATCAAAAACTGGTCCATTTTTAAGAGTGTATCCTGGTACAAACTTTTGAACTTGAGATACCATCTCTTTCACAGATTTTGTAATAGCTTCTTGATCTGGTTCTTCACTTGTTTGACAATGAATTGTATCTCTCATCATTAAAGGTGGCTCAGCAGGATTAAGAATAATAATTGCTTTTCCTTTTTTAGCCCCTCCAACTTGTTCAATTCCTAATTTTGTAGTTTCAGTAAACTCATCAATATTTGCTCGAGTTCCCGGACCCGCTGATTTAGAAGCAGCAGTTGCAATAATCTCAGCATATTCAACTTCTTGTACTTTTGAAACAGCTGCAATCATAGGAATTGTAGCTTGCCCACCACAAGTAACCATATTTACATTTTGAGTATTTTGATCTAATAATTCTTGCATATTTACTGATGGTACACAAAAAGGACCAATAGCAGCAGGAGTTAAATCAATTACTTGAACTCCTAGTTCTGCAAGTTTTCTATTATTTTCACCATGAACATAAGCAGAAGTTGCATCAAAAGCAATCTTTACTCCATCTTCTTTAATAAAAGGTAATAATCCATCAACACCTTCGTGAGTTGTTTTCATACCAGCTTCTTTTGCTCTTATTAAACCATCTGATTCAGGGTCAATTCCAACCATCCATAATGGATTTAAAATTTCACTTCTTTGAAGTTTATACATTAAGTCTGTTCCAATATTTCCAGACCCAATTAACGCACAATTAATTTTCATTTTATTAATCCTTTACACAAATCTAATAGAAGCAGTACCAACACCACCAATACTTGTAGTCATATTATCACCTGGTCTTATGTCTACCATTGCACATAGTGCACCTGAAAGAATAACTTCACCAGCTTTTAAACTAACACCAAATTCACCCATTTTATTTGCAAGCCATGCAACAGCATTTACAGGACTTCCAAGAGCAGCTGCCCCTGCACCTGTATGTAGTAACTCACCATTTCTCTCTAATGTAATTCCACAAGTAGTTAAATCAACATCTAAAGGACTTACACTTTGTCCTCCAAATACCATATATCCACACGAAGCATTATCAGAAACAGTATCTTGAATTTTGATTTTCCAATCTTTGATTCTTGAATCAACTATTTCAAAACAAGGCATTACAAATTTTGTAGCTTTAATAACATCAGCAGCAGTTACACCTGGACCTTGTAAGTCTTCTTTTAATACAAAGGCAACTTCACCTTCTGCTTTTGGTTGAATCATTCCATTAGTTACATCAATACAATCTCCATCTGAGTAAATCATATCTGATAAAAGGTAACCAAAATCTGGTTGATGAACACCTAACATATCCATTACAACTTTCGAAGTAACTCCAATTTTTTTACCAATAACTTTTGAACCATCTGATTCAATTCTTCTTTTTATAAAATGATGTTGAATTGCATATGCATCTTCAATTGTTGAATCTGGTTCTCTATTTGAGATTGGTTCAATTGTATAATTACCTTTTAAAGCATCATATAATTCATTTCCGTACTTTTCTATTTTTTCTTGAGTCATTGCCATTTTCTTTTACCTTACATTTTTATACATACATTTTTTAATTCTGTATAGAATTCTAAAGAGTGGTGACCACCTTCTCTTCCAATACCAGAACCTTTCATCCCACCAAATGGTGTTCTTAAATCTCGCAAGAACCATGAGTTAACCCAAACAATTCCAGAATCAATTTGAGATGCAACTCTATGAGCTTTATCTAGATTCTCAGTGAATACAGTAGATGCTAATCCATATTGTGTATCATTTGCCATTTTGATAACTTCTTCTTCAGTATCAAAAGGTTGAACATGACAACAAGGTCCAAATACTTCTTCTTTTACTACTGTTGCAGTTTCTGGAAGTCCAGTCCAAATAGTAGGTTCAACAAAGAATCCGTTCTTTAAATCACCTTCCATTTTAGGAGCTCCACCACCTAGAACTACATTTGCACCCTCTTTTTTAGCAATATCATAAAACTCTAATACTTTATCTCTATGAGCAGCACTTACAACAGGACCCATATCAACAGATTCATCATGTTGAACACCAACTTTTAGTTTTTCTGCAGATGCTTTTAGTTTTGCTAAGAATTCATCAAAAATTGGTCTTTGTACATAAACTCTCTCAGTTCCTAAACATACTTGTCCAGAGTTAGCAAATGCTGATCTAGTTGTCTCAGCAACTGCTTTTTCCATATCACAATCTTCAAAGATAATTGCAGGATTTTTTCCACCAAGTTCTAAAGATACATCTCTTACACCTTTAGAGCAGGCATTCATAATCATTTCACCAGTTTTTGTTTCCCCTGTGAATGTAATTGCATCAATATCTTGATGTGCTGTTAGTAAATTTCCAGTAATAGAACCCTTACCTTGAACAACATTGTATGCACCTGCTGGTACACCAACTTTAGTCATTACTTCTCCTAATAAAGAAGTAGTAGTTGGTGTTACTTGTGAAGGTTTTACAACAACTGTATTACCACAAGCAAGTGCCGGACCTACTTTCCAAGTCATTAGTAACAGTGGTAAATTCCAAGGTGAAATAACAGCAATAACACCCTTTGGTTTTCTCATTGAATAGTTCATTGCAGTTTTACCATCAGGAGTATCCATTCTATATGCTTCATCAGCAACAGATTTCATAGTGTCTGCAAATACTTTAAAGTTTGCAGCTCCTCTTGGAATATCAATATGTCTAGCAATTGAATATGGCTTACCTGTATCTAAACATTCAGCTTCTAAGAAATCATCAAATCTTCTATCCATTTCATTTGCTAATTCGTACATTAAAGCTATTCTGTCATTTAGCTTCATTTGTCCCCATTCACCTGTTAGTGCAGCTTTTGCAGCAGCAACTGCAGCATCTACTTCAGGTTCTCTTCCTAATGCAACTTTTGAAATTAATTCTGCTGTTGCTGGGTTAAAATTATCAAAAAACTCACCACAAGCTGAGTCCATAAATTGTCCATTAATATAGTGTTGTACTTTATTCATATTTTATAATCCTATTTTTTCAATTGCATATTGTGCGCAAATAATATCTTCTTCCTCAGTTCCCCCAGAAACACCAATAGCTCCCACTTTTACTCCAGTTTCAAAAATAGGTAAACCTCCACCAAAAGGTATTAATCTATCTCTATTTGAGAATCCTTGTTCAAGATGCGGTGCTTCTTTAAAAATATCTGTCCATTGATTACTTGCAAAACCGAAACTAGCACTAGTAAAAGCTTTATCTTTTGCAATTTGAATTGAGTGAATAAAAGAATCATTCATTCTTAAAAAAGCTAGTTCTAGTCCTGAACCATCAGTAACACTTACGTTTATATTTATATTTAAATTTTCTGCTTTTTGAATAGCCATTTCACAAGCAGCAAAGGCTGCTTGATAAGTAAGGCTTTTACTTACTTGTGTCATATTTTCTAATCCTATGTATATACGTTTGTAAATGATTCAACTGGTTGATTTGTATGGAAGAAAATACCTTTCCATAACTCATCTTCTGTCCAAGTAACTGTTGGCATATCTGGTTGTACTAAATATCCAAGTCCTGCAAATGTTTCATTTCTATTTCCAGATGGGTCAAAGAAATAAATTGTATTTCCTCTTGTAATTCCATGTCTTTGAGGAGTAACATCAACTTTTACATTGTTTTTACCTAATACATCAGCAGCTTTTAAAATATCTGCCCAGTCATCTAAGAAGAATGCAAAGTGATGTAATCCCATTTCAGGACCACCAACAAAAGCAATATCATGTGGAGTATTTCCAGCACTTAACCAAGTTGCTAATTGAACAGAACCTTCAGGTCCTACTACTACTTGCTCAGCTAATTTCATATCAAATACTTCAATCATAAGTTGAGTATTTTCTGCAACTTTATTAACTCCATTTTCAGGATCAAGTGGACACATTAATAATGCGTGATCTAACCAATGAGAACCAACTCCTGTTAAACCATCAGGCCATGGATCAGGATTAATAGTTCCTACATCTTTACCTATAAAATCCTTTTCAGCATAAAGAATCATTTCATGTCCAGAAGGAAGATTAAAAATCAATGTTCTACCACAGAATGGCACAACTTCAGGTGCTTCAAACCTAGTATTAATACCTCTTTCTTCTAATTTTGCAGCTAATTCATCTAAATCAGAATCTTTTGCAACTTTATAAGCAATATTATTCATTCCAGCAGTTTCATTTGGAGTTAAAACTACAGAATATTTATCCCATTCATCCCAACATTTAAGATATACTCTTCCCTCTTCATCTTCATGAGTGATTCTCATATCCATAACTTTTGTATAGTATTTCTTTGACTCTTCGATATCAATCGCGTTTATATTAATATGACCAATTCTAATAATTCCCATTTTAACTCCTTTATTTTTATACGAAACCGTATTTTTTTACTTCATTTACTTTTTTACATTGAGGTTTTCCTATAAATTCAAACTCAATGTCTGATTTAGGAAAGGCTCTACATGCTAAAACAAAACCTTCATCTCTCTCTTCATTTGTAATATATTTTTTACTCATTGAAAGTGTTTCAACTTCACCTTTTGTAATTTTTATTTTACATACACCACATCCACCACCATGACAACCATTTGGAGCTATTTGAACTCCTCCTTTTGCCATTGAGTTTAAAATGTGATCTTCTTGTGAAGCATCAAAAGTATTAGTTTTCCCAATCATTCTAAGTTGATATTTCAAACCACCCATGTTCATAAATCCTTTAAAATATTTAACCTATAACTAGTTATAAATTATATTTTTACTGTTGGTACTATACTTGAAAAAATTCGCAGAAAAATCGCAATATTAACTTTTCTAAGTTAATTCATAAATCAATTTTATACTTAATAAAAATGGTATTAATGAAAAGATTTTCTTTAGTAAATTACTTGACATTTTATGAGCTAGTTTTACCCCTATTGGTGCCGTAAATATGCTGGCTAGTGCAACAAAAAATATTGCAGGAAGGAATAAAAATCCAAGAGTATAAACATGACTTGTTTCATTAATCATATATCCATTTACCATATACCCTAGAGCACCTGATAATGTTAAAATAAATCCAATAGCAGAAGAAGTACCAATTGCTTTTTTTATATCTATTCCTTGTGCAAGTAAATAAGGAACTATAAACATACCTCCTGCAACAGAAATTAGTGCAGATAAAATTCCAAAAATTCCAGCTGACATATAATGAATTTTTCTTGAAAATTCTTTTTCTATATTTTTAGGCTCTTTTCCAAAAAACATATGAATAGAAGTTAAAAACATAAATACTGCAAATATTATTGCAAGGGTAAAAGAGCTTAAATATGAAGCTAAAAAAGAAGCCAAAAAAGTTCCTACAATAATAGAAGGAACTAGTAATTTAAACATATCCCATAAAACTGCTTGTTTTTTATGTTGTGCTAACATAGAAGAAAATGAAGTTATGGCCATAATCCCCATTGATGTTCCAATTGCAACATGAACTACTGTCTTTGCATCAAATTGAAGTGCTAACAAAATAGCAGTTAGAATAGGAACAATTATTCCTCCACCTCCAATACCAAAAAGTCCAGAGATAAAACCTACAAATGTACCTAATAAAATAAATTGAATTATAATTGATATATCAAACATATATATCCTTTGAAATGTGAAATAAAATAGAGTTAAACTCTATTTTATTTAGATAGATTTGAATAGTGGAGATCGCTGTGTTTCAGCGTTTAAGTCAGCTTTAGAGAAGAATTTTTCAGTATAAATATCTTTCTCAAAAAGTCGTCCTCTCATTAAAGTTGTAATACAAGCATCAAGCATAGGTGGAGGTCCACAAAGATATGCTTTATTTCCTGAGAAATCATTCTCAAAAATTTCTTTTGCTGCATCTGTTACAAAACCTTTTCTACCATTCCAATCTTTTACATCATCATCTGATAAAACAGGAACATAAGTAAAGTTTTCATATTTCTTTTCTAAGTCAAAGAATAGATCTGAATAATATAACTCTTCTTGGTTTCTTGCGCCATGGAAAAGTGTAATTGGTAAAGTAGAACCATTTTCTAATTGTTCTAAGATCATAGATTTAGGACTTGAAAGTCCTGAGCCACCAGCAAAGAACATCATTGGTTTTTCAGCAGATTCTCTTACAAAAAATCTTCCATAAGGTCCAGAGATTTTCCTTCTTGCACCTACTTTAACATTATTATGAATCCAAGGAGTAGCTTCCCCATCTGGTACTAATGAAACATTTAACTCAACAACTTTCTTATCATTTGATGAATTACATAATGAAAAAGCTCTTGGTTCATCAAACCCTGGAACATGGTATTGGATATATTGACCAGCTTGGAAATCAATTCCAGCATCTAATTCAATAAAAATACCTTTAATTCTAGGAGTTAAATCTTTTACTTCAATAACTGTACCCATAAAATCTTGAACAGGAATAGACTTAGCATCTGGGTCTTCATCGATATCAGCTTCTATACAAGTATCTTCCATCGGAGTTGCTGTACAAGCTAAACATTTACCTTCATCTTTTTCCATATCCATTAAAGCAAAAGGTGAAGCAGCACCATAGTCAACTTCTCCTTCTAAAATTTCAACTTTACAAGTTCCACATAAGCCATGAGAACAAGCGTGAGGAATATATACACCTTGTCTTAAGGCTGCGTCAAGGATGGTTTGACCATCCTCAACTTCAATTACATCACCAGTTGGTTCAATTTCTACTTGGTATGCCATATTAAATTCCTACTCCATTTAATCCTGTTAAATTTGGTGTTTCAAATCTAACTAAAGATTTATGATCGATTCCATTATCAATTAAAGATTTTTCAAAATCAGGTGTAAATACTTCACCATTTAATCTCCAGATAACTGAATCATCTTGAAAATTTACTTTTTCAAAATCTGGATGATCTTTATAACAAGATGGCATTACTTCACTTACTAATGCACCAAAAGGCATTTGAGGAGGAAGTGGAAATGTCATTGCTGAGTTGATTAATTTATGTTTATCCCAACCTACATATACAAGTTGGTTTCCATGAAATTTATCAACACTATCCATCATTATTGTTGGGTAATCCCCTTTTGTTACTATTGCCATATTAAGCTTCTCCCTTCCATTGTTTCCACATTTTTTCATCTTGAGAACCTACATAATCAAGGTTGTCTTGTCCAAATTCAACTTTGTACCATTTTAATACTTCTGGTAATGTAGCCCCACCACAATTTCCTTGGAAGATTTGGTGAACTGGTAACCAAGATTGAACATATTTTTCTGGCTCATCTTCAAAAATCTTTTGACAATGATCTGAACAGAAATGGAATCTCTCACCATTGAATGTAGTTTGTTTATGAACAATTTGTGTTGGATCATCATTTTCACAATCTGTATATAACATTGGAATCTGACAAGTTTGACATAATTGAGGAAGCATTTCAGAATAATATCTCTTACCTTGCTTTTCTAATTCTCCCCAATGCTCATACACTGGTCTATAGTATTTATCAAATGTATTTGGATATTTTTCACTTAACCAATCCATTTTCTTTTCATCAGGTAACCAAGTATGGAATGGCGCTGCTGCATTATGAGTATAGAAAGTCATCCAAATTTGGTGAGATAAATGCTCTTTTTCAGCACTTACAGTACCAGCACATTCAGGAATTTTAATTCCATATCTTTCTAAATCTTTAAATAATGCAACTGTATTTTCTTCGAAGTATAACTCCCAAGCTTCTTTCCATGACTGTGGAGATTCTGGTAACATATAATCCATCATCATAGATACAAGTCCAAGAACTTTATATCCTCTCCAAGTCCATTTATCAATCCACTTTTGAACAATAGGTACATTATCAGGATCTTGCTCTAATAAGAACTTAATCGCTTGAAGACCTAAAGTCATGTGTCTTGCTTCATCAGACTGAGCAGAGAATCCAAATGTTACTGTTGCCATATCACCATTATAAGCAGCACCAGACATAAACGGTACAAATAGTAAGTTTGTTAATACATACTCAAAAGAGAATCCAATAGCAATCATAAACTCAAAAGGTCCTGCTGATCTTGCATCATCGAAGAATGATTTTGGAACTGAAAGGTACCAAACTCTATCATGCCAGTGTGCAAATTCAGAGAATCCATTAAAGTGTTTGTTATAATGACTTAATGTATGAATTTGTGTTTGAACATGTCTTAACTCATCAATAGCTTGCATTTGACACGCAACTCTTGGACCATCACCTCTGAAGTTTCTTGCAACATCTGCAAAACCTCTATGAGCTTGATATTCTAATGGTGAAACACCTGTTAAGAATAACTTTAATGCAGATACATATCTTGCATCAGTAATATTTTTTTGTCCATTATTTTGTGAAAATGCATCAATAATTGCATAAAGCTTTTTATCTTTTTCACCTTGGTATTTCCAGTAAGCATCCATAGTCATTCTAAATGGATCTTCCCAAGCTTCCCAATCATGAATCTTAATACCTTCAAATTTATCTTTAGGGAAAACATCATCCATATCTTGATATGTAGTGTCCCAACCAAGTCTCGTCATATACTTATACTTGTCTTTCATATTTAGACGTTTTTTTCTCTTTTGTGTTTTCATAGTCATAATGTTTTCTCCTAGTTATCCCAATAAATTGTAAAATGATCATAATCTTCATCAACATTTCCTGCTAATGAAACTAAAACTAATTGAAGCTCTTGTGGATCCCAATCTCTACCAATATGGTTTGATACAGTTTCCGCCATAATTTGAAGTTTTCCCTCAGCTGCAACTTTTACCATTGCTGGTTGGTTTTCAACCTCAGCATGAGGGTTATCTTCTTTAATTGCTTCAATAATTGCTCTTGTCTCTTCTACTGCTTGTAATGCTAAAAATACTTTTGACATATATCTCTCCTAAAGGTTTAAACCATTTTTATTAAGTCTTACAACTAACTCATCTTTGATCATATCCATAGCTTCCTCTGGAGATGAATGTACTTTTTTTGCTAAAGGTAATACTGCGTTATAAGCAATTTCAATATACTTTTTACACCAAGTATTTAATAACTCTTTATTTTCTTCATTCTCAGAACACGCTACTTTAACTGTCATATCAATCCATCTAGCACACTCTTCATTCCAAGAAGTGATAAACTCTGTCATCATAACTTGTGCAGAACCACCTTTTGCATTTAGTTCTTGTTCCATTAAATTGAAATATAAAGGATGTACAAAAGCATCTAAGATAACGTTTTGTGCAATATGTAATTCAAACCAATCTTTGATTACAAATGAATCTTCCATCGCTTTTCTAAGACCTTGCCATGCTTCATCATTCATCCATTGATCTTTTCCATTATCTAAAACAACTGGTTCGTTATCAGATAATAAAAGTCCAATTCTTGTAATGTACTGAGCATTTCCTAATCTATCTTCAGCGTGGAACATAAATGCATTTGTAATAGCTGCACCATATCCTTCTGAACATAATTGAAGGTTGTTCATATTTGCTCCCCACTCATAATGTCTAAGTGGTAATACATAAGATAAAATTAACTCTTTAATTTCAGCAGGCATAACATCTAACATATTTCTTTTCTCAACAAAAACAAAATTTTGTTCAGCAACTTCTTGTTGTTTTGCTCTTGCTGTTACATAAGAAGCATAGTGATATTGTCTTGGATCTAAAAACTTATACCAATCTTCCATCTTAACTGCTGTTTTTTCTACATCATATAACTCATAACTTGCATCTGCTAGAGGTCTATAATGAAAATTTGTCGTTGGTTGAATATCAAATGTTGCTTCTTCATATCTTGAAGCCATTTTTCCTTCACCAATTCTTCTTTCAACATGACCAAATGTTTCTCTTTTTGGTTTAATATCTATACTTTTAATATCTAAAGACATATTTTCTCACTCCTTATTTTGTTAATGTACCAAGTACTCCGTACTGCCATTTGTATTTATCATTTTCAACATCTATCTCTTGTTCCCTAGTTAAATGTTGCACTTCATTTCTGACACAGAACTCATCAAACTGCTTTTTAGGTAAAGCAAGTTCTACATACATACAAGGATCGCCAATTGCGAAATCAAATTCAACTAAGCCACTTGATTTTACATCCGTCACATGTACATATTTATTCTTAAATGGTGACACTTCACTCATAACAAATACTCCATCCAATTGTCAATTTTAGTTTCGAAAAGTAGTTTAATGTAAAAAAATCGCAAAATTATCGCACTTGTTATCTAAAGTTCTTTTTTATGTTATAATCTTCCAAATCACCGCTCAAAGGCTTATATGATGGGAAACTTTAAAAAATATTTATATAATAGTAAATCTATTCCAACCAAGTTTTCTATTATTTATGTAATTATTGGAGTAGTAGGAATCGTGTTCTTAGATAAATTAGTTTCTGAGTTCTTTAAATACAATTCAATTACAGAGCAAGGACCTTTAACCTTTGGAATTTTATTTTTAATTTCAACAGGATTAATACTATTTATTATGCTAAACCATATGCAAAATGTCATACAAAGAATCGACAAATCATATAAAGAATTAAAAGATCAAGATAAAGAAAGACTTATACCTTATGAGTTTGCATTAAACAACTCAATTGATGCAATTTATTGGTTTACCCTAGATGCAAAATTTGTATATGTAAATGAAGCAGCTTGTCAAATGGTAGGAAGATCAAAAGAAGAGTTTTTAGAAGAGATGTATTTAGAAGACATGGATCCTAACTTCAATAGAAAAACAGCACCACAATGTATGAGAGAAATATACAACCACAGAAACTGGAGATTAGAAACAACACAAATAAGAAAAGACGGTTCAATCTTTCCAGTGGAAGTTTCAGGACATGGATTTACTCATAATGGAAAAGAATATGTTTGTGCTTTTGCTAGAAATGTGACTCAAAAACTAGAATATAGAACAAAAATTACAAAAATGAATCAAGAACTTAAAAAATCTGTTGAAGAAAAAGATATTTTATTAAAAGAAATTCATCATAGAGTTAAGAATAATATGGAAATTATTTCATCACTATTAAACATGCAAGAAAGACGTACTACTGATGAAGATATGATTTATATACTACAACAAAGTAGGAGTAGAATCCATACTATGGCACTTGTACATGAGTTTTTATATTTAGGAGAAAACCTAGCTTATATAAATCTGCCAAATTATATTAAGAAATTAATTGATGATATAAAAGACTTATATTGTTCTCAAAATACTCATTTAGAAGTTGATTTAAATATAGAAAAATTAGTGTTTTCTACAAATAGATGTATTCAAATTGGTATGATTTTACATGAATTGTGTGTTAATTCCCTTAAATATGCCTTTAAAGAAAATAGAGACAATAAATTATTAATACATATTAAAACAAAAAATGATTTAATAGAGCTAAAACTTAAAGATAATGGAAAGGGAATCACATCTATTGATGATTTAGATTGCACAGACTCTATTGGAACACAGCTTATTTTCTCAATAGTTCAAGATCAACTTGATGGAGAAATAGAGTTTACTAACAATAATGGATTAGAGTGTAATATTAAATTCCCTAAGAAGGAAGATGATTATGAGTAAGACAAAAATTTTAATAGTTGAAGATGAAGCTATAATAGCAATGAATCTAAGAGAAACACTTAAAGACTTAGGCTATGACTGCTGTGGTACATCACCCAATAAATGTAAGACTATGAAAATTTTAGAATCAGGAGTTAGACCTGATTTAATACTTATGGATATTTATTTAAAAGGTCCTACTACAGGTATTGAATTAGCAGAAGAATTAAAAAGTATAATACCAAATACTCCTATTATATTCTTAACTGCAAACTCTGAGAGTATTACTATAAAAGAAGCTTCTAAAACTTCTCCATATGGATATATATTAAAACCATATAAAAAACAAAGTCTTCATGCTGCAATAGAAGTTGCCCTATCAAAAGCTCAAGAAGATAATGCAAATATAGAAAAACTCGATGCAATTGAAAATATAAATAAAACACTTGAACATCAATTGTCTATAAATGTAGAAAGAAATCATAGAACTATCCAATTGAAGTATGGTTATCTTTATGATAAAGAAGCTAATACTTTATATTATGGTGATGAACCTATAAAACTAACTGCAAAAGAAAAGAAGATTATTGATTTACTTTGTAGTAGTGCTGGACAGTTTGTATCTCAAGAACAAATAGAATATGCTATTTGGCAAGATGAACCAGCAGGTTATGCAGCTTTTAGATCTGTACTATTTAGACTTAGAAATAAAGTACATAAAGATTTAATTGTAAATCAGAATAACGCAGGTTATAAAGTGGAACTTTTCTAAAACTCTTTTAAAACTGCGATTATTATGAGATAAGTTTCTACTATTATTTCTTCAAAATTTTTGAAGGAATAATATGGATTTAAAACTTGAAGATAAAGTTGCATTAGTTACAGGTTCTACTTTAGGACTTGGTTTTGCAACAGTTAAAAAATTAATTGAAGAAAATTGTACAGTATATTTAAATGGAAGATCAAAAGAAGGTGTGCAAAAAGCAATATCGAGAATAAAAGAAGACTTTCCAAAAGCTAATATAAATGGTATTATCGCAGACTTATCTTCAAAAAAAGGTTGTGAAAAACTAGTACAAGAACTACCTAAAGTTGATATTCTTATAAACAACCTAGGAATCTTCGAGCCAGTAGAGTTTGAAAAAATCACAGAAGATCAATGGTTAGAAATGTTCCATACAAATGTAATGAGTGGTGCAAGATTATCTCAACACTATTTTCCTAAAATGATTGAGCAAGACTTTGGAAGAATTATATTTATCTCTAGTGAATCAGCATATCAAATTCCAAAAGAAATGATTCATTATGGAATGACTAAAACAGCACAATTATCACTAGCAAGAGGAATAGCTGAACTTACGAAGGGTACAAAAGTAACTTCAAATTCTATAATATTAGGACCTTCTAACTCAGAAGGAGTTACTACTTTTTTAAGTGATTATGCAAACTCTCTTGGTATTACATTTGAAGAAATGGAAAAACAATTTTTTAATGAAGTTAGACCTACTTCTTTACTACAAAGATTTACAGATGTAGAAGAAGTAGCAAATTTAATAGTTTATACAGCAAGCCCAATTTCAAGTGCTACAAATGGGGCAGTATTAAGAGCAGATGCTGGTGTAGTTCAAGCAGCAATATAAAAATATAGTACTATTATATAAACTGAATTACCACCTTATATAAATAAGGTGGTGATTCCGAAATTATTAAGAGAATTGCGCGTATGTTTGTTTAAATTAGAATGTGTATGTTGATGTAAAGCTTACTTTGTCAAACTCTTCATTATCACTATTACTAGCTACATCTGTATATACAAATTCAACAGAGAATTTATCACTTAATGCATAATCAACAAATAAACTTACTTCTTCAAGTTCTTTGTTATCTTCATAATCAGCCTTAGCATATAATAATCCAAGGTCTACACCAGAAACCTCAGTAGAAATTGTTCCATAATAAGTATTTGCATCTCTACCATATACAGCATCACCAATTTCTTCAGTAGGATCAATGTTATCACCGTAAGTGTCCATAGAACCAATACCACCATCACTGTCAGTTGAAATGTAACCTGCTGCTAAATTAACTTGACCTAATACTGCACTTGCTTCAAGTTGATAAATGCTACCATCATTTATACTAGAATCATCTTCATTTGTTGATGCATAGTGACCAAGAATTCCAAATGAATCATTACTATAAGATGCTTTCATACCATAAATATCAGCTAAATTTGGCATAGAAAAGTAGTAAGGATTAAGTTCTAATCCTTTTATAGCTTCAACTTTTGCATCTATAAAATAGATACCGTCATTGTTAATATTTTTAAATTTTTTAATTTTATCAGAGCCAGCTCGACCTCTTCTATCTGCAAAACCAACAGATAATGTTGTATTTTGGATTGATTTTATTTTAGCAACAGCTGATTCGTTCCATTTCGTTAGCCATTCAAAACGTAATTTTTGTCTACCAACAGTAGCAGTGAATTCTTCAACATCATATTTGATTAAAGCTTCGTGCATGATAGCATTTGAGTTAAACTCACCTTCGTAGTCATCAGCTTCTACTTCTGAAAATTTATGTCCAGCTCTGAAACTTACTTTTCCACTGAAGTTGTTAAAAGAACCTGTTTCGTAAGTTACTCCAACAGTACCAGCAGTGAATCCTTCATCATCACCAAAGTTATTGCTTTGTTTGAAAGTGTGTGCTGAAATATCTCCAGATGCTTTACCTGATGAGAATGCTTCTTCTAGTGAAGATTCTGCAAATACTGAACTGGCAGATAAGATTAGCCCGCAAGTAAGTAAACTTAGATTTCTTTTTGTCATTTTTTTCCTTTTAAAATAAATACGCGAGAATAGTAATAAAAACAAGATTAATATACTCTTAATATTGATTTTTAATATTAATATTAATTACAAGGTCAAACTGAGGAGTAAATTTATTCACTAACAATTAATAGTAATTATTATCAATATTACTAAGCTTAAGTTTTGTTTTGTTAAAGTCTCATTTCTATATCCCTTGGGGATTGAATTTTAACAATGGAGTAAGAATGAACTGGAAGAAGTTTAATAGAACAATACACTACTGGGGATCTGCTGTCATAATCATTCCTTTTATGATTGTTCTTATAAGTGGATTGTTGTTGCAAGTAAAAAAACAAGTACCTTGGGTACAACCCAAAACGATTAAAACCAAAGAAAGAAATTTAACGCTGAGTTTTGATCAAATTTTAAAAGTTGCAAAAACTGTTGAAGAAGCACAGATTAAGTCATGGAAAGATATCAAACTTTTAGATGTTAGACCAAATAAAGGTGTGACTAAAATCAGGGCAAAAAACAATTGGGAAATACAGATTCATAATAAAACTGCAGCTGTGTTAGGTGTGAATTTTCGTCGTTCAGATATTATTGAGTCTATTCATGATGGTTCATGGTTTCATGATGCAGCTAAGCTTTGGCTATTTTTACCAGCAGCAATTATTTTATTGATTTTAACTATTACTGGATTTTATATTTTCCTTACGATGTTACCTTCAAAAATGCGTAGAAAAAAACATACCCAAGTACAAAACTTGAGTGAGGAAAAAATTAAAAAAGCTGATTAAGAGCAAATGAAGAAATTGTACAAAGTGCAATATCAATATCTAAAATGAAGTAATACTTCATTTTAGAATACTCAACTAAGAATCTATTTCACACATTCTATCTCTATATTCATGTCTTTCATAAACACCTATGATTTTCAGCTCTTCTACAAAAAATTTCAATTCATCAAGGGCAAGCTCTAATCTTTTTTCATCTATATGTCCATATAAATCCACATGGAACTGAGTTGAATACATACTTCCAATTCCAGAATAACTCTCTATTTTTATCAAATCTATTCCATTAGTTGCAAAACCACCTAAGGCTTTATATAAAGCTGCTGGTATATTTCTAACAGAGAAAATAAGTGAAGTAATATATGACTTTTTATTATCAAACTTTGGGAAATCTGCCTTTTTAGAAAGAATAATAAATCGTGTTACATTACCTACGTAATCAAAAAACTCTTCTTCAACAATATCAAGATTATAAATATCTGCTGCTAAAGTTGAAGCAATTACAGCATGAGTTTTATCATTTGTTTCCTCTAATTTCATAGCAGAACCTGCTGTATCAAACTCTGAAATAGCTTCAAGATTAAACTTTTTAATATTATTAGCACATTGTGCAAGAGCTTGAGGATGTGAAGAGACTGTTTTTAAATCTTCTTTCTTAAAACCTTTTACTGCTAAAAGTGCATGTTTAATTGGATGAAAATACTCTTCAATAATATTTAATTGCATTTTAGGAATCAACCTATGAATTTCTTCAACTCTTCCAGCTGATGAATTTTCAATTGGTATTACTCCAAAATCTGCTTGACCATTCTCAACCATTTGCATAGATTCAAAAAAAGAGTTTGAGGCTATTAGTTTTGAATTAGAAAATATTTGCGATGAAGCTAAGTGTGAATAAGCACCCTCAACTCCTTGATATACAACTGTTTTATTCATTTGATTTTCTTTTTCTTTCATATTGGAATTCTAGAACTGTTGATATAGTTCTAGTATAAGGTGCATCTAATCCTTGCTTTTCACAGTTTTTTACTACTACTCCACAAATCTCTTCAAGCTCTAAAGGTCTATTGTTTTCTCTATCTATATACATTGAAGGTTTTAAATTTTCAAAACCTTTTATAAGTTCAAACATTTTATCAACACCTTCTTGAGATATTTCAACTCCTACAGCTTTTGCTGCAAGGGCTGTTTCACTCATAAGTCCATATATGATTTTTGCAGTTTTCTCATCTGTAAGTAAAGGTCTAGTTCTCTCTTCTAATAAAGCACAAATAGCATTTACTCCATTGTTAATAATCAGTTTATTCCAAAGCTCTAATCTAATATCTTCACATATAAATGTAGTAGTTTGAGTTTTCTTTAAAATTGTATTTAACTCATCTAAGAATTTAGCATTTTCTTTTGTATGATTTAAAGCACCTATTAAAGTTTGAACTTCACCTGAACAGTGTACATGACCTAAAGAAATAGTATGCGAAACAATAAGTCGTGTAAGCCCACCTATTACATAATCTTTAGGATAATACTCTTCCATAATATCTTCATTTTCAACACCATTTTGTAGAGAGATATAATAAGGTATAGAAGAGCTACCTTTTACCCAAGAAGATAAAGATTTAGAAATTGATTCTGTACTCATAGCTTTTGTAGCAATAATCACAGCATCATAGTCTTCTGGATTTTTTTCCACTAACTCTTCAATACTTAAAGTATTTATTTTCTCTTCTATTACATAGTTTGGATGCGTCATTTTCATCTTATTTTCTTTTAGATACTTTAGATTTTCACCTCGTGCTACAAATGTAATGTTACATCCTGCTTCATGTAAAATCATTCCATAATATGCACCTATTCCACCAGCACCAATTACTACTATATTCATATTTTCTTCCTAAATTAAATCATATGTTTTTAAAAGATATTATATACAAATAGAGTATAATCCAAATAAAAAAGGCCTATTTTGATAAGACTTGGTTCAAATTCACCAACACGTGCAAGCATACTTAAAAATTTTGGTATTGATTTCATTCAAAATGGTGGAAGTTTTGATGAAGATTCAATAACAACTACAAATCCTAAATCTTTTTGTTATGAAGCAACAAAGGGAAAGTTTAATGAATTGTATTCTAAATATGGGGTTGAAGATATGCCTTTATTGGTATCTGATTCTGTAGTTACATCACATGGAGAATTACTAAGAAAAGCAAAAGATGAAGAAGATGCAAGAAGAATGCTTGAACTTCAAAGTGGAAGCCAAACTTCTGTAATTACTTGTATGATTTATAAATCAAAAAACAAAGAACTTATAGATATTTCTATTACTACTTATGAATTTGAAAAATTTGATAAAATTCATATGGAAGAGTACATAAAATCAGGTGAATGTTTTGGAAAAGCAGGAGCAATAATGGTTGAAGGTTTTTGTAAACCATATATAAAAAATGTTGTTGGTTACGAAAGTACTGCTATGGGATTATGTGCTCAAAAACTATTAACATATATGGATTAAAAAACAATAAAATTATTTATTGGCTATTTTAGTTATTTAATATTTTTTATGTATAATAGTTCCTATGAATAAAGGAGTCTTTATGCTTAAACTTTTAAAGAGAAAATTTCTTAATGATAAAGGTGCTATGGATAGAATATTAGTAACTCTTTTACTAATAATACTTGGAGTTGGCGGTCTTTTAGGATTTAATTCTTGGTATTCAACACAAAGTGATACTATAAAAACACAAGCCGAAAAAAAAATAAATACCGCACAAGGTAATTAAAGGATAAAAATGAAAAAACTTTTAGCAACAATTATAATTTGTATACTTCCATTACTTATTCAAGCAGATGAAATAAGTAAAAAAGCAAAAATTGAAAAACTTTTTGTAGAAATGGATACAAAATCTTTAGTAAATACTATTTATGATCAAATGGGAAGTATGTCAAAAGTTATGGCATCTAGACTTCAAATCAAAGAAAATGAGATGCAAGTTATAAAAGATTTTGATGTAAAATTAATCACATTATTAAAGAACAAAGCTTCGTGGGAACATTTTCAACAGCCATTAGTTAATATTTATGCAAAAAACTTTTCTGAAAATGAAATAGATGATTTAATTGCTTTTTATAAAACACAAACAGGTAAGAAAATGATAAAAAAAATGCCTTCTATTTCTATAGAATCTATGCAATTAAGCCAACAAATTCTTCAAACTTTATATCCAGATATTCAAAAATTATCAGGTGAATTAAAAGCTGAACTATCTGCTTTAAGATCTAAAAACAAATAAAACAAGTATTTCACTTGTTTTATTAAATTATTGGAAGAATAGGATCTGCCCTTCTTGATAACCAAATTGGTCCATCTTTAGTAATAAGTACATTCTCTTCATGTACCATCTCTTTACCTGCTAAATATTCCATTCCAGGCTCTAGTGTTAAAATAACTCCTTCTTCTAAAAGAGTATTATCATTAACAGTATTAGATGGCCATTCAGTTAGTTGCATTCCAAGTCCATGACCTAGTCGTCCAACAGAATTTCCTAAAGCTCCACCTTTTTGCATTACTTTATTCATAGCATTAAATACATCTGTTGTTGTATTTCCTACTTGACAAGCTTCAAATCCAGCATCAGTTGCATTAAATACTACTTCATATGCTTTTTTCGCTTCATCACTTGCAAACCCAAAAGCGTAATTTCTGTCAAAATCACAGAAGTAACTATCAAAAACACAGCCTGTGTCAATGATAAAAATATCTCCATTTTCTAAAATCCTTTCACTTGGTCCCATAATAATTGAGCCATAACCACCTTGACCTGATCCAGATATTAAATAAGGGAAATCATCCACACCTAAAGATAATAAATGATTTTTAAATCTTTGACAATTAGCTCTTTCACTCTCACCTACTTTTAGTAAGCTTGGTAAGTCTTCAAAACCTTGTGATGCCACTTGACAAATATAAGATATTTTTTCAATCTCTGCGTGTGATTTTATATATCTTACATATCTTAAAATATTAGTAGCATCTTTAATTTGTAAACCATCTAAATTAGAGATTAGTTTATTATAATCACCCAATGGCATTCTAATACTACTTTCATGACCTTGAGGAATTCCTAAACATTTAAATCTTTTCATTAAAGAATTAATAGATGTTGTTAATAATGAAATTCCTTCATCTTCTGGATTAGGTGATACCCAAGTTTGAATATCATCAATCCATGTTCCTCTCATTCCACTCTCACCAATTACTGGAATTATTGCTTTTGGTTTATCATCTAATGGAATTAGAACAAACCATGGTCTTGTTGGACTTTCAAAAAACTGCGTTTTAAACCCAGTATAATATTCAATATCCACTCGTGTTGTTAATAAAATAGCGTCCATACCCTCATCAAACATAAGTTTCTGGATTTTTGCTAGTCTATTTTCATACTCAGCTTGTAAAAATCCTCTTTGTGGTACTTGTATCATCTTAATTTCCTTTTAACATTCTCACATATACTGATGGAATAGCAGCATATAAAGCAGCACATAAAATTAAGTCTGCTTTTTTTACTTCTTCATTTGGTGCATGGGCAAATTTTAGCTCACCTGGTCCATATCCAATTACTGGAATATTATGTTCACCCATAATAGATACACCATTTGTTGAAAATGGCCAAATATCAATTACTGCATCTTTTTTGAACAACTCTTTATAAGCATTTGCTACACTTTGTGTAACATCATGTTTTTCTTCCATTTTCCATGGTTTAAATGAACACTCTTGTCCGTACTCTAAGCCTGTATATGATGGTTCATCATAGTTATAAATACTAACTTGCGCATCTGCCATTTTTACAGCAGGTAAATTTCTAATCTCTTGTAATGCATCCTCAGGTTTTTCACCCCAAGTTAAACGTCTATCAATTGAGATAGTACAAGAATCAGATACCGCACATCTTGATGGTGATGTTGAGCTAATCTCAGAAACAGTTAAACACCCTTTTCCAAGTAAATCATCTACTAATAAATTTTCATTTAAAGCTCTAAGTTCAGTTAAAATTCCTGACATTTTATAAATAGCATTATCACCAGTATGAGGAATTGATCCATGTGCAGATGTTCCATAAGTACTTACAGAAATTTCCATTCGTCCTTTTTGTGCTCTACAAATCTTTCCATCACTAGGTTCCGCAAGTAATACAAACTCAGGTCTGATATTTTGCTCTTCAATCATATATTTCCAAGATAGTCCATCACAATCTTCTTCAGCTACACTTGCTGATACTAAAAGTGTAAAATCATCTTTGATATCTAAATCAGTAATAATCTTTGCAGCATATACAATAGATGCAATTGCACCTTTCATATCTGTTGTTCCTCGTCCAATTATTCTATTTTCATCTTCAAAACCTTCATAAGGATCATAATCCCAATTATCAAGGTTTCCAGCACCTACAACATCTAAGTGACCATCCATTGCAATAAGATGAGAACCAGTTCCAATATAAGCTAAAATATTTCCCATAGGGTCAATATCT
>Ga0193952_1000043_pt1 | contig 56283 bp, 50 predicted proteins | sample BB_3_MG_FD_140368 | JGI IMG/M metagenome (GOLD analysis project Ga0193952, IMG submission 140368) | Microbial mat bacterial communities from the Broadkill River, Lewes, Delaware, United States - BB_3_MG | ecosystem: Environmental > Aquatic > Freshwater > River > Microbial mats | place: USA... | reverse complement strand
GTAGCGTATGATGTAACTCCGTCATATGATTTATTAACAGCAGGGATTTGTGATGCCGGTCAGATCATAACTATAATGATCAATGCTAAAGATGATTGTGGTGAAACTGATCCTGTAACAGCTAAATTTACTGTGGTGCCAGATACAGAAGATCCTGTAATTGTGGATCTTCAAGATTATACAATTTGTAACGATCCTTTCCCTGATGTTCTTACTACATCTTGGTCAGACAATTGTTCAGATGGGGCTGATAATTTGGTTTCAGAAATAGTGGGAGAAATCATTAATATTGATGAATGTACCCAAGAACGTACCTACACATTTACTGTAATGGATGCTTGTGGTAATTCAGATACTGAAACTACCACAATTACTAGAGAAATCGATAAATACACTAATTGTGAAACTGCCTTTGCTAAATTAGAAAATAGCAATGCAATTTGTTTCCTTGATGATGGTTTTATTCGTTGGGGATGGACAAATCAAATTACTGAAGGTACTGATTATAATCTACCTCTTTATGCCGGTGCTGCACAATGTGAAATTACTAAAGGAGCACTTGTGGGTAACGTCCATGTTGAATATTATGGAAACACAGTTACTGTAACATATAATATTGATGAGGGATATGTAATGAGTGAAGCCCATGTGTATGTTGGATGTGATAAATATCCAACTCTTAAAAAAGGTAAAACAACAGTTGCTCCAGGTAAATTCACATTCAATGCTGGGTCTCTAGATCACTCATCTGGAATCACAGTTACTTTTGATATAGGTGATTATGATGGTTCTTTATATGTAATTGCACATGCTGTTACTTGTCAAGAAACTTGCATATGCAGTGAACCTCTAGGATTAGATGATGGTAAAGATTTTGGCACTAAGAATGTTAATATTAATTGTGTTGAAGATAATGTTGAACTAAGTAAAACTAACGAGTTCAATGCATACCCTGTACCAATTGTTGATGTACTTAATGTTCAATACAAATATGATTATAAAACAGATGTTAAAATTCAAGTATACGATTTAAAGGGAATGTTAATTAGTAGTGAAACAGATAGTCAGTATAAAAAAGGTGAAATTAGAACTAAACAATTAGATTTATCTAGAGTTGAGGATCAAGCCTTAATTATTCGTTTGATAACCAACAAAGAAGTTAATTCTAAAATGGTAATTTTAAAAACAATTGATTAATAAGTATTCTTTATTAACTGAAAAAGCGATAGATTAAGCCCTATCGCTTTTTTTAAATTTTGTTAAATAATCATCAGCCTGTTTTAGAACAACTCATAATATTAAAATTCATTGTTCACAGTTATAGATTTACTAAATTTTAAAGTTCATAAATAAAAGAACAAATGAATCTGGTGGTTCACTATAAAAAAACTCTCAACTTTTATTAAAAATTGAGGATAGAATTAGAGAAATTTGTTACCTAAACTAGGTCAATTCAACAATAGCGGGATTAGGAAAATGTTATTTCGGAAAGTAATTAGTTAACGTTATTTATGCTATATTGAAAAAATAAATCTCTTTTGTTTTCTCTTTGCGGCACTTTCTTTTTATGCTTAAGAAAATGATATTCCTTTTAAGGTTAATTCTCTTTTCGATTTAAATGAAACAGAAACATTAGGACTTTCTAGCACTAAAAATAAGGAAACCTTTACAGTATTTTCAACAAGCAGCAATGAAAACAATACAACCATGGTGTTGTTTTATTTCCATTTAAAGGAATGCTCTATGCGCAATGCAAAGTTCTAAAAAAGAAGAAGAAGAAGAAGATGGTGCTGATACGCAAGTTTTTTATTCAAGAAGTAGCAATGGTAAAAAATGGAATTAAAACTAGTGGAGGTTGGTGGAGTGATGGTGAATTTTTAAATATAGAAAGCCTTTTTACAAAACTAAAACTACTATATTCGCGCAAATTTTAGAAAAATTCATTAGAATATATAATAAGTATGGAATTAAAAATTAAGCAACGTGTTGCATTAAGCACTTATTTTTTTTTAACTGGTCTCTGTTTTGCTACTTGGGCGTCTAGAATTCCAACAATTAAAACATTTTTTAATTTAAACGAAGCTGAACTTGGAACCATACTTTTAGCTATGCCAATAAGTTCTATGATTGGACTTCCTATTTCTGGATGGATTATATCAAAATTTAATAGTAGAATTCCAATCATAATTTCATTCATATTTTTTTCAACTTCCTTAATTTTAATTGGCTACACAACTTCTACTTTAGTTTTAATTACCGCTATTTGTGTGTTTTCTTTCGGTATGAGAATTCTAAATATTGCAATGAATACACAATCTATTACGCTTCAAAAACAATTTGAAAAAAAAATTGTAAGTTCTTTTCACGGGCTTTGGAGTACTGGTGGATTAATTGGTGTTGGTTTTTCAACGTTAATGGTAAAAATGAATATCTCTATGTCAAGCCATTTGTTATTTATAGCTATATTCACTTCAATAATAGCAATAATAGCTTTTCTTTATTTGGTTAAAGGCGACAAATCTACCACAGGAAATAAGTTAATTTTAGGTAAACCTGATCCTTTTATTTTTTACTTAGGTTTACTGGTGTTTTTAGCAGCTATTTGTGAAGGCGGAATGTTCGATTGGAGTGGTGTTTATTTTAAAGAAGTGGTAAATGAAGAAGTTTTTACATATGGTTATCTTTCATTTATGACTTGCATGGCAGCATCAAGATTTTTTTCAGACAAATTAATGGACGCTATTGGAATGCCTAAAACATATATTTTAAGTGCTATTTTGATTGCTACAGGTGTCTCAACTGCAATATTTTTCCCATCTTTTTGGCTATCACTTATTGGTTTTTGCCTTGTTGGAATTGGAACAGCTCCTGTTTTTCCAATGACATTTATTTTGACTGGTACTTCAAGTAAATATTCTCCAGGAATGGCTATTTCAATAATTACTACCTATGCAATTGTTGGTATGTTAATTGGACCACCATTAATTGGTTATTTAGCGCACGCTTTTGGATTAAAATCAGCGTTCTTTATTTTTGTTTTTGCGGGACTTGCATTTATCCCTATTTCAAAATTGCTTTTTATTTATAAAAATAAAATGAACTAAATTTAATGAACCAAAACATCTAAAATATTTATCAAATATAATGTGCCTTTCAAAGTGCTTTAACCACACTAAAAACAAACATCAATCTACTGATAAATAGACGGTTAAAATTTACTATACGCTAAAATATAAACAAAAAAAATCGAGAACTTGATTTTTAACCTTCAAGTTCTCGATACTTTTTTATTAAAATCTGATTAACTGTCGCTTGTCATAATAAACAACGGATTCATTTCAAAACTGTTATATGTTGGGCAAAGTCGATCCGTATTATAGAATTTTTCAATATTTACTACTTTAGATTTACCCGTAACCACATCAATTGGAACATTGTCGTAACGACCATTTTTAAGCACCACCAATCTACCGTGTACACCTTTTAAAATTAAATCTAGCGCTAAATTTCCATAAGCCATTGGCACAACAGAATCTATAGCATCTGGGTCACCTCCTCTTACTAAATATCCAAGTTTCTGATTAATTACATTTACTTTTTTACCATTGTTATATTTTGGTGATAATTCCTTTAAACGCTGAGAAACTAACTCACCGATTCCTCCAAGTTTTGCGTGTCCAAACTGATCTTTTTCACCATCTTTAAATACCATTTCTCCTCCTTCAAACATTGCACCTTCAGAAACTAAAACTACCGAATATTTACTTGGATTTTCGTTTCTATCATCCATTAAACGTTCTGTTAGTGTATCAATATTAAACTTAAATTCTGGGATTACACAACGGTTTGCAGCACCTGCCATTGTTGGCAACATTGCTGTATAACCAGCATACCTACCAAATACTTCTAGTACTAAAAAGCGCTCATGAGAACCTGCAGAAGTTCTTAAAGTATTTGTCATATTTATAGTTCTGGTAATGCACGTACTAAAACCAATACAATAATCTGTTCCTGGAACATCGTTATCCATAGTTTTTGGTATTGCCACAACTTTTACACCTTCTTTATACAGTCTCACGGCATAACTTAAGGTATCATCTCCTCCTATTGGAATTAAATAATCTACTCCTAAATAATTTAAATTATCTAAAACAACTTTTGTTAAATCGTTATATTCTTCTTTATAGGTATCCTGTAAATGCTTAGGAACATTGGCTTTTGGCAAATGACTTGGGCGTGTTCTAGAACTATGCAAAAACGTACCACCTGTGCGTCCTGCTCTATTAACAATAATTTGTGTAAGTTCTACAAAATTATTGCTATTATCTGCTTTTTTATCTTGTATAAGTTCAACAATTCCTGCCCAACCTCTACGTAAACCAATTACTCTGTAGCCTTCACGTATTGCACGTATTGTAATTGCTCTAATTGCAGGGTTTAAACCAGGAACATCTCCTCCACCAGTTAATATTGCAATGGTACCTTTAATTGTTTTTGCCATAGTATTATAAATTTAAATGAACTGTTAATTTTTATGAATTATCTTACACTTGAAAATAATTTTATAATTATTAAAATTATAGTTTCAAAACGTATTATTCGTAAAATATACTCATCCAAATTTACATTTTAATTCAAAAATATCATACTAAATTATCTTAAAATTTTATGCACTAACTAGGCAAATAACAAGTTGTTTTTAAATTTCAACATTTTTTAAATTCATTATAATTTTTATATTTTTTTAGTATATTAGCTAAAATTATTAGCAATTTAAGCTTACAATATTAGCAGTATGAATTTTTTATCTAAAAACATAAAACATCTTAGAACCTTAAAGGGGTTAACGCAAGAACAATTTGCAGAAAAATTAAATGTTTTACGCTCAAGAATAAGTTCTTATGAAGAAAATAGAGCAATGCCTTCTATTGATTTTTTAATGGAAATATCAGATTTTTTTGACCTTCCTATAGACTTATTAGCAAAAAATGATTTAACCAAAGCAACGGATTTAAATTTTTTAAAAATTGGATCTAAAAGAGTATTATTTCCTATAACTGTAAATGATGAAGATGAAGATTTAATAGAAATTATTCCTGTTGAAGCTTCAGCAGGTTATTTAAGAGGTTATTCTGACCCCGAATATATTGAACATTTAAACAAAATTAAATTACCATTTCTACCAACAGGAACTCACAGAGCCTTCCCTATTAAAGGTGATTCTATGCTCCCTGTTAAAAGTGGTTCTTATGTGGTTGCACGGTTTGTTGAAGATATTAGAGATTTAAAAAATGGTAAAACTTACATTATTATTACTTTAAATGATGGTATTGTTTACAAACGTGTTTTTGACAAATTAGACGAACACAACATGCTACTTTTAGCTTCAGACAACAAAAAATACGATCCATATTATGTACACGTTGATGAAGTTATAGAACTATGGGAATTTACTTGCAGCATTAACACGCAAGAATACGATGAGCAGGAACTAAAAATAAGCAGTATTGCAAATATGCTAACACAATTAGGTGTTGAATTAAAAGAACTCAAAAAATCAATAAATTAATGTATGCAATTGTTGATATAGAAACTACAGGACATAGTTCTAAAATTACAGAAATTTCTATTTTTATTTTCGATGGTGAAAAAATTATTGATGAATATACTACACTTGTAAATCCTGAATGCGTTATTCCGCCTTTTATTACTAATTTAACTGGCATTACCAATGCTATGGTTGGAGGAGCTCCAAAATTTTATGAGATTGCAAAAAAAGTACAGAAAATTACTGAAGATTGCATTTTTGTAGCTCACAATGTTAATTTTGATTATAATATTATTAATAACGAATTTAAAGATCTTGGTTTTGAATTTAAAAGAAAAAAGCTTTGTACAATACGTTTATCGCGCAAATTAATTCCAGGATTAAAATCATATAGTTTAGGAGCGCTTTGTAATTCTCAAAATATTGTAATAAAAGACAGGCATAGAGCAAAAGGCGATGCAGAAGCTACAACAATTTTATTTGAAAAACTTTTAAAAATAGACACTACATTAAGCACCATAAATTCGTTCTTAAAACCAAGATCTCGTGAAGCAACATTACCTCCAATGCTTCCAAAAGAAACTATTGATAACCTTTCTGAAAAACCAGGTGTTTATTATTTTAAAAATTCAAATAATGAAATTATTTATGTTGGAAAAGCAAATAATATAAAACAACGTGTTGTTAGCCATTTTTACGATAAGGCAAAAAAAGAAGTGAAAATGTGTTTAGAAATAGCGACTATTACTTTTGAAGAAACAGGAAGCGAATTAGTTGCCTTATTATTAGAATCTTCTGAAATAAAAAAAATATATCCAAAATACAACAGAGCGCAACGCCGTTCCAATGAAATTATTGGTTTATTTAGTTATGAAGACAGAGATGGAATATTACATTTAGCTTTTAACAGGTTAAAACTAATCTCAAATCCGTTGTTAAAATTTTACAATCTAACAGAATGTAGACTGTTTCTGGAAAAACTATGTGAAACATTTGAATTGTGTCCTAAATATTGCCATTTACAAACCAATGTTTCTACTTGTTTTCATTACCAAATAAAGCAATGTAAAGGAATTTGTAAAAATGAAGAAACTGCCAAAAACTATAATAAAAGAGTCTTAAAAGCCATTGAGTCTGTTAAATTTAAATCTGAAAATTTTATAATAAAAGAAGCTGGAAGAACAAAAAATGAAGTTGCATATATTTTAATTTTAAATGGAATTTACAAAGGATTTGGGTACGCAAATAATACAGACCAATTAAATAATGTTGATGATTATTATAAGGTTATAACATCTCAAAAAGATAATAATGATATTAAACGAATTTTAAATTATTACCTTAAAAATAACACCAACACTGTTTATAATCTAAAAAAGGAACAATTAGTTCAAAATACATTAGATCTGTTTTCCATATAAATACAATTGTAAAACTCAATATTTAACAAACTGTTAAATATTGTTATTTTATAAAAATATATTTTAATAATTAAAAGCATTGTCTATTTTTGGACTTCAAAAAAATAATGAATGGATAATCAGTTTCTAGTATCACTTTCCGAAAAATATGGAAGTCCGTTGTATGTTTACAACGCTGAAAAAATTAGCTCGCAATACAATCGAATAATAAATGCTTTTGAAGGCGTTAAGAATTTAAAATTAAATTATGCGGTTAAAGCAAATACAAACATTAGTCTATTAAAGTTATTTAAGAAATTTAATTCTGGAATTGATACGGTCTCTATTCAAGAAGTAAAATTAGGACTAACAGCAGGTTTTTCTCCTGAAGATATTATTTTTACACCAAATGGTGTTTCTTTAGAAGAAATTGAAGAAGTTGCAAAACTTGGAGTTCAAATAAATATTGATAATATTTCAATTTTAGAACAGTTTGGACATCATTATCCTAATATCCCTGTTTGTGTGCGTATTAACCCACATATTATGGCAGGTGGAAATCATAAAATCTCTGTAGGACATATCGACTCTAAATTTGGGATTTCAATCCATCAAATACCTCTTATTAAAAGAGTAATAGAAAATACAGGAATGAAAATTAACGGTATTCATACACATACCGGTTCCGATATTTTAGATATTGATGTGTTTTTAGCAGCAACTGAAATTATTTTTAATACAGCAAAAGATTTCAAAAATCTTGAATTTATAGATTTAGGAAGTGGTTTTAAAGTGCCATACAAAGAAGGTGATATTTCAACAAATATTGAAGAATTAGGAGAACGTTTAACAAAACGATTCAATAAATTTTGTAAAAATTATGGAAAAGAGCTAACCTTAATGTTTGAACCTGGAAAGTTTCTAGTGAGTGAAGCTGGTTCTTTTTTAGCAAAAGTTAACGTTGTTAAACAAACAACTTCTACAGTTTTTGCAAGTATAGATTCTGGGTTTAATCATTTAGTACGTCCTATGATGTACGATTCTTACCATCACATTCATAATGTTTCAAACCCTACTGGACGCGAACGTTATTATTCTGTAGTTGGCTATATTTGCGAAACAGACACTTTTGGTTCAAACCGAAGAATAAGTGAAATTAGAGAAGGAGATGTTTTGTGCTTTAATAATGCTGGCGCTTACTGTTTTTCTATGGCATCTAATTACAACTCACGTTATAGACCAGCTGAAGTTTTGGTTTATGAAGGCAAAGATTATCTTATAAGAAAGGAAGAAACTTTTGAAGATTTACTACAAAATCAAATAATTATAGATTTATAATACCAACAAAAAGCTCCGAACTCAACTTCGGAGCTTTTTGTTTTTCTTAAAACATTTATTTTAGAAAAGGATGATACAACCTTTAAAAAACTAAAGTTATCATCTTTTGAGTATATTATAAAAAGTTATTTAAAATAATGATAAGAGTTTAATTTTATTCTACAAAAAATAAAATTTTAGCAAAATTCACGAAAAAATATTGTGGTTTTAAAAAAAAACTTAATATTTGCAATATGCCAATAGCAAAAACATATAAGTTACCATACAACGCAATTCAAATGTGCGGCTTAATTATTGCTACAACTACTACAACAACCCTTTAGGGGTTTTATTCTATTTATATCATCCGTACACATTGGTTTTCAATATTTTGAAAACAAAAAATTCAATTCAAAAATTTATTATAAAATATTAATATGAAAGTATTAAAATTTGGAGGCTCATCGGTAGCATCTTCAGAAAACATAAAGAAAGTAATTAGCATTGTAAAAGAAAGTTCTAATAAAAACAATATTGTAGTAGTTGTTTCTGCACTTGGTGGCGTTACAGATTTACTCTTAAAAGCTGGAAATTTAGCCTGTAACAGTGACGAAAATTATATTAAAATCTTTAAAACTATAGAGGAAAAACACTTACAAATTGTAAGAGAATTAATTCCAATAAACAATCAAAGTAGTGTCTTGGGCGAAATTAAAAAAATGTTGAATAAATTAGAAAACACGTTAGAAGGTGTATTTTTAATTAATGAATTATCTAACAAAACCTCTGATAAAATTGTAAGTTTTGGAGAACTATTTTCTTCATTTATCATTGCAAATGCAATGCAAAACAACAATTTAGATGCTGTTTTAAAAAATTCACAAGAATTAATTGTTACCAATAATAATTTTTCAAATGCCAATGTGTTATTTTTAAAAACCAATGCTAATATTCTAGAATTTTTAAAATACAACAATAACAAAATAGTGGTACTTCCTGGTTTTGTAGCTAAAACAGAAAAAGGTGAAGTTTCTACATTAGGTCGCGGTGGTTCAGATTACACTGCTGCAATTATCGCTGCTGCTGCAAATGCTTCATTGTTAGAAATTTGGACAGATGTTAGCGGAATGTACACTGCAAATCCAAAATTTGTGCGAGAGGCTTTTCCAATCCCAAATATTTCATATCAGGAAGCAATGGAACTATCGCATTTTGGCGCAAAAGTATTGTATCCCCCAACTATTCAACCAATACTTAAAAAAGAAATTCCTATTTGTATTAAAAACACCTTTAAACCAAATGCTGAAGGAACTTTAATCACAAAAGTGTCCTCAAACAACAATCCAATTAAAGGAATTAGTCATATTGAAAATATGGCGTTAATTACTTTGGAAGGTAGTGGAATGATTGGAATCCCAGGAATCTCTAAACGTTTATTTGAAGCATTATCTTTAGAAAAAATTAGTGTTTCCTTAATTACTCAAGCATCTTCAGAACATTCAATTTGTTTTGCAATTAGTAATAATGACGCATTAAAAGCTAAAAATGCAATTGATACTGAATTTAGTTACGAAATTAAACAGTCTAAAATTGAACCTGTAATTGTAGAAGAAAACAATGCAATTATTGCTTTGGTTGGCGATAATATGAAAAGTCATCAAGGTATTAGCGGTAAAATGTTTAGTACTTTAGGGAAAAACAATGTAAATATTAGAGCAATTGCACAAGGTGCTTCAGAAAAAAATATTTCAGCTGTAATTTTACATAAGGACATAAAAAAAGCTTTAAACACCTTACACTCAGAGTTCTTCGAAAACCAAACAAAACAGTTAAATTTATTTGTAGTTGGAGTTGGAAATGTAGGTGGAAAATTATTGGAACAAATTAAGCAACAGCAAGCTTACTTATTAAAAAACCTACGATTACAAATACGAGTAATTGCACTCACCAATTCTAAAAAAATGGTTTTTAATGAAGATGGAATTGACTTAGAAAACTGGAAACCTGAATTAGATAAAGGCACTAATTTAGACATGGATATATTTCATCAAAAAGTAACCGATTTAAACTATAGAAATAGCATTTTTATAGACAATACAGCCAACGAAAATATTGCTAACTTATATGCTAGTTATCTAAAAGAAAGTGTTGCAGTTGTTACGTGTAATAAAATTGCCTGCTCTTCTAATTATACTAACTATTTAAATTTAAAACAATTAGCACGTGAATACAATGCCCCATTTTTATTTGAAACTAATGTTGGAGCTGGCTTACCAATAATTGACACATTAAAAAACCTAATTGCCTCTGGAGATAAAGTTAACAAAATACAAGCGGTACTTTCTGGAAGTTTAAACTTTGTTTTTAATAATTTTAATAAAGAAAATTCGTTTTTCAATGTAGTAGAGCAGGCCGGAATTCAAGGCTATACAGAACCCGATCCACGAATAGATTTAAGCGGTGTAGATGTTATGCGTAAGATTTTAATTTTAGCAAGAGAAAGTGGTACTCGTTTAGAATTAAATGATATTGAAAATGATTCTTTCTTACCAAAGTCTTCTTTGGAAGCCAATACTGTTCCAAAGTTTTTAGAGACATTAAAATTAGAAGCTGACCATTTTGAAAAAATCTATAAAAAAGCTGCTACAAATAACTGTAGACTAAAATTTGTTGCTGAATTCGATAATGGAAAGGCTAAAGTTGGTTTGCAAGAAATTCCAGTAAATCATCCGTTTTATAATTTAGATGGAAGTGATAATATTGTGTTATTTTTTACTGAAAGATATCCTATACAACCGCTAATTATTAAAGGTGCAGGTGCTGGAGCAGATGTTACGGCTTCTGGTCTATTTGCCGATATTATTAGAATTGGAAACAACTAATTAGTAAAAAATTAATAAGGATGAATGAAGAAATAAAAATATTCGCACCTGCTACTATAGCAAACGTTTCTTGCGGTTTTGATGTGCTTGGATTCGCTTTAGACAATGTAGGTGATGAAATGACTATTAAAAAAGTTGCAAAAAAAGGTGTAAAAATCACTAAAATTATTGGTCAGAATTTACCTTTAGAAACTCATAAAAATGTTGCTGGAGTAGCCGCTTTGGCTTTATTGGCAGAAACTGAAAGTGAGTTCGGATTTGAAATTGAAATTGATAAACGTATAAAACCTGGAAGCGGAATTGGAAGTAGTGCTGCAAGTTCTGCAGGTACGGTTTGGGCTATCAATAAATTATTAGGAGATCCTTTTAATTCAACAGATTTAGTTCGCTTTGCTATGGAAGGTGAACGTTTAGCAACTGGAGTAGCTCATGCAGACAATGTTGCTCCTGCCCTTTTTGGTGGCTTTACTTTAGTTAGAAGCTACAATCCGTTAGATATTATTACTATTCATACGCCTTCTGAATTGTATGCGACAGTAATTCATCCACAAATTGAAGTTAAAACTTCTGATGCACGCGAAATATTAAAAACTAACGTTCCTTTAAAAGATGCCATAAAACAATGGGGAAACGTTGGTGGCTTAATAAGTGGCTTATACACTGAAGATTACAAATTAATTGGACGTTCATTAGAAGATTTTATTATAGAACCAATTCGTTCTATTTTAATTCCAGCTTTTGATGCTGTTAAGCAGCAATCTCTAAACGCAGGAGCTTTAGGTTGTGGAATTTCTGGTTCTGGCCCCTCTATTTTTGCATTAAGTAAAGGTAAAGAAACAGCTAAAAATGTTGCAGAAGCAATGAAAAGTGTTTATGAAAACGTTGGAATTGAATATGACATTCACATTTCAAAAATAAATAAACAAGGAATAAAAGAATTATAAATGTGGTGGTTGATAGAAGTCGAAACCATATTATTACAAAATTGTCATTTCAACTTCCCTCAATGACTAAAAAAAGTAAATTATGAACTATTATAGTTTAAATAAAAAAGTACCAAATGTTTCGTTTAAAGAAGCGGTTATAAAAGGATTAGCTCCAGATAAAGGATTATATTTTCCTAAAAGTATTACTCCGTTAGGAAAAGGCTTTTTCAATCATATAGAATATTTTAATAATACTGAAATTGCTTTTGAAGTAATTAAACAATTTGTTGGTGATGAAATTCCTGAAAAAGAATTAAAAGAAATTATTGAAGATACATTAAACTTTGACTTCCCCGTTGTTCCAATCAAAAAAAACATTGCAACATTAGAGTTATTTCACGGTCCAACAATGGCATTTAAAGATGTTGGAGCACGATTTATGGCACGTTGTTTTGGATACTTCAATAAAGATAAAAAAACAACAAGAGTAACAGTTTTAGTGGCAACTTCTGGCGATACTGGAGGTGCTGTTGCAAGCGGATTCTTAGACGTTAAAGGTGTAGATGTGGTAATTTTATACCCAAGTGGTAAAGTTAGTAATGTGCAAGAAAAACAGTTAACTACTTTAGGTAAAAACATAAAGGCATTAGAAGTTAACGGAACTTTTGATGATTGCCAAGCCATGGTAAAAAAAGCATTTTTAGATAAAGAGTTAACTTCTCAAAGAAATTTAACCTCTGCAAATTCTATAAATGTAGCTCGTTGGTTACCTCAAATGTTTTACTTCTTTTTTGCTTACAAACAATTAAAAAATAAGAAAAAAGACCTTGTTTTTTCTATACCAAGCGGTAATTTTGGAAATATTTGTGCTGGTATAATGGCGCAACAATTAGGTTTACCTATAAAACAATTTATTGCAGCAACTAATGCAAACGATATTGTTCCAAATTATTTGGAAACTGGAGTTTATACTGCAAAACCATCTAAACAAACCATTTCTAATGCTATGGATGTTGGTGATCCAAGTAATTTTGTTAGAATTCAAGAAATTTATGGTACGGATGCTGAACTAAAAAAACATCTTACTTCTTATTCTTTTTCAGATGATGAAACAAGAGAAGCTATGATAGAGATAAAAAAGAAATCTGGTTATATTGCAGATCCTCACGGGGCTGTTGGTTATTTGGGTTTAAAAAAATATCTAAAAGAGAACAAAGGTCAAGGTATCTTTTTAGAAACTGCCCATCCTGTTAAGTTTTTAGATGTAGTTGAGCCTGTCTTAAATGAAACCATTGCATTTCCACAACAAATTAAGGATGTAATTGATAAAAAGAAAATTTCAATTAAAATTTCAACATATCAAGAGTTAAAAGATTATTTAGTAACAACTAAGTAATTGTTTTTCTAAATAAATAGCTTTAGCTTAGTCAGTCAATTAAATAAAAAAATGAAAAAACATCTGGCTTTATTATTATTTATAATTTCTGCAACCGCAATATCTCAAAACACATTAGCATTAAATGGAAAGGTAAGTCCTACTGCTTCAATAAATGATGTCGCTTGGATTGCTGGACACTGGAAAGGAGAAGCTCTTGGTGGAATTACCGAAGAAGTTTGGACTAAACCTCTTGGAAAATCTATGATGGGTTCTTTTAAATTAGTTGTTGATGGTATTGTGCAGTTTTATGAATTGTGCACTATTACTGAAGAAAATAAGAGCCTTTTACTTCGTATAAAACATTTTGATAAAGATTTAAAAGGTTGGGAAGAAAAAGATACATCAATTGAGTTTCCTCTAGTTAAAATTGAAAAAAACAAAGTATATTTTAATGGTCTAACTTTTGAAAGAGTAAGCCAAAGTGAATTAAATATTTACGTAATTTTTAAAGACGAAGGCAAAGAAGAAGTTGAAATGAAATTTAATTACAAATTAGCAAACTAATACAATGTCTAAACTTATTCCTGTTTCCGATTTGGTTGGAAATTATACCATTATTGGCAGTAATCAAGAAGAAACAGATAGTACCTATAAAGGCACATTATCATTAACACTCGACAACAATAATAGAATAATTGCCAAATGGCTGATTGAAAACACACAAAAACAATTTGGAACTGGATTTTTTAATGATAACATTTTAGTAATTAACTTTAATTACCAAGGTGACGATTTTAAAACATACAAAGGTGTTGTGGTTTATCGCTGTATTTCAAAAGATATATTAGATGGGTTTTGGTCAGAAGAATTAGGTAACCCCTCGTATTTGGGTAAAGAACGTTGTTTTAAAGTAAAAGATACAGCCACTATTATTAATTAAAGATTCAACCTAATAAAGTTCACAAAAAACTACACTCTATGAAACCAAAATTTGAAACTTTAGCTATAAAAAGTACAGAGAACACATTAACTGATATTAATCCCGTTAGTATTCCTATTTATTTATCAAGTACTTATAAAAGAAATACTGATGGTACTTATAATAACGATTTTGTGTACTCTAGAAACGACAATCCAAACAGACAAGTTGTTGAAAAAAGTATTGCTAAATTAGAGAATGCCACATATGGCTATGCATTTTCCTCTGGAATGGCAGCTGTTAGTACAATTTTACAGAGTTTAAAAACAGGTGATCACGTTTTATTGCCAGACGATATTTACTTCACAATAAAAAAATTATTTAATGATGTTTTAATAGATTGGGGATTAAGTTACAATCAAATTGACATGAGTGATTTACTAGCAATTAAAAACGCTATTAAACCAAATACTGCATTAATTTGGGTTGAAACGCCATCAAATCCTCAATTAAAATTAAGTGATATAAAAGCCATTTCTAAAATAGCACATAAAAATAACGCACTTTGTGTTGTTGACAATACTTGGTTAACTCCTGTTTTTCAAAACCCTTTAAATTTTGGTGCAGATATTGTAATTCATTCTACAACAAAATATTTTGGTGGGCATAGTGATGTTTTAGGTGGTGCAGTTGTTTTAAATGATAAAAATATTGCTACTAAAATTAAAGCTATTCAACAGTTAAATGGTGCTGTACCTGCTCCTTTCGATTGTTGGCTTATTGGTCGCGGAATACAAACCTTACACTTACGAGTTTCTAAACAAAGTGAAAATGCACTTAAATTAGCTAGCTTTTTAGAAAAACATCCAAAAGTTACACAGGTTAATTATCCTGGATTAAAAAGTCATCCACAACATAATTTAGCTCTTAAACAACAGAAAAATGGTTTTGGTGCAATGCTTTCTGTATTAATTGAAGGCACTAAAGAAAAAGCCTTTAAAATTTCAACAAAATTAAAATATTTTACAACTGCTACTAGTTTAGGTGGAGTTGAAAGTCTTGTAGAACATAGGCAGTCCGTTGAAGGGCCTGATAGTTTAACTCCAAATAATTTACTTAGAATTTCAGTTGGAATTGAACATATAGACGATTTAATTGCTGATTGGGAGCAAGCATTAAATTAGCCAAATTATTTCTACAAAAAACTTTGTATAGCTAAATCGTAACTTTTTAAGCCAAAACCAGCTATTACACCTTTTGCATTAGGAGCAATAAATGAAATATGTCTAAAATCTTCTCTAGAATGTACGTTTGAGATATGAACTTCAATTACAGGAGTTTCAATACCTTTTATAGCATCTCCAATTGCAACGGACGTATGTGTATATGCTCCCGCATTTAAAACTACTCCATCAAAATTAAAGCCAACTTCGTGTAATTTATTAATAATTTCACCTTCAATATTGCTTTGAAAATAATGCAATTCTATAGTTGGAAACTTTATTTCTAAGGATTTAAAATATGCTTCAAAAGTTAAACTTCCATAAATTTCTGGTTCACGTTTTCCTAACAAATTTAGGTTTGGACCATTTAAAATTAAAATTTTCATAAAAATTGTTATAAATAATTTAGAAGTTTATCCTTCTGCCTTCAAAATTAAAAATTATTATTAAATACAAAGGTTTCATTAAGTTAATTATCAAATTTATATGCTAATCCTACTTGAATAAAGTTTAGCTTTTTATTGGTACGATTGCCAAAATCCATAAAATTAGAAAGTGCCATATTGTAACGTGCATCAATACTAAATTCATCTGAAACTAAAAAAGCAACACCAGCAATTGCTGATAAAATAAATTTCTTATAATTTTTATCTTTACTAATATCCTGCCCTTCAACAGAAAGTAAAAATTGAGATTCTGGACCTGCATAAAGTTCAAATATGTTCCCTAATTTATATTTTAAAAGTACTGGAATATGCAATAATCCAACGTTTTCATCAACTTTATTATTATTTCCTGAATAATACACTTCTGGCTGAATAGAAAAATTTACACTTCTTATAAACTCCATAAAAGCACCTAAATAAAATCCATTTTTATTTACATGAGTAACTCCATTATCACTTAGCTTATCTCTAATATCAACAAAATTAGCTCCTGCTTTTACACCAAATTGATTTAAACTTTGTGCATTTACTGTGTTGAAATTCAGCATTAAAACTACAATTATAAAACTTAAAGTATATTTTTTCATATCTATTTAAATTAATTCAACTAAGATACTTAATTTCAAATTAATCTCTAATTTTAAAATTATTTTAGTGTCAGTTTCTTAATTGATTATATTTACAATATAAAACGAGCATACTAAAAAGTGAACCTCCAAATAAAATAACTTTAAGCGAGTAGCACAAGGTATTTTAAAATAATTAAGAAGAACGACACATGAAATGGAATAATGTATTTACAGACTATATTACCTATTTAAAAATTGAAAAAGGGTTGGCAAAAAACTCTATAGAGAGCTATGGTCGAGATGTTAAAAAATTAATTGCTTATTTAGAGGAAAATAGCATCGTTATTTCACCAATACATATAGATGAAACTGTTATTCAAGAGTTTATTTACAGCGTTTCAAAAACTATAAATACACGGTCACAGGCTAGATTAATTTCTGGAATTCGTAATTTTTTTGATTATTTAATTTTTGAAGGATATAGAAAAGACAACCCAACAGATTTAATTGAATCGCCTAAAATTGGATTAAAACTTCCTGACACTTTAGCCATTGAAGATATTGATAAATTAATACAGGCAATTGATTTAAGCGAACCTCAAGGCGAACGCAACAGAACCATTATTGAAACCTTGTACAGCTGTGGTTTACGTGTATCTGAATTGGTTGGTTTACAACTTTCTGATTTGTTTTTTGAAGAAGGTTTTATACGAGTCTTAGGAAAAGGTAACAAACAACGATTTGTACCTATAAACACACAAACTCAAAAATATATTGCAAATTATATAAATGAAATTAGAGTTCATATAAATGTTAAAAAAGGGTTTGAGGACACTGTTTTTTTAAACAGAAGAGGAAAAAACTTAACGCGTGTAATGGTTTTTACTATTGTTAAAAACTTAGCTATTAAAATAGATTTAAAGAAGAAAATAAGTCCGCATACATTTAGACATTCATTTGCTACACACCTTTTAGAACGCGGAGCAGATTTAAGGGCAATACAACAAATGTTAGGACACGAAAGCATTACTACAACAGAAATTTATATGCATTTAGATCGAAGCTTTTTAAAAGAAGTGGTAAATACTTTTCACCCTAGAAAATAAAAACTGTAGAAAAAGTTTATCCTTAACTACAGTTTTTAATAAACGAAAACCAAATTAATTATTTTCTATACAACGGATCTGCTCCAATGGTACCTACTAAATTTTTCAAATAATTTTCTGATTTCGCTTGTTTATAAAGTTCTTTAACATTTTTAAGTTTTCTAAACAAATCTAATTCTATAACAATATCTGCGTTGTTAGAATTTGAAATAAAAGTCTCTAAATACGAAATTTGTTTTTTATAAAAAGCTACATCTTTTTGTTGCTTATTAATTAAACGTTCTTTATACCAATTACTATTTAAAATATTCTCTCTTTCAAAAAATGCCCTTAAATCAGGGTCACTAACATCTTTACCTTCATAATGTCCATACGCCATAATGTGTAACAAAATTTTTAAAGGATGAATAGCAGCTTCAATACTTCCATCTTCAAAATACCTTAGTGCTACTTTTTGCTGAGCTTCAACAATATTATTTATTCCATCAACATAGTCTTCGAAACCTTGTAACTCGGGTTTTAACATTTTTTCATTGAATACCGCGTTTGGCTCATCAAATAAACGGTTTAAACATCTGTATGAAAAAGTACTTGTAATTCTATATCCTAATCTGCTTGCCAACACTTTTTTACCTTCATACTCAAAATCATTTAATTTTTCGAGAGATCCATTTTTAATTAATGCTTTTGGATCTTTATCTTCAGGTTCTAAACGTGCCCATATTTCAGGAATTAATAAACTAATATCGTGATCTACCTGATTTTCAGCCCCAACATAACCTGCAGCAGTACTAAAACCATTAGATTCTGTTAAAATATGAGATAGTAAAGCATTGTTTAAATCGGTGGTAGGTGTTAGCATATTAAAAGGACCTTTTGTTAATGCGCCTTCAGAACCCGCACCTGTTGTTGATGGCGATTTACCTGTTAAACTACATATAAAGTCCATAAATAATTCTGGCGTTTCTTGGTAGTGAATTGGGTTATAAACAGCCAAAGAACGAATTCCTGCTTGCTTATCCACAGGATTGTTTCTTCTTCCTGGTAATACCGCGTTCACAACATTAATAACAGGATCTTCCGATTTTATTCTTCTGTGCAAACGAACTCCTATTTCAGCCAAATAGCTATCTTCAGTTTCGTTATGGAAAATATTCTTTTCTAAATAACGAGGATTTTTTGTTGGAACACCGTCTACAATTCTTGGATGTGATGGCAAACAAAACAATTCATCCTCGTTTGGACTATTAATTACGCTTAAAATTAAGTCTTTAACAGGTTGTGTATACTTATCAAAATTTATGGTGTCTTCATAAATATCAATAGCATCTTGTTTTGTTAATTTCTCATAATTTGTTAAAAATACTTTGTCCGATACTAAATCTCGTTCTGCTCCTTCGTCGTATCCTCTATTAATTGCTTCATCAGGTCGTTGGAATAAATGTGCTTCACAATTTGCAACTACTTTTAAACTCTTATTTGTATACTCAGGATTTAAATTTTTAAGTTGATTTCTTGGGATTGTTATGGAAGCGGATATATCATCTTCCATTTGAATTTTGGCTGAAGCTGCAAAATCCGATCTTAATTTATTTAGCATCCATCTTCCTTCTTGGTTAAATCCAATTCTTACATAACTTCCAATTACTGGATTGTCGAAGTACCAAAGAGCTGTTCCTTTTTGACCGTTAATAATTTGAACCGACATACAATCTTTCCAATTTAAATTCCCGGGATCTTGACGGTACAACCTTCTTACAAAAAGCACTAATGTTCTAATATGATTTGGAATACTTTTTAAGAATTCATTAAACTCGTCGGTATTTCTATCGTTTGGGGTTAACAACATAACCGCCGAACCTAAGGTTCTTTCTGGGCTTAAAAATGGTTTCGATTGCGGTAAAGTGGAATCATAATTTTTCCAACGTTTTGAATAATCGTATTCAATAATTTCATCAGCTTTTTTGAAATCTTCATCAATATCTACAATATTAAATGTATTATACATTATTGCGTTTAACATTGATTTTGAAATTTCAGATTTTCCTCCACCTGAAACCGTACAAGGTTTATGACAAAATATTCCTTCGGCAGCAGTTTTAACAATTCTCCAAAGCGAAACAGCCTTATGTCTTTCAAGCTTAAATTTAGTTCCTGTAGGGTGAATATATGTTTTATATGGTGATAAAATTAATTTGTGCTCTTTACCTTTAAAAGTCCAAATAACATCATTGGTATTTGCATTAATAAGTGCATTTTCTGGAAGATACACTAAATTCGGATACTTTTTATCGATAGCATAATTAGACTTTTTTACATCAATTCTATCACCTAATAGTTGTTCTACGTCTTTAAATGTATACTTTTTATCAAATTTAGAAGAAAAAACTTCACCATCAAATAAATCACCCATAACACCTCTTGGAAACGCCATTGCACCTCCTGAATGTTCTTCTTCCACTAAACCGTATAGGTTTGCGGAATAGCTAATTTGTGTTTTAATTTCTTTTTTTGAATAACCATAATAGTTGTCAGCAATCAATGTAACAACAACTCCTTTTTCATTTCTGCAAGATATTTTAAAAGCACTTCCATCATTGTATAGTTCTTTTTCATCTTTCCAACACATTCCATCATTTTTTTGGCGTTCAGTTGCATCATCAAAATGAGGTAATCCTAATTCTTTTTTAGTTAATGTTTTTAAATGTGGTGCTAAAACAATACAACCGGTATGTCCTGTCCAATGTTCAATATCTAAAGCAGCGTCATTTTGTGCTAAATTAGGATCTCCAGCATTTCCAAATATAGATTCAACAAAATCTAAATTACTCACCAAACTTCCTGGTGCAAAAAATCGAACTTCTAAACTCTTTTTTGAAATTACACCTTTAACTTCAGGACAAACCATTGGTCTCATTAGCATTGAAACCATCACTTTTGCTTGTTCAGTTTGATTTGAAGTAAAAGGCAAAACATTTAATTCCTCTGGTGGTAAAAATGCCGCATTTAAAAAATGAGCAAATGCTACTTTTGGAACTTCTTTTTTATCTAAAGGTACAGGCAAATTACTTTCAACAATGTGAAAAGTACCTTTTGTTGTTCTTTTATCGTGAATAGGGTTATTTAAAATACCTTGTTTTATTCGGTTTGAGGTAATTATCTCATTCTGAAACGTATTACCATTTGGTGGTAAACTAGCCTCACGTGCATGACCTGGCTGATTTAGAATTAACGTGTCATTTGGAATTAAAATTGGTTTATTAATTTTAACATCCTTTAAATAATCACTTATAAAATTTTGAATTCTTAAATCTACTGGTGATAAATGTTGTGAGAGTAGTCTTGATTTTTCTTTAAAACTTTTAATTAAGCCTTGAGTTAATTCCATAAACTTTGGATTACAAAGTTTTAACTTGTCATCCTCATTATCATTAAAAATAGGTTGTCCTAAAGATTCTAATTGTAAGTTTATATACCTAACTGTATCCTTCCTTAATCTAACATTAGGGTCTTCAATTTTAGTACTCTTGTTCATCTGCTGTAATATTAATTCATAATAAAAAATAGTCCAAAATCAATCTGATTTTTTCGTTACGAATTTACGAAATCTAGAACTCTTTATTTTAGGTTTTAACAGAAATAAACGAAATCGTATTAGTTATATAAACAACTGACAAAGAGCTATTTAAATAACTTTAATTGTAAGACTTAAACTTATTTAAAAAACATCATTCAACTTATAAAACAGACGGTTTTTAATGAAATGAGGCATAAAAAAAATCTCACCTTTGTGAGATTTTTCAATTCTATTTTGCAAAAAAACTATTTAGCAATATTTACAGCTCTAGTTTCTCTAATTACAGTTACTCTAACCTGACCTGGGTAGGTCATATCATTTTGAATTTTTTGCGAAATTGTAAAAGATAATTCTGCCGCTTTAGCATCATTTACTTTTTCACTTTCAACAATAACTCTCAATTCTCTACCAGCTTGAATAGCATACGCTTTTTGAACTCCCGTAAAACCGAAGGCAATATCTTCTAAATCTTTTAAACGTTGAATATATGAATCTAATACCTGACGACGTGCACCTGGTCTTGCTCCAGAAATTGCATCACAAACTTGCACGATTGGTGCAATTAAGGTTTTCATTTCAATTTCATCATGATGTGCTCCAATAGCATTACAAATCTCAGGGTTTTCATTATATTTTTCAGCCCATTCCATTCCTAATAATGCGTGTGGTAATTCACTTTCCGTTTCTGGAACCTTACCAATATCGTGCAATAGACCAGCTCTTTTGGCTAACTTAGCATTTAATCCAAGTTCAGCTGCCATTAGACCACAAAGGTTTGCTACTTCACGTGAATGTTGTAATAAATTTTGACCATAAGAAGAACGGTATTTCATTCTACCAATTGTTTTAATTAACTCTGGGTGTAAACCGTGTATTCCTAAATCTATTACGGTACGTTTACCCACTTCAATTATTTCTTGTTGTAATTGTTTTTCTGTTTTCTTTACAACTTCTTCAATACGAGCAGGGTGAATTCTACCGTCTGTAACTAATTTATGTAAAGATAAACGTGCAATTTCTCTACGTACAGGATCAAAACAAGATAAAATAATAGCTTCTGGAGTATCGTCAACAATTATTTCTACACCAGTTGCAGCCTCAATTGCTCTAATATTTCTCCCTTCTCTACCAATAATCCTTCCTTTAACATCATCTGATTCTATATTGAAAACCGAAACACAATTTTCTACAGTTTGCTCTACACCAACACGTTGAATTGTATTTAAAATTACTTTACGAGCTTCTTGCTGTGCTGTTAATTTAGCTTCTTCAATAGTATCCTGAATATGCGACATAGCATCAGATTTTGCCTGATCTTTTAAAGAACTAACTAATTCTTTTTTAGCATCTTCTGCAGATAATCCTGAGATTACTTCAAGGTTCTCAACTTGCTTTCGGTGTAACTTTTCTACTTCCTCAGTTCTTCTTTCTAAAAAGTCAACTTTTTTAGTGTAGTCGTCTATTTTTACCGCTATTTCTTTGTTTAATTTTTTATTTTTATCAAGCTCTTGTGAAACTTGAGACTCTTTATCACGTACTCGTTTTTCAGTTTCTGAAATTTTCTTATCGCGACCAATAATAACTTTTTCGTGTTCTGATTTTAATTCAATAAATTTCTCTTTTGCTTGAAGTATTTTATCCTTTTTTATAGCATCTGCTTCAATTTGAGCTTCTCTAATTAAAGAGGTTGCTTCCTTTTTTGTATTTCTTAAAATTTTAGTTGCTTTCTTTTTTTCAAGCGATTTTGCAATTACGTAACCAATTGCTAATCCTATTACTATGCCAATAATAATTGGCATTATATATTCTACCATATTTCAAATTTGGATATAAAAAAACCTACAAAAGTTTGGGTTTTATGTAAACTCCTAAAAAACAAGTTTAGAGCTAACTAACTGGTCGAGGATCCGTTCTAGACGGCTTGCTCTAATAGTATAGACTCACTCTTCATAAAAATGTAACGTTGAGTTTAACAAACAATAACTAATGTAGGCAGTATTATTAATTAATATTATTTTAAAGAACTTATTTACTTAAATGTTTGTCTATTAAAACATTTAATTTATTCATTTTTTCCATCGCTTCAGTTAAATCTTCATTTTTATTAATGGCATTTACTTCAATAATTGAAGCAAATTGCAAAGCGCACATAGCTAAAACATCTTGTTTATCGCTAACTGCGTAATTTTTTTCATAATTACTTACTAAATCATTAATTTTTGTAGCTGCCTTGCGCATTCCCTCTTCTTCATTTGCGTTCTTCACTTTAAGTGGGTAAACTCTTCCTGCAATTGTAACTTTTATTTTTAACGATTCTGCCATTTATTTGAAAGATCTTATTCGCTTAATTGACTAATACACGTGTCTATTTCACGAATTAAAGCATTTATTTTGAGTTTTGTTTCTCTTCTATCTTCTTTACTGCCTTCTATAGTTTTTGCAATTTTTAATGTTTGATATTTTTTTTCTATCTCATTATTAAATTGCTTTTCTTTAGTAATTTGATGTTCTAAAACTGCTATTTTATTATATAAAACTTCATTTTCTTCTTTCAAAAAATTATAATTCTCTAAAAGTTTTTTGAGTTTTTTTTCAAATAAATTAACAACTCCATTTAAATTACTCATATAAAACTAAAGAATATAAACTATAAATACAAAGTTAGTGTTAGTATATCAATATTACAACTGTTTTTTTTGCATTTTATAAAAAACTTAGTACAATTATAAATAATTCGTTGAATTTTTAGACTTTACAAAAAATAATATTTAGTATTTTAGCACAAAATAATAAATGTGAGAAAAGCTTTTTTAATCTTATTTTTATGCAACTTAACCTTAAGTTTTAGTCAAGGAAATGCTTCTATTGGTAAAGTTTATCCTGAAGATTATTTTACAACACCTCTTAAAATTCCAATAATATTGTCTGGTACTTTTGCAGAACTTAGAAGCAATCATTTTCATGCTGGTATAGATATTAAAACCTTAGGAAAAGAAGGTTTGGATGTTTTAGCAAGTGCTGAAGGTTATGTTTCTAGAATAAAAGTTTCGCATTGGGGCTATGGAAAAGCACTTTATATAACCCACCCGAATGGGTATACATCTGTATATGCACATTTAAAAAAATTTAGTCCAAAAATAGAAGAATACGTAAAAAAACAACAATATAAAAAAAAGCGTTTTGAGATCCATTTATTTCCTTCTGCCGCTGCATTGCCAATTTCTAAAAATGAACTTATAGCATATTCTGGAAATACGGGTGGTTCTGGTGGTCCACATTTACACTTTGAAATACGTGACTCAAAAACAGAAAAACCAATAAATCCAATGTTGTTTGGTATTGACGTTAACGATTCTAAAAAACCAAGAATTAATACGTTAATTGGGTATGCTCTTAAAAATAATTCGCATATTAACGCTATTTCAAAACCGACTCAAATTTCTTTAAAACAACTTGAAAATGGTGATTTACTTGCTAAAAAAATAAAAGCACACGGTACAATTGGTTTTGGTATTAATGCCTACGATCAATTGGATGGTGCTTATAACAAAAATGGTTTATACAGTTTATCCTTAAAAATTAATGGTAAAAAGGAACACGAATTTAATGCCGAATCTTTTTCGTTTTCTGAAAGTAAATATATCAACCTATTAATTGATTATGAAAGATTTAAAAATTTAAAACAACGCATTCAAAAGTGTTTTATTGAACCAGAAAACAAATTAAGCATCTATAAAAAAACAAGTAATAATGGTTATTTAACAATTAAAGATGGTTTAGATTATACTGTTGAAATTATTGCAAAAGATTTTAAAGGTAACAGTCAAAAGATTACAATTCCTATCACCGGAAGTAAAGATAGTATTGTAGTAAAAGAAACACTTAAAAAAACTCCTTACAAAATAAAACGTGAAATTTTTAACGTTTTTAAAAAAGACGGAATTACAGTCGCATTTCCAAAATACACATTCTATAACAACTTTTATTTAGATTTTAATGTGCAAGATTCTTTAGTTAAAGTGCATACTCCATCTATTCCTTTAGATAAAAAATACACCTTAACTTTCGATGTTTCTAAATATACCGAAAGTGAAAAGAAAAAAATGTACATAGCTTTAATAGATGAAAAAGGAAGAAACAGTTACATAACTACTGTTAAAAAAGAGGCTACTTTCTACACTACAACTAAAAGCTTAGGCAACTTCACATTATTAACTGACAATAAAGAACCTAATGTACAGTTGGTGAATTTTAAGGATGCACAATGGCTAACTAATTTTAATGAATTAAAAATAAAAATTACCGATAATGAATCTGGCGTAAAATCGTATAGAGGCGAAATTGATGGTGAATGGATTTTATTAGAATATGATCCAAAAACAGATTTGCTAGTTTATAATTTAAACGATAAAATTTTTACAACTGCAAAACACAATCTTAAAATAACCGTAACAGATAATGTTGGAAATACAACTACACTAAATGCTACATTTTTCAGAAAAAAATAAGCGCCACAATTTGAGAACTTTCAAGCTATTATTCTTTTTTATATTTACTACGGTTACTTTAACTGCTCAAAAAGCAACAATTAAAGGAATCATAAAAGATAAGAATAAAACACCTATTGAAGGCGTTTCTATTAAATATGCCAATTACGGAACAACCTCAAATAAAAATGGGGAATATTTACTAAAGATACCAGCAGAAAAAGAAATTTCAATTGTTTTTAGTCATATTTCTTATAAAACAATTCAAAAAAATATTACAATTCCAATAAATAAAACACTACGTTTCTCTCCTACTTTAAGTATTAAAATTGAAGAAATTAATGAAGTTCTTATTGAAGATAGAAAAAAAGACGCACAAGGTACCATTAAAATAAATACAAAAAATGTTTCGAAAATACCAGGCGCCAATCAGGGTGTAGAAAACATTTTAATGACATTACCAGGTGTTAATAATAACAATGAGTTAAGCACACAGTACAATGTTAGAGGTGGTAATTTTGATGAAAATCTAATATATGTTAACGGAATTGAAGTTTACCGACCTTTTTTAGTAAGGTCTGGCCAACAAGAAGGTTTAAGTTTTGTAAACAGTGCTATGGTTAAAAATATTAATTTTTCGGCTGGTGGTTTTCAAGCAAAATATGGAGATAAATTAGCATCTGTTTTAGATATTACTTATAGAACTCCAAAAGATTTTAGCACACGTATAAATGCAAGTTTATTAGGCGGAAGTATAACAACTGAAGGTATTTCTACCAATAAAAAATTAAGTGCATTGCTTGGTGTACGATACAGAAATAACAGTCTTTTTATTAATAGTAAAGACATTGAAACAAATTCAAATCCTAATTTTACAGATGTTCAAGTTTTTTTATCGTATACTTTAAATCCAAAATTAAAAATAGATTTTTTGGGAAATTATGCACTAAATAATTACAATTACATTCCTAAAACCAGAAGAACTAAATTTGGAACCATTGCTAATCCTCAAGAGTTAATTGTTTATTATAACGGACAAGAAAAAGACAAGTTTAAAACAGTATTTGGTGCTTTAAAAGGAAGTTACAATGTTAATGAAAGCATCGATATATCATTAACAACGTCTGCATATCATACCATTGAAGAAGAATATTACGATATTTTGGCAAGTTATAACATTGGAGAAGTAAACAACGATTTTGGATCTGATGATTTTGGTGAAGTTGAGTTTTCTGAAGGAATAGGCTCCCAGTTAAATCATGCTAGAAATGCCATTGATGCTTTAATTAACAATGCAGAATTTAAAGCAACTTATAAAAAAAATAATCACCAATTTAATATTGGTTTAAAGTATCAAAATGAAGATATTAAAGACCGTATTAAAGAATGGGAAGTAATTGACTCTTTAGGTTTTAGTGTACGTCCACCAAATTTTGCAAGTAATAATCAACCTTACGAACCTTTTACAGGTGAAATAACTCCGTATCAAAGTATCGACACTCAAAATCATTTAAAAATTAACAGATTTGTTTGGTTTGCACAATACAGTAAAAATAGTGAGTGGAACAATCATAAAATATGGTATAATTTAGGTTTGCGTTCTCATAATTGGAATGTGAATGGCGAAAACCTCGAAACTTCAAATCAAACAATTTATAGTGTTAGAGGTCAATTTGCTATAAAACCAGACTGGGAAAAAGACCTGCTTTTTAGAATAGCAGGTGGAACCTACAATCAACCACCTTTTTATAAAGAATTAAGAAATTTTAATGGAATAGTAAATACCGCTGTAAAAACACAAAAATCGATTCAAGTTGTTTTAGGGAATGATTACAGTTTTAAAATTTGGAATAGACCTTTTAAATTAATTTCAGAAATATATTATAAAAATTTAACTAATGTTAATACATATACTATTGATAATGTTAAAATTAGATACAAGGCAGACAATAATGCAACAGCATATGCTACCGGTCTAGATTTAAGGTTAAACGGAGAGTTTGTTCCAGGAACTGAAAGCTGGATGAGTATTGGTTTTTTAAAAACTGAAGAAAATTACAATAACCAAGGGTATATTTCTCGTCCAACAGATCAACGCTTTAAATTTGGAATGTTATTTCAAGATTATGTTCCAAATATTCCAAATATTAAAATGTATTTAAATTTAGTTTTAAATACAGGGTTGCCTGGTGGCGCTCCTTCATATTCAAATTCTTATGATTATCAAAATAGGTTAAACGCTTATAAAAGAGCAGATATTGGTATTTCGTATGTTTTTGCTGATGCTAACAACAAACACAATTCAGGTTGGTTGAAAAACGTATCAGAATTTGCTCTCGGATTTGAAATATTTAATATGTTCGATGTTACAAACTCTATTACAAATACGTGGGTTAGGGATGTGTATTCCAAACGATTTTATGGTATCCCAAACTATATGACTCCCAGAGTTTTAAACTTAAAAATGGATATAAAGTTTTAGTTTATTTTAAACCTAAAAACGCAACTTTATTCTGTCTCGTAGCGTTTCATTTCTCTATCGTAAAATTCACTAGCTTGATCTATAAGTGTGGCAACTTCCAATTCTAATTCCTCTTGATCTGCACCATCAAAATCTTCTAACCATTCAATTTCATCATCTACTAAATTTATTATGAATCTTGGAAATTCTGTATGAATTACAAAAATATCATTTAAACAATCTGTATTATCTCCCATTAAAAACTTAGGTAATTCCATTTTTTTCTTGAATTAATTTATTCGTTAAATAATTAAACCTTATAAATAAAAGTAAAGCCGATGAAGTTAAAGCTACTAAAAGCCCAATCCATATTCCAAATGTACCAAAACCTGCTTTAGTACCCAAATAATAACTTATTGGAAAACCTATAATCCAATAGGCTATAAATGTAAGACCAGATGGCACATTTACATCTTGCAATCCTCTCAAGGCTCCTAAAATAACTGCCTGTAATCCATCGGATAATTGAAAAAGACCAGCAATTACTAATAAACTCGATGCTATTTTAATTACTTCTAGATTTTCAGTAAATATTAAAGGTAAAAAATCTTTAAATACTATAAATCCAATTGTAAAAGCAAACATTATAATAAATATCATTAAAAAATTTGAAAAAGCTATACGCCTTAATTCAATATAATTTTTTAATCCTTTTTGGTTTCCAACCCTAATAGTTGCGGCAACTCCAACTCCAACAGCTATCATAAAAGTTGTGGAAGCTAATTTTAAAGCAATTTGATTTGCCGCTTGTGGAAATGCCCCTAAAGTTCCTGCCAACAATACGGATGCGGTAAATAAACCAACTTCAAAAAGCATTTGTAAGGCTGTTGGAAAACCTAAATTTATAATTTTTAAAAAACGTTCTTTTTTTAATTCTTCAAACTTTAATCTTTTTAGATAAATGGCAAATTTATCTTTCTTCATTAACACAAAATATATAAAAAACACCATTACTGTTCTAGAGATTAAAGTACCTAAAGCTGCTCCAACAAGTTCTAAACGCGGAAAAATCCAAAATCCATATATTAAGGTAAAATTTAAAACAATATTTACAATATTTGTTAAAATAGTTGCCCACATTGCATATTTAGTTTGCGACAATCCATCAGCAAATTGCTTAAATCCTTGAAAAATCATTAAAGGAATCATAGAAAAAGCAACTATTTCATAATACGGAATTGCTAAAACCACTACTTCTTCTGGCTGATCTAAATGATACAAAATTGGTTTTAAAAATAACAATGCAATAAACATTACTAAACCAATTATGGCTGTTAAAATAATACCATGCTGAAAAATACTTCTTCCCTTTTCTTTATCACCTTCACCATCAGATTCTGCAATTAATGGTGTTATTGCAAAAGAAAAACCTAACCCAACGGAAAGCGTAATAAAAAATATACTATTCCCTAGAGATGTAGCTGCCAATTCAACTGCTCCCAATCTTCCAACCATTATGTCATCTATTAAACCAACCAAAAGATGCCCTAAAGAACCCATCATAATTGGTGTTGCTAACCTAATGTTGTTTTTAAACTCTGAAGTGTAATTTTTTAAATTCAATTAAATTATTTTAGGCTGCGAAGATACAAGATTTTCTATTCTAATAACTTTTGAAGTTTATGAATCTTCAAAATTTAAAATCGTTAAAAATTCATAAATAAATTCGTATATTTTAGTTTTTAAACTAACTTTGATTTTTAAACCAAAAAAAATAAAATATGGCTAAAATAACACTTAAAGGAAATCCTTTTAACACATCTGGAAAACTACCAAAAATCGGTAAAAAAGCACCTAAATTTTCATTAGTGAAGGCTGATTTATCAAAAGCTAAATTAAAAGATTTTAAAGGCTCTAAATTAATTTTAAACATTTTCCCAAGTTTAGATACAGGAACTTGCGCGGCTTCTGTGAGAAAATTTAATGAAGAAGCTGCAAAACTTGAAAACACTAAAGTATTATGTATTTCAAGAGATTTACCATTTGCTCAAGCACGTTTTTGTGGTGCCGAAGGTTTAGAAAATGTGATTACATTGTCTGATTTTGCAAAAGGAAAATTCGGAAAAGCTTATGGATTAACAATCGAAAATGGTCCGTTAGCAAATTTACATTCTAGAGCAATTGTAATTATTAACGAAGAAGGTGTTGTAACTTATACTGAACAAGTTCCAGAAATAGTTGACGAACCAAATTATGAAGCTGCTTTAAAAGCACTTTAATATATGAATTCTGAAAGTAATTTTATTTTAAATAGAATAAAAGCTGTAAAATATGCAGCTAAAGGATTTTGGATTCTAATTACTTCAGAAAAGAGTATAATTACGCAAGTAATTATTGGTTTAATAATGACAATTTTTGGCTTTATTATGCATATTTCTGCTACCGAATGGATGTTTCAATTTTTTGCAATTGGACTTGTTTTGGTAGCAGAATCTTTAAATACAGCTATAGAAAAAATGGCTGATTTTATACACCCAGAACATCATAAAAAAATTGGAACTATAAAAGATATTTCTGCAGGTGCTGCTTTTTTTGCTGCAATATTTGCCGTTATTATTGGTTTAATAATATATATACCTAAATTATTTTAGTTATATAACTGCAATCACAATAATTTTATATTTTTGTGACATATAAATATCAATGGCAAAAAAGAAAAAAACAATAACTAAAACTGAACGTAAACCTCGTTTTCAAAAAATAAAATCGTTTTTTGGGAATAGGCAAACACAAACCATTATAGGTGCTTTTACGGTATTATTTGCCATTTTTTTAATAATTTCATTTTTCTCATACTTTTTTAATTGGCAAGAAGACCAAAGTCAACTTGCAAGTTTTTCAGATAAAAATAGCTCCGTAAAAAACTTATTAGGAAAAATTGGAGCAAGCATCAGTCACTTTTTTATTTATGATGGTTTTGGAATATCTTCAATTTACATTCCATTTTTATTATTTTTATCTGGTATTGCAATATTTTTAAAAGGAAGTATAAAAAATATAATAAAATATTGGGGTTGGGGAATTTTAGCAATGATATGGTTATCTGTTACAATTGGATTTTTTAGTTCAAAAAATCAACTATTACCTGGTATTATTGGCTTCGAATTAAATAGCTACTTACAACAATTCTTAGGTAAAACAGGTCTATTATTAGTATTGTTATTTTTACTAATTTCTTATGTAGTTATTCGTTTTAAATTAACACCCGAAAAAGTAAAAAGTGCTTTTCCTGTAAAAAAAGCTGTACCATCAACAAATGAAAAACCTATTGTTGAAAAAATAGAAGAAACACCTGTTACTAAAAAGCCAATTGAAATTGATGAAGATTTAACAACGGATTTTAGTGTACCGTTTGAAAATGTTAAACCAATAACAAATAGCTCTAAACCTAAGGAAACTGGAGAAAAAGTAACAATTGATGTTGAAAAAATTGTTGAAGAATCGCATGTAGAAGAAAACATGTCTAGTAAATTAGTAAAAGATTTTGGCGAATTTGACCCAACTTTAGAATTAGGAAATTACAGTTTTCCTACATTAAATCTTTTAAAAGATTATGATGAAAGCATTTCTATTGATCAAGAAGAACTAGAAGGTCATAAAAATAGAATTGTAGAAACACTAAACAATTATAATATTGGTATTGCAAAAATAAAAGCTACCGTTGGACCAACAGTTACGTTATATGAAATTGTTCCAGATGCTGGTATTCGTATTTCTAAAATTAAAAACTTAGAAGATGATATTGCGCTATCATTATCTGCAATGGGAATAAGAATTATTGCTCCAATTCCTGGAAAAGGAACTATTGGTATTGAAGTTCCTAATAAAAAAGCCACAATGGTTTCAATGAAATCTGTAATTTCTTCGGCAAAATTTCAAAATTCTGAAATGGAACTACCAGTTGCAATGGGAAAAACAATTTCTAACGAAACATTTGTTTTCGATTTAGCTAAAATGCCACATTTATTAATGGCAGGAGCTACAGGACAAGGAAAATCGGTTGGATTAAATGCAGTCTTAACTTCACTATTATACAAAAAACATCCGGCTGAAGTTAAATTTGTTTTGGTTGATCCTAAAAAAGTAGAACTAACATTATTCAACCATATTGAACGTCATTATCTTGCAAAATTACCAGATACTGAAGATGCTATTATAACAGATACAACTAAGGTAATTAACACATTGAATTCTTTATGTATTGAAATGGATGCACGTTACGATTTGCTAAAAACAGCAATGGTTCGTAATATTAAAGAATACAATGCCAAATTTAAAGCACGAAAATTAAATCCTGAAAATGGTCATAAATTTTTACCATATATTGTTTTAGTAATTGATGAATTTGCCGATTTAATTATGACAGCTGGGAAAGAAGTTGAAACCCCAATAGCACGTTTAGCACAATTAGCTCGTGCCGTTGGAATTCATTTAATTGTAGCTACACAACGTCCTTCAGTTAACGTAATAACAGGTATTATTAAAGCAAATTTCCCTGCTAGAGTGGCTTTTAGAGTAACTTCAAAAATAGACTCTAGAACTATTTTAGACGGTGCTGGAGCAGATCAATTAATTGGTAAGGGAGATATGTTATTTACAAATGGTAACGATGTTATTCGTTTACAATGTGCTTTTGTAGACACACCAGAAGTAGAAAAAATTACCGATTATATAGGTTCACAAAGAGCATACCCGAGTGCTTATCTTTTACCTGAATACAGTGGTGAAGATGTTGGCACAAGTCTTGATATAGATATCAGCGAGAGAGACGTTTTATTTAGAGATGCAGCACTTGTTATTGTACATGCACAACAAGGTTCAGCTTCATTATTACAACGTAAACTAAAATTGGGATACAACAGAGCCGGTAGATTAATAGACCAATTAGAAGCTGCTGGAATTGTAGGTCAATTTGAAGGAAGTAAAGCAAGACAAGTTTTAATTCCAGATGAAATGTCGCTTAAACAATTATTAGACGGAGAGAATAACAACAGTTAAAAATATACACGTAAATTATGAAAAAAATAATATTAGTTCTAAGTGTTTTTTTATTAAACATTAGTGCTTTTAGCCAAGAATCAAGTAAAGCAAAAGCTTTGTTAGATGAAGTTGCTGAAAAAGTTGAGGGCTATAAAAATATTTATCTTGAATTTAATCATAGATTGGATAATAATGATGCAGATGTGCATCAAGAAACATTAGGAAGCGTTACTCTTAAAGGAGAAAATTACCATTTAAATTATATGGGAACCGAACAAATTTTTGATGGAAAAAAAACCTACCTAATTATACACGAAGATGAAGAAGTAATTATTCAAAAAGCTTCAGAAAACAGTAATACAACGCTTACACCTTCAAAAATGTTTTCGTTTTATAAAAATGGGTTTACTTATGAAATGGATGCCCTAAAAACGATAAAAGGAGTTAAAATACAATATGTAAAACTAATTCCGATTGATAGCAATTCTGAAATTAAAGAGGTAATGGTTGGAATTGATATTAAAACAAAACACATTTTTACTATTGCTGAAACTGGAGATAATAACACAATTACAACTCTTGAAGTAAGAACTTTTAAAACAAATCAACCTATTTCAGAAAAGCTTTTTATCTTTGACGAAGCAACCTACAGAGATCAAAAAAAATACACCATCTCTGAACCAAATTAAAAGTGTTGAAAATATTTGATAAATACATTTTAAAAAGCTTCTTACAGCCTTTATTAGCTACATTTTTTGTGGTTCTTTTTGTATTGGTAATGCAAGCGCTATGGTTAGCTTTTGACGAAATTGCTGGTAAAGGAATCGACATTTTTTTTATTTTAAAATTTCTTGGCTATTTATCCTTAATCCTTACGCCTACTGCGCTGCCAATTGGTATTTTGCTATCGTCTATTATGGCATTGGGTAATTTATCTGAAAATTACGAATTTGCCGCTATAAAATCAGCTGGAATCTCCTTAAAAAGAGTAATTAGACCATTAATTATTTTAACAATACTTTTAAGCGGTTTAAATTTTGTGTTTTTAAATAATGTTTATCCTTGGGCAACATTAAAACAAAAGAATCTCTATTTAAATATGAAAAAGAAAAAACCAGCATTGGCACTGGTACCAGGAGCTTTTAATACAGAAATACCTGGCTTTAACATAAAGTTTGATGAAAAATATGGAGAAGAAGAAAATTTATTAAAAAAAGTACAAATTGCAGACTTAACACTAAATCAAGGAAAAGTAAAAATAATTACTGCAGAAAAAGGCGAAATATCTACTGAAGAAGGTAGTAAATACATGACTCTAACCTTAGAAAATGGAAATTATTACGAAGAACATAGTAAACGATCTATGACGCAAAAAGAGCGAAAAAAAATGCCCGCTTCTGCTGCTACTTTTGATACCTACACAATTAATATAGATATTTCTTCTTTTAATGATGATAAAAATTTAGATAACGAAGATATCACTCAACATCATGGAATGTTAAGTATTCATCAGTTAGATTCTATTTCAAAAGTAGAAAAATCTAACTATGATAAATATTTAGAAGAACGCTCTACTGATTTTTATAAAAATGTCAAGGCTAATAAATTATATAAATATCCTGATTCTATTAGAGATACAATTTTAAAACCTGAAATATTAGATAATTTTTCAATATCTAACAAAATTATTATTTTAAGTGAAGCTACTCAAACATTAAAGCGTAGTAAAGACAGGATTGAAAATCAAGAATATACAATCAAAACAAATAGAAAACGATTAAATTTATATGATTACGAATACAATTATCGTTTCTCCTTTTCCTTAGCTTGTTTGGTGTTGTTTTTTATTGGAGCTCCCCTGGGCTCAATAATTAGAAAAGGTGGTTTTGGATTACCTATGATTATGGCAATTACCATTTTTGTAATTTATTTTTTCATATCACAATTCGGTAAAAATTTATCAGAAGAAAGTGCAATTACTACTTTATTAGGTGGTTGGATTTCTACACTAATACTGTTGCCTTTTGGAATCTTGTTAACACGACGAGCAACTCAAGGAATGGGAATATTTAATATAGATTCTGTGTTAGATTCTACAAAAAAGTTTTTCAATAGATTTACTAAAAAATCAATTAAACAATCATGAAAATTTCAACAAAAGAAATAAAGTTAAATACAATTGAAGAAGCTATTTCAGATATAAAAGCTGGAAAAGTTGTAATAGTTGTTGATGACGAAAATAGAGAAAATGAAGGAGATTTTGTTGCTGCGGCAGATAAAGCAACTCCAGAGATGATTAACTTTATGGCTACTAACGGTAGAGGGCTTATTTGTACGCCAATTACCGAAAAAAGATGTAAAGAACTAAATTTAGATTTAATGGTTGGTTTAAATACCGATCCGCTTGGAACTGCATTTACTGTTTCTATTGATTATCATGGAAAAGGTGTTACAACAGGAATTTCTGCACACGATAGAGCAGTTACTGTAAAATCTTTAACCGATAGCGCAACTAGACCACACGATTTAAGCAGACCTGGCCATATATTCCCTTTAAAAGCACGCGAAGGTGGTGTTTTAAGAAGAACTGGACATACCGAGGCTAGTATAGATTTAGCGCGTTTAGCTGGGTTAAAACCTGCTGGTGTTATTGTTGAAATTATGAATGAGGACGGTACAATGGCAAGACTGCCTCAGTTAGTTAAAATTGCTAAACAATTCGATTTAAAGATTATTTCTATCGAAAAATTAGTAGAATATAGAATGCAGCACGATTCTTTAATTGAATTGACTGAAAATTTTACAATTAATACCCGTTTTGGCGATTATAAATTAAGAGCATACAAACAAACAACTAATAACCAAGTACATTTATCTTTAACAAAAGGAACTTGGAAAGAAGATGAAGAAGTGTTGGTGAAAGTAAACTCTACACTTGTAAATAATGATATATTAGGAACGCTTACCAAGAATCCAGATGACAAGTTAAAAGGCGTTTTTGATGCTATCAATAAAGCTGGAAAAGGTGCTATTGTTTTTATAAATCAAGAAAATCAATCTTTTAATTTACTTTCCAGATTAGCTATTCTAAAAGAAAGTCAAGCCAATAACGAAACCTATATTCCAAATTTAAAAATGGATGAAAAAGATTTTGGTATTGGTGCACAAATTTTACACGACCTTGGAATTAACAAATTAAAAGTACTTTCCAATGCTACAAAATTTAGGAAAAGAGTTGGTATGACTGGCTATGGGATTGAGATAATTGAGTACGTAAAATATTAAAACAAACAGCTGTTTTTCATTTCTGAAATATAAGAGATCCATATAGGTTAAGATTAAAGATTTAAATTTTGCATAATAGCAAACAATATTTTCTAAAACAGCTATTAAAATTCTTGAATAGAAATTAGTGTTATTGAAATAATTGATTTTTTTAACAATGAATAGATATTTCACAAATACATTAAAAAAAATATTTTTTATTTGTAGTTGTGCGTTTATTTTAATGGCTTGTAAAGATGAAAACATTCCAACAAATAAAACTGTTATATTAAAAGAAAACACCTTTAAAGTTAGTGGAACTTTAGAAAATTTTTATCCTCAAAAAGTTTATTTAAATAAAATTATTGAGAATTCTTTATATATAATTGATTCTTCTGAGGTAACAGCTAATAAATTTTATTTTGATGGTTTTGTAGAATATCCAGAACGTTTTGCTCTAAGTTTTAAACATTACTCTACAACTGTTGTGTTGCTTTTAGAAAATACTGAAATTACAATTACTATTAATGCAGAAAACTTAGAAAACACTATAATTAGAGGTTCTAAACTAAATACTGAATTCAACAATTACCAGTCAAATTCAAAAAAAATATTTAAAAAAATCACCTATTTATTTCCTCAATTTCAAAAATATAGATTAGAAAACAATGCAAAAAAATTAGCTGAAATAAACAACCAAATGGAAGCTATTGAACAAGAATATATCAAATACAGTTATAAATATATTGAACAAAATAACAATTCTTATATTGCTGCAATGGTATTAAGAGATCAATTAAAAAGCTCAACTATAGATACTTTAAAAATTAGTGCTGCTTATAAAAATTTAACTGAGAACATCAAAAAATCTCCTGATGCACAAATAATTGCACTAACTCTAAATTTACATTAAAAAGTTTAAATCTGTGTCTGGTGGTAACTCAACAGGTTGTTTTCCTTGCTGAAATAACCTTGCAAATAAAGATCCTTTTAAAACTATTTTAGTGTCGTTCACTTGAATCCAACTTCCTTCTCTTAAACCTAAAACTGGAATACTATTTAATGTATGAAACTCATTTATACGTGTTTCTCTAGTTTCTCCCATATGAGTTGAATTTGGGTCGGGATCTAAATAATGAGGATTAATATTAAAATTAATAAACCCAAATGTTGTAAAACTAGGCGGGTAAATTATTGGCATATCATTAGTATTTTGTATGGTTAAACCAGTAATATTACTTCCTGCGCTTGTTCCAAAATAAGGAGTACCATTTTCAACTACATTCTTTATATTTGAAATTACTTTAGTGTCATACAACTGCTTCACCAGTAAAAATGTATTACCACCACCTGTAAAAATTCCTTTTGCATTGTTTATTGCGTCAATTGGGTTTTTAAACTGATGAATACCTTTTACTTTTATATTAATTTTTTCAAAAGCTTCACTGGCTTTTTCTGTATAAGCATCGTGAGTAATCCCTCCTGGTCTTGCATACGGTATAAATAAAATTTCGTTCACATTTTTAAAAAATTCAGATAATTCTGGTAATATATACTCTAAATAATTTTTACCATGTACCGTTGAAGTGCTTGCAATTAGTAATTTCTTCATAAAAAAATTGTTTTATCAAATATACTATTTTTCTTGCTTTTAACATAAGTTTACAATAGCCTTAATACTATTTTAAGATTTCAATAACGTCCTTTGTTTTAATGAAATTAAACTTAGCCTACTTTCTTATTTTATTTTTAATTTTCACCAACTCTTTTTCTCAAGAAAAGGCTGTTACAATTAATGGTATTATTTATAGTTCAAACAAACCTATTGGAGATATTCACATTGTGAATTTAACCAATAAATTTGGTACTATTAGTAATACCAAAGGAACTTTTGAAATTTTAGCAAAAGAAGGTGATGTATTATTATTTTCTTCTATTCAATATGAAAATAAAAAAATAACGATTACGAAATATAATATTAAATCAACCTCAATAATTACAAGTTTAAATCCTATTGTAAATGTTTTAGATGAAGTTTATTTACACGGTTTAACAGGAAGTTTAGATGTAGATTTTAAGAAAACACCAAAAGACACTGTAATTAAAGCAAACTTTAAGTATAAATTAAGTGATTTAGACAAAAAGTTACCTGAAGATGAATTTGGGTATCAGAAAGATGTAAATGCAGAATCTTTTACAAATCCAGTATATTTGGCTGGTGGCGGTCAAGGCAGTAAGTACAATAAACAATTAGAAAATGAAAGAGCTTTAAAAAGAAAACTCGCAAAAATGAAAGAATTCCCCTATAAACTTAGAAAACGATTAGGAGATGATTTTTTTATAAAGAGTTTAAAAATTCCTAAAGATCAAATTTATTTGTTTATAGATTATTGTGAAACAAAAAATATTTCTGATAAATATGATAACAATAAATTATTAGAAGTAATTGAAATTTTAAAAGAAGAAAGCAGCAATTATAATAAAATTAAAGATTAAATAATACCATCTAATTTTTGTTTTTAATGAAAAATAAACCAGAAACAACATTTTTTTATTGAAAATTTAAAGATTTCTGAAGATAAAATTTATAACTTTAATACCTATTATGAAACAAAAAATAGTATTCTAAAATATGGTGCTATAAAGTATTGAAAGTTTTAAAAAAATTATAAGAAGAAAGCAGTCTATGAAAATAAATAAAAAATTTAAAACAGCTTCACTCCTATTTTTATTTATAGGTATGCATTTATTTGCTCAAAAATCAATTGTAAAAATAGCTGGTACTGTAAAATCTGATTCCACTTTTCTAGAAAACATTAATATTCTTAATATTACCCAAAACTTTGGAGCTTCAAGTAATTCTGACGGAACATTTACGTTATTTGCTAAATTAGGAGACTCTATAATGTTTTCATCCATAAATTATACAAATAGAATTATTGAAATTTCTAAAACGCATATTAACGAAAAAAAATTACTCGTTTTTTTAGAACAAAGCTTTAACGAGTTAGATGAAGTATTAATAAATCAGAAAGTCACATTAAATTTAGGAAATATTGATGTACAAAAAGGTATTATATTAAACACAACAGAAAACAGTAAAAAAAAGGGGCCAGATTTACGTAGAATGATCGATCCAACTTACGGTAATACTGGAGTGGATTTTGTCTCCATTTTTAAGCTAATAACTAAAAATTTAAGGTTAAAAAATAAAGATAAGAAAGCTGCACAAAAAGAAAACGAAAGGCTTATAGAAGAATTTCCTGATAAATTATTTAACCTTTATAAAGCTAACTTTTTTACTGAGGCATTAAATATACCTGATGATAAAATTTATCTATTCTTAGAATTTTGTCAAGAAAATGGTTTAAACAATCATTTAGAAAGCACAGAATTTGTTATTAAAAACTTTTTAATAGTTCAAAGTAGAAAGTTCAATCAAATAAAAGAATAATAAAATTAAACTGTATGCTTTTTACAACAGAAAGACTTCTAATTCGTTTGTTGCAAATTTTTGATTCAGAAAACTTTTTTGATATGATGGGAAATCCAAATGTTATGCATCCGATACCACAAAAGCAATAACTAAAAGTGAAAGTGATGCTAAGTTAAACGAATTAATAAGTCATGAAAATTCAACTACTAAAAAACTATTTATTTTTATTGCTTTTAATACCGTTTTTCTCATTTTCAGTTCACAAATACTATTTAAGTTTATGTGAAATCGAATATGTTAAAGAGAAAGAATCTATTCAAATAATTATCGGTTTTTTTATTGATGATATAGAACTTACGCTAAATAAAGATCATAATACAAGTCTTAAAATAGCAACAGCACAAGAGTTTGAATTTATTGACAACTATTTTGAAACTTATTTAAATAAGCATTTAAAAGTTACTGTAAATAATAATCTAGCAACATATAATTACATTGGCAAAGAACAAGATAGTGATATTGTGAGGTTTTATTTAGAAATTACAGATATAAAAGCCTTAAACACCCTAGAAATAAAAAATACTTGTTTAATTAGAGATTTTGAAGACCAACAAAATATTATTAAAATAAATGCAAACCAAAAACACAAAACTTTTTACTTAAATAAAAAAACACATAAAGGTTTGTTAAAATATTAATGATATTCTAAATTTATTCTTAATAATTATTAAATTTCAAATCTTAATTCAATCCTATTTAAGATGAAACAAATATTTCAATTATTACTTCCCTTAGTAATAGTTTCTACTTCAGTTTTTGCTCAAGAAGGACAACAAAAAAACGAACAACAAGCACATTATAATATTAGTAAGTTTAAACAACTAAACGAAGAGTTACCAACTCCAAACACGCAACACACAGCATCTGGAGCACCTGGATACGAATATACTCAACAACAAGTTGATTATAAAATAGATATTGTTTTAGACACTGAAAACCATAGAATTAACGGTAAACAAACCATAACATACCATAATAATTCTAAAGATAGTTTAGAGTATTTATGGGTGCAACTCGATCAAAATGTTCGTGCAGCAAATTCTAAAGGAAGCGACAGAAATAGTAGTCGATCAAGAATATCATATTCTCTTTCAAGTTTTACAAAAAATTTTATGGATAAACCTTTTAATGGCGGTTTTAAAATTAAAGCTTTAAAAGATACTAATGGCAACAATTTAAAACACACAATAAATAATACTATGATGCGAATTGATTTACCAAATCCGTTAGCATCTGGCAAAACCTTTATTTTTGATATTAAATGGTGGTACAACATAAATAATTATAAAGAAGATAAAGGAAGATCTGGTTTTGAAATATTTGAAGATGGAACAACCGCATATGCAATCGCGCAGTTTTATCCGCGTTTAGCAGTTTACAATAATGTTGAAGGTTGGCAAAATATGCAGTTTTGGGGATCCAGTGAGTTTGCATTAGAATTTGGAAACTTTGAAGTATCAATTACAACTCCAAAAAATTATATATTAAATGGAACCGGAGTTATTCAAAACCCGAAAGATGTTTTATCTAAAGCTCAATATAAGAGGTATTTACAAGCACAAACTAACTACAAAAAACCAATGTTTATTGTTACATCTGAAGAAGCAAAAACAGCTTCAAAAGAAAAAAGCAATAAAACAAAAACGTGGAAGTTATATGCAGAAAATGTCCGCGATTTTGCCTTTGCAACTTCTCCAAAATATATGTGGGATGCATTGGCTGTTAAATTAAATGATAAAACAGTTATGGCATATTCTCTATATCCAGAAGAAGGTAAAAAACTATGGCAAGAACACTCTACAAAAGTTGTTGCCAACACATTACAAGTTTATTCCAAACACACTTTCGATTATCCGTATCCGCAAGCTACATCTGTTAACGTAGAAATGGGGATGGAATATCCTATGATATGTTTTAACTTTGGAAGAGGTGATAAAAATGGCAATTTTACCCAAAGAACTAAAAAAGGAATGATTGGAGTTGTAACGCACGAAGTTGGTCATAATTACTTCCCAATGATAGTAAATTCAGACGAACGTCAATGGACTTGGATGGACGAAGGGATTAATTCGTTTGTCCAAATTTTAGCACTTTACAAATACGATTCTATTATGTTTCCAATGTCTAAGTATCCAAAAAACATAGTTGGGTATATGAAAGGTGATCAAAGTAGATTAGCGCCAATTATGACCCAAGGAGAAAATACTTTTAATTTTGGAGCAAACGCATACGCTAAACCTGCAGCAGGACTTTTTATTTTACGTCAAACCATTATGGGACCAAAATTATTTGACCATGCATTTAAAATATATGCAAGTCGTTGGAAATTTAAACACCCTACTCCTGCTTACTTTTTTAGAACTATGGAAGATGCTTCTGCAATGGATTTAGATTGGTTTTGGAGAGGTTGGTTTTATACAACTGGTAACAACGATATTGGAATAAAAGAAGTAAAAAAATACCATATCACCAATAAACCTACAAAAGAAACAATAAAAATTTACGAACGTTCTAATATCAGTAAAGACAATATTCCACCATCTTTATTTTTAATTTCAGAAGATAGCGAAGAATTTACAGAAGATTTAAATAATAAAGTTGAAGATTATAATCTGTTAGCCGATTATATCAATCAAAATTTTTCTTCTGAAGAAAAAGCTACAATGAAAGCTCCAAAATATTTTTATGAATTAAAATTTGAAAAACCTGGAGATTTAGTAATGCCAATTATTGTAGAATTTGAATTTGAAGATGGCACTAAAGAACGTAAACAGTTTCCTGCACAAATTTGGAGAAAAAACGATAACGAAGTAACCAAGGTTTTTCCTACAAGAAAATCCATTAAAAAAATTACAATTGATCCAGACCAAGAAACTGCTGATGTAAATTTGAGTAATAATAGTTGGCCAAAAACATCTGAAAATAAATTTGAAAGATTTAAAAAAAATCAAGTTAAAAGTTAGTTTTTAATCATCTCTTTCAATTAAAATTAGTCTAACGAATAATAAATCTAATTTTTTTAGGTTATCTCATTAATTGGCAGCATCTTTGCAATTCAAAAAATAATTAATATAAAATTTTTAACATGAGTAAAGGAACAGTAAAATTCTTCAATGAAACTAAAGGTTTCGGATTTATTACAGAAGAAGGTTCAAACAAAGAACATTTTGTTCACATTTCTGGATTAATTGACGAAGTTCGTGAAGGCGACGAAGTTGAATTTGATTTACAGGAAGGTAAAAAAGGATTAAACGCAGTAAATGTAAAAGTAATTTAATATATACTTCTTAATTTTTTACAAAGCCCGTCTTATAAGATGGGCTTTTTTCATGGCTGTAATTAAATAATTTTACACTAAATACTTTTTGTACTTTTAGTATCAGAAACACTACTTAAAGTATAGAAAGTCAAAAACTATTCAAAAAAATTATAATAATATTTTTTTTAGATGACGGAAAACCATGTCTGAATCAACAGTTGCTGCACCCTGCAAAAAATTTAATTTTAAAAAATACAGATTAAGTGCTCTATTTCCAGCACAATATATTTAAATTTATACTACAGTAATTGAGATTTTATCCTAAATTTGAGGGTAAAATAACAAACCTTTTTAGTATAAAAGAATGAACGATAATTATATAGAAAATTTTACTTTTAAAGGAAAAGATTATACAAAAAATGGGATTCCAAAAGGTGAATATGACAATTGCACATTTATTAATTGTAACTTTTCAAACCTACATCTTTCAAACATAGAATTTATAGAATGTGATTTTGAAGATTGCAATTTCAGTAATTCAAATATAAAAAACACCTCTTTTAAAGAGGTTATTTTTAGCACTTGCAAATTGGTTGGTTTAAATTTTAGTGAATGCAATCCGTTTTTATTAGCTTTTTCTTTTAATGATTGCCAATTAAACTTAGCTTCATTTTACCAATTAAAGCTTAAAAATACCACATTTAAAAACTGTAACTTACAAGAAACTGATTTTACCGAATCTGACATATCAAATTCGAAGCTAGACAATTGCGACTTAAAAAGAACTATTTTTTATAATACAAATTTAGAAAACGTAGATTTTAGATCTTCATACAACTACTCCATTAATCCAGAAATAAACACTATTAAAAATGCCAAATTCTCTTTAACTGGAATTGCTGGTTTGTTAGAAAAATACAATATTTCAATAGAATAATATGAAACATATTTCAACAATAATTATCGTATCAATAATAGTAAGTTCTTGCATTAACAAAACTGAAAATAACGTGGCAGAAAACATTTTAAAACCCGAAAATCTAATTCCGTATGTAAATCCGTTTATTGGTACAAAAAATATGGGACATACATTTCCTGGGGCTACAAGTCCGTTTGGAATGGTACAATTAAGTCCAGAAACCAACCAACAACCAATGTTTATAGATGGTAAATACAATACTGAAACGTACAAATATTGTGCAGGTTATCAATTTGATGATACTACTATTTTTGGATTTAGCCATACTCATTTTAGCGGAACAGGACATTCAGATTTAGGTGATTTTTTAATAATGCCAACAACGGGTAAACTAACATTAGAACCAGGAGATACTTCGATTCCTCAAAGTGGTTTTCATTCTCAATTTTCACATAAAAACGAACATGCAGCGCCTGGATACTATAAAGTAATATTAGATGATTATAACATAAAAGCAGAATTAACAACTTCTGAAAGGGTTGGGTTTCATAAATACACGTTCCCTAAATCTGAAGATTCACACATTATTTTAGATTTAATTTCAAACATTTATAATTACGAAGATAAAAATGTATGGACTTTTGTTCGTGTTGAAAACGACTCATTAGTTACAGGTTATCGTCAAACAAATGGCTGGGCGCGCACTAGAAAGGTCTTTTTTGCAATGCAATTTTCAAAACCTTTTAAAAGCTACGGTCATAAAAAATATGATACAGTTCAATACAACGGATTTTACAGACGTTTTAACGAGGAAGAAAATTTTCCAGAAATGGCTGGAAAAAACCTACGAGCCTATTTTAATTTTAAAACCGAAGATAATGAAGAAATAAAAATAAAGTTTGCACTATCAAATACAAGTACTGCTGGAGCTTTAAAAAATTTAAACGCTGAAATTCCGCATTGGAATTTTGAAAAAACAAAAGAAGAAACTCAACAAAAATGGAATAAAGAACTGAATAAAATAGTTGTAGAAACCGAAACAAAGGCTCAAAAAGAAACTTTTTATACCGCACTGTACCATACAATGTTAGGTCCAATTATTTATGAAGATGTTGATGGTTCTTATAGAGGTTTAGATCAGAATATACATCAATCTGAAGGCTTCACAAATTATACCGTATTCTCACTTTGGGATACTTATAGAGCTTTGCATCCGCTTTTTAACATTATTCAGCCTTCAAGAAATAACGACATGATTAAGTCTATGTTAGCACACCACAACCAAAGTGTACATAATATGTTACCGGTTTGGAGTCATTATGCAAATGAAAATTGGTGTATGGTTGGCTACCATTCTGTTACTGTAATTGCAGATGCAATTGCAAAAGAAACAACTGATGTTAATGTAAATAAAGCTCTTAAAGCTTCCGAAAATACTTCAACATTAACTTATTTTGATGGTATTGGAGATTATATAAATCTTGGTTATGTTCCAGAAGACAAAAGCTCCTCGTCAGTTTCAAAAACGTTGGAATATGCTTTTGACGATTGGTGTATTGCTCAAATTGCTAAAAAAGCTGGAAATGAAACAGTGTACAATACATATATAAATCGTTCTAAAAATTACAAAAACGTATACGATCCAAAGATTGGGTATATGCGACCAAAATTAAGCGATAAAACTTGGCGTAAAGAATTTGACCCAATTGATACACATGGACAAGGTTTTATTGAAGGAAATGCTTTAAATTATGGCCTATATGTTCCACATGAAATTGACAATATGATTAAATTAATGGGTGGAAAAGATAAATTTTCAACACATTTAGATTATATTTTTACTACAGAAATTGATGATAAATACATCGAAAAAAATGAAGACATAACACGTGATGGAATTATAGGAAATTATGTACACGGAAACGAGCCTGGACATCATATACCATATTTATATAATTGGACCAACCACCCTTTTAAAACTCAAGAACGTGTTAGAATGATTTTAGACACAATGTACAGCAATGGCGAAGATGGTTTGTGTGGTAATGATGATGCCGGACAAATGAGTGCTTGGTATGTGTTTAGCGCTTTAGGATTTTACCCTGTTACACCAGCCTCTAATGAATACGCAATAGGAAGCCCGCTAATTAAAAACGCAACTATTAATTTAGAAAATGGAAAAACCATTACCATAAATACCATTAACCAAAGCAAAAAAAACGTATATATTAATAAAGTTGAAGTTAATGGAAAATTAATTTCGAATTATCAATTAAAGTATAACGACATTAAAAACGGAGGAAACATTACTTTTTATATGCAAAACAAACCGAAAAAGTAGTTAAATATAAAAAATCTATGAGTTCAGAACACTTTAATAAAGAAGCTAAAAATTGGGATAACAACCCAGAAAAGACAGATAGAGCTAAAATTTTTGCTAAAGAAATAGTTAATTTTATTAACCCTTCAAAAAAAATGAAAGCCTTGGAATTTGGTTGTGGAACAGGTCTATTAAGTTTTCAGCTAAAAAATTACTTTAAAGAAATTACGCTTGTTGATACTTCGGAAGGAATGATACAAGTTTTAAAAGAAAAAGTTAAACAACTAAAAATTACAAATTTTAAACCTTACTTAATTGATGTTTTGGAAGATTCAAAATGTATTTCAAAAACAGATATTATTTATTCGCTAATGACCTTGCATCATATTAAAAATATTGAGAAAGCTGTATCAATATTTTATTCTTTATTGAATAAAGAGGGCTTTTTATGTATAGCAGATTTAGTTAAAGAAGATGGAACTTTTCATCCAGAAAGTCAAAATTTTATAGGGCATCATGGCTTTAATAAAATAGAATTAACAGAACTACTTTATAAAAATGGGTTTAAAACAATGCATTACACTATTTGCTATGAAATTGAAAAAAATGATACAAAATATCCACTCTTTTTATTAATTGCCAAAAAAATATAATACTTAATTCACCTCAATTACAAGTTCATCATAAGCTAAAAATACATTTTCCGGTAATTTTTCTTCAACTTCTGAATGAAAACCTAAATGATGACTAATATGTGTAAAATATGTTTTTTTAGGTTTTAATTCTTGTATTAAAACCAAAGCTTCATCTAAATTTAAATGAGAATGATGTGGTTTATGGCGAATTGCATTAATAATTAACACCTCTAAATTTTTAAGCTTTTCTTTTTCAGAAGCATCAATTGTTTTTACATCAGTTAAATAAGCAATATCTTTAAATCGATATCCAAATATCTTTAATTTTCCGTGATTTACTTCAACAGGAGAAACCTTCATATTACCAAGTAAAAAAGGATTGTTTTCAAGTACATTTTGTTGTACACTTGGAGCGCCTGGATATTTATTTTCATCAATAAAAATATAATCAAATCGCTTCGATAAATTTACTAAAACTCGTTGTTGTGCATAAATAGGAACGCCGCCCATTTGAAAACTATACGGACGTAAATCATCCAAACCAGCTGTATGATCTGAGTGTTCATGAGTAAACAAAACACCATTAATTGCGTTTACTTTTGCTCTTAACATTTGGTATCTAAAATCTGGTCCACAATCTATTACATAAGTAAAGTTGTCCCATTCAACTAAAATTGAAACTCGCAAACGTTTATCTCTTTTATCAGTTGAAAAACAAACAGGATGTTTCGAATTTATTACAGGAATTCCTTGTGATGTACCAGTACCTAAAAAAGTAATTTTCAAACTAGAATTTTTGTAAAAATACAAGTATTACTTTAAAATTTATAATTTTGAATAAAATAATAAATTACATTTTTTGTTTTTAAAATTATTCCTCATCCTTTCGCTTTGTAATAATTATTACATATAAAGCTACATATCAACAAGTTAATATAAAATAACTAATAAATGTGATTTATATCAACCTTTAACGGCTTTATATTATTTATCTTTACACATTCCTATCGCAAGAAGAAATAGTTATAATGAAAAATAAAAAATCAACCCTTTTTTTATATGAAATATTTCGTATTAATTTCGCTTTAGTAAAATTAATTTTGAACGTGAGTACCTTTTTAAAACTAGCTTTTTTGCTAGTTTTCTTTTTTTTAAATTCGCTCACTAAAATATCTAAATTAACAATAGTAATAACTTAAACATTTTTAATTCACCTTTTAACACATAAATAAATGAAAATAGGCATACTTAAAGAAACTCAAAAAGGCGAAAGACGTGTCTGCATTTCTCCAAATATTACAAAACAACTTATAGAAAAAGGCTTTGAAGTTTTGATTGAAGAAGATGCAGGAGTTAACTCTTCTTTTAAAAATTCTGATTATGAAAAAATTGGAGCTAAAGTTGAAATTAGAGGTGTGGTTTTTAAAGAAGCAAAAGTGCTTGTAAAAATCAATCCTTTTGATGAAGAAGATTTAAAACTGATAGATAATTCTCATATCTTAATTAGCCAATTATTCCATAAATCGAACCCAGAACTAATAAAATCAATTGCTGAAAAAGGAGCAACTGCATTTTCTATGGATGCAATGCCACGTATTTCAAGAGCGCAAGACATGGATGTTTTAAGTTCTCAAAGTAATTTAGCTGGTTATAAAGCTGTTATTTTAGGAGCTTATGAAATGACTAAAATCTTTCCGTTAATGATGACTGCTGCGGGTACAATTACACCATCAAGAGTATTAGTTTATGGTGTTGGTGTTGCAGGCTTACAAGCAATTGCAACAGCAAAAAGATTAGGTGCTGTTGTAGAAGCTACAGATATTAGAATGGAAACAAAAGAGCAAACAGAATCTCTAGGTGCTAAATTTATTTCTGTAGATAATACAGGTGAAGAAAAGGCAGAAGGCGGATATGCAAAAGTTGCTTCTCAAGATTATGTACAAAGACAAAAAGAGGCTGTAAATAAATCGTTGTTTCAAGCGGATTTAGTAATTACAACTGCCATGGTTCCTGGAAGAAAATCTCCAGTGTTAATTACAGAAGAGCAAATTAAACAAATGAAAAATGGTGCTGTAATTATTGATTTAGCAGCTGCACAAGGAGGGAATGTTGAATTAAGTAAGTTAAATAAAACGGTTATTAAAGATGGAGTAAAAATTATTGGAACTACAATTTCTCCAGAAAGTGTCTCAACAAATGCAAGTGATTTGTACGGAAAAAACATATTTAACTTTTTAAAACACCTAACAAAAGATAACGAATTTGTTTGGGATTTAGAAGAAGAAATTACAGATGAAACTTTAATAATACTCAACGGAAAAATAAGACAAAACGGAAAAACTGAATAACTATGACTGAATTTATAGATTTTATTAGTAATAATCTCCAAATGATATATATCGTAATTCTTATGATATTTGTTGGAGTAGAAATAATAGGCCATGTTCCTGCTGTACTGCATACACCCTTAATGTCTGGTGCAAACGCCATACATGGTGTTGTAATTATTGGTGCAATATTAGTAATGTTAGGTGCAGAACCAGATAATATTTTAGCATTATCATTAGGTTTTGTAGCTGTATTACTTGGAACTTTAAACGTAGTTGGTGGATTTGTAGTTACCGACCGCATGTTAGAAATGTTTAAAAAGAAAAAATAATGGAATATATATTTAGTCTAGAATTTATTTATTTAATAGCATCAGTAACTTATATATTAGGTTTAAAAATGCTTGGACATCCAGAAACTGCTAGAAAAGGTAATTTAATTGCTGCAGCTGGTATGACATTGGCAATTATTGGTACAATCTTTTTATATCAAGGTGAAGTAGCATCTATTATTTATATTTTAATTGGAATAGCAATTTTAATTGGAACCGTAATTGGTTGGATGGTTGCTAAAAAAGTTGGAATGACTAAAATGCCAGAATTAGTTTCCATTTTTAATGGTATGGGTGGCGCAAGTGCTGCATTAATAGGATTAATAGAATTTCACCATTATATTGGAGATCAACTATCTATTTTAACCATTATTGCAGGAATGATAATTGGTAGTGTTTCATTTTCTGGAAGTATGATTGCTTGGGCAAAATTAAATGGAACCATGAACAAGCCAATTAGGTTACCAAAATACAACATATTAAACAATGTGTTTTTAATAGGAATTCTAGGTTTTGGAGCATTTATGGTGTTTAGCGGTTCAGATAGTTCATTATTTTTATACTTACTTTTCTTTGCTGCCCTAGCTTATGGTGTTTTATTTGTGTTGCCAATTGGTGGTGCAGATATGCCTGTTGTAATTTCATTATTAAATTCATTTACAGGTTTAGCAGCAGCATTTGGAGGTTTCTTATACGGAAATATGGTAATGTTAACAGGTGGTATTTTGGTAGGTTCTGCTGGTACAATTTTAACACTTGCAATGTGTAAAGCAATGAACAGACCACTTTCTAATGTGATTTTTGGAGCTTTCGGAGAAGGAAGTTCTGCTGCAGCTAGCACAGGAGGAAAAATTGGAGGAAGCGTAAAAGAAGCTTCACCAAGTGATGTTGCAATTTTAATGAACTATTCTAACAAAGTTATTATTGTTCCTGGGTATGGTTTAGCAGTTGCACAAGCTCAACACATTATTCACGAATTAGAACAATTATTAGAAAGCAAAGGTATCGATGTAAAATATGCTATTCACCCTGTAGCAGGTCGTATGCCAGGACATATGAATGTGCTATTGGCAGAAACCAATGTTGATTACGACAAGTTAGTTGAAATGGAAGATGTAAATCCAGAATTTAAAAGCACTGATGTAGTTTTTGTTGTAGGAGCAAACGATGTAGTAAATCCAGCCGCACATAACGATCCATCTAGTCCAATTTACGGAATGCCAATTTTAGATGTAGAAAATGCAAAAAATATTATTATTAACAAACGTAGTATGAAACCTGGTTATGCAGGTATTGAAAACGAATTATTCTACAACCAAAAAACTTCTATGCTTTTTGGTGATGCAAAAGCTGCACTAACAAAATTAGTTGCAGAACTTAAAAACATGTAGTCAAAATTAAATCAGCTATAAAAATAGGGTAAGATTAAAATTTTACCCTATTTTTTTTGGGCCAAATTTATTTCATACTTTTGCAAAAAGATAAAAGATAATGGCTTTAGTTTTAAAAGGTGATATAGAAATTAACGAGGTAAAATCCAGTAAAGCAAAAGCTTTAAAAGTTAATTTAAATAAACGTACTTACGGAACCTTTGCAGAAATTGGAGCTGGTCAAGAAACTGTACGTCATTTTTTTAGAGCAGGTGGTGCTTCTGGCACAATAGCAAAAGCCATGAGTGCTTATGATAAAGACTTTTCTGATGCCATTTATGGAATTGAAGAAGACGGGCGCTATGTTACCGAAAATCGCCTAAAAAAAATGCTAACTTATGAAATTGAAGTAATTGAAGAACGTTTAAGCAGAAAAACACATCCTGACAATATATTTTTTACGTATGCCAATACAGTTACAACCATAGATTTTGTAAAAAAGTTTAAAGGTCATGGTTGGGTTGGTATCAAATTTCAACTAGATCCCCTAGAAGATTATAGCGAAATTATATTACACGTTAGATTTAAAGAAACCGACGCTAAATTACAACAAGAAACCCTAGGTGTTTTAGGTGTTAATTTAATTTATGGAGCTTTTTATTTAAATAACAAGCCTAAAGAATTATTAAAATCTTTATATGATAATTTACATGAAGTACAGTTAGAAATTGATATGATTAATTTTTCTGGACCTCGATTTTCATATGTAGATAATAGATTAATGAGCTTACTTTTAGTAAGAAACGGTATGACAAATGCCGTAATGTTTGGTCCCGATGGCAACAACTTATTACCTGCTCAACAGTTGTACAAAGCTAATATTTTGGCGTTAAGAGGTAGTTTTAGACCTGTTACCAAAGTAAATATGGATATGTTTAAGCTGGCGGAACAAATGTTTTTGAATGAAAGTAAAGTTAAAGCTAAAAATGCTAAAATTATTTTTGAAATTACTTTAACAAATCTAAGTTCCGAGGGAGAAATTGATGAAAGAGACTTCTTAGACAGAGCAGAATTATTGTGCTCTCTAGGACAAAATGTAATGATTACAAATTTCCAAGAGTATTATAAACTAGTAGAATATTTTTCAGAATTTACAAAAGAAAGGATTGCTTTAGCAATGGGTGTTTACAGTTTTGTGCAAATTTTTAATGAAAAATATTATCGAAATTTAAGCGGAGGTATTTTAGAAGCATTTGGAAAACTATTTTTTAAAGACTTAAAAGTTTACCTATACCCTCTTAAAGATCAGCGTACAGGAGAAATTAAAACCAGTGAAAATCTTAAAGTGCATCCTCGTATGAAAGAATTGTACAAATTCTTTAAATACAACGGAAAAGTTGTAGACATTAAAGATTTTGATCCAGAAATATTAGAAGTTTTCTCTAAAAAAGTTCTAGACATGATTGCCAATGGAGTACCTGGCTGGGAAGAAATGCTTCCAAAAGGAATTGCTGAAACAATTAAAAGCGAACGTTTATTTGGCTATTCTAGAAGGCGATTTTTAAAAAAATAATTTTTGGTCATCAATTAAACCTTTCTTAACTTTAAGTGTCTAATAATAAAATTCAGAAGTGGATAATGACACATTACTAGTTGAACAACTAAAAAACAAAAAAACTCAAGAGCAAGCTTTTAGAAGATTAATGTCCTTATATAAAGAACGTTTATATTGGCATATTCGTAAAATTGTTTTTTCTCATGAGGATGCTGATGATGTGCTACAAAACACTTTCATCAAAGTTTTTAAAAACATCCATACCTTTAAAGAAGAAAGTAAATTATATTCCTGGATGTACCGCATTGCAACTAATGAAGCTATAACATTTATTAATAAGAAAGCAGCTAAACAGCAAGTAGATTTGAGTGAATTACAATTAAAAACTGTTCAAAATTTAAATAATGATATTCATTTTACTGGTGACGAAATTCAACTTTTACTTCAAAAAGCAATAATTACATTACCACACAAACAACAGTTGGTATTTAATATGAAATATTTTGATGAAATGAAATATAAAGATATGTCAGAAATTTTAGACACCTCTGTTGGTGCATTAAAAGCATCCTATTTTCATGCTGTTAAAAAAATTGAAGAATTCTTAAAACACATTAAACCTTAAACAGTTAAGCCAGTCTAATTAGTAGCAATGAACAAAAAAGAAATACATAAAATAGCACCAACACTCAATACTATAGCACATAAAAATCACGGTTTTAATGTGCCAAATGCTTATTTTAATACAATTGAAGATGGTTTATTTGCTGAAATTAATGCTTCAAAATTAAACTGTGATAAAACAGCTTATAAAACACCTAACGCTTACTTTAAAACTATTGAAGATCTTGTAGTTACAAAACTTAAAGCGCAAACTCTTAAAAAAGAGGTTACCACTGCTATTCCCGATGGTTATTTTGAAACGTTAGAAGATCAAGTCTTAACTAAAATTAATGACACTTCAAAAATTAGAAATCTTAAAATTATTTCAAAATATGTTGTACCAATTACAATTGCAGCTTCATTTTTAATTATTTTTTTATTAAACAACACTTCAAAATCTATCACTTTTGAAGATTTAGCAACCTCAGAAATTGAAGAATTTATTGAAAACGGAGATATTAATTATGATGTTGAAAGTTTAGCTCTAATTTTTCCAGAAGTTACTTTAGATGATACTTATTATACATCTACATTATCAGATAGTGATGTTTTAAATTATTTGAATGAAAATGATTTAGAAACACTTATTTTAGAAAATTAAACGTACTAAAATGAAAAAACTACTATTTATTACAATCTTATTACTGTTTACTGCAACCAATGTTGTAAGTCAGAAAATGAACAGACAAAAAATAAAACTGTTGAAAACTGCATTTATTACAGAAGCTATTACCTTAAAGCCGAAAGAGGCTGAAAAATTTTGGCCTGTTTACAACCTATATTCCAACCAACTTCAACAATTAAAATTTAAACTAGAAGGTGGTAGAATACAAGAAATTAAAGCTGCTGGAGGCATAGAAAATATTTCAGAAACAAATGCAAAAGAAATTATTAATCAATCATTAATCTACGAAAAAGAGGTTTATGAAGCCAAAATTAAGATGGTAAAAGAACTCTCTAAAATAATTTCAGCACATCAAATTATTAAATTGCAAAAAGCTGAACGCGATTTTAATAAAAGAATTTTACAAGAATACGGCAGAAGAAAAAGAATGGGGCATTAAATTTAAACCGTTATCTTATATCGTTAATTTACAAATAAAAACCTTTATCTACACTATTCTTTTTTTATTTAGGCAATTTAACTTTTAAAGCTTCAACAATATTATAAGCAGCTGGGCAAATCTCAGTATTTTTTAATGTTAAATCTGTAATCTGAATAAATTTACGTCTATCTGTATGTGGATATTCGCCACAAGCTTTTGGGCGTACATCATAAATCATACACATATTATCATTTAAATCTAGAAAAGAACAAGGCGCTGTTTTTAATACATAAAAATCATCAGAATCACGCTCTAGATATTGAGTAATAAAATCTAACACTTTCATTCTAAAATGTTTAGAAATACGTTCAATATCTTTATTTGTAAATATTGGACTTGTTGTTTTGCAGCAATTTCCACAGGTTAAACAGTCCGTTTTTTCAAACTCTTTTTCATGTAATTCTTGCATCACAAGATCTAAATTTTTAGGAGTACGTTTTTTTAACTTTTGAAAATACTTTTTGTTTTCAATCAGTTTTTCTTGAGCTAATTTTGGCAATTCCTTTAAAAAATCTTCCATAATGCAAATATATAAATGTTATTTGTGTAAGTAGCTATTAGAAATAGTATTAAATTGTTTATTTATAAACTACAATTGTAAAAGTATCCTATTTTTACGAACCTACACTATTACACTAACGAACAACCAATTTTAAAAAACTAGTTATTTTAAGTTTTGCTAAACTTTACTATTAAAATCAATTTGATTTTATAAAATCGTGAAAATTATTTGAAATTTAGTACTTTTGCACATCAAAATAATTTAGCGAAAAATATGCACAATAGTTTAGAAATAGCTGTTAAAAAAGCCTTTAAAGAAATCTACAACACAGACATAGAATCTGTTGAATTTCAGGCTACTAAAAAAGATTTTAAAGGTGATATTACCATAGTTGTTTTTGCTTTTCTACGCTTTGTTAAGGGAAACCCTGTTGAAATTGGCACTAAAATCGGAACATATTTAACAGAAAATGTAGCAGAAATAGCAGATTTTAATGTTGTAAAAGGGTTTTTAAACTTAGAAATTTCAGATTCTTATTTTATAAATAATTTTAATTTAATATATAAAACCAATAATTTTGGTATAACTGCACCTAAAAAAAATGAAAAAGCTGTAATGGTAGAATATTCTTCTCCAAATACAAACAAACCTCTTCATTTAGGTCATATTAGAAATAATTTATTGGGATATTCTGTTGCTGAAATTATAAAAGCGTCTGGAAAACAAGTTTATAAAACTCAAATTATTAACGATCGAGGAATTCATATTTGTAAGAGTATGTTAGCTTGGCAACGTTTTGGAAATGGAGAAACACCTGAAAGTTCGGGGTTAAAAGGCGATAAACTAGTTGGTAATTATTACGTAGCATTTGATAAAGCATTTAAAGAAGAAATTTCACAACTTATTGCTGAAGGAAAAACAGAAGAAGATGCTAAAAAAAACGCGCCAATCTTATTAGAGGCGCAACAAATGTTGTTAAAATGGGAAGCTGGTGATAAAGAAGTAGTTGAGCTATGGAAAACTATGAACCAATGGGTATATGAAGGTTTTGATACAACTTATAAAGAATTAGGAGTTGATTTTGATAAAAATTATTACGAAAGTAATACCTATTTGCTAGGAAAAGATATTGTAGCAGATGGTTTAGAAAAAGAAATTTTTTACAAAAAAGAGGATGGTTCTGTTTGGATAGATTTAACAGATGAAGGCTTGGATGAAAAAATTGTATTACGTGCTGATGGAACTGCCGTATATAT
>Ga0193952_1000042_pt1 | contig 56506 bp, 67 predicted proteins | sample BB_3_MG_FD_140368 | JGI IMG/M metagenome (GOLD analysis project Ga0193952, IMG submission 140368) | Microbial mat bacterial communities from the Broadkill River, Lewes, Delaware, United States - BB_3_MG | ecosystem: Environmental > Aquatic > Freshwater > River > Microbial mats | place: USA... | reverse complement strand
TTACGGTAGTACCCTCGTAGGTGTACTGTCCGGCATTTTGTGCATCGCTATCGTTGTGCGCCAAGGCTATCAGGAACTTCCACCAGTCCCATCACGGCCTCTCTCTTTGGGTCTACCACAGACTGCCACACTAAGCTTTGCAAACCGTCCCCATGCGTAGGGACTAATGCTTATGTCAAACAACTCATGTAATTCTTGCCCGTGTCATGCTGAGGCGTTGTTACACTACCCGCCTAAAGCGATACGAGATAGCGTACTCAGTGCATCATGTTATCAAGCACTACATGTTTCTAGTAAATCATGTGTATCCAAGTTTGTCAAGACTTTTCTACTCAAATTTCGGGGCTAGTAGCACCCGCTATGCAGGAGCCAATATACTGTCTTGTGGAAAGGTTGTCAAGCCTTGATTGTGGCAAATCTTACGTTTTGCCTCGACTTCATTCAAAGCCTTTACAATACCACTTCCGTACGGAGTACAGTACTTAAAAACTAAGAGGTCAGCAAAATAGTTCTTTGCAACTTCACGGGCATTGGCTTCAGCCTTTCTAGCCTCAGAAACCCTGCTTGTTTTTACCCGTGTTCTGGTAACAACGGCCCTTTCACGTTCCACTTTAGGCTTACGTTTCGCTTTTGTCAAGGCGTTTTTGTAATCCCTTGCTGATTCTTCAGTATATCGGGACTTTGTAAGCTTGCCATTTTTCTTGCGCTTCCGGACTTTAATACGGTCAGGTACGCTTTTAAAAGGACTTTTGGGAACAGCTACCAATCTGAGACTTGTTGCACAATTTTCACAGTGTGCAGTATCGAGTTCATACTGGTATGTCATACGGAGTCGTTTCAGTTCTTTATTCGACATATTACTAGCATTTTTTAACGCTCTTGTAAAGCGTCTTTCAATGCCTTCTCGAATTTTGGAACAGTCTTCGCAGTAGTGGTTAACCTCCACCGCCTTTTTGTTCCTACGGTCCGGCAAGATGTGCCTGCACCGTGGGCATGAGATACTTTGCAAGAACTCATTAGCCCGAATTTTCATTTCGTCCTTTGAAACTGGCCGTTTATTAAACTTGCTTTTTGAGAACAAGAAACGTGTTTCAAAAGGCGTATGATTGACCTTTTCTTGCCGCTTACGGATATGACCTGAAATAGCCATTGGCTTATGTTCGTCAATCTGTGTGTGTTGCGGCAAGCCTTTGCAATACTTGGCAAAGTTTTGATCCAGTTCGTGTAAAGCTTTTCGGTAGGCTTTTTCGCAGTCTTTGCAACGAATCAGTTTACCGGACTTGTTTGTACCCGAACTTGCCAAACTGCCGTAATCGAAAGTTAAGCTCATAATGTTACTCCTGATAGGTTAGTATGTTGTACTTAACCCCGTATTTGAGTAGGATACACATTTTTCACTATTTAGTTGTAAAAGATCACCGTTATAGCTATAGCGGGATTGCCACTAATCGGAGCTATGTCGGGCATACGTACACCCCATATGCTAGGCTTGTGTTCACTCTATCAAAGCTTCAAAGGCCTTGTCAAGCGAAAGTTTGTGAGAATTTTAAAGGCTCCCTCATGCCTTGAACTTTAGGCTAGTTAACTTAAACGGGATTGTCAAGAGCTTATATCGTTATCCTAAAACTCATTGTCAGGGAGCTATTTTATTGACGCTTGATAACGCATAAACAAACAAGCAAGTTAAGCCGTTCGCCTTGAGATAGAAGCTAGTCTATCTCGTTCGGACTGTCAACAACTTTTTGAAAGTTTTTGGTGGTCCTAAATTCGTATTGAAGAGCGGCGGGGAATTGCCCCAGAAACCGCCCTTGCTGAATCTGGGAAGGTTATAGCATCGACCGTGCCAACCATGCCAAACTTTGAAAGTGGATAATAAAGAAAGTGTGAGAACGTAGGCAGGACAAGAGAATAAAAAGGTATAACCTTGCGACCGGATAATAAAAGGAAAGTACAACCTTGCCAGAACTGACCATATCAGTACAAAATCTTGTACCATACTGAGGCTACTCATTGAGAACCCTTATCAATAGAGGTTAGGAAGGCACGCCAGTAAAGGAAGTATAAAGAGTTGTACCGATAAAGAAGGAAAGTACAAGAAACTTTATTTTGAACCACGCACCGTAAAACGTCCAGAAATAGCCCTGTAAGGCATTCTAAAGAGGTACTTGATAGGAACATACTACGGAAGGTTAAAGAAGGGTTTAGAATCGAAAAAGAACTATTACATTATATAAGGGGAAGGTAGGACTATCCGAAATGATATTGACAATCGTGTTCAACTGATACCGAGAGTGAGAATCAGAATCAACAGAGAATGAGAATCGTTGTCAACTGAGCCTGAGAATCATAATCAAATGAGAGTGAGAATTGTTCTCAATTGAAAATGATTATCAATGATAGGAGCACTGGTTGTTCAGGTAAGGTCTGGGAGGGTACCGCCCCTTGCCATAAGAGAGTTTACAGAGGGATATTTTGTACGAGGGGGTCCGAGGAGGTGGGGGAGGGGCACAGAGGTGGGTTGAAATCATTATATTCCGTCCATGTATATAGAAATTTCCTAAAATATTTTTTACTAGTTTGGGTAGAGTCATGGGTAGGAATAGAAGCTTCAGAAGATTCTTACAATGCAGGGAGTAAGAGGAGTAATGGGTTTCCCATAGAGTCAGGGATAGGACCATATAGTACTTCTATACAAACCGCCCGTTAGACAAAAGAAAAGGAAGCTACTAGATTTCTCTAATAACTTCCTGTGAAGGACTACCACACTGTAGTTTTTATGTCATCAAATTCTTCTGGATAGAGGTACTTAGTATAATCATCACCGATGCAGACATGGGCGTACTCTTCGGCTAAAGCATCGAGACCTTTTATCTTTGTAGGTTCTGCTTTCTTATATTTATGATACTGCTCTTCATCCATAATTCTTGTAAGCATACGTTTACGAGAGAAGCAGGGAATGATCCTTGCAGGGAGTTCTCTCTTCTCTTGGGTATGTACATTAAAAGCTTTTCTAGGTTTCTGATATCTAGGATAGAATGTACCGAAATACGGAATATCGACTCTGTAACCTTCCCGCATTTTCTGAGCGATTACAAAGAAGATAAACTTAATTAGCTTTTTGCACTCATCGTGAGTAAGTAATGTAGTGGGTTCTATCAAAGATGCAAATTCATTTATTCTAAATGTATTAGTAGGTTTACTACTACACATCTCTTCATTGAAATCGTGAGGATTTACTTCTAAGGTTTTTGCAATGTTCGTTTTACTCATAGGTGTCCCTAAGTAATATATAGTTATATATAGTAATCTATGTATATATTTCCTGACGGAAATATACATAGGAACTATAAGTACTATGTATTAAAGTTCTTATAGTACATATAGTCCTCCTGAGTACTTGTGTATATTATATCATATTTTTTATAAGATGTCAAGTAAAAAGTATTGACAATCTGATAATTTTATGCTATAATATAGGTAAGATATGAATAGTACAACCTTGGAGGTTCTCCATGAAACCATTCCATTTAGATTCTGATTATAAAGGTAATATGATACAAGGTGCAATCACAGTGTCAGATCACTATGATTGTTTATATCTTCCTGCGGAAACACCCGTCACTTATGAAAAGCCCACTAGTGGAAATATTTTTATATTCGAATGCCCTGAAGTATTTTGGGCTAGTTTCAGAGATGACGTTCCTGCAAAGCTTCCTCAGCCAGTATCCATATTGGAAGGTCAGGCTTCTGTACCCAACCCCTATGTTCGTAAAATACCAAAGTCTTGTGCGAAAATGAGCTTCGTTTCTGAGAAGGAGACTTGGTTGAGCATCGCAGTTTTTGGTTAGGAGTAATTATGAGATTCGATAATATGGATCAGGCGTTTAATACGCCTATGGGTTCCCCAGTATTTGACCCATCCGCTATTGATCTTCCCGAAGGTGTGACTAGAGAGATGTTCGACAGTCTATTGACACGAAACAAGAAGAAAGGGGAGAGTCATTATGTACATGGTGACGCTATCTACCGAGTTCGTTTTGCAGAAGAGCAGGCTCACTTTGAACGATTCGATTCCACGTCCCAGTTATGGAGACACGTTGGGGTAGTTACCTCTCCAGACTCTGTGCATGTTGGCCCTCAAGTAACTCTGTCTGATGGGTCGGTCGGACCACTCTTTAAGAGAACTTGCGAACCGGATGTCTATCATTTTCCTGCGGGAACTATTCTATCTAACCGAGGTGCTATCTCTAATACACCACTTTGTTATAAGTTCTTGGATGGTGAGTATCCTAGATGGCGAGATGTTCAAACAAGTGTCTCCGATAATATCGTAGCGACCTTTAATGAAGATACACAAATGTACGAGGTAGACTCAGTATCTTCTGATCTTCCACAGTCTTTCCTTTACTTTGCCCGTAAGTTTTGTATAGGCGATCCTGTACCTGCTATGGAAATGTTCTATAGTGTTTGGGAGGGTACAGAGATGATAGACAAGTTCTGCATTCGTGACCGACACGTATTGGATGCTGACCTTGTGTGTGGTAGAGAGATTGGTGAATACGTCACGGCTCAAGTTCCACCTCTTGCAGGTGTGAGGGGCAAAGACTACTCTATTAAGTTTGAATCAAGAGCACCTTTCGCATTGAAAGGGTTTGGCTCAGAGCCGTATAACTCCCTTTACTATGGGTTGACTGAGAAAGCTAAGATCGCCACACAGAAGTGGGTAAGAGAGCAGGGCGTAGACTCCAATCTCTTGCATCAGACTAGAACACTAGTTTCCATGAATCAGGACTGTATTAAGCAGTTAAACGAGAAGGTTAATAACAATGATTAAACAGACAGGCGAAGTATACTATAGAGACCCTGATACTAATGAGATTGATAAATGCACCGTGCATGATCTTAGAGAAGGGGTATCTGGCGGAATCGAAGATGCACCAAAGGACTCTACTGAATATCTGAGAAAAGACGGAGCGTGGGTTCACCCCAGCATTCCAGAATTGTTGGACGTGACTCGTGAAGACGCCACTCTTGCCCAGGATTTAGACGCCAACACACATAGCATTAATGCTTTGCAGAATGTTCAGTTTATTAATAACTGCCGTATCCAGCCAAAGGATTCTGGTATCGACTTCTTTATGACAAGCGATACCAAACCTTCTTTTCAGATGGAGTCCGGAGATAGTGGTTCACGATCCTTGATAACATCTCCTGAATTTTATACAGATCGTCTTAGCTTTGGGCACGGCACAGAACAGCCTCGTGATCATACTAGTTTCCAGATTGAACGACACGTTGACGGAGATCGAGAGCTTCTTAAATTCGAGAGGCCTGTTGACGAGAAAGTGGCAGGCATGATGTCCTCTGATAAAGGTTGGGAAGGTCAGGTTCAGGGTATTGACATCCCGTCTAAGAGTGACACTGAGCAGACTAAATTCCTTCGTGGTGATGGTGCATGGGCTAATGTTCCATCGGAAGATACACAGAACCTTGCTACTGTTTTAGAAAGGGGTAATCTTGCTACCACAGGTATCGACATGCAAGATCACAGTATTGAAAATGTCAATCGTATCAAGTTTAGGCACGAAGACACTCATGGTGAGATCACTCACATGACGGATAGTGAAACTTTGGCGTTCACTTGTAATGATAAGTTTTGTGGCTCTGTTAGCCCAACGCACGGCTTTGGTGGCAAACTTAATGGCATCAACATCCCTGCAAAGTCAGAGAATCAGTCCCCTGCCATCTACCTCGCATCTGATGGTAAGTACAGAGATAAGAGATTTGGAGAAGCTTGTCGAGCATTGTCCGTCACACAGTTACTGAATGACATTCATTCTCTCGGAAAAGCTGGTGATTGGTTTTATGCTATTCAAACAGAAGAGCTTAATGGTCTCCCTATTGGAAACTACTACGTGAGATATAAAGAATTTGAACCTTATGTATGGTTTCTTGAGGCAGTTACTGATGGTACTAATGCAGACACAGCATTCGATACCTATATCACGGACCTCGCCGCTAACTTTCAGTGGAAGAAAGTGAATTAATTTAAGAAAATACTTGACAAACTTTATAAAGTATGTTATAATATAAGATAAGGTTAATAGTTATACCTTACAACTTTAACACCTTGGAGTGATTATGGAAATCCCTGATGCAAGCACTGTGGGGAGTGCGCTTGCAACATCTGGTATTATCACAGGACCCGTAGCTTATAAACTCTTACGGTCCCTTGATAAGTTTCAGGTTGAACTTAACAACATGAAAGACCAAGTGGCTGCGATGGAAGAACGAGTAGAGAAATTGGAAGACCGATTAAACTCTGGTACACGGGATGCGTGTAAACCGTACTTGCACCTCCATGCAGCAGAAGGCACTTTGCACTACCACGGAGGCTAATATGGCTAAAACGCCAAGGGGAGCTACCAAACAGGGTGCTGCTGCTGAATTGATGAGAAGACTTCATAAGATGGATTATGACCCTCTGGAACAGTTGATCGAACTGGCTGGACGTGGTGACATGTCTACTAAAGAACTTCTCAAACTTAACGAAATTTTGATGCAGTATCGCTACCCTAAACTGAAAGCTCTCGAAATTGACCAGAAGACTAAACAAACAGTAAGTATTAATCTCGATTTGGGTGACGTAAGTAACGGGGATAATACAAAGGGTATTGAGAATCTTCTTCCAAATGCAACTGTTACTGAACTCGACTTCGAAAAAGAGAAAGCCGAGGCCAGAGCTAAGCATGAAGCCGAGAAGAAAGAAGAATCTCAGAACGTATTCTCAGAACTATTTTAATAACTTAGGAGAACAGGATGGAGTTCAAGCTTAATTATAAAGCGTCTAACACATTCGCAAAAATTCACCGAGACAAAAACAAATATATCTTTGTTATGGGTCCGGTTGGTTCAGGTAAGACCTCTGGTTGTATCTGGCATTTGTGGATGAATGCAGCTAAACAGATTCCTCAGCAAGATGGTGTACGAAGAAGTCGTTATGCGATCGTTCGTGCAACATATGGAGCCTTGGAAGGTTCTATGCTGGCTTCTTGGAAAGATTGGTTTAAAGATAAACTCAAACTTACTATGTCGAAACCTTATAAAGGTGTTCTCGAAATGGACTTGCCTGATGGTACGTCTATGCACATGGAACTTTGGTTTATCGCTGCTGAAGATGAACGAGCTATTGAACACTTTCGTTCTCGTGAGTTCACAGGTATTCATTGTGCGGAGGCGTCTGAACTTCCTGCATACCTGTTAAAGGTTCTACCTACTCGTATCAATAGATTTCCTTCTAAGAAAGATACGCAGGAAATAGGACCAGTTGATCCTTTTCTTCTCTTTGACTACAACGCAGTATCTACTGACCATTGGTTATATCATGTAACCGAGGTTAGGAAGCCAGATGGTTGTTCCTTCTACAGACAGCCACCTGCCGTTCTGAAAGTAGGTAACAGATTTGTGGTCAATCCAGACGCAGAGAACTTGGATAACCTCTCTGCTACGTACTACACAGACATGTTGAACATTATGGAGCCTGAAGCAATTCAGATTAACTTGATGAACAACTACGGTGAGTACACAAATGGTCGTGTTGTTTATACTATGTACGATGATACTAATCATAGTGTAGAGGATAACCTCACACCACTACAAGGCGTGGAATTGATTATCGGCATGGATCAGGGTTTAACCCCTGCCTGCGTGTTCACCCAACAAGCACCCGATGGTACTTTTTATGTCTTTGAAGAAATCGTTACGGAAGACTGTGATTTACAGACCTTCGTTAATGACCTTCTCCTTCCTAAGTTATATAGTAAGTACCGTCCGTGGATCAACAACTATACAGTTGTCGTTGACCCTGCGACTTGTCAAAGGTCTATGAATGATTCACGGGCAGGTACTGATGTGTTAGACGCTGCCGGAGTACACTGGATTCCTGCAAAGACTAATAACCCAATCGCTCGAAGACAAGCAGTGATTGAACCATTGAAACGCAAGACCTGTGGTTTTATCATGAACGGTAAGAAATGCCCACAGCTTCGTAAAGGTTTTATTTCTGGTTACAAATATGCTGAGATCAAAGTTGGTGGTGGGTCCATGAGCAAACAATTCAAGGACAAACCAGTCAAGAATGAGTTCTCACATGTACATGATGCTTGTCAGTACGCTGCCTTGGAGTTTTATACACCACTCAATAAAAAGAAAATTAGCAGGTTTAGTCGAGGGTATAACCTTCGTCCTAAGTACCGAGCAGCTAGTCACATCGGAGGCTACTAATGAAGAAAGAGCTTGAGACAAAGCTTAATAAATTTGAGAAAGATGCTATCGAGAAGCTTACAGTTGATGATGAAAGCAGCAAAGGGAAAGTCGAAGGACTGAATCCTTCCGCACCAAATGTGCAAGTAGATGCCCTAGCTCAGATCATTAACTCTCGTTTCTCCGAAGTAGCTGATCAACGTAAATCTTTAGAAGATCGTTGGCTTAGAGACTTGAGGCAGTATCGTGGACAGTATAGTGACACAGTTTTGCAGCATATCGGAGATCACCGAAGCAAAGCATTTATTCGTCTGACACGAAACAAAGTAAAGGTTGTCGATTCCCGCCTTAAGGACTTTATCTTTTCAAGTAAAGGCAACGCAATATTTCAGGTTACTCCTACTGAACGACCTCAGATGGATGAGAAGCTTCTTGAACAGATGGTTATGCAGCACATGCAGCAGACACAGCAGATGATCACTCCCGAAGAGTACAAGGGTCTTCTGAAACAGGCTGCTAATGATCGTGCTGAGGCTATGCAGAAGACAATTGAAGACCAACTGTCCGAAGTAGAGTTCAACGATAAACTCACCTCTGTCATCCATAGTGGGAACATCTATGGTACTGGCATTCTGAAAGGGCCAATGGTTTCCCTTTCTAAGAAGAAACAGTACGCAAAGCATTCTAAAGAAGATGGCACATATGAATGGCGTCTCGTGCAGAAAGATCGTTTCGTTCCACATGTAGACTTTGTGCAGCTTTGGGATTTCTATCCTGATCTGTCTGTCTCTGATCTGAACGATGCACGTTTTGCAATGCAGCGACATAAAATGCCTAAGTCTGACTTTATCGCTCTTCAGAATAGACCAGACTTTGACAGCAATGCTCTTAGAGAATTGGTTGTTGCTTACCCAACAGGTAACTACAAACTCCAGAACTTTGAATCTGATCTCTTCTCTATCGGTAAGCTTACCAATGTAGACGGCACAGGCTTGACTACAGATGCCGAAAAGAATAAGTACGAAGTCCTCGAATACTGGGGTTACTTCTCTGCTGATACTCTTGAACAGGCTGGTGTAACAGTACCGGATCGTCTCAGAGGTTCTGTAGAACTTGCCGCTTGCATTTGGGTTTGTGGAAGCCGTGTTATCAAAGCATCTCTTGCACCTCTTGAAGGCGTTAAGTGGCCCTTCTATCTGTACTACTACGACAAAGACGAGACAAGTATCTTCGGTGAGGGTATTCCGTCTATCATGAGAGATGTTCAGGAATTAACTAATAGTTCTTTCCGTGCGCTTCTTGATAACGCAGCCATTTGTGCAGGACCGCAGATCGAAGTTAATATGCAATTGGTCGATGAGAGTGAAGACATCAGCGACATCTACCCCTTCAAGATTTGGACACGAACAGGGCGAGGCAATGATGCTCAGTCCCCAGCAGTTCGTGTTTACAATATTGATTCCCATTCTCAGGAACTGATGGCTATGTGCAAAGTCTTCGAAGACTACTGCGATACAGTCACTACCATTCCTAAGAATGCTTGGGGAGAACAGTCTCAGAGAACATCTTCTGGCATGTCTATGATGATGGGTTCTGCTAACATCACAATCAAGGATCAGGTCCGTTGGTTTGACACAGGTATCATCGAACCTTTTATTGAAGCTATGTATCATTGGAACATGCAGTTCAACTCTGACACCGCAATCAAGGGTGACTATGCTGTTGTGGCTAAGGGTACATCTTCTCTAATCGCTAGAGAAGTTTACGCCAACAGTCTTATGCAGTTTCTCAATCTTACTGCTAATCCTGCTGATGGTCAGGTCGTGAAGCGAGACAATGTTATCCGACAGCTTGCTGAGACTCTTGATCTTGATGACCGTAACTTGCTGAACTCTCCAGAAGAGATCGCTATGGCTCAACAGCAGGCAATGGCTCAGCAACAGTCCGAACGTGATTTCATGTCCCGTATGACTGAAACTGCTAGAGAATACGGAATCTCTCCGAAAGAGATGATTTCTTCTATGCAGGAAATGTATCGGGCACAGCAACAGGCAGGACAGAATGCACAACCTTAAAAAACTTTTATCAGATTGTCGGGGTACACCTTTGTACCTCGGCTTTCTGAGAACATTCGAAGACAAGTACTTAGAGGTAGCAGCACAGCTTGCACATGCATCTGATATCCAGACTATGCATAACCTCGTGGGCGAACTCCATAGTCTTCACTCTATCCTCAGTGAGTTCGATAAAAGAGACTTAACTATAAAACTTTAGGAGACGTAATGTCTGACAACGAAACTAATGTAGAAACTCCACAGATGACCGAAGAAGAACTCTTCGAAGCTGCTCGTGCTAAGATGGAAGACGGGACAGATACTGAAGAACAGACCTCTGAAATTTCTAATGACTCTGCGGATGCTGAATCCGGTGAAGAAGAATCCACAGAGACTACTGAAACAACTGAAGATACTACTGATGTTGTTGAAGAATCTGCAACCACTGATACCGATACTGACGACACTGAAGATGCTGATTCTGCTTGGCAGAAGATAGCACAGCAGCAGGAGACTCAACTGATCGCTGCTCAGATGGCTGCATATGAAGCGCAAAAGGCTGCTGCGGAAGCACAGGCAGAAGCTCTTCGTAACTCTTCTCGTGATGCTATCAAAGATCAGAATGTCGATCCTATTAAAGCTGAACGAGAAGCTCTCAAGGAAAAGTATAACGACCTCCTTGAAGACTTCCCTGAACTTCCCGATCTTGTAGATCAGGTAGCTCAGATGCGTTTGAAGTCTGTTGAAGACAACTTGGTTAACCGTATGGCTCAGGAGCTTGATCCGCTGAAAAGCTACATGGCTCAGAGTTCTCAGAGCAACCACTTCCAGAAAATTGGACAGGCTCACCCTGATTGGAAAGACCTTCTTGATTCTGGTAAGATCGAAGCATGGTCTGCTAAGCTTCCCGCATACATGCGGAACAGCGTATCTCACGTTCTTTCCGCAGGTAACACTGAAGAAGTCATCAGTATGCTCGATCAGTTTAAGCAGGACAACAATATGACTACTGTTAAGACTCATACACGTAAAGCCCCTGCCACACAGAAACAGACAGGATTGAAGTCTCAGACTTCTACTGCCGATCTGCCTGAATCTTTGGACCTTGACGATATTACAAGCCGTGTAGCTGCAGCCCTTGCAGTTAAGACTGCTGCACGTCCTGAGTTCTCAGGTACTTCCGAAGCCGATCCGCAGAAAGACACTTATCAAAATTTGACTCCCGAACAGGCTTTTGAGCTTGCCGGTAAAAAACTCAAGCAAAATACAATTTAGTAAGAAGGACAACAAATGAATACCACTGCTAATATTTCTCCTATGGTTCCTGCAATGGCTCAGCAGAAAATGCTGAAGCGCATGATCCCCAATATGGTTATCGAACCGTGGGGACAGGTTTTTGAACTGCCACAGCATAACTCCAAGAACATGAAGTTCCGCCGTTACCTGCCTCTCGATGCTACTCCTGTAGAATTGACTGAAGGCGTAGCACCTTCCGGTGAACAGCTCAAGTACGAAGAAATCACTTGTACTGTACAGCAGTTCGGCGACCTTATGTACTTCTCTGACGTTGTTGTTGACACTGAAGACTCCCCGATCCTGACTCAGGCATCTGAAGTTCTCGGTGAACAGGCTGCTCGTCTCCTCGAAACAATGCGTTACAACATCCTGAAAGCAGGCACTAACGTATTTTATGCAAACGGTACACAGCGTACTGACGTTAACACTCCGATCACTCGTGAGCTTCAGCGTAAAGTAGAACGTACTCTTCGTCGTAACGCAGCTAAGCCTGTAACAAAACGCACCGCTTCCTCCACCAACTATGGTACCGAAGCTGTTGACGCTTGTTTCATCGCTCTGTGTCACGTTGATTGCTCCTCCGATATTCGTGATATGAAAGGCTTCAAAGACGTAATCGACTACGGTTCCCGTCAGGCTTTCCCTTACGAACTCGGTTCTGTTGAAGGCGTTCGCTACATCACATCTCCTATCCTTGAGCCTTGGGCCAATGCTGGTGGTGATGCAGGTACAATGCTTTCCACTGATGGTGTTAAAGCAGACGTTTACCCAATCCTCTTTATCGCAGAAGATGCTTTCGGTATCGTACCTCTGCGAGGTCATGGCTCCCTGAAACCTCAGATCGTGAACGGTCCAGACATGACTAACCCACTGAACCAGAAATGCGCTATCGGTTGGAAGACCATGCAGACTTGTGTGATCCTCAACCAGAATGCTCTGGTACGTGCAGAAGTTGCTGCTACTGCATAATTGATTCTCTAAGAGGGGTGGGCTTACCTACCCCTCTTCCTACTATATAACTAAAGGATTTTAATATGTCTAAGAAATCAGATAAGAAGAAGAGTCTTCTCGACGACCGCATGAATACAAATTTTAAGGACAAACCTTACAACGAATTGACTGAAGATGAACTGACTTGCCTCCTCTACGATCGTGACATCGACATTAACAAGCTGCCACGTTCTGTAGAAGGTCGTCTGATTCGACACATTGCAATCTCTGAATTGCGTAAGTGGGACAAGCTCCATGAAGAAGTTGTTCTTACTCCTGCACAGACACGCAATGTAGTATGCGTCTTTCATGCACCTCCATACAACGACGAACGTGGTCTACCTTACTTGCAGATCGGACACAATGGTCGTTCCTTCTACATTCCTTACAATGTTGAAGTTACTCTTCCTAAGTATGTTCTCGACGGTCCTGTTAAAGACGCAGTAGAAACACAACTTCGTTTCTCCGGCAAGGTTAACGATCAGGGTCGTTGGATTTATGACAAGCATGATGTCAATGTTGTAAACTACACATTTGTTCGCTACGCAGACGAAGCAGATGATACTAACGTACTGACCCCACAGGAACACCGTGGCGCACCAGTAGCTATCACTGAACATTCCGCATAGGAGTTTTATATGAAAGTTAGAGACATCTTGGAGAGAGCCTCTTCAAGGTATAATGATAAAGACTACATTCGAGTTCCGTTCACAGGCTACCTTGAGTTCCTTGATGACTCTATCAATCAGTTGATTATGAGCCGCCCTGATTCCCACGTCAAGACAGAAGTTGTGGGACTTCGGGGTGGCACTCGACAGAGCTTGCCCGAAGACGGATATTCTCTTATAAACATATCCAGAAATATGGAGCCAGCAGGTAATGATCCTGAAACAAATGATCCACTCTATACACCAGCCGGACCTATCTTGCAAGTTGATCGAGATGACCTTGACTACTTTAGTAACTGGCACGAAGGTGAAGGTGTAACATATGTTAGAGAGTTTGCGTATAGTCTAAAGACACCGAAGACTTTTTGGGTTTCTGCACCGATTAAAACTCCAGTACCTGCTGATCCCACCTCTTACACTCACATCGAACTGGATTACTCTTATGGGATTCCAAGTTTTGCAGAACGATATACTGGAGAGAATAATGAAATTCTGGACATGGACATCCCACTTGATCGGGTCTTCATGGGAGCTATTGTTAACTACATGCTCTATCTACTCTATAGCGTTGACGATGGTTCTACTATTGGTCCTACAATGGCTCAAAGATATGAGAAGTCTTTCTATCAGGCTCTCGGAATTGAATACCAAGCTAGTGTTCTCGTTGAACCAAAGGTTGGAAGAGTACCTGAACAAGTTACAGCAACAGCAACAGGAGTATAAAGATGGCTCAGACATCTCAGTTCCTCCCATACATTCAGCCGAATGTGCAGGGTTGCCCTCTTGCAATCTTGAACTCGGCTCTTGCATCGACTCTTCTGGACTTCTGCGAAAGGAGTCAACTCTGGACACGAATCAGCGAGAAGACCTCAGTGATTCCAAATGTCCCTCGGTACACTTTCATGCCGGAAGAGCAAGCGGTAGCGGTAGAGGCAAGCCTCGCTCTTTGCGAAGGAAGACCTCTTATTCAAACTACGCTTGATGCACTTAATACAGAAGAACCCGATTGGAGAAGTAAGACAGGTCGAGTACCCACGAAATTTTTTATGGATACTTCCCATTCTATTCGACTGTATCCTGAACCTACAGAACTCATTGAGGATGGTTTGCAGGTACAGATTTCAATGAAGCCTAAACGTGATGCTAAAGAACTTCCTGATTTTCTGTATGAGAATTGGGCAGAGACTATAGCACACGGAACTCTTGCCAGACTCTTCGCAATGTCTGGTAAAGACTGGGCTAATCCTCAGTTGGTCGGATACCACTCTGATGAGTATCGTGCAGGTCTTTCCCGTGCGAAGACTAAGACTATTAAGTCTCGTCAGAATGTATCTCTCAAAGTTAAAAACAGACCTTTTGGAGCATTTTAATGGGCTTTAGTAATTATACAGAACAGAACATTCTTGACCATACTCTTCGACAGATTTCCTTTGCAGCCCCTGAGCGGGTTTATTTGGCTCTGTTTGAAGACACAGCAGGTCTTGAAGAGAACTCCACTGGAGTTCAGACTGAGGTAAATACTGGTGGTTACACACGTTCAGAACTTACAGGTATTCTGGACCGAGTAGACACACAGACAGTACGTAACAATGCGGAAGTTATCTTCCCTACTGCTACTGCTAACTGGAGATCAGTTAAAGCATTCGCTATTATGGATGCTGCAACTAATGGTAACGTACTCTACTACGGAGTATTTCCTACAGAATACGTGATCCGCACAGGTGGTTCTTTCCGTATTCTTCCTAATGACCTGATCATTACTCTGGAATAAGTTTATGCTCTTAGGACGAGGTACACTAAACTGCCATGCCTTAAACGTGGTCACGATCAACGGAAGTCAGTTGGTCCAACCACAAGCAAGAGTAACGGCAGTTGCTCAGGTTAATGGTAATGGTGTTCCAGTTCTTATCGGTTCCGGTTTTACCACTGGTACAGCTAGTGTCCAAGGTACAGCAATCATGTTAACCTTCGGTACTGGAACCACTACAGGTACTTCTATAGCGACTATTCTAAAAGCCTCTGTTGTTACAGCGGTTACAGCTAGACTCACAGCCACCGCTTCTTGCCAAGCAAAAGCCACTCCGAAAATTATTGCCGCCCTCTCAGCACACTCTGTAACGGGATGCTCAGGCAATCAGATGGTGTACCCAACAGTTATAGTGAATGATCCTTGGATCACTTGCTTAGGAACTCCTTGGGTGTTTTGTAGTACAGTTGGTAAATGTACCACAAGAGGCTTCGGATTTCAGCCCGTTTCTGCACAGCTTAGCGTATCTGCTCTTGCAGAAGCACGAGGTGTGGTCCTTTTTAAAGGTGGTATAGCCTTATTAATTAATAAGAAAGACTTGCAAGACGCTGATATCATTGTCCCTTCCTCCGAGGGTTTGGCTGAAGTGATCATAGTAGTTCCAGAAGAAGTTGAAGTATCCGGAGAACTTAGTTTTAAATATTTAGAAGAGTAAAGGAATTTCATATGATTGAATTTGCGAATAACGCATCCTCTAAGTTGGGTGCTTCTTGCTCCGATTCTACAACAACACTAACTGTAGTTGACGGAGCAGTCTTTCCTGCTTTATCTGCCGGAGACTACTTCATGATTACTGTCGTTGATGACGCCGATAATATGGAGATCATGAAATGTACTGGTCTCTCAGGAAACACTCTTACTGTTATACGGGCACAGGAAGACACAACTGCTAGAGCCTTTCAAGTAGGTAGTATCGTAGAGAATCGGCTCACTGAGCAGTCTCTTAAAGAAATCCTCAACGTAACTTACGCAACGAAAGAAGAAGCCTACGCAGGGGTAGATAATACCAAAGCTATATCCGCACAGGTGTTCAAGCAGGCAGAAGCCTCCTTGACTGATCGTGGCACAACTCGTATGGCAACTCTTGTGGAAGCCTCTGGTGGTGCAGCAACCAGTGTAGCTATCACTCCGTACACCTTTAATAACACTCGTGGTGACCTCAACAAGTATGGTGTCACCAAGCTTGCTAGTACTTCTGACATGGACGCTGGCTCTGGTCAGCAGGACTTCCACGTCAACCCTTGGGGTGTTAAGTACATGGTTGAGAAGTTCGCTCCCGCAACAGACCTTTCTGATCTTGAGTACTTGGCCATGATGACTTCTTATAAAGTCGATGTCTTGGCAATGAAAGAACGATTCAGCTTCAGTGGCTTGTTACAGGAAATCTTCTTGTCCGAATTTACTTCTGGTATTGAGACTTACCAGTGTTCTTATGATGCAGCCAACAAAGCATATACTTCTGGTATCACAACAGAGGTGAACAACTTCGATGTTTGTACTGGGGATTCCGCTGGTTCTACTGGTAGTTACCTTTGGATCAACTGCGAACAGTCTCTTACCAACGGGACCTCACTGAAGGAAGTCTCCGCATACCACGGTACTGCATTCGCTAGTCCTGAGTTGTACATCCTGAAGACTAATCAGGCAATCGGAACAGCCCCTACATATGAAGTAGTTGCTCGTTTCACTAATGGTGTACAGACTACTGGTAAGATGACATGGGACACAGGTAACCTCGCTCTTCCTGATGACGGGGCTAGATATAATGTGGGGCTGTTCATGACGAACGGTCTGTTGAGTGACGCAAGCCCAGCACAGGACATCGCATCTATCGTTGGGCACCAAGCAGTAGGTGCTTCTTTTACACCTACCTTCTACGCCAACTGGGGCAAGACCATTAAGATTTCCGCAATTTGTGAACAGGCTTCTCAAGGTACTATGGTACTCCAGTCTGGTCCTCATGATTTCAGCGGATATAATAGTGTTCAGGCACTCGTTCAGGGTATTGGTATTGCAGATGTCGAGTACGGTGATTTCACTATTTACTTCAGCAAGGATAATAGAGCTACATGGTCCCCTATTTACTATCCGGAAGGTTTGGGTAGAGAAACCCCTGCTGATCCGAATGCTTATGGGGATATGCAGATGGCTTATGCTGCCGATCTTTCCACTCTTGCTGGTGATGGCACTCAGTTCTGGTGGAGAATTTATGGTAAGCTTGACAAGAAACTTGGTGTAAGAGCCGTATCTATATTAGGGGTTTAATATGATTGCTAAAATTGGAACAACGCAGGTAATGCCTTTTGGTGATCCACCATCTGACGAGTGGGTATACGTGTCTCGTAAGCCAAAAGCTAACGAAATCTGTGGAACAGACGGCTGGGTTGTTGATAATGCACTCGCAGTTATCAACGAACGGAACAGACTCTTGGCGGATTCTGATGGCACAGCCATGATGCTTGAACGAGAAATGCGTATTGCTACTCGTGCAGGAAACCATGCAGAGGAACGTAAAATTGCTGCTCGTATAGAACTTTGGGATACTTATTGTCAGGACGTCTTCGAAGTCAAGAACCAAGAAGGTTTCCCCGATGACGTAATCTGGCCTACTGAACCAGACCTCAACTCTTAGGAATTTAATATGAACATCTCTGTACACTCTTTCTCAGGGATGTCTCCAAGACTAGATGAGCATCTTCTTGCTAATGCTCAATCTGCATACTCAATCAATGCGAAGACCGACCGTGGTACTTTGACTTGTTGGGATGACGATCTGACAATCAAGACTTTAGAAGGCTCTGGTAGTAATTATCAGAGCCTTTTCTTGTATGAGCGGATGCCCGATCGTACAGATCAATGGTTGTTTTGGGACACTCCAGTAAATATTGTTAAAGGTCCAGTATATAATGACAAGTTCAATAGAATGTTCTTGACATTCCCCACTGGCAACGCCCGTTGTTTCGACAGCACAATTCTTCCTGCGGACGCAGTGACTGCTAACGACTCTAACACATACCCTCTCGGGCTCCCTACACCCAACGCCCCCACTATGGCTCCTGTAGAAGTCCCCGCTGAGGTGAAGGACTCCAGAGCTTATGTTATTACATACGCTCGTGAGTGGTCTGAACAGACTAAGTTAGATGAATCACAGAGTGGTCTCCCTGCAAAGACAGCAGAAGACAAGGCTTACATTGACGTTGACTTCTCTACTGAAGTTAATATTACGGGCATTGATGATCCTTCTATAGAACGACCTGACGTTAATAGAATTGGCATCTATCGTAGCGCTACAGGAACAAAGTTAACTAAGTTTCAACTTGTCACTATATTCAACATCGCTGACGCTAAGGCTGGTTCTGTTGAAAACGTAACCTTCGTAGATGGGAAGTTCAATTATTTGGACAAACTCAAGGATGATGCCCTCGGTGAGGAGCTTATATCCCGTGACTGGACACCCCCTCAGACAGCCTTAACAGGTCTTGTGAGTGTTTCTAATGGAGTCTTGGCAGGATACGTAGGGAACGATGTATATCTATCAGAGCCTTACCAGCCCCATGCATGGCCTGAGAAGTATCGAGTTACTGTAGACGAACCTATTGTGGGTCTCGGAACCTTCGGTAACTTTGTGGTTGTACTGACAAAAGGTCGTCCAGTACTTCTTGGCGTGCAAGACCCTGCTGCTGTTTATACTCAACCCCTTGGTCTGGACGCTCCTTGTATGTCCACCAGAAGCATCGTAAGTACTGATAAAGGGGTTTACTATTCCGGACCTACTGGAATCGTTTCTATCACCTCTCAGGAAGCTTCTGTGATGTCTCTGGCAATCCTTGATAGATTTCAGTGGGCAGACCTTAGACCTGAGACTGTGGTAATGTCTATCTTTGATGACAAACTCTTCTGTGCATACGATCCGAAGGATAGACCCAAAGAGGCTTTCCTCTTAAATGTTGCAGAACAGTACTCTGCTCTAACCTACGTTGATGTTATTCCAGAAGCTTTCTACGTAGATCATAGCAAAGGTGATTTATACTTTATCAAAGAGTATGCAGGAGAGACTTGTATTCTACGTAAGTGGGCTAGTAGTGAGTTTGGTAAGAAACTATTCGTCTGGAAATCCAAGAGATACACAAGTACTCAGGGGCCAACCAACATGAGTGCTGCAAAGGTTTCTTCCTATCCACCTTCTGAGGAGGAACTGAAGAAGTTCGATGAAGCTCGTGCCGCATATAAAGAAGCCTTCGAGAACCTCGATCTTCAGGGTGGCTTTAACGAACACCTTGTCAATGCTCAGGGAATCAATGCGGACGCTTTTAGCCAATTAAGGGAGAAGCTTAAAGACTGGTATACGGTAGTCTTTACTCTTATTGTGGATGGTACAGAAATCTACACATATCATGTGAGGGATAATAAACCGTTCAGACTTCCCTCTGGTATTGTAGGTGATGATTTTCAATTTATCATTACAGGTAATAAACCTGTATACGGTGTGGACATTGCTCCCTCAATGCGAGAACTGAGTCAGGTAACTGCTGCTGGTTCTAACTATGCGATGATGAGAGCTTTAGTTTAAATACTTCTTGACAAATCTTTAAAAGTATGGTATAATACTTGTAAGAGTTGTGGGAGTACTAATAGTATTATATAGTACTATATATTTTATTATTATAATTCTAAGTATATAGTACTTGTAGTACAGAGAGTCCTATAGGGAGAGACGAGTAATGAATCAGTTCTGCACAATACCAGAAGTTCCTAGAAATGTACAAGGGGACTTGTATCAATTTCTTATCTGTATGTGGAGATGTTGCAAAGACTACGAAGACGCTATCTCTGCACTCGAATACATCGTAGAGAGGCAACAGGAAACTATTGAGTCTCTGCAAGAACAACAGTCAATAGGAGTTTAATATGCCAAGTATGGGTGGTGGTGGCCCCGCCGGAGGTGACGGTCACGGGAGAGGAACAAGTACTGGAGGTCAGGGTACTGGAGGTTCTTCTAGTAAAGGTAGTGATGGCGGAGGCATGAAAGGTGCTGGCCCTAGTGAAGGTTGGGGTGGTAAAGGCGCACCTAGTAAAGGTCTTGGTGAAGGTGGTGGCTACGGTTGGGGAGGCTCATCCAATAAGGCTGGGAACTCAGGAAGGATTAATGGGTTTACTCCGGCACAAGCATCACATTTAGCAAGTGTCTTTAGTGGATCACCTCTGGGTGATGAGATGGGGAAAGCCCTAACTGCTGCACGAAAACAAAACCCACGGATGTTTCAGAGAGACACTCGTGTTCAAGATATGAGAGATGCTTGGAACTCGTATCAGAGCATAACTCCACAAGTCTCCACCCTTGAATCAAACCAACGTGCTGGTATGTCCACATTGAATGCGTTGAATCAAAACGTAAACCCTATGGACTCCCTGCAAGCCGAAGCAAGACTCTCGCGTAATGCATACGATAGCCCAATGGATCGTGTGCAGGATATGATGACCGCTAGGGCGGGTTCGATGACAGGACTCAGGAATGCACGAGAAGCTTTTAATGAGGCTGTAGACACAGATTTAGGGACATCTGTACGTGATGCCCTTGCAGAAGCCTTCGGCTCTCCTAATGAGCGTTCATTAGAACAGCAGGATTTCAATGCTATCGCATCTCAAGGTATGCTGGATAAAGCTCTGAACGATCTCAACACTGGGATGATTCGTACAGAGAACGAGCAACTGGGACCAGATACTACAGGGGAAGCACTCAATGCTTTTGGTAGTACTCTTGGTGGATTTGGCATGATGGGTCTTGGAGGTCTTGTACCTGTGGGAGGTCTCGGTGGTGCTATTGGCAAAGCTCTTGTCTCAGGTATTGGTAAGGCTGCTCTGACTCCTAACGCCATGTCTCTGGGTGCTTTGAAGTCTTTGGCTACCGGAGATACCCTTGGAGCCTTACAGTCCATCTCAGGGCCACTGGGGGACGTATACGGGGGTGTCATGGAAGCTGCTGCTAACCGAGACGCCTATGGTTTTAGCCCACTCTCTAAGGGTGGACTTGATGATTATGGTAATCCTACTATAGACAGCAACGGTGATGTCTGGTGGGATAATATTTATTCTACTTAATTGAGGTAATTATGGATTTTGGAAACATTATCTCCGATAGTTTGGGATCGCTTACTGATTTCGTCAGTAGTCCGACCACGCAAGGAGTTCTCAATACAGGCGCAGGTCTGTACAATATGTATAATGCATACGATCAGATGCAGAAAGCGAATCAGATGTACAATCTTGCGTATGGTTCTGCTAAAGAGCAGGACGCTGCGGCGAAAGCTGACAGGGAACGGTATCAGAAGTTATACTACCCTATCGAAGACATTCAGGCATCCAACGCCTTGAAGGATATTCAGGCTCTTGCCCCGTACTTTGAGAAACAGCGAGAAGCGGGTGTAGAGAATGCTCTCTATAATTTGAATAGACATAAAGAATTTTTTAGACCTCTTGAAGAACAAGTCACTAGCAAGCTTGCTGAGGGTATTGATTCTCAGGAACTTATGAATCAAGCTACTACTGATATCTCTCAGGGCTTTGAGCAACAGAGAAATCAGGGGCTTCGTAATATGATGCGTAGTGGGATTAACCCTAACTCAGGAGCCTCTGCTAACTTCATGAATCAGCAGGCTATTGGGCAGGCACTCGGCACAGCGGGAGCAAGAACTGCGGCTAGACGTACAGCAGAAGATGCTGATCTGGCACGCAAGTCTGCTGCACTCAACTACGCTAAAGGCATGTCCCTCCCAACAGGAGCTATGCCGTCTGCAAGTAATATGGCTGCACAGTCCGCACAGAATATCTACAACACTACAGGTACTAACCTTGGTCTTGCGGATGCTTTGAGCAACAATGTAGGTGGTTACTTGAGTATGGCAGGTACTAACTTCGACAATCTCGCAGCACTGCGTAGTAAACTCTAGGAGAGTATCATGGCTATAACTAACTACTATAAACAGGCTGCACAGGATCAGGCCGCTATTAACGCTGCTCGCAAGGATGCGGCTAAAGATCGTGAATACTTCTCTGACGAAGCTGTAGCATTGCGGGAGTATTCTAAAGATCAGCAGAGACAGGCTCTCAAGAATAGTAAGCTTATCTCTCCATACCTAAGAAAGATTCCAAGCAACCCTCAAGCATTTGCAGATGCTATGAATGCTCTTCACCCCTCCTCCGGTGAGTGGATTGTGGATGACACAAATGGATGGACTGATGGTCTGACTCTTCGCAAGAAGGGTGCTGATGGTAAAGCAGAAGGGGCAGCATGGACTGTTGCGACACCTTCTGAAGCTATCTATCAGTTGGATCAGTTGGCTACTTCACCTGAAGGTCTTCGTGCTACAGCACGGGCACAGGCAGGAAAGCGATATGAATCTCAGTTGAAACGTGCGGAGCAGAGAGAGAAGTCTCAGCTTAAGCAGATTGAGGAGTCTATCAAAGGTGAGTGGGATTATCGGAAAGGTCTGGATGTTGCTCGAACAAATGCTAATGCTGCTGCTAGTAGAGCAGAACAAGACTTCTACAATAAGGTAACAGCAGATGACGTTTTCAAAAAGTCTTTTGAGAATGTTGTACGATATGCTGGATACGAACAAGACCCTGATACGAAGAAATGGATGAAAGGTGATATGCCTTTGAGTCAAGACCCAAATGCACGTAAGTATTACGACGCTGCACAGAATGCTTCTAATGACTTCTTGTCGGACCCTCGTAGATTCTCTGGTTCCTTAAACCTCGCACAAGCAGGATACATTCAGCAGATGATGAATGATATTGTTGCTGAGCAGGAACAAGCCAATGCGGAAGCCAACAAACCGAATGCTCTTGGTCAGTTTGCCGGAGGACTCTGGAATTTAACTGGCAAAGGTTCTTCAAATAACAACCCTGATCTGTATACACCATTCGGTGAGGATACTGGTCTGGTCAATACTCCGAGGTAACAATGGAAAGAGGACTTATAAATGCACCGCAGGTGGTCAAGTCTCCACTCTCACTTCCACCAGAAGTAGAAGAAGATTTTTATTATACCCCGCCAACTGAGACGATTGAGTACCCAACACTAAACTCTATGGGAATCCTTGGACAGAAGCAGGAGGAAGAACCAGCAGGGTTTGTAGAGGGTGTGAAGTCTGGTATTGCAGGTATAGGAGAACTTAGTGTAGGCCTTGGTCTGATGGCTGCAAAAGCTATGGACAATGAAGAAGCTGCCGCAAAGTTCATGCCACTCCTTGGTCGTATTGAAGAGTATCAGCAAGAGAACGCACAAGGTGTTCCTGATCTGTTCCATATTCAGGACTTCTCTGACTTCATCGATTGGGCAGCCCATAGTGCAGGTACTATGTTACCTGAGATGGCTCTCACGATGCTTACAGCAGGGGCTGGTTACAAAGTAGGTAAAGGTGCAGTTAAACATTTTACTGACAAGTATATTGAAAGGCAGATCGCCAAGGGTGTAGCACCCGAAATCGCTAAAGATCAGGCTATGAAAGCTTTCCTGACTCGTGCAGGTCAGAAAGTTGTACCATCTCTTGGTGCGGCAGCAGGAGCAACTCCTCAGCACACAGGGCATACCTTTGCCACAGATGTTAAGACTCGTGGTTTTAATGAGGCAAGTCCTTCCGGTGCTATTACCGCAGGTTTTGGTAAGGCTATTATCGAGAGCTTCGGTCCAGAGGCTATGCTGGCAAAGCGTTGGTTAACTGATGCTGCTTCTGATGCTACCGCAAGAGCCTTTAAGAATGATCTGGCGGGCATTCTCACACAGGGTGCTAAGAACATGATGAAAGCTAGTGGTCAAGAAGGGCTTGAAGAATCTCTTCAGTCTGGTATTGATATGCTTCATAAAAAGTATGCCATGAAGAAACCTTTAGAGCAGCAGGATTTAGAGAATCTTATCTCTTCTGGTCTAAGTGGTGCAATCATGGGTCCAGTTTTTGGTGTACCGAATACTATCATGGATGTTCGCAGACAGGTGCAGGAAATCAAGGACACTACACCGAATGTTCAAGAGATCATCGAAGATGTGAAAGCAGAAGAGAAGACTCCAGCGAGTGAGCTTGAAAAGGCTGAATTAAAGAAGACCTTGCTCGACATGGATATGTACGCTTCTCTTGAGCAGGTCCAACAAGAGATGGATGAGCTTGACAACTATGCTGCGGAATTACGAAACCAACGCACACAGATGACACAGGCTCAAGGCTCCACAGAACATCAGCAGATGATGAATCAGATTCAGACTGAGGAGTTTGCTGTTGCTGCGAAGAGAGCTAAGCTGAAGGAAAATTTTGAAGTTCTGAAGAAAGATGGTAAGAAAGTAGACAAGAAAGCCACAGAGCGTATTCAGAAAGCAGAAGATCAGGCTATTGAGGATATGATTGTTCACGGTAAGTATAAGTCTACTTATGATCGTCTCAATACACAGTACCGTAGGTCACGAGGAGAAGCCCGTAAGCAGAACAAACTTGTGCTTGACGAGTTCTTGCAGAAGGTTCGCTCTGAAATAAGAAACGCCCCAAACCAGAATGAGTTTGAAGGCGTTATGCTTAAAGAAGAGAAGAAGAATTTGGCTCAGCAGATGGGGGAGTTCGCTAGTGAGATTAACCTTGCTGCAACTATGCAGAGAGGGCAGATCAATACTGAGTTGGATAAGGAAACTGACCCCAACCAGATTGAGAAGCTCCAGTATATGAAACGAAACCTCAGTGAACGTCTTGCAAAGATCAATAAGAACCTTGCTAAGACCTCTGAGAACCTCGCTAAAGCTGATGATATCAGTATGTGGGGTGTTCGACAGATGTGGGAAGAGTTGAAGAACGATTCTTTGGATGCCATCGTCAAGGACATCGAGACAACGTATGCGAAGAAGGTCGAACCTACCGCACCTAATGTAAAGAATCCTGAGTACATTGAGGGTAAACAGGAAGAACAAGAAATCCGTAGTATGCTTCGTGAGGACAGGGACGCTCTTCGTGAGAATGTTCGTCTTGTACAGGAGCGGGAAATAGAAGAACGCAACGCTGACCGCATCTTTGAAGAGATGCTGATCAGAGATCGTAATCAGAAAGAGCAAGACCGCATGGTTCAAGACTACTATGCTAAGATGGAAGCCCAACAGGGTGAGAAGTCTAGTCAGTCTGAGGCTCTGCGTAGAAGAGAAGAGTACGTGCAGGAGAATTTTCCTGACGAGCTTAACTATGCTGCGGTACCTGAAGAACCCGCTTCAGTAGAACCTACTGGCCCTACCTTCGAGACAGACCCCGTTGTCCAGAAAGAACGTCAGGACTACAAGAATGCTCTCCAACGAGCTAAGAAAGAGTTCAATGATGACATGAAAGAAAAACTGAGCAAGGCTGTACAGCAAATGAATAAGCCTACTAAACATGCTGCGACAAAGACTCGTAGAGTTAACAAGCATGAAGCTTTAGTAGACTATCACAAAGCTCAGATGAAAATTTTCAACGAACTCCTTGCAGAAGTAGATACTGTTAAAGATTCCGTAGGCATGGATTACTTGAAAGGTCGTGTTGTTGAGACTTTGGAGAAGAGTCTTTCTGATAATGTAGAGAGAATCGCTAAGAATCTCCACAAGATCAAGAGAGCAGAGGCTGATGCACGAGCAAAGGCTAAGGCCGCAGCAGAACGTGAAGCAGCTAAGCCAAAGAACCAGCAGGAGAGAGTACATCGTTGGGTCAAGGACGGTATCAAACAACTCAGAGGCGTACAGAAACGTATCAAGGTAGTTGATATTAAGGACAACATAGGCTCTTGGCCTAAGAAGATTGAGGAAGCGTATAGAGAGGACTTTGGAGCTAGGGGTGCTTTCGATGAGAGTACCGGACGAGTCTATATCTTTGCAGATCGTTGCAAGGATAGACGACAGGCTATGAAGACTCTGACTCACGAAGCTGTTTGTCACTTGGGTCTCCGTACTATCATGACTCCGAAGGAACTCAATGAGTTCTTGGACATTGTATGGAAGTCTTTCAAGGATACTGCGTCCTTTAAAACATGGTTGAGTAAGAACTCTGGCCTCAAGAAAGCAGAAAAGCTCCTCGTTGCGGAGGAGTATATAGCTTTCATCGCAGGTAAGATGAAGATTGGTGAGACCTTGGCTAAAGCAGATCAGAATGTTCTGCGTAGGTTGAGATACTTTATCAAGAACATCCTCAAGAAGTTCAAACTCCAGAAGCTTACCACAGGTGATGTGCAGAATGTGCTGACAGCAGCTACATTTAATATCGCTAGGGAGCAGATGCATAAGTCTTCTACTGAGAGACTTAATTCTTTTAGAAAGATGAACCGTGTGCTGAAAGATTCAACCAATACACTGGACGGTTACACTAAACTGTTCAAAGGTTCTGATTATGTATCTGACTTGAAGAAGTCTTGGTCTGAATATCGTACTAAGCTCACTGATGGGGGTCTGATCAAAGGGCATGATCGTTTCGATCGTATGTCTGAGATGCTTACAGACAACTTACAGAGAGCATTCGTTATCATTGAGGGCTTCAAGTCTTCTGGTAAGGAAGTACCTAATCGTGCTAACTTCTATGATAAAGAACTTGGTTCCAGTAACCGTACCTCTGAGCGTATTCATAAGTTCATTGAGACTATGGTAAAAGGTAAGGACGGACTCATCGCAATTCTTGAGAATGCTTCTGATCCTACTTGGGATACTGAGACTTCATTCCAGAAACTGGATACTCTGGCTCATGCACTCCATGCTAAAGAGCGTAACGCCCTTATTCGTAAGCGCGATCCTAAGAACGATGCGGGTTCTGGTTTGTCTGATGCGAAGGCTGATGAGATCATAGAGTACTACACAACACATAATCCTGCTATGTTTGCAGCAGCAGATAAGCTCCGACAGATCAACGAGTTTAGACTTGATGTCCTCGAAGAGAACAACCTGTTGCCGAAAGAAGTCCTGAAATCTTGGAGAGATACTGCTCATTGGTATGTACCTCTGAAAGGGGAAGGCTCTTGGGAGACTCTCATGAAGGAAGTTGTGCCGAACTATCAGTCCAGTAGTATCAAGACCTACCACTCTGGTTCTTGGAAGGGTTCTGAACTGGCTACAGGCCGTACTGATTTAGACCAAGGTGGTGATATTCCATCTAGTCCAACAGTACAGTCTATCATCCAGACTATTGACTCTATCCGTATGATTGAAACTGCGGAGATGGGACGATCTATCTTGAACTTCGCTAACGAAGTGGACACAGGACATTCCGTATTCAAGGTTGAGGCCAAAGAACATATTGGTTTCTATAAGACCTTCGATAAGACTACAGGCAAGGTAAAGATCAAGAGACATAGCAAAGCATTCCAAGGCAAAGATGAAGCTGAGCGTGTTATCACCGTTATTGACAAAGACGGCAATCATGTAAGAGTTCTTTGTGAAGACCCTGTTCTTGCAGCAGCTCTTAAAGGTGCTAACATGACACAGGCTCCAGCCATACTGAAAGGTATTGGTAAGTGGACACGGCTTCTTGGTAAGCTTGTGACATCTCTGTCCGCACCATTCATTGCAGTCAACGCCCCTAGAGACTGGTCTACTGCTATGATGAACCTCGAACAGGTTATCAAAGACAATGATCTCAGTAAGGGTACTAGACGTAACATCACTAAGAACTTGAACCAAGCTCGAAAGGCTATCTGGAAAAGTTTGAATGGTGAAACTACAGGTACTGAATGGGATATGTGGGCAGAACGCTTTAGAGACTCCGGTGCGTACACCAGCATGTTTGGTCTCAACGACTTCGAGAGTCAGGCACAAGACCTTAAAGCGGCCCTTGATGATACGACTCCTACGAAGAACTGGTACGCTATTGGCAAGAAACGTACTAAGGCTATGTTGAACTACATCGAGAATGTATCTTCTGCGGTGGAGAACATGACCCGCCTTGCTGCTTTCAAAGAAGCATACGAACAGTTCTATTACAAGTACCAGAAAGAGGGGCATGATCCTCAGACTTGTCATGACTTGGCTAGTGCTGAGTCCATGAAGGTAGCCTTGGAGCTTACTGTGAACTTCACTAAGAAGGGTACAGCATCGCCTATCTTTGGACCTTTGTACTTGTTTATGAATGCTTCCTTACAGTCAAACGTAAGAATGATGAAGACTCTTTTGAGTAGTAAAGAGACAGCAGCTAAACTGATCGGAGCTAACATTGCCTTAACCCTCTTAACTAACTCTTTGTCCTGTATGCTGATGGGTACTGATGATGACGGTGTGGAATACTTTGATAAGATTCCTGAATATGTCAGAACTCAGAACTACATTATCCCTACTGGTTTAGATGGGAGCTATGTTAAGTTTCCCACTTCCTACGGATTCAACCTCTTCAACATGGTCGGTAATCTGGCCTTTGATTCCATGCGAGGAAAGGGCGACTTGACAGCAGCAGGAGCTTCTATGGTGAGCAACGTGTTCAACACCTTCATGCCTACAGGCAATATAGGTGAAGGTCCAGTAGCTCTTGCACCGTCTCTCTTGCAGCCAATCTTCCGCATGTACGGGAACCAGAGTTTCACTGGTATGAAAATTGCACCTGAACCTAGCCCATACCGCAAGGGTGAGCTTCCTAATAGTGAACGCTACTGGAAGAACACTTCGAAAGTATTGGTCTCTTTTTGTCAGGCTATGAATGAACTCACAGGTGGCTCTCGTACAGAGTCCGGTTGGGTTGATGTTAGCCCCGAACATGTGAAGTTCTTGTGGGGTAGTTATACTGGTGGTCTTGGTAAGGTAGGTACTCAGGCATTTGATCTTGCCGGAGACATGTATCTTGGTCGAGATGTACAGTGGAGATCAGTACCGATCTTGTCTCGTCTTGTTGGCGAGGTAGGGCAGTCTGAACAGGTAGGCTACTACATGAAGTTGCAGCAGAAAGTTGACAATGCTAAGGCTGTCTTACAGATGGCTAAGGATGAGAAAGACTCTGCTGAAATCGCTCGTGTTCGTAAGCAGTATGCCAAGGAACTCTCAGTAGCTCCAGCCTTTAAGGTAGCAGCCAAAAGAATGAAACGACTTTACAAACTGAGGAAGCGACTGAATAAACAGTTGCATGATGGTGACATCTCCGTAAAAGAATATTACAAGAAGTTGGATAGACAAGACAAGCGAAGAGTTTCTGCAATGCAAAGGGCATCATCCCGTGCAGAAACCGTAGGTCTTCTTCCTTCTAAGAGGTAGCCTATGGATTGGGAATCTATAGTTAGCTCTGTAGCCCCCATGATAGGAACAGCATTGGGTGGTCCCTTAGGTGGACTCGCAGCGAAAGCTGCTTGTGAAGCCTTCGGGATCGACCCGAAAGAAAAGGATGCTGAGAAGCAGCTTGCTGAGGCTGTCAAGGTAGCTACCCCTGAGCAACTCTTAAAACTGAAACAGGCTGAGCAGCAATTCAAGAAGGACATGAAGTCCCTTGATATTGATATCATGCGTATCACAGCGGATGATAGAGACTCAGCCAGAAAGATGTTTATGCAGACGAAGACTAAGGTAGTACCTGCTCTTGCACTTACTACCTTCCTAACCTTCGGCGCATTTAACGTAGCACTTTTTACAGGAAATATACCAGAGAACGGACATGATCTACTGATCCGTACTCAAGGTGTCTTGGATACTCTGGTCGGTACAGTCTTTGCATACTACTTCGGTAGCAGCAACAACTCTGCCGCTAAGGACAATATGCTCCACGCCAGTACTCCCACAAGTATATAAGATAAAAAAAGCCCCTACTATCCATTACGGACGGTGGGGGCTTTCTTTTTATAAGGAGTGCTTCATGCGAGTAAACACAAACTCAGCAAGTTTCTTAGCATCCAGTTTGAAGTCATCGAAGAAATCGTCAACAAGGTTAGAACCTTCTGTCAGAATCTCCATGAGTTCTTTAAGAGAGTAGTTATACTTCTTAAATACAGGCACAACTTTGAGCAACCATTTAAAAGATTCGTACACTTCCTGTGCATCGTGGTCTTCCTGTTCGGCAAGGGTTGCCTGAGCGAGGAGTACTTCACGTCTTGCAGGGATTGTCTCTTTAGTTACTACTACGTTGTTAAGCAGAGCAGGTTTCTTACCCGTCTTCTCCCATTCATCTAGTGCAGCAAGGAGAGCCTTAGGCATCTCTGCTGCCCCACCAAGGGTACACATCAAGTGCTCACGGAAGACTTCTTCCTGCTTCTTAACAGAGCGTTCCTTCACAGCTTTATCAAAAGCTTTCTGAACTTCTGTTGGCAAGTAGGTTCCTTCCACTGCATACTTGATCACATCCTTACAGGATTCAAGGATGTACTCGACATCCAGCATAAAGGTCTTTGCCTCTTCTGGCATAGGTTCGAAACCGAACCAACCTTTGATGCGTTCACCCCAAGTCATTTTCTTTTTAGTTTTCATCATATCTCCATTTTGTATGAAGACACTAGCCCTCTTGTGGAGTCAGCACACGAGAACTTCTCTCAATAGGTGCGGAAATTTAATGGTCTGTCTCTGAGAAGGTGGCCCAATTATAGGAACCAGTTGTGACTAGGCTGTGCCACCCCTCGAAGTTAACCAAGGTGTAGAACAGCCCATCATCATGCTCCCACAGAAACTCTGCGATCTGTTTCATTATTTAGTACAGTAAATTTTCTTGTCTCGAACGTCAAGGCCACAGTCGATGAAATAGTCAATGATATCTTCACGACACTTAAACAGAAGCTTCATTGTATTGAGGAATGCAAGAGCCTGTTTAGCAGAACCCAGTTCCTTTTCTACAGTCTTGCGGTAAGCTTCTGTCTGATCGATCTTGTATTCGAACACCTTTGCGGAAGCAGAGCGGTTAAGCTTACGTAACTCAGAACTGCGAATATCTTTAGATGAGACATCCATATCTTCTGCTTCCAACAGAAAACACTGGCGGTTGCGAGAATGTTCGTAGTCCTTAATCTGTGCATTGTACAGGCGAATATCTGAATGAGAGAGATCGATGGTTTCTTTCAGAGCCTTCTCGCAGTTTTCCAAAGAAGTATCAAAGTTGTCACCGGACTGAACAAGTTCTTCAAGTGTATTGATAAGACTCTTACGGAGGTAGAGGTCAGATTCAGTATCTGTCTGGTGCAACCAGTATTCCAAAGACATATCCATTGGATTCTTGATGAAGAATGTGAAAGCGTCCACCGAGGCTTTGTCAACAAGACGTCGAAGTGTATATTCGAACATGATATCTCCTAGAAGCAGCTAGAGGTTTCAAGAGCAAGGTCCAGAATACGACGGACCTCATGTACAGAATTTTGCTCGATAGCTTTCTTAACGATCTCCTTGATCAGCGGGATCACTGAATGGTTCAACAAGAGAGTCAGGGCAAGATCGTCACGGTGGCTTACAAGAGAGCGATAAGAAGAATCCTTTGCTGTCTCACTGAGGACAGATGTGTAATGATCAGGCCCGTTAGACAACAGGTTAAGTTCATGTGTTGCATAGTCTCTGAGATAACGCTGCTCACTTATACGTACATCTCTTTTGTCGGACTCTTCTGCGGAAAGGTCTGCAGTAAACAGGTTGTCTGAAATGTTCTCAGAGGACATCGCTGCCATAGCTGTGTGGATAGGCTGACGAAGCTGCCATTCATCTTCCACGAGATTCATAAGGGTCTTAATGCGATCATGCAAGTTCATGTTAATTCACCTTTGTGGATGTTTTTACAGAGACTTCTTTGTTGAAGAAGTCCAGAATTTCCAGTTCTTCTTCGTGCGTAACGGAGGAGTAGACTTGCGCCAAATCAGTCATACTATAGAACTCTTCAATGGCATTCTTATACTCTTTGATCTGCTGATCAAGGTACTTCTTACTCTGACAAATCTCATCATTACGTGTACCCCATTCAAGGTAGAGTTCTGTGAGGGCTTCCTCAGACAAGTTCTCAGTAGGCTCCCAAAGAGCGTGAGCATAGTCAGAAAGGTTCAGGATGTATCTGAAATTGGCATCCTTAATATACTGTCTGCAAGCTTTTACGTAACCCAACTTCATATTGATACGAGTCCAAAGTTTATCTGGATCAACGAACTCCTTGAAGTTCCACTGTGGGTGATTAACCATCTTTGATACAATATTAGATACGGGCATGAGCAACTCCAGTAGAACTACGGGTTAACTTGTTTGAGTAAATGTGGTTCACTCTGTCTGCAACGGTACGCAGAGACGTGTTCGTGCGATCCTGAAGGGCTACGAGAAGAGCTTTGAAGTCCTCTTTAGTCATGTCATCTGGATACACATTAGCCACAGCTTCGATTGTGCTGAGCTTCTGCAAGGTCTGGTCTACACTGTAGTATGAGATACGTGGCTCATTATTAGCCCAAACCATATGGGCAGCGACGTACTCAGCACAGGAGTCGTACTTAGTAGCCTGAGGTTCCTGCAATGCCCATAAACGCTTTTTCATACGTGTGCGAGAATCTTCTGCAAAAGCCGTAGCCACGTCCTGACAGGCACGCTTGCGGTTCATAGAGTTTACTGTCTGCTCTTTCGTAGGGTAGAGGTCAGAGAAGCGGATGCTGTATTCTCTCAAGGCTGCTACCAAAGTATCGATGAGGTTTTTATTAACCATTCTATATGCTCCTACTGTACACGAAATACAGTTCCGTCTTCCCCGAAGCCAAACTTACCAGAGCAAAGACCCTGATGCAAAGCGACTCCGAGAGTTTTAATCTGTGGATGTTCGAGGTTCAATTCATATTTGAAGTTAATAGCCTCAATCATCTCATGCACCAGAGTCTCATAGATTCTATGTGGTGCTTCTTCCTGTGCAAGAAGTTCGATACGGTCAGTCACTGGATCATATCCACCCAATGCTAAAGTTCCGTCATCTACTTTTCTTTGTAAGGGAAGTACATCTCGGTAAACGAGCATTGGTATTTTATTCTGCCCGACGTGGAAACTGTCGGGGATATGATTCCAAGATTCTGTCATATCATACTCCTTATTCTGGATCGTTAAAAGCCCAACTCTGTCTTTCACTGGAGACCACCACGCTAGGCGTGGCATCAAGGTACGGAGTTTTACAAGCATCATACTTAGGAAACTCTTCCATAGATATCTCGAAGGATATTGTAAGGGTTTTTTTACAGGTTGGGCATTCCGTTGTTTGACGTTTAGAACAGTAAGCTTTCTTGTCAGAATAGTATACTGCTGTAGGCATCATGCTAAATTTACCTGCACAATTAGGACAACGACTAATACAATGTACTCTTACGGCATATGGCATATGTTCCACGTCTCCTAAAAAATAAGTTGGGTTAAATTTATTCATCACATCTCGTATAGACCAGTAGCCCACTCAGATACTTCGTCTGATGGCACATATGCATAATAGCTGCTTAGACCTTTTATCAGATCAGCCACAAAGTAAGGGTTCACATAGGTCTGGTCTTTCTCGTCAGTACTAGCACACTTCTCCAGAAGACTCTGTATTTGCCCCACTAAGGATTGCTCAGTATATTTAGGATTGGTCCACTGCAAGGCACAAGAGTAGCATTCATGATATTCACCATCAGAATTTAAGATTATATCAGAGCTTTTGCATAAAGGACAGTGCGTAAACGGAAGGGTTGGTGCGTCCATAGTAACCTCTACTTTGTTACAGCGTCGTATACATCTTGAAAAAGTTCAGGGAACTCTGCTACCAAGTCTTCAAGAAGAGGCATCAGTAGTTCTCGAATGTCTGGATGAGCATCCTTTGCACAACGCAAACGGAAGATGTGTCTCCACTCTCGAAGGTTTGTTGTAACCTTGAGCTTCGCAGCTACATCATGTGGCAGTACGCCACGAGCTTCTTGCTTTGTATGTCCAAGGCCAAGCATCTGAGAATAGTGTTCTGCGGCAGATTCAATAGCTGTCTGCCAAAGGGCACGCTTCTGAAATTCTTCATGAGCCTCACCAGTAAGTTCCTTGAACCAAGCGGGGATGATAACAACAATCTTGTTGCCGTATCCTACGTAGCGTGTAGACTCCTGTGTATAGGCTGTATGACGGTGACGCACAAACTCATGGGTAACTCCCCGACTTGTCATAAATACAGCAGAGAGGTTGAAATGTTCTAGTACGGATTCGTGGCCTAACTTGATGATGCGCTTAACGAACTTCTCGTTAGTCTCATCTGGATATTGGCTGTCTTCTTTGCGGTAGCAGATACGAGCAGTCTCTGCAATCTGGTTGAGTAAATCATCAGGAAATTCTTTTGTCACTTCATGTGAAGATTCAATATATTCAACAGTTGTCTTCATATTAAAATCCTTTGAGTCTTCATACTTGGAAAGACGTTTAGCTAGTTGTGCGGCCTTCGCCCAACCCTCTGTCCCAATACGCATAGCGTCAGAATAGGGCTGGTAGAATGGGTGATCTTTAGTCATTACGTTTACCGTAGGTGCTTTAATCATGTACACCTCGTGGTAATTCGTAGTATTCTAAAATTAACTCCTCATCCCAGTCTTCTCTGATAGGGACGTCGCCGTACTTCTGTGTGTATGCTACGATTAAATGTTCGATGCGTTCAAGATCGACATCTCTTTGGAAGTCCTCGTGGGTGTCTGGCTTCCACTCTGGTGGGGTGAAGCCTTCGGGCAGTTGCCCCCAAGGTTCTGCCACAGGTACATCAAGTCGGCGAAGCATCCGGTCTTGGATCATGTGTGTTAGCTTCGGGCTAAATGTATGACTCATTCACATTCCTCCTTAGAAAAAAAAAACCGCCCAATGAGATGCACCTACCCATCATAGTGACAGGTGCTGTCAGGTTGCCTGTTAATACGTCTATCAACTCAGGTCTAATGGGTATCTCAAAGGGCGGTCATGGGTGTACTACAAACCTAACTGCTCATGCAGGAATACAGAAGGTGTTACATTATGGCTTTTCTTAACCACAAACCCTGCTGCGTTTTTGTGGCCTCCGCCACCATATACCTGTGCGAGAGCAGAGAGGTCAACACCAGAGGAGTTCTCGGTAGGCTTTCTCATGGAGACTTTCAAATCTCCGTCAGCGTTGTAATAAGCAGACATAGAGAAGTCTGCTGTGGCCCACGCTTCATGATGCTCATATACATAGGAACTTCCTACTGGTGCGTTGACGAAGAGGACATTATATGTCTTTCCGTCTCTGGCTCTGAATGTCCGTTCAGTAGCCTGTGTCATTAACCAAGCATCTGTAGATTCTTTATAGGCGGCAACAGTCATGCCCATACCTACGATGTTCTCGATCACCCTAGGTTCAGCGTCCTTCTCAGCGTACTTGGCATTGAAAAGAGTAGACCACAGAGCTACGTTAGACGGGTCGTGATCTACAATGTTGAGACCATACTGGAATGGTACAACATGTTCGGAGAATCCGTGATCCCATACGTCATAACGTCCGATGAGAGACACGGCAATTGGCAAAGGTTTTACATCTTGACACTCATCATAAAGGATATCCACACAACAACGTCCATACTCTTCTGCGGAGTACTTCTCTACGAAGGTCTCTTTATCCATTCCGGTAGTCAGGTCTGTATAAATAGCAAGATCATCTTTGTTGAACTCATCGAACATACCCGCAGGGTTCTCAAAGAGTTCTTCCATCTGCATAGCAAACCACGCAAGCTCTGATGCGGAGACTTCTGCGCCCAGCATCAGGTTTACTTTACCACGATGCGTCAGCTTCTTATAAATGGCTGTTGCAGAGGGGTGATGATCAAAAATCTGTACACGATCTGCGTGGAGAGTACCTTTCTCAAGCAGTTCAGAAATACCATTGAGGTCTTCTGGTGTGTAATCTACAAAGAAAATCTGATTGGCATCTACAGCTTTAATAATAGACACATGGTCCATTTCAGCCTTAGTGCGATCACGTACCTGAAAGCATACGTTGAGTGGATTCTCGGCCTTCTCTTCTGTAGTACGTTTGTTATTCAGGAAGTGGGCGACAGTGTATGCAGCACAATGTCCGTCTGCATCGTCATCATAAAAAATAATAGCATCCACTGTTTGTGGAATATCTTGTGTCTGTACTTCTATCATGGTGTCCTCTTAAGGAGTGAAGGCCCACATCGATAAACGAGGGGCCAACACAACAATGGAATTGATTGTATAACTTCACGGCGCATTGACTAGTGAACTGTCTCATACTCATCAAGGATAACCTGACGAGTAGCCTTAGGCAGTTCAGTAATGTAGCCTTCGGGACTTCGGTTAATCATACCGAGAATCTCGAAGTTGATAGGGAACATAACGAAGTCCTGTCGAGTGAACTTGTTGTGACCCTTTTCTTTTGCTCGTTTCTGCAAGCAATCGAAACACAAATGGCTATGGGATTTCATACCAAGAGAATCCCACAGATCATTGGACAGCATGTAACCGTCCCGTGTTTCGTGAAGACAACCATCGCATACGAGGAGAGTCTTCTTAGTTCTCTGGTTGATAGCTCTCATAGCCACCTCCTAGTTTCTGTTAATCAGCCATAGCTCGAATGATATCAGACAGTCGGGTAGCACGGGATTTAACCTGTCTTGCCCACTTACTGTCCAACATCTCTTCGGAAGCCTTTGTATAGTCTTCTTCTTCGAGGGCTGTGAGGAAATTGTTGAAACCCATCAGTCCGGCAATGCCAAGATTGAAGGCCATATTGATCAAGACTGCACGGAGTTCTTTGGACCCCTCTTCCAGAAGCTCACGAAGTCGATCTTCATGAAGCATTTCTTCTACGGTCTCTGCAATTTGCCATGCAAGGATAAGTTGAGCCAATGGTTTAGGCAGGTCACGGCGTTCAAGACACCATCCATACCCCACAGTCCACAGACCTTCGGTATCCTTATATGGTTTACCACGGAAGCCTTCATCAGTTTCAAGCTGAGGCTGTACCACTTCAGCATACTGATTCAAAGGATCATGGAAGTTCATTGTCAACCCTTTAAAAGGATTGGCTACAGTAAATTCTACTGGATTCTTTTCACCAGTCAGTTCAGTAAGAGTATTGCCTATCACTATACTACCCTCCAGATATACTGGTCTTCTCTGTCACAACGGCCATGATCAAACTCAGAACAGGCACAGTTGTAACACTGAGTACCTGCATCGTAGTCAGGGTCATCACGCAGTACACGCTCTTTAAGTTTGTAATCTTCAAGCACAAATTCATGGATATCATTGTCCAGAATAATGCCAGTGAGGGCAAGGATAGTTTTGAAGGCTTCGACTACAGGACTTTCTGGATTTTGAATTTCCAGATTCCAAGAGTCGGGCAGTTTTTCTGCGAGAACTCGAAGGTTCTTAATTACTCGGTTGAAAGAGTGGCTAAATTCCAAAGGCCCAAAGTCCGCAATCTCCTGCTCTTCTACTGCTTTCTCAAGAGTAGCTACTTTGTGAGCAAGGTCACGAGACTTCTGGTATCGAGGCTTCATGACAGAGGCTTCCCACGCTTCTGCGTCTTGCTTACGCCACGCATTAAGCTGTTCAAGTTCCTTGTCAAGCTTGCTAAGTTCACGTTCAGCTACTGCCAGTTCTTCACGAGGATCAAAGTCTTCATTCATTATGTAGTCCTTGTATAAGGTATAAGCCAAGACAACTCTTCTCCACCATCGGATAACCGTAGAGGTATCTGAGAATCAGAGGGTTCAGCCAAGGCTGTTATTCTTTCGGGGTACTTACTACGAAACATCTGCAACTCAACAAGTAAGCTGAGAACTTCTGCAAACTGCTTAGCCTGATCCTTAATAGGCAGGACTTCCTTTAGAAGGGAAGCAGTCTTATCGATGCGTAGCTGCAAGGAGTCGTCTTCTACAGGATTCGCTAAAATCCACGAGTCCTTATTCATAATTTCTCTCAATTTCGAGCGAACAGTGGAAGGGAAGATCATTGTCCTTCGTCCTCTCTCGGTAAGAGACTGTGTGGATAGTTCCTAAATACTTGTCAGCTTCTGCTACCATCTGTTTACGTTCTTCCAACGTACCTTTAGGTCGAAGCTCGAAGGTGTGGTCATTCACATCATTACGGAACACCAGTACGATGCCGCCTTCTACGTCTACTGTGCTGCCAACACAGACAAATTCATTGTCATACCAAGGTTTGCGTTTCTGCAAAGCCTTAGACTGAGCAAGGTTCGTGATGTAACCTTCTGTGTCATAACGGTACATTGTACCTTCGAAGTGGTAGGAGAGACAACGCTCGTAGAAACGGTCCATATCAGACCAGAGACTTATTGCTCTGTCCTTGACGAACATACACTGACCCTTCTCACGAAGCTCAATCAGTGCATCACCACGTTGCTGAATATCCTTGAGGGACAACAGGTTGTTGGACTCTTCTGTGTAGGTGACGAGAGGTCGGATAAACGCCCCACGTCTGGTAGTGTAGGTCATCTTCATAGCGTCTTTACAGACAACATCGTAGATCATGAAGTCTACATGTTCCTCACGCTCATGCTTAGAACCTTCACGTACAGAATTGACAACAGAGCTAAGGTCTTGCAAGGACATCTCATGCACATAGAACTCACCGTCCCACATGAATCGTGTCTTGCGATCTTCACCCTGCTCTTTTAAAAATTGCTTAACCTTTTCAGAGTTATTCCAAGAGTCTTCAAGATGCGTGAAAGGTACACGCTTACCACTCTTGGTAAAGAACCCATACTTCTCTTCCTCTGCAACCCACTGAAGTGTACCTCGGATACCGTTCAGCTTAGGTTGTGCCCATGCTCCATGATATCCCCGCTCATCGACCAGATGCTCCTGATCATCGAACAATACAGCACGCATTGGGAGGAGAACGTCTGGCCCTTTGTCTGCCAGTTCTTTTGTAGAGAAGTAACCCTTAGTCAACTGGATTGCAGTAGATGCATCAGCTTCCTTTTGGGCCTGTTCTTCTGGGGTAGTTGCGTTGCTCTTGCCTACATTCTTGGCAATAGCTGTACGGCTACGTCTAGTAAGGTTCCCACCTTCGGAGCCGTACTCAACGACAACCTGATCACCCTCTGCAAAGGTGCGCCACACACGGTAGTTACCCTTACGATCTTTCTTGTATAAGAATTGTGGTTCCATTAAAACCCCTCTACGTCTGGTTCAGTGTTATATCGATTGGTCCAACCCCAAGGAATGTCAAGTCTCTTACACCACTTTGCATATGTCCAAGCCCGTGGTCCTTTACTCAACTTCTTGTGTGGGTTTTCAAAGATCATTCGATAGTCTACGTCAGGATGCTGCTCACGGAATCTTGCAATGAGATCACGGTTAGCAGGTCTGAGATACCCCTTAGCTTCCACATAGTAAGGCTCACCATCTTTAGGATAGACCTTGAAGTCAACCTTGTGTGGAGTCTTAAGAATCACAGAGAAAGTTGTAGGCTCGTACTCGAAATAGTCTACGGTTGGGTCGCTTTCCAGTTCGCAAGCTATCTCATGTTCCAAGGGAGACTTGAGTTTGTCAGGCATGTCTGTGTAACGCTCTTCCTTTGGAGTCCAGACGAACTTCTTGAGCACCCAAGGCTTACCATTGTTGGCCTCTCGTCTGGCTTTATTCTTCATCTTTCTTCTTTCCAGTCGAAGCTTTTTCTGCTTCTTGTTTTCTTTGCTTGTCTGCTTTTTCTTCATCGAGATACTCCTTATACTGATTACACAGATGTGCATAATCACAAAAGAGTTTACACTTTGTTCGTTGGGATGGGCGATGCACAAGCTTGACATTATTCAACCCACGCATCTTGATGTAAGCCTCTGCTTCTTCCTCCGTGGAGCAAAGCTTAGCACAGCTTCCAGTCTGTCGTGTCACGGCTATCTGCGGGGGATTCTCCCAGCGTTCTTCCATTGTGCAGTGAGGAAGTTCAGCGTCTTCTGCATCTTCATTTGCCTTGTGGAGAGTAAGCCTCTCACGGATAAATTTATCTTGTTCTTCAAAAGACCACGCAGTACAAGTCAAGAGGGCTGTCGGAGATTGGGGGTAATCCTTGTTGAGTTTAGCCATAGTAGGTTTCCAATCAAGATACACCAGATGAATAGCCAGAAGATCAGCAGGAACACCCTGCTTTCGCAGCATATAACTATTGATATTAAGCTGCTGCTCCCACTCAGGTTTCATCTTTGTTGTACCCATGTTGCCACATTTGGTGGTCTTGTGGTCATAAACTACACCATCTTTGTAAGCATCCACAATAGCTACGAGCTTACGACCCATGATCACCTCAGTGAGTTTGGCCTCTGTAGCGTAACCATGATGTTTCAGTTTACGTTCCATATCCTCGTGTAGGATATTTCCTAGCTTGGCTAAGTAAGAATCACGAATGTCTGTCTCAACCTCGTGTCGGTGTCGTTTATGCAAACGTACTTGTCTTGGGGATTGTATGAGGGTGGTTGCGGAGTAGTCAGCACGTCCTGTGAAGACATGCTTCGGATCAGAAAACCAGTCGATCGTTATGCTAGGCATATCGTGATTGTTGGTCATTGAAAATCCTTATAGAAAGGCGAGGGGCAACACAGTCTGGACTCCGTGCCACCCCTCTATTCAGGGAGTGATAGGTTCTGTACTGCCGTAGGGAATTAACCGGATAGACTACAACAAACCACTGACGGGTGGCAGTACAGAAATATAAATATTGTGGAACTCCCGCAACTCAAAGCAGGAGAATGCAAACGAGAGTTCCACTTGAGTCTTCTACATGGGGAGCTTACGTGACATTACCGTCGCCTAAAACGGTACATCACCCATGTTCCCTGACTCGGAGGGAAAAGCTTGTTGGTGGTACGGCTGAGCCTGCTGCTGTGGAGGCATCTGCTGCTGAGCGTTCTGCTGTACCTGATTGTAATACTGCTGGGCATTCTGCTGTGGGGCAGGGGCTGCCTGTTGCTGTGCAAAGTTACCCTGTGGGTTCATTTGCTGAGGTGTGTTCTGATAGTCCTGCTGCTGAAGCTGGTTCTGCATCTGAGTGTTAGCCATCTGTGCAAGCTGATCTGCGGACAGTGGTTTGTACTCTACTGGAGCCTCACTCAGATTTTTCAGATGGACAATCTTCCAGTTCTGTCCCTGCTGAACTACTTTGATTTCAATAGTGTCACCGTCCTTAGTACCGTTAGCAATAAAGCTCACGATGTTAATGTCTGGACGAGTCACACCTTTCTCAATAACATCCGCAGTCTGATTGTCAAAGAAAATTTTGCGATACCCTTCTTCGTCAGGGCGGTCGTTGCCGCCGATCTTAGTACCTGTCAATACCCACGCAGAGTATGTGTTACCTGTGCGTTTAGATACCAGATCATCTCGGAAAACAAAACTGTCTCGTTTAATCCACATATTTAAAAATCCTCATATTTCGTTTGTTCACCATAGGAAGGGCCAACTTCTGCGTCTCCACCCATAGGTGTGACGTAATCCCAACCAAAGTATGATTTCATTAAGTTCGGTATATCGTCGAAGAGGTCCACAACTGTGCGACAAAGCTTGTTCACTTGGTCTTTGTGACATTCGAATACCATTGAATCATGTACCTGCAACACCAGAGTGGCATCAATACCAAGCTCCCACAATTTTCTAATTGCTGTTGCCATAACAAGGTACATCACGTCAGAAGAAGCAGACTGTACGATATAGTTACATATCTGAGAGTACTCATACTTCTGACCATCGAAGTCGTATTTAAACTGTCGTCCGGTGGGGGACACCAAAGTTCCAGTTCGATATACGGTCTTAACATTCTCTTCCTGCCACGCAGATAGACCCTTGAACTTGGCCTTGTACTGTGTAACAACTTGCTCCCACTTACGCTTACCAAGGTCCGGCATGTCACCGTCCTTATGAAAGCCCACAGCGGAGCCACCGTAAAGGAGTCGGAATGTTACGATCTTTGCAGTGGTTCTAAACCCATCATGCTCCTCGTTCTTGGGATCGAAGGGACCATTGATGAAAAGCTCAGAAGCATTCTCTGCGTGTGTGTCTACCCCATGATTCAAGTCGTATTGCATCTTAGGATCACGGGATAACTCTGCGGCTACTCGGAACTCGACCTGTGCTAGGTCAAGGTTAACCATAACGTAGTCGTCTTTGGTGGGGACGAAACACTTCTTGATAGGGTTCGTACCTTTACGTGGTAAGTTCTGCCCGTTAGGGTTTGATGACGATAGACGCCCTGTCTTAGTCACGCACATATTAAAAGATGGATGGATGCGTCCGTCGGACCCTATCTGCATGATGAGTCCCGATTTTTTATCCTTCGTGATTAATGAGGTAACTACCTTGTTGACCTTTGCATGGTCCAGAAGAAGTTTCCTGAAAGCCTTCTGCTCTTTTGTCTTTGCACGAAGTCGTTTCAGAATTTTCTTACCTACTGGGTACGCCCCATTAGCACCACGTTCACCTTCCGGTACAAAGCCTAAGCCTACGAACTCTCTGTACTCCTCAGCCCAACGCTCACCTTCCTTGATCTTGCCAGACTTCAACTTCCGATAAGTCTTCTCACGGAACTTGACCTTGACTCTGCCACCAAACAAGGCAGCACTCTTCTGGATTGCGGAACCAGCATTGAAGTTCGGGATGTTCGTATACTGCTGCATCTCAGCTTCGAGTTGCTTGACTTCTTCTTGTGCTTCTTTGTAGAACTGCATAGCCTTGACTTTATCAAAGCCTACACCATGCACTTCCATATCAGAGAGAACAGTCACCATTGTACACTGGAGTCGCATGAGTTTATCCAAACCCATCTTGCGAACAGTTGGGGCTTGCGCCCAATACAAATTCAAGGTAGACTCTACGTCTCTCCGTAAGTAAGGGATATGTATGTCGAGTGGAATCTCGTCAGTCTCATACCCGTACTCTTCCCAATAAACCTTCATCATATCCTCTTTGAGAGGCATGTTATGACGTTTCAAACAGGCATTGAGGCTCCACCCTTTCGGATGTTTTTGCTTATGAATAATGTAGTCACCAACCATAGTACACCACCAAGGTGTCTTCCCTACGTCTAACCCAATCCACTTCAAGTGGTTGCGGTCGAACTTGGCGTTGTGTGCTACAAGCAAGTCAGCTTTATCTAAATACTCCTGTACTTCCTTGAGAACTTCCTCTCGTGGACGTACTTGTTCGTTCTTGTGTTCAAGTATCCACTGTCTCTCTTCACCAGTTGATGTTTTGATTCCAATAGAACAGATGTATGCACCGATTTGCCACGGATTAATGAGTGGTTTACGTGTGCCTTCAATATCAACAGCTACTATATACATAAGATTCCTATAAACATAACTAGGCGTAACTCCCCGACGGTGCGGGGAGATTACTTACCACTTCGACACGGCATCAATGAGACCCTTTGCAACCTGAGCGCAGAACTCTGTGACCTTAGATTTACCGAGCTTGACACGAACCATTCCGTCTCCCTTTTCATGAGAGTTCCGGATACTGAGAGCCTTCGTATACGCATAACGTGCCTGTGTCCGTTGCGAGGACAACCTTTCAGCCCGTTCTTTTAGTTTTCGAATCTCTTCGTTAGCTTCATCGTAAGCAGCACGGCAATCCTTCACCTGCTTGCATTTACGTCTGAATATAGGATCAGACGCATATAGTTTCATTGTCTCTGTCTTAGTCTTTGCCATAGCTATGTCTCCTTTGTTAAGCTACATCGGAAAATAAAGCTTTCTCTTGGTCAAAGCGTACACCAAAGCTACCCCGTCTACCCTCAGCCATCTTAGTTTTTGCGATGGATAAGTAGCGTAGAACTTCTCGAAGGTTTTCATCTTTGGGTTCACCGATACCGAGAGCGAAGTCAAGCTCTTTGGGCTTACCTACTTTTGACTCAGACATGTCTTCAATAGTAAGACGTTCTCTGTCTGTTACCGCTGCCTGACCTGTTGTGATGATCGGGATGCGGAACTCTTTGGCGATTGTTCTCAGAATCTCATAGAGTTTTCCAAGTCGCAGATGTTCAGACTTAACCCGTTCTTCACCTTTAAAATGTACCTTGTCAGCAACGTCAATTACAAGTAACCGTACCTTGTACTTCTTAAGGAATCTTCGTATGTCGGAGACATGGATAGATGGTTTATCAACCACCCTGACTTTAAGACCCCCACGATTAATGAACTCTTCGTCCGCTTTCTGTGGGTGGCGTAAGTATTCCTTGGTCGAGGTCTGCAAGACGGCGTTGTACAAACGGCCTTGAACCTTTTCACCCTGTTCCTCATTGTTCATCCAGAGAATAATCTCATCGTCCTCAATCTGAGTAGCCATGTGGGTCAATTCAGATGCAAGGAATGAGGTCTTGCCTACACCAGTACATGCGAACACATGCCCAAGGATACCTCCCGCAATAGGCCCGAAGTATTCTTCGAGTTTACTGAGTCTCCAGTGTAGACCATTTGGGTTTGCTACCACTTGACGGATAGCTTCCGCAGATGCTTCAACGAAGTCTGACTCTTCTTCGTCTTCTTCTACAGATTGCATAAGTGCGAGGAAGTCTTCGACTGTCTCGCCTACTTCTTCGAGCTTATCATAAGATGCACCATATAGAACATCGGTTAGTTCACCGACAATCTCTGCTGCATAGTACTTCTCAACCATCCTTTTGATACAGGACTGTTGAGTATCTTCCGTTACGCTGAGGTCACGAAGTTTAACAAAGAGTTCGTTATATGTAGCCTTACTGCGGTCAGCAGGATTCTTCAAAGCGAAGTAAACTTCGAACTCGTCTACAGTTAAACCGTCAACTTGTGGAAACTCATCGTAATAATCACCTAATATTGAGAGGAGTGTCTTGATTTCATGTTCTAACTCAAGCTTTGAGAGGTACTTATGGTACATCAAATACTCGGACTTTGTAAGAAAGGTTTTAAGAACCGTAATCTCAATCATGTTGTTTCACTCCCACCCTTTGTACTATTATTATAACCAATATCCGTGGATTTGTCAAGAGCTTTCTCAAATTTCTTAAGACGCTCTTGTATTTCATGGGCTTTGTAATCTTTGGGGTCTTCCTGTGCAGAGACTTCTACACGAGTAGGTATGCCAAGAGAAGTGAAGCGTGGGATAAACCCTATCATCTTCTTCCGCATGTCTGGATCAAGCCAGATCACAACGTAGCATTTACCATTGGAAGTTTTGGACATAAGCTTAGCAAGCAGATGTTCTGTAAGGTTTGTGCCGAGCAAACTGATAGCATTAAATCCCGCTTCGTGTACTCGGATTGCAGAAAGGATATCCTCTACTAGGACTATTGGCCCTTCTGGATCATCAGCATTCTGCCACAATTCGAAGTAGGTATCTTCCCTGTCACAGGAAACATTCAAGTACTTCGGATTATCTTGTGTTGCCTTGCCTACGTTACGTCCTTGCCAGTATGCTAGGTCGTTACCCCGATAGACGGGTAGCACCACACGATTGTAGTACTCAGAAAAACCTATACCATACTTGGCTATAAGGGCTGGGGTAATTCCGTACTGGATCAACCACTTGTACCCTTGTGGTGGAATGTTTTGGTTGAAGTCTTTGGGAAGGAAGATAGACTTAGTTCTCAGTTCACCACGCTTCTGCCATGTAGATAGGTGGGCTTTCGCTGCGGCAGGTGTAAACCCTACTGAATACTTGGCCTTACCTTTTCCACACCGATGACAGTAAAACTTCCATCCTCGTTCTGTTCGAGTCGTCTTACTACATTCTCGGTAGTGATCGGGGTCACAGAAGGGGCAACCTTTCCATCGGACAGACTCCCCGATGCCGAGGCTCGGAGGGAAGATGCTGTCAAAAGTGACGAGAGCCATTGTAAATCCTCATCTTGTAGTTCCGTGTAGTCCTCAACTAGTAACTCTTCGGGGACAGCATCACGCTCTATGTCCAGATGTTTTGTTACTAGTGGTGTTCGCCAAAGCTCCCGCACTGCGTGCTGACATGTAATTCTGTAGTCACCCATACTTGGGAAGACTCTCTTAGAGAGGAACTCACATGCAGAACATAGTTCATGGAGCGGATCACTCACCCTGCCGTCACATGCTAAACAGTGCAGCATTATATGCTCCTTAGAGACTTACATTAAGGGCAAAACCAAGGTGCTTTTGTGACTGTTCATACAGAACATCACAAGCTTTATCCTTGATCAGGCTGACTAGGGTATCCTTTACAATTTCTTGTACAGTCTTACCCTGTGTGAGCCAACGCCACCCCAACTTCAGTTTCTTTAAGAGTGGAAGCCTTTTGATTTGCTTCTCAACCTCTTCCCTGATCTGGTTAGCGATACTCTTCACAGCCTTTGCCACTTTGATAATGAGATTCCAGAGTTTCTTCATATCTGGATACCTTATTCCGTCGTGTATACGTTGATTCAATACTTAGTTAATCAGCGAGAAGTTTTCCGTTTACGTTTAGGGGGCGTGTATGTTGGCACACCACTCCCGCTCACGGTAGCCTTCACTGTTGTGGGCCACATCCCCATCCTGTAAGGATACAACCAACAGCCTTGTACTAATGAGCCATTCTTTTGCTCTAAGTGCAGAGGGCATCTTTCTACCTCACGTTTAACATTGCCTGAACAGGCGTAGCAATGTCTGTTTATTGTGCGAAGGAGGTGTCGCACCTGAGCTTGAGACTTTTTAAGTTCAAGTTCTAATTCCTTCTTGGTCATACGACCTCCAGTACATAAAGTACATGTATGATAACTCAGTCAGAATGAGTACTTGTATACATAATACTATTTAATTTAAATACTAATTATCAATTACTAAATAACCATAATCAGTATCCTTGACACCCTGTACATAAGTACATTATAACATAGTTTCCGCAATTGTCAAGAACTTTTTGCAGAAACTTCATGCATTACGGACCGCCTTCCTTCTTAGAAGCACGACTTTTCTGCATACGTCTATAGCCTTTTGTCTTAGGTCTGTGGATTTTCTTCATAGGCTTCTACCTATAACCTTTCAAGTTTAAGTTACTATACTTTTATGTATCAAGACCATGAACCAATGTTCGCATTGGATCATAGTCCAACTCATTCAAGTGATAACATGTAGGACAAAGGACCGTCGGACTTTCCATTGGGTCTTTCGTGAGATATGTAGAATACGTCACGTCCCAAGGTAACAAATCCTGTCCGCATTCATGGCAGTACCGTTCCTTAGAGGCAAGCATCGTGCTAGACATGCGCTTGCCAATGACCCCTCTCCTTGGAATCCAAAACTCTTCGGACCCTTGGTGGATGAAGTCATTCTCACAATGGTTGCAGTGGAAGACCTCAGCCATACCCGTTTCGTAGAGAACTACGTCCTTTCTGCTCTTACAAGTAGGGCACAGAGGCGTCTCCATTCCCACAGAATGGGGGTCTACAGGCATCCTGTTTTCGAAGATGACCTTTGGGTCATTTGCTTTGTATACCGCACACGATCCACACACAATCGAGTTCCCATTATTTACAAGGTAGCCTTCACCCCCCACAAGACATCCGCAGTTGGCGCACGGGACCATGCCTGTGTTATCAGGGAGTTTAACAAGCTGGATGTGACTCCCTGCTCGTGTGTTCGGCCCGCCTTTGGGAAAGAAGTGGAACGGTTCATTTACCGGACCATACTCTGCCTCAATGCTAAGGTAATACATGAGAAGATCGAAGCATTCCAATGCCCGTTCCTCTGAGTAGTAAACCCACTGCCCATCACGGAAGATACCGAGAGGGAGTGCTGTGTGAGTAATACGATAGCCCTGTGCCAGAGGACTAAAGATAGTTTCATTGCCGATTCGGATTGGATCAGCACCACAAAGTTTGCCGTACTGAGTAGCGGACATTTCGGCATCTTCCTGATAAACAGCCATGCGAGTGTCCGGTGTATTGAATCCAAGTTCTACCATTTCGATACAGAAGTCCAAGACTTCAGCCAATCTATCCCACCCAAGCAGGTTAGACAGCATCAAATCCTCTTCCTTCTTTGTACCAACAGCGAACAAGATGGGAGGCGGAGCTTCCATGTCCATCAAGGCTTCTGCCATATCTGACCCCACAACCCCTGTGGTATCCATTGCCCCGTCACCAAGGTAAGATACCTTTTCTGCGTACTCAAAAGCACCACCGTCCATGACGGCATCCTTCATACGCCAGTTGTTACCATGTCGTCCACGTACTCGTACAATTACAAGACGTGGCGTAATGAGTTCAGATTTTGGAATGGCAAGCACGTTGCCTTCATGTTCGTAAGTCTCCCACTCGTCGTTGTCACGAAGAGTTTTAAGGAGTTCTGCCCGATTCATTCTCAGTTTGTTGTTAGTATTCAATGTAGCCATAGTCAATACCCTTATCCTGTAGGGTTAAGTTTATACAATCATTTCCTTCGTGTCTCGTTGACACAATTGAAGGCCGGATTATTCCGACCTTCTATCTGTTAACGATTAACGATTACTTGGTCTGCGGGTGGAGCTTGTCCGCACCGCTTTCTTTGTTGTCGTCATCGGATTTGCTTCCCGCATTTTCTGCTGCATCGTCCTGTCCAGATTTGTCATCAGCTTTGGTATTGCTGCTTTCAGGCTCTTTAGGATCACGACCTTCACCTTTACCTTCAACGAAATCATTTGTGACTTTTACTGTACCAGTGTTGTCAGAGGTACGTACTGCGTCAGGGTTATGTTGCTTACGTTTGAACTCAGCGTCAGTAGTAACGGGCTTTTTGAGTTCACCCTGTTTCTTTTTGGCTTTGCCTTCAAGCGCACCAAAGATTGTTGCGGCAACCGCACAGCCTGCTGCTACACAGCCGAGGATGATTGCGAAGCCACCAGCTTTCTTTGCAGAAGCCTTATCAGGGGACAGCCCACCGACGTTCAGGCTCAAGCCTTCCTGCTGCTGGTTGCCGCCTTTGTTCTTCTGTTTACCCTGCTGCTGCTGATTGTTCTGGTTGTTGTCTTTGTTCTTTGCCATAGTAAGTTCCTCCTGTATGCGATCATACAAAGTCATTTAATTCTCTTGTCTGTAATAGAAAAGGGAGTCTGACAATCAGACCCCCTTACATTGAGAAGTTCCATAGTTGATTGGCTAACCGTTGCGTCTGGCTTTAATTCCTTCGACGGCAGCACGGGCATCGAGGATACCACAGCAGACGCTTCCGACTGCTACGATCCCCATCATGACTACGCCGATACAGTCAGCAACAATTATTGCCTTACGAGGCTTGCGGTTAGGCTTCAGACTTTTCGGCATCTGGCCCACCTCCTTCCCCTGCATCTGCTACTGCAAGGGCTTTCGCTGCCTTTCGTTTAGTGTAGTCTTCTTTACTGTCTTTGACGAGTACGACACCACCTACTGCAAGCAAACCAGACAAGCAGATAACTGTTGCACCCATACATACGCCACTGATTGCTTTCAACATAGCAACCTCCATCGTTTAGCTAACTACTAGCTGTTATCTCTATCACTAGCCTCCTTATCCTGTATAAGGGAGGCTGTGTAACCTGCTAGAATCATTGAGGTTTCGTTGCCACGCTGCCGACGTTCTTCTGCAAGGGCAACAAGATCATGCTCGATTTCTACCAAAGATTTAGCGAAGGTGTGAAGGTCATTCCTTGCAGACCATACGTTGTCCAGTTCACTGATAGTCAAGGAGTACATATTACCTGCCTTGAACTCAGCACTAATAGTACTGGTCAATGATAATACCTTGACGGGGTGCGGAAGGCATGTGAGAGCGAGAAAGAATGTATCCTTTTTAACTCTAACTTTCTGCATCTGCCAGTTGAACAGAACGCCACTAAGAAAATCTAACTCCCCTGCCTTATTGATATCATGGTGGATCATAGTCATGTCCAGAGATTCGCCAAGATCAATCAACGAATCAACATATCGCTTGAGCATATTGATTCGACGGTCCAGAATTTTAGTACCCATGTTGTTCTCCTAAAAGGTGAGTGTTCTAATTGCAGACATTCGCACAAGAGTCATGTGCATCTTCGCCTGTAAGCTCGGATGATCTGCGTAGGCAAGCAGGATTTCTTTATGATTCTTACTGTTAGACAAGGAAGAACTCACAGTGATAATACTTGCAAGGCTCGTCATGAAAGCAGTAGGAACCTGTACAGGTCTTCGTCCACATACGAGTGAGTGTCTTCGTCCCTGTTTGCTTTGCTCATGCTTAACAAACGCTACCAGTTTCCCCATGCATTCGAGAACATCCATGTTTGTTGTGTAGTAAACAGGTAAGCTCACCAGTTTGTACTGCACGCTGGCGTTCTTTCTGTATGTTTTCGTAGGACTCGACAGTCTATTATGCGCCTCCTTAACGGGGGCGTACATAGACTTGATAACCCTTGGACACTGTGGCCTGACAATTCTACAGGCGGCGTTTAATACTGAAGCGTGGTCACGGAGAAGCCCGACCACATGTTCGATTTGACTAACCATAACTTCCTCCTTTTAATCGGTTAGTTTTTAACAGGAGTGGTTGAGACATTTCATTATAGCAAGCACGTCCTCGCAAGAAATGATAGACAAACAGTAAGAAGACTAACAACAACTTATGCACTGCAACCACCCTCATTAGAAACCAACCGACCGTGCTACCTGAGATAAACAATAAAGTAGCATTGTGCAACCAATTGAAGTTACCAACTATTCTGAATGTTACCGTTCCTTTGGTCGGGCCTTTCGCCTTGGCGTATCTGACGGGCATGTCCCAAGTTGACATCACTAGCGGGCTTCCTTGATAAACAAGGGGCAGGTCTAGTCGTGTGTAGTAAATACACAGCATGTTCTCAATCCCTACGCTCAAGGGCTTTTATTCAGAAGTTATTAGTAGTTCGCTCAGTTGAGCCGTGGTTCTAGGTACGTCAGCCACTGGCCTAGACGTTCCATCGAGAGGGGGAACCGAAGTTCCCACCCCTCTAGGAGCTTCTAGCTACATAACAGTAGGCTTTTCATCCCCGTCTACATGAACTTCTCCCTCGTCAAAGGTAAAGTTCTCTGCTGTAGGGAGAATCTCTTTGAGTTTCTCTTCTACTTCTTCCTGAGTCAGCTCCTTATCGGAGAAGAGTTCGGACAATTTAGCCAGACCTTTCTTCCCACCGAAGGAAGTTTCGAGAAACTCCACGGGTTTGCAGAACATGTAGGTAATCGGATCATTTACTGCGCCCCGATACCCAGCTTCGAGCATTTCATTTACCCATGTTGGAACCTCACCACCGTCAGCACCGTAGTAGGCTGCTGCACCGGAGAAGACAGCGATAGGGAGCATGTTACTTTCTGCGAGGAACGGGGCGAGAGGTGCTGTGTAAGAGCCACGAGCAGCAAGCAGAGACATCACTGTCTTCATATTGCGGAGCATCTTGTCAGCAGTTACCTGCTTAGAAGCCTTTGCAATTGCAGAAGTGTTGACCTGAACAACAGTACTATTTGTGATAGCCTGCACCTGTTCCATCTGTTCGTCAGTGAGGTAATCACCGAGAGCAGCCAGAGCTTTATCTTTCATACTCTGTTCAGTTTCACCTTCGATGTTTTCAACTTCCACGTCGAACTTGGTTTCTTCATTCAAAGCTTTTGCCATGTTGATTCTCCTTAAAAGAAAAGGGTCGCCATGTTTATGACGACCCTCGTTAATAGGTTAGGTTATCTGTACTAAGACTAGCGGCGGAAGACGTTCTTCTTAGGTGCGCCGGACAGTTTGACTTCCTCACGCTGAGGCTGTTTATCTTCCTCTTCCGGTGTTTCAGCAGGAGCTTCCTGTTCAACTTCAGTAACGTCCTCTTCGAGGATCATTGCCAAGAGTTTGTTCTGAGCTTCTTCCCATTCAGCATCGGAAGCGTATACAGGATGATCAACATTAAGCTTTTCGAACTCTTCGTTGAACTCTGTAAGAGCCTCTTTAATACGTTTCTGGTCGTCTGCCAGTGTAGCGATCTGGCTTTCGATCACGTTCTTAGCAGCACCCTTCATATTTTTAACGCTGCCACGCAATTCCTTGAGGTCTTTACCGACCTGTTTCAGAGCATCTTCCTGTTCTTTACCATAGCCTTCAGGGAATTTCTTCAGGAGGCTTTTGGTTTTCTTGGACCACTGGTCCGCATCCGCAACGATGGACAGCAACTGCTTGTAGCATGTATCACAAAGACCGTAGCCGTTGAATGCCATCATAGGCACACCGAGTTCAGGGTGCAGAAGCTTGGACTTTTCGTCCACGATGGTACGTTTTTTCTTAAGCTGGTTGCAAGCTTTAGGCTGCTGTTTGTCCTTACGTTCAGGGGTGTCACCGCAATGAGTGCATTTCAGGTCCTGCTCAGGGATACGTTTCAGTTTGCCACCCTGCGCTTTCTGAGGAGACAGGTGTTCGTCATCGAACACGAAGCCCTGCTTTTCGAAGCCTTCACGGAGAGTACCGGAGGTGTTGAGGGGTTCCTGTTCGGCAGGAGCTGCATCCTTTGCGGCCTTAACAGCATCCTCTGCTGCTTTAACACCGGACAGCACAGGCTTGTTGTCTTTCTTTTTGTCAGACTTCTTACCTTTCTGGTCGTTGACAATAGGCTTTTTCATGGCCTGTTCTTTCTGTGCTGCATCGGACAGCAGGTAGGAAGGGAGGTCCATGTCAAACATGTCATTGAACTTGATGAGGGCAGCGTCCTTCATCTCTTCCAGTTTAGGGAAGAGCGTATCGACAGCAGAGGTTCCGATTTCTGCGAACTGTACAGTGATGTAAGTTTCCAGAATGTCTACCAGTTTATTGCCCTGTTTCAGGCCAGCGGTCTGTGCAATAACAAGCAGAGTTTCAGCTACAGACAGTCGGAACTGTGCAGAGTTCACGAAGCGTTCGTATTCAGCAGGGATATTTTCCTGCACCCACAGGCTGAGCAGTGCATCACCCTGTTCCACAGTCTTCACAACTGCTGCTGCTTTTGCAGAGGTGATGTTTGCTTTAGTCATAGCCATTGCTGCGTTGATGTATTTTGCCATTGTTAATTCTCCTTAAGAATTTGAGTGTGTTTGTTTAGATTAGACGTTGATAGACAGGTCTAGCCGACGTATTCGATACCGGATTCCAGAATATCTTTCACAGATTTGTGATCATCCGGCATGAGGATTGCAAAGCCATAGGTGTAATCATCCCCGTCCTTCTCAGGTGGGAGAATCACAGCCATAAAGTTCATGTTGCCTTCGAACTTTTTGTAGTATCTGTTCTCACAGATATACAACTGAGAGGGATCAGCCGCAAGTTTATCCCAATCCATGTTGAATGGGGCTTCTTCCTGCTTGATAAGAAAGGCGGGAGACAGGTCGCCGTCAGCGATCATGTTCTGCATTGCGTAATAGAATGCATTACACTTACCTGCTTCACGATCTTTAATGATCTTTGCATACGCCTCTGCACTAAGATTCGGGAGATCAACCAGTTCCTTTTCGGTATGGTTGATCATTACGATTGCCGTTGCCATAACATTTCTCCATGTTAGAGTTTAAAAGATACGTTGCCCCTGCAAATACCGGCCTTCTGCTTCTGTTTTGCAGTGCGGAGAAGGTCCATACGATTGCGAGGTGCGCCGGACAAGCGAGGGCTTTCGTCTTCCTTGCCCAAACACTTATCGATAAGTCTCTTAGAAGCATCCACCTGCTTTGCAAGAAACTCTTTGTCCACTTTACACAGTTTATCTACTGCGGATTCAGGGACATACAAGAAGATGCGACCCTTTACCCTACGAACTGCTGCACCCTCAGTACTACCATTGTCGATAGCAGTGGAGGCAAGTGCAGTCTCTTTAATAACTTTGCCAGTTTCGTTGTCGAGTACCACGACTACAACACCATTCACGAACCCGTGAACAGTACCGTTGCACTGTCTGTGGTATGCGAGCAACTCAGTAGATGTTGCAGGTCTTGCAGCCATGACGTTACTCCTTACCTTGTATTAGTCAGCCACGGAATGTGGCCCACTTCATAGTGTTCATCCACGTACCCCGACTGTACAGCAGAGTACCAACCATAAACGATAGCCCGACCAATATTATCAGCATACCTGTCGAGCTTTGTTCTGAAATCTTTTGGCCTTTTATTGTTATAATAGGCTCTTACTTTAGCTTTTTCTAACTCGTATTTCACATGATCTGTGTCAATAGCAAGGCCGTAACTACCCCGTACAAGATCAACGAACAGTTCAAAGGTGTCGCAGTTAGCCCACAAACCTTTCAAACCAGAGCAAGAGCCTGTGATATGCTTCTCACGCATATGTTTGGGGACGTTCCTTCCGCAAACAGCACACTCATAACAGTCTGTTCCGTTGTCCTTAGTGTATGAGTAAGTGAAAAACCCATAGGGGTTTACGGTACGCACGGCAACGCCATAGAATAGATACCACTGAGGGTCCAACTCAAGCAACAAACGATGCGGGTTGCGGTGTCTCGTTGCCAGATGCCTAGCTACACGAAGTGTGTAGTTTTTACAGAAGTGATCGATAAGAGCCTTAGTCACCCGACTTTTTCTTTTACTAGCCATAAGGTTTCTCCTTAGAGTTAATCGGTTGAGCGGTACAACATAGGCGGTTGGTCCCATGTTGTACCTACAACGGATCAAAGAAGGTGTTTAATGAGAAAGTTTGTTACTGTTCCTGCCAGACCGCACAGAAGAAAGATAGCTATACCTTGCTTAACTCTGCATATATTATGCAGTTCGATGGGGGTATTCTTTGAACTAGTCAACTCGCACCATTTACGGAGGGTGTACAGGTCCAACGAGCATTCTCTAACGTCGTTATAGAAGGACTCAACATCATATTCAGGGTAGTCTACAAGCTTGACCACTAACAGTATAGGGAGGGCAATAGTATTAGGCTGGTTGACCATCCCATTAAGCTGTTGTTGATAGGTAACTTGCTGACTCCAATCCATCTCCACACGGATAGTTTCGTACAGATAGTACACGAGGTCCATGTACGTAGTCTTTTTATTTGGTTTCATGTCGCCTTCTCCTATCAAGCATACGTTTACAACGTGCCGAATGGAACAGACAGAAGATAGTAGACAGGTCTACAAAGCTGTCTTCACAGTACACGATATGCTTAGTGATACCTTCAATGCGGAAGATAGGGTTGCCGACATTCGGAACCTGCATCACAGTAAAGCGGACCTTCATGCCGTGAAAGAACAACTCTTTGGATTCGCCAAGATCATGAGGAAAATTGATAGCGTTGCTCATCACCCAAGCCTTAGCGTGTTCACTTGCGAACCGCCACGTAAAGGGATTAGTCGTCAAGGTCATTTGTAAACCTCCTTCAATTCGTCTAAATATTCCTGTGTCTGGCTCTCGCACAGTTAGATACAAAGAAAGCCCCCGACTTCACCCAATAGTCAGGGGCTTACTAAGAAGATATGAAAGTAACCTTTAGTTTTAAAGTTTACTTTGTGTAAACGGTCGAACAACTCGACCGGAGTTACTACTGTTTTGCTTCACACATAGGGCAAATATACAAAGACTCATGATACTGACGTACAGCATGTGCATCGTCGAAGGAGTACCACAAGTGCATATCCGGTACGGATTCAGTAACACAAGTATTATAACGGAACCACGCAGAGTTAACCAGTACACGCAAGAGGCAGTCTTCAAAGTAATCAGAACTCCCGCCGGAATGGTACAACTCGATACGTATAGTGGTCAAACGATTTACCGATTTAGCACGTTCAACACACGCCTCATACCCATTGGCAAGACTACGGATAGTCTCGATGTCGTCACACTCACGAATAACAGCCAAGAGGGTTGTATTCATGGCAGGAATGAGCGTATGGGTTTCTTCAGGAAGGTCATACACGATACCCATAGGAATCGTGTTGTTCATAAGACCCTGCTCAAGAAAAGCCATGCGGTACAGTACCCTGTTAGTAGTTTCCACTGCATTGTCAATAAACAATTTCAGTTCCTCGTTAGTCATAGGCATAATAATTCTCCTGTTAAAGTTGCCTTATATAAAAACAGGTGGGCCTCATTGGGGGTGAGATGCTGTATGGAGTGATTACAGTGCCCACCTGTCTTTATATAAGGCGGGGAAGAAATTGTTAGACAACCCTTCCCCGACTTAAAGGAGAAACCAAACTACCTCTTATCAGAGTCCGTCAGTTTGACTGATATCATGCCCTTAGTTGCCCACCTCATATTGACGTATCGGGGATAACATAGCAGGACACTTTGCATCTAGCCTATCTGGTTTGGTCAGACAGGGCTAGGCATCCGGTAACTGATAAGAGTTCCCTATATGGCAGATTATACTAGTGTTTGGGTAAACCATCGTTCGTGACTACTTGCATGTTAGTATGACCAACACACCGCACAACAACAACACCATACGTTGTAGCCGTTAAAGCACACTTGTAAAATCCCGCCATGTATACATGTTGGTACGGTTAGTAAATAACTTTCCATATCTCCCATGTATCCAGTAATCTTATAGCTTTTATTGGTTTGATAGAGCTATGCAGGAACCATTTATGGG
>Ga0193952_1000040_pt1 | contig 56673 bp, 58 predicted proteins | sample BB_3_MG_FD_140368 | JGI IMG/M metagenome (GOLD analysis project Ga0193952, IMG submission 140368) | Microbial mat bacterial communities from the Broadkill River, Lewes, Delaware, United States - BB_3_MG | ecosystem: Environmental > Aquatic > Freshwater > River > Microbial mats | place: USA... | reverse complement strand
TACCCCTGCATATAAAGCGGGTGTACAATCAGGTGATATTATTATAAAGATCAATGATGTTTCCTCTATCAATATGAGTTTGTCAGATGCTATTGACATTATGAGAGGAAAAAAAGGGACACCTATATCTATCACAGTTGTACGAAAAACAGAAACAAAACCAATCAAAATAGATATTATCAGAGATATTATCAAAATCCAATCAGTCTATGCAAAAACAATTAATGATGAGATTTTATATCTTCGTATCTCTTCTTTTATGGATAGAAAAGTTGCGAGTGAACTCAAAAAATATATTAAACAATACAAAAAACAAACAAAAGCTATTGTATTAGACCTCAGAAATAATCCTGGAGGGCAATTAGGTCAAGCGATTGATACTGTGAATCTATTTGTAGATGAAGGGATTATTGTTTCTCAAAAAGGGAAAGATGAAAATGAAAATGAAGAGTTTAAAGCAACTACAAGTACAACAGTAACAAAAGTACCCATGGTCGTTTTGGTCAATGGTGGATCTGCGAGTGCAAGTGAGATTGTTTCGGGTGGATTACAAGATCTCAAAAGAGCTATTATTGTAGGGGAAGAGACATTTGGAAAAGGCTCTGTGCAAAGAATCATCCCTATCAATGATGATGGAAGTGAAGCGATCAAATTAACTATAGCCAAATACTATCTACCAAGTGGTCGAACTATTCAAGCCAAAGGGATAGTACCAGATATCAAAGTATATCCAGGGGAAGTTTTAACACAAGAAGAATCAGAGTTTAAACTCAAAGAATCAAATATGAGAAAACATCTTGAGGTTGAACTCACTAAAATAGAAGATATAAATACAACAAAAATGGCAGATACAAACACAACAAAAGAAGATAAAACAATTATCACTCAAAAACAAATAATGTTGGATAATCAACTTAAAAATGGTCTTGATATTTTAAAATCTTTAATCATTATGAACAAATAGAAAATAAAAGAGGAACACAAAATGAAAATCAATGAAATAACAGCGTTAGGTTTATGGCCAGAGTCCAAAAAAACAACAACACAAAAAGGTCTTTCTGAACTTGAAGCATTAGGATATAATCTATTTTATATTGGGAAAAATGCAGATTTGTATACTTGCCCAGGAAAAGATGCAAAAGTACTTTTGGTAAGAAGTGATAGATGTTCTGTTTTTGATATCCCTTTAAATCTTGAGATTGAGGGGAAAGGTGTTTCTCAAACAGCTATCTCAAATAATGGGGCTGCATTTGCACGAGAGTTAGGGATACGAACAGCTATTTTGGAGGAAAATGTTGATAGTAGTTTGGCTATTGCACCACGATGTCAAATGATGGAGTTGTGTAAACCTTTGGAGTCAGAAATTGATGGTGAAGTGGTACAGTTTGAGTTTATTTTTAGAAACTATTTGACAGGTTCGTTATATGAAGCATGTCAAAAAAGCAATGATCCGTATGGCTTAGAGTTGTCAGAAAATTTAAAACAATGGCACAAATTTGAAACACCTATTTTTACACCAACAACAAAAGGGATAAAAGATATTCCACTCAATACACAAAAAGTCAAAGAGGTTTTTCCAGAGATTATCTCTAGTTTAGAAAACCTCTTTAAAGAGTTTACACAATTTGCTTTGGAGAATGGTATCGTTATAGTAGATACAAAATTTGAAGCTTTTGTAGATGCTTCTGGAGAGTGGGTATTGGGTGATGAGATACTTACTCCTGAAAGTTCACGATTTATTGCAAAAGAGGATTTTGATAAAGGGAGTTATATCTCTATGGACAAGCAAATTTTACGAAACTTTGGACAATCAGATAACTGGAAAGAGAAAGCAAAATCTTTAAGTGCAGGTGAAAAACTTGATGTGGTTGTTCCTCAAAATATAAAAGATACAATTTTGAGTGGATATACAACTATTTATAAAAGTTTGAGTAAATAAAAGAATAAAATAGAGGATATTTTATATTCATTGGTATAACTCTATTTAAAAAAAGGAGTTGTATCGATGGATTTAGAAAGAGTAGAGAGAGAATTAAAAAAAAGATTATCGTATCAATATAAATGGGGAAGAAAACAATCAAACTCGTGGGATTATGATACAAATTTTATCTATCAAACATATAGTTTTGCATCTTTATTAAGAAAAACAAAAGATTTTACGCAAGAACTACAAAATTATGCACTCAATAGATGGTATAATTTTTGGTCTGCCATGGCAGCAGAAGATATATTTACTTCCCATTCAAATATTATAGCAAATAAAAATGTTTATGATAAACTCGTTGATTTTACAATAGATACTATCTCTTTTGATCATAAAACATCTGTTTTTCCTAAAGGTTTTCAAAAATCATACCAATATGCAATACAAAATGAAAAAGAGCTTATCCAATGGCTCTATGAAAATCAAAGCCAACAAAGTAGAAAACATTTAGAAAATAGACTTTTTGTTATTATGTATGATATAGATAATCAGCATTGGAAAATGAAAGCAGAGATTATGCAATTAAAAACAAAAATAGATCAGTATGTAGAGAACTTTTCTATAAAAAATTTGCATCAATTTGATTTTGGTCGAGGAATAGTATATTCAGATATAGTGTGGGTTACAAAATAATAAAAAATATAAAAGGTTAGTGATTGAACTATATAGGCTCAAAATCAAAACTCTCTTCATGGATACAAGAAGAGGTAAAAAAAGTAGTTGGAGAGGATCTCTCCCAAAAAATATTTTGTGATATGTTTGCAGGGACGGGTATAATAGGAAGAACCTTCAAGACAAAAGTACAGCAAGTGATTAGTAATGATTTGGAATATTATAGTTATGTCTTAAATAGAAACTATATTGGGAATTATCAAAACATCCAAGAGAAAGAAAAATATATAGAGATTCTCAATAATTTACCTTTGATAGAAGATGGATTTATCTACAGAAATTATTGTATGGGGAGTGGTAGTCAAAGACAGTATTTTAGTGATAACAACGGAAAAAGAATAGATACAATACGAACACAAATAAAGAGATGGTTTAACAATAAAGAGATAGAGGATGATCTGTATTATTTTTTATTGGCTTCATTGGTAGAGAGTGCTGATAAAGTAGCCAATACAGCTTCTGTGTATGGAGCATTTTTAAAACATATTAAAAAATCAGCTGCAAAAGAGTTGATTTTGCAGCCTGCATGTTTTAGTGAAAATGGTGATTCTCATAAAGTTTTTAATAGAGATAGTAATGAGTTGATCAAAGAGATAAGTGGTGATATACTCTATTTAGATCCACCCTATAACCAAAGACAATACAGTGCAAACTATCATATACTCAATACAATTACCCAATATGATGATTTTATTCCCAAAGGAAAAACGGGCTTGAGAGAATACAATCGCTCTGATTATTGCAAAAAAAAAGAGGTTCATAAAAGTTTTGAAGAGTTGATAGACAATGCAAAATTTCAATATATCTTTTTGAGTTATAACAATGAAGGTCTTATGAGTGAAAATGATGTGAAAACAATTATGGAAAAATATGGAAAATATACTCTAAAAACCAAAGAATACCAAAGATTTAAAGCAGATAAAACAGAAAATAGAAATCATACAGCCGATAAAACTTATGAGTATTTACATATACTTGAAAAGATTCCTTCTTTGGTTTAGAAATTCTTGATCTCAATACTTATAAGGCAAGTTTAGATATAATCGCACAACTACACAGAAATTGAAGGTAAAAAATGAAAGCGATAATCAACATAGGACTTAAAAAAGGTGTTTTAGACTCAGCAGGAAAAGCTGCTCATCATACATTAGATACAGTTGGATTTAAAGATGTTGTAAAAGATGTACGAATAGGGAAACAAATTGTTATGGAACTGAACTGTACAGATGAAACAACAGCAAAAGAAGAAGCAGTAAAAATGTGTGAACAACTTTTGGCAAATACTGTAATCGAAGATTACGATATCACTATAGAAGCATAAAACTATGAAAGTTTCAGTACTACAATTTCCCGGAACAAACTGTGAATACGATACAAAATACGCATTTGAAAAACTAGGTGCCGAAGTTGTTATTGTTTGGCATGAAGAAACTGTATTGCCAGCAGATACAACACTTATCGTTATTCCTGGTGGATTTTCATATGGTGATTATTTACGAAGTGGTGCTTTAGCAAAATTTGCACCTATTATGAAGGAAGTAAAAGAGTATGCTTCTAAAGGTGGAAAGATTTTAGGAATTTGTAATGGATTTCAAATCTTAACAGAAACAGGACTTTTACCAGGGGCTTTAAAAAGAAATGACAATTTACATTTTATTTCAAAACATCATCATCTTAAAATTGTAAATAACAACAATACTTTTTTACAAGAGTTAGAAATAGGGGAGATAGTGAATATTCCTGTTGCACATCATGATGGAAACTATTTTATTGACAATGTTGGACTTCAAGAGTTAGAAAAAAATGATCAGATACTTTTACAATATTGTAATGAAAAAGGTGAAAATCAGATTTTAAATGGAAGTGTTGAACAAATAGCAGGTATTTGTAATAAAGAAAAAAATGTATTTGGACTTATGCCTCATCCAGAGCGTGCTATGGAGATGCTTTTGGGATGTGATGATGGAGTTAAAATGCTTCAAGGTCTTTTAAAATAATTAAGTGAGTAGAGTACAATGAAATATTATTTTAGTGTATTTTTACTTTTTCTTCTATCTACACCATCAATATTTGCTATTGATGAGATTGAGTCAAAAGAGTTGTATTTAGAATACAGCTCCTACCCCCAAAGAGTTTTTACAGGACAGAAATTTGATGTTAAATTAAAAGCTTTGATCCTTAAAGATGAAAATTCTTATGATAAAATTGTCACTACTTTTACACAAGAAGAAAATATCATACAGTTAAATCAAGATGTAAATTGGACAAAAAATAGCACGAGTGAATATACCACTACGATCACTTATAAAGTATTTCATGGTAAATTTGTATTACCCAAAATAACACTTGCTCTGACTAAAGATGAAGAGATTATCGATTTTATATCAATTGATTCTCCTCTAATAGAATATGAAAATATAGCTATCAATCAAAAACTTTTTTCAAATATTATAGGAAAAAATTTAGAGGTTTTTACTGTAAAAACAAAACAGTACACAAACAATACCTTACATACAACCTTACATATAGAAGCTCTCAATAGTAATCTTGAAGATTTTAGACTCGATCAATTTGCCACAGATCAAGGGATAAAAAGCATAACCAATAAATATCCTACACAAAGTTTATATTACTATGTACTTATCCCTAGTCATACCAAACAGATAAATTTTAACTACTACAATACTGAGTCAAAAAGTTTTGTGATGATACATATCCCTATAATTCTTGATGAAGAGTTAGTCAGTACCCAAACTGAACTCAACCCATACAATAGTAGCTTGCTTATTTATAAACAAGTAGCAAGTGGAGTAGTTTTATTTTTTTGTATTCTTCTTTTTATAATCAGAAGAACGAATTTTTATCTGTTTTTAATTACGGTACTTATTGCATTTTTGGCATATTTGTTTATCCCTAATAAAAAGATATTGTTAAAGCGAGATATCAAAGTGTATATTTTACCGACAAATAACTCGACCGTATTTAAAACACTCGAAGCAAAAAAAATAGTAGAGATAGTGAATGAAAATAAAATTTTTTATAAAGTACTTTTTACAAATGAAAGCATAGGATGGATCAATAAAGATGATATTTAAAAAATTAAGAGCAATATTTACTATTGTTGAGATGGCTATAACTATTAGTGTATTAATACTTTGTATGTATATTTTTAGAAAAAATAATAAATATTACAGACAAAAATGGGCAGCAATGCAGATGAAATTTTTGGGTATAGAGCTCCAAATAGAAGGCGAAGAAGACGCAAATGCACAGATGCAAGTGATGAATCATCAATCTGTTTTGGATATTATTTTATTTGAATATTTACATTCGAAAGATTTGGCATGGATCTCAAAAGTAGAGATTGCCAATATCCCTTGGTTTGGACATATTGCAAAAGCTCCTGGTATGATTTTGGTCGAAAGGGAGAGTAAAAAAAGTCTGATAAAACTTTTGAAAGATTCTAAAGAGAGATTATCATATAATAGACCTATAGGAATATTTCCTGAGGGTACTCGTACAGATGGGAAACACCTACTCAAATTTAAAGCAGGGGCTCGAATAATAGCCGAAAAGTTTGATTTGGTGGTGCAGCCTGTAGTGATTATAGGGACAAGAAAGATTTTGGATTCTCAAAACCTTACGCAAGAGAGTGGAGTAGTTAAGGTAAAATATCTCCCAAGTGTCAAAGCTGAAAAAAAGACAAGCTGGTATAAAGATATGGAAGAAAACATGAAAAAGGAATTGGAAAAAGAATTTCCAAATGAGCTTTAATCTTACAACGGCATTAGCTGTTGGTTGTGGAGGTTTTTTGGGTGCTATTATGCGATTTTATATGGGGACTGAGATAGTCAAGCATTTTCCTCATGAAGTTCCATTTGCTACTTTAACAGTTAATATTATTGGAAGTTTTCTTATTGGCTCGTTGATAGCTTTATTTATTACCCATATTCCACATATAGCACTCAAAGCATTTCTCATCACAGGGTTTTTGGGAGCATTGACGACCTATTCAACTTTTGCGATAGAAAGTTACATTTTACTCAACAATAATTTTTGGTATGGTATTTTAAATATATTTTTAAATGTAGTGGGTACAATTGGTGCAGCTGCAGGTGGATATAAGCTTATATCTTATCTTGTAAAATAAAGGAAAAGAATGCAATTATATTTATATGCAAAAAGTGGACATAATTTTGGCTTGGAAAATATACGGCGAGTAAGTGCTGTTTATGATATGTTGCGAGAGCAAAACCCTCTTTTATGTACAGCTGATTATCGAGCAGCTACTTTTGCAAAATCTGAATTGGGTGTAGATAAAGGTGTAGGGATAGATGTGATAGGAAATCTTCCTCATGTAATGGAGCGTGGTGATATGCTCATCTATGATGATAGTGGTGAAGCCAGTGACACCATGCAAACCTATATGAAAGAGTATTGTCGCCACATTTATAAACTAGGAGAAGCGATACCTTTTGATATAGTTGATAATTGTTTTTTTGATAAAAAAGAGATACAAAGAGATAAAGTTATTTTTTTTAGTGATGATGATTATAAAAATTGGTTTTTTGATCTTGCTCAAAATAGTGAGGATATTGATATTCCATTTTTATGGGGACATTATTTTTTTCTCCAAAATGAGGATAAATTAGCAAAAAAATTTGAAGAGATTATTGAAGAAGAAGAGTATAGAGATACAATTCAAACTACAAAATTTTTACTGACCTCTTCTGTTCACAGCTGTTTAGAATCAATAGCCGCTGGAAATAATCCTGTCTATTTTAAAAGAATGGATAAAGAAAAAATTGAAAATTATGAGTTACTCGAAAAATATAATATACCAAAGATAGAGATAGAAAATGTGGAAAGTGTAGAGTTTATTATAGAAAATTTTGAGAGAATTATTCAAAATTATCCTACTCTAAAAAGTATAGAAAAATTTGATATAACACCTATACAAAAAGAGATAAGTGAGACACTCAAACTTTTTGAAACGATTCAGCCCTCGTTAGATTATAAGCTTTAAGAGGAAAGTAATCCTCTTAAATTATTTTTGGTCTAAAGGAAAAGTCGATAAAAAATCTTCAAGTGTATACATATCTCTATATGTTTGTGTCATAATATGAATTAAAATATCTCCCAAATCTACAATAGTCCAGTCTCCATCTTCTTCAGTTCGTACGAACTCTTCCCCTAATGGTTTAAGATCTTCTTTTAAGTGACTTAATAATGCTATTGAGTGTTTTGTATTTAAAGCAGTTGCAATAATGACATTATTTGAAATATATCCCTTATCTGTTAAATCAAAAACTTCAATATCTTCTGCTTTATTAAAATCTAACACCTCTATAATTTTCTTAATTCTTTGTTCCATATATTGTTTACCTTTTGTTGTATTTTTTTTGGAATATATTTTATGTCTAAACTATCTCGTAAAGATGTTGAACTTATATTTATATTCATCTGTATTGTTTTAAAGTGTATTATATCATTTTTTACTTCATAACCATCTCTGTTAATCACGATGAACTCAACAAGTTCTTTTAACTTTTCAAATTCATCCCATAAATGCAAAGATTTAAGATTGTCAGAGCCTATGACTAAATAGATCTTTTTTGGATTATAAAGAGTTTTATAATGTTCTACAGTGATAATAGAAGGGGTTGGTTTTTTTCTTTGTATCTCAAAATCAGATATATACACCTCAGGATTGTGGGCATACATATCTGTCAAAATTTCATATCTATCTTGTGCTTTGAAAAAAGAGCTATTTTTAAAAGGATTGAGGTATGTAGGGACAACTAAAAGCTTATGAATATATTCTAAATGGGAAAGTGTATTTATAATCTTTTCGTGCCCAATATGCACAGGATCAAAACTCCCTCCAAAAATTGCTATATTCAAATCTAACCTTCATAAACTACTGATAATATAATCGTATTTTAACTATAATACCCTTAATATAGTTATATGGAGAAGAAAAAAATATGATATTGTGTGATATAGGCAATACTACCTACCATTTCAAAAAAGGTAAAAAGAGTTTTAAAATAGGTGTCGATGAGAGTTTAGAAAAATTACCTCATTGTGAAAAAATTTATTTTATTAGTGTCAATGAAAAAGCTACAAAAACTTTTCTTAAAAAATATCCGTATGCTATAAATTTGGGAGATTTTATCAAGTTTGAGACAGCTTATGAGGGGATGGGAATAGATAGAAAAATAGTATGTCACCATATAAAAGATGGCATAATAGTCGACTTAGGAAGTGCAATCACTGTAGATATTATGAAAAAAGGGAAACACAAAGGGGGATTTATATTGCCAGGGATTGAGTCTTATAAATCAATTTATCCAAATATATCCAAAAAATTATCGTTTGACTTTGAAAAAGAAACAAATTTAGATAAAATTCCATTATCAACAAATGATGCAATTAATTATGCAATATTGAATGCAATAATTTTACCAATTATGGCAGAATATCAAAAATATAAAACAAAAATATATTTTACAGGTGGCGATCGAAATTTATTAAAAAATTATTTTGTGAATATAAAAACAAAATATAAAAAAAATATGATATTTAATAATATGAAAAAAATAATACAAAATAGAGAAACAGAAGAAAACAATAATAAAAAGGGAAAATAGATGTTAACAATAGCACTACCAAAAGGTAGAATAGCAGAACAAACACTTGACAAATTTGAAAAAGTATTTAATGAAAAGTTTGTTTTTGAAGATAGAAAACTTATTTTGAAAAAAGCAGGATTTACATTTTTGAATGTACGAAATCAAGATGTACCGACATATGTAATGCATGGTGCAGCTGATTTGGGTGTGGTTGGACTGGATGTACTTGAAGAGAAAGAGTATGACCTTATTAAATTATTAGATTTAAAAATAGGACAATGTAAAGTGGCTATTGGACTCAAGGCTGGTGATAGTATAGACTGGTCAAGATCAAAAATAACTGTAGCTACAAAACATACCACTATTGCAAAACGATTTTTTGAAAGTAAAGCTATGGCTGTGGATATTGTAAAATTATATGGTTCTATTGAGCTTGCACCCTTAGTTGGACTAGCTGATTGTATTGTAGATATTGTAGAAACTGGTGAAACTATGAAACAAAATGGGCTTGAAGTAGGAGATACGATTATGCAATCGAGTGTATTTTTAATCTCAAATAAAAACTCATACTACAATAAAAAATCCCAAATTTTAGACCTAAGAGAACAACTTGCAAGCACTTGATCTGTATGCAAGTATAGAAGAGTATCTTGACTTCGAAGAGGAGATGCATCATTTTTATAAAACGATTGGGCATACTGTTTTGTCTAAAGATCCCAAAACACTCATAGATATAGGGTGTGGGCAGGGTGAATTTTGTCATATTATGAGCTTAAATGGTATTGAAACATTTGGTGTTGATTTGAGTCCTAAACAGATAGAGATAGCGGTTTCAAAAGGAACCAATGCCAAGTGTATTGATATCAAAGATCTAAAAGAAACATATGATTGTGCCACAGCTACTTTTGATGTGATTAATTATATTCCAAAAAATACTATCAAAAAGTTTCTCAAAGATTGCTATAATCTACTCAATACTCAAGGATATTTTATTTTTGATATCAATAGTTTGTATGGATTTGAAAATGTTGCTCAAGGGACATTAAATATTGACCTAGAAGATAAATTTATTGCAATTGATGCAAATTTTAAAGAAAACATTTTATATACAGATATGGTAGTTTTTGATAAAATAGAGAAGGGTAAAGATTCTTATAAAAAAGAGAGTGGCACGATAGAACAGTACTGTTATGAAAAAGAGGAACTTACAAATATTTTAATAGAAGTAGGTTTTGTAGTAGAAAATAAAATAGATTTTCATCTTCATAGCAGTGAAGAGTGTGACAAATATATATATGTATGTAAAAAAGGATAAAAAATGATATTTAATATAGTAGAAGATATAAAATATAGAGATATGTTAGAGGGTCAAATATTTGAAGTAATAGAATACCTTCTCAATCAAGATGAGGAATTTTCAATCACAGCAAACATAAAAGGTGCCGATTTCAATCCAGTAATGCCAGAAAGTATTAGTAAAAACTTCCCCCATTTTACACTCTTTACACTCTCTAATTATACCTATGAATCGATAGTACTGACAGAAAAAAAGCTCACTTTTGAAGCAGGTTTTGGGAGTGAAAATTTTGGTTCGGTAGTTACTCTTCCTTTATATGCAATTTTTCAAATAGTGATAGATGAGTCTATACTTTTTCTAAATCCAACAGCAACAGTGGAAAAAAACTTTGAAAAGATAGAGATAGATGAAGAGGAAAGCACTCAAGAATCAAGATCTATGAATGCTTTTACAATGAACAAAAAAAATGAAGATTTATTAAACTAAAAAACTAGTTACTCAATAAATCTTTTAAACTCTCTTGAGGCTTTTTCCCCTCAAGAATAAGCTGTACTTCATTTGCTATTGGAGTATAGATATTATTTTGTTTTGAAAGTTTAGAAATTGCTTGTGATGTCATCACACCCTCAGCAACTTCCCCCAACTCTTTGAGTATTTGCTCTACAGATTTCCCCTCTGCCAAACCCAATCCAACACGAAAATTTCTACTTAATGTACTCGATGCTGTCAAAAATAGATCGCCAGCACCACTAAGTCCTATAAATGTATCTTTTTTAGCCCCATAGTGTTGACCAAATCTGTCCATCTCTACAAGACCACGAGATATAAGGCTCGCTTTTGCATTTTGTCCTAGCTTTAAACCTTCACAAATACCACTGGCAATTGCAAGGACATTTTTATAAGCCCCCGATATTTCTGCTCCAATCACATCACTACTATAGTATGTTTTAATAAAATTTGGAAAAAAACTATAAAACTCATCATAAAAGTTCTTGAAAGTTGAATTGAGCACCAAAGCCGTTGGAAGTCCAACAATAACTTCACTCGCAAATGAAGGTCCAGAAATAAATCCAAGATTTTTTTCTGGAACAAATTCTTCATAAATATCTTGTAAAAAAGCACCTGTATTCGCTTCTATCCCTTTCGCAGCCACGAGTACTTTTTGCCCTTTATACACAAAGTTTTGAGTGAGCCACTCCCGTATACTTTGCGTAGGAATTGCTATGACTAAATATTCACAATCCAAAGCCTCTTCTAAAGAAACAAAATTTTCTATCTCTTTTTTTGTTCTACTGGTAATGAGACACTTTTGTTTTTGGTTTAAAGCATAGTGTAATGCTTGACCCCATTTTCCTGCACCTATTACTGCTATTTTATTATTTTTCATAAAGTTTTTTTCCTTCTTTATATTTATTCCAAAGATTAAGAAGTAATAATATATTTTCATTACTTAATCTTGGTATTTTATTAACAAATAGTTCAAAGTTATTTACGATATACAGACTAACCATCGAGTATGGTTTTTTAATATTTGAATTTGAAATTATCTTATCAAATGATATACTTAAAATATGTAACATACCTTTTTCACTTATTTCATCTTCTTTTTTTAATAACACTAAGGCTAGTAAATATTTTTTTAAATTACTCCAATGTTCTGTAATAATTTCTTCTCTAGTCTCTTTAAGCTTTTTTCTATTTAATTTGCATATTTTAAGAGTGTATTTAACTTTTTCATTTTTTGATACTAATTGTCCTTTATTATAAAAAGTAATTTCATCTTCAAATTTATCCATTTCAGGATGAAGTAATTTAGGATTTTCTAATGTATGATAAGCTTTTAAACTAGTGTGTAGTTTATATAGTGATTGATTATTATATTTTACTCTATTATTCTCATTATTAATATCAAAACAATTAGATTTGAAAACATTACATATTTTACAACATGGTATTAAATTATCCCAACTAAAAGCTAACCAATAATAAGCATTTTTACTATTGCATTTTGATAAATTGGATGATTTCTTAGGTCGATAATGCTCTATTTCTCCATATTCATTATGTAATGAAGATTCACAGTAGGCACACTTATCATTATAAATTTTTTTTAAAGTATTTTTTACAATCTTTTTAGAATCGTTATATGGTGTATTTTCTGATACATAACTATTAAATAAAAGATTAAATTTAAATTCATTATGTATGTTGATTGAATTTAAATGACTAGGGACAGTAATTTTTCTATAATTATATTCCCTCATCGTACTCTTCTAGTTGTTTTAATATATCAAGTTTTATATCTTTATCGTCATCATTTTCTAACATTAAATCAATTTTTTTAGCTAATTGATGTTTTTTAAAATCATCATCACTTAAATAGTTCTCTTTATCATTATAAGACCTAGCTTTTGCACTATCCATATTAAATAGTGGTGAAGTGATAAGTATATTTGCTGAATAATCAGATATATCATCATACTGTTCACTCAATTGTGTGTAACCATCTTCATCTTTATAAACATTATAAAATACAGCATCTTTACTAGCACCGAGTATTGTTGTAGGACTATGAGTAGTCATTATAAACTGAATCTTTGGAAATATCTTTCTTAAGTTATATACAAACTTATATCGCCATTTTGGATGAAGATATAAATCTATCTCATCTACAAGAACAACTGCTTTAAAATCTTCTATTTTAGTAACTTTTGGTTGATTTTCTATAAGTCGAGATACTAAATCACTAAGCCAAATTATAGTACTTTTATATCCTTCTGAAAGCATCTTGAAGTCTATTTCTTTTTTTGATTCAAAAAAAGTGGTTTTATTGTCTTCTTGTTTTATTGTGATTTTATTATCAAGTAGTTTTTCGATTTTTTCTTTAAAGTCATTTGTCAAACTATTATTCAAAATAAATAAATCTTGTGGTCTGTTTAAGCTTGTAGTTGCATTTTTTGTTGAAGTATCAAAAAGTCCAGAATAACCACTAGTATCTTTATCATCAGCATCTGTTTTATTTCTGTTTATACCATAAGCAAAGAGATTATTATTGATATACTTTTCTTCTAAAATATCTAAATTGTAAGTATCTTTAATATTATCTATATATTTATCTGCAAGTAAAGTGAGTTTATTATTATCTTTATAAGCCAATGCTAAAGCTTGTAAAATGATAGTTTTACCATCTCCATTTTCACCTACAAGATATATCTCTTTTTTATCTTTTAAATTATTTAGTTGTATTCTATTTATAGAGAAATAACTTTGTATTTGAATATTATTTATATAGCTATTCTTATATAGATTTGTTGGAAGACTTTTACTTCTTAGGTATTGAAGTGTTTGATGAGTAATAACCTTTGTAATTTCTACTGTTTCAATAGTATCAGGATAAACATCTTCAGAAGCCTTTATTAGTACATTTAATAATTCGTCTCTATTTTCTTCTGAATATTTTACTGCAAGTTCTAAAGCTCTACGAGTTATGAATCTTTTTTGTAACAATTGAAGAAGAATTTCTTCTAAATTTAAAGAGTCTTTAAATATCTCATTGAGCTCTAGTATACTTGTAGCTTTTTTCATCAGATTAGCTAACCTACGCCAATCGTTCTTTCAAAAGTTTATTAATAACCTGAGGATTCCCCGCCCCTTTCAGAGCTTTCATAGATTGTCCTACAAAGAAACCAAACATCTTTACTTTACCTGCTTTATATTGTTCTACTTTATCTTGATTGTTTGCTAAAATTTCATCAATGATAGCTAAAATAGCTCCATCGTCACTTACTTGTTTGAGTCCTAGCTTTTCTATTACAGATTCCACTGTTACATCATTTTCCATCAAATAGTCAAGTATTTCTTTACCAGCTTTTCCTGAGATGTCACCTGCTTCAATTGATTTTATTAAACTTCCTAATTTTTGAGCATCAACAGGAGATGTAGTTACATTCATCCCCTCAGAAAACCTACCTTGTAGCTCAATAGTAAGCCATGTAGTTGCCATCTTACCACTTATGCCACAAGTCATCAACTCTTCAAAATATTGTGCGGTTTCTTTTGTACTGGTGATGATTGTTGCATCATATACTTTTAAACCAAAATCTTTTACAAATCGTGCTTTTTTAGCATCTGGAAGTTCAGGAATAACAGAGTATTTTTCGATCATCTCATCGGTAATAATTACTGGCAAAAGATCTGGATCTGGAAAATATCTATAATCAGCAGAATCCTCTTTCCCTCGCATACTTCGTGTCTCATTTTTTTCTACATCATATAGTCGTGTTTCTTGAAAAACCTCTTCATCATAAACACCATCTTCCCAAGCTTCTCTTTGTCGTTGTACTTCGTAAGCAATTGCTTTTTCAATGTTTTTGAAACTATTCATGTTTTTGATTTCACATCGTGTATAGAGTTTATCCTCACCTTTTGGTCGAATAGAAACATTTACATCTGCTCTAAATGAACCTTCTTCCATATTGGCATTGGAGATGTCGATATATTTTACAATAGAATGTATTTTTTTAAGATATAAAAGTGCCTCTTCTGCACTTCGCATATCAGGTTCAGATACGATTTCGAGTAAAGGTGTACCAGCTCTATTAAGGTCAACTTTTGAGTGGTCTCCTGCATGGCTACTTTTCCCTGCATCATTTTCAAGATGTGCTCGTGTCACACCGATAGTTTTACTTGATCCATCTTCAAAATCTATTACTACATGTCCAAGTCCTACTACGGGTACTTCAAATTGAGAGATTTGGTATCCAGTAGGAAGATCTGGATAAAAGTAGTTTTTTCTATTAAAAATCGATTTTTTATTAATTTTAGCATTGAGTGCTGTCCCTAATTGAATAGCTTTATGTACTGCTTCTTTATTTAAAACAGGTAAAGCTCCTGGTAAACCTAAACATGTTGGACATACATTTGTATTTGCCGTTTCTCCAAAACTCGTAGCACAAGAACACCACAGTTTACTATTTGTATTTAATTGAGCATGTATCTCTAAACCGATTATTGTTTCAAACATATATATTGTTCCTTCATTTGTATTATTTTTGCATTATATCATAGAACATCTTTAGATGATTTGATATATTATATGGCGTTAGATGCTTATCTTAATACTTTTATATCTGCTGTTATTTTAGCAGTTTCAAAATATTCAGTTAAATAATCTTGTTCTCTTTTTTTCATTATAATTTGAAATATTTTCTCTTTTACATCATCAAATTTAATAGGTGTAATATCTTTTTTATCACTTACAAAAAACATATTGTAGTTTTTATTTTGTGGAAATATTGCCGAAAATTCTTTTGTAGAAGTTGTATTTAAGATATATTTTGTTTGTGCATTGAGTTCACTTTGTTTCATTGTGATATTTTGACTCATGATATTATCACTTTGCATCATTGGATTTTTTTTGAGTTTTTCTAGGAGTTTTTTGTCTTTTGAAACATAAGCAATTACATCTATTGTATCTGCTATTTTAAATTGTTCTTTATTGTTATTAAAATAAATCTTTAAATCATCATTAGAAGCTACAGTGAGTTTCCCACCTGCTATTTTTGCAATAAGTTTTTGGTGCAGTATTTGTTTTTTGATTTGCTCTTTAAAAAGTGTATAGTTTTGTTGTTGACGCACAAGTGATTTGAATTGCATCACACTCATTTTGTTATTTGCTGCTAATTTTTCAATATAATTATCTACATCAAAAATATCAACGCTGATTCTATTTTCACTGAGGGCTTGATCATAGAGTACATTATCTATCAAAGTAGAAACAGCTTGATTTTGAGAAACTTTTTTGGTTTCACTCTCTTTTTCTATATCAAGAAGTGTGATAGGTGTATCATTTACTATGATAGCTATTGCATTTACAAGACCTGCATACATACTGACTGTACAAAAAAGTATACTCATTATAATTTTATTCATTGTTTAAATTCCTTATTAAAAAGATCATTTTACCATAAGAATAGTAAAATCATTATCTAAATAACCCTCTTTTATTGTAATATTATCTGAGAGTTTTTTACATATAGCGATGATGGTTTCTTTTTTTATAGCACTAAAAGTATCGTTTTTAAGATAATTAAATACAAATGCTTTATTGACATGTAAAAAACATCTTTCGATAAAAATCGTAACATCTTTAAGATCAAGAATATTTAATGCTCCACTACACACATAATAATCTGCTATTATAAGCTTATCTTCCAATATATCTTGATGAAAAAAATCCAAATTAGGAAATCTTTTTCGAGAGATATTGATCATATTCGATTCACAATCTACACCTATATACAAAGAGGGTATTTTACGGTTATTTTGTAAATAATTATAATACTCTCCAAAACCACATCCTACATCAACTATGCTAGAACTCTGTATCTCTTTTTTGATCAGTTTAGTAAGAATCTCAAATCTTTTATATTGAGTATATTTATTATTCCAATGAACTCCTTCAGCGGATATCCCATACTCTTTGAGAGCTTTTGCATAAAACTCTTTATTTGATAATATCATTTAGTTTTTCTATTATTACATGGTTATCTTGGATAAATTTTGTAACTACATCAGAATTTGTATGTTCGTATGATTTGTCATATACAATTCTTTTGATACCACTTGCAATTAGATTTTTACTACAATCACTACAAGGTTCAAGAGTTACATATATCGTAGCACCATCGATACTTATACCCTCTCGTGCTGCCCAAATGATAGCATTCATCTCTGCATGAATCTCATATGTTTTTGACCATTCATGATGATCTTTTGTGTAGTTTCCTTCCCAGTGATCAGAACAGTTTACATACCCAGGTGGAGTACCATTGTATCCTGTACTTAAGATCCGTCCATTTTTTACAATCACAGCACCCACTTGTTTGGAGACGCATTTACTAGCACTTGCTATCTCTTTGGCTATATTGATAAAGTTTTGATCATTTAACATTTTATACCTTTTATGATAATATTATAGCGAAAAAACTACAAAACAGATTTATAAGGATTGAGATTATGAAAAAATTATTATTGACACTTGCTTTAGTTGGTTCTTTGTTTGCAAAAGAGTATACATTAAATTTTAATGGTGAAAATGAAAGAGAAAATTTTTCACTCACACTAGAACTCAAAACAGATGATGAGGGCAAACCTCTTAAAAATCAGAAATATGATATTAGAAATATGCAAAATATAGAATCTCTCAAAATTGTTTCCTTGTCAGGACTTTTAGGGACACTCAAAGATGAGCGAGAGATTGTTGCTTATTATAAAACAAACTTAAATATAGGTGGATTAAAAATTAGAAATTTGTATAAGCCAGCTATTGCAAGAGTGTATGGAGAGGAAAATAATATTACAATGGAGTTTGATAAAGATCACTACCAAAATATCGTTTCTTATCTCAAATACCATAATGCTCAAAACGATGTAATAAAAGATATAGATAATATGTATGGAACATGGGATGAGATAGAGAAGTAATAATACAAATATGGATTAAGGTTTTCCTTAATCTATAAATTTTTTACTGTGTACATTGTCTAATATTTTACTTGCTATAGAAGAAGTTTCGACAGCTATATTTTGTGTCTGATTTGCAACAGATGCATTTTGTTGGGTTTGTTTATCCAAATCATTAATAACATCATTAATCTGTTCAATACTTGTTCTTTGCTCTTTAGAAGTTTTTGTAATATCTTTAATTATATCCATTGTTTGTACGATATTAGCATTGAGTTGTTGATACCCATCAATCATCTCATCTGCAATTTTTTTACCATTATTTGCTTTTATTGCAGCATTTTCAACAAGAGTTTTGATCTCATTTGCAGCTTCAGCTGATCTTGAGGCAAGGTTTCGTACCTCTTGTGCTACTACTGCGAATCCTTTACCTGCTTCACCAGCAGTAGCTGCTTCAACAGCGGCATTTAGACTTAAAATATTTGTCTGAAATGAGATTTGATCAATAATAGTAATGGCATCAGCAATAGCATTTGTTTGTTCGTTTATCTCATTGATTGATACAACTGTAGAGTTTGCTAACTTTTCCCCTTTTGTAATAGAGGTTGATAATGCATTAGAATATGTAGACATTGTTGAAACTTTTTTTGTAGTATTGACAATACTTACAGTGATCTCTTCAATAGCAGCAGCCGTTTCTTCAAGTGCAGTGGCAGTAGTTACAGAAGAATGATTGAGTATAGCAACATTAGAGGATAGTTTTCCAGAGTTTTTTTCTAAAGTCAAACCTGTTGATCTACTCTCTTGTAACATGCTATTTATTGTTGCAGATAAATTATTGAGACCTTTTGCAATATCACCTTGAGGGTTAGTAATTGATTGTGTAAAATCTGATTGGGAGTATTGCTCTAAGAGTTCTCTTAGTTCATTGATATCATTATGAACATTATTACTGATCTCTAATATCATCTCATTTATAATATTTTTTAATTCATTAAGTGATTGATTTTTTGTTTCTGCCGTCACTAGTTGGTCTAAATGACCTGTTTTTATGTTGTTTACTATATCTTTAACATTATTGATAACTTTTTTGTCATTGTCAATATTTAAAGATACTATTTCAATCTCTTGATTGATCATTCGAGCCATTTTACCAAACTCATCATTTGTATTTATATCTAGTGTTTGAACACTTGTCGTTTCACCTTTTAGATATTTAAAGAAGTGCTCAAATCCATTTTCTAATGTTTGTAAAGGTTGTAACATTTTGGTTAATGAGAGATATAAAATTGTATTGAAAAAAAGAAGTAAAATCAGATAAAGGAAAATATCTTTGTAAACACTTATATACAATTTTTCAAATACTGCATCATTGTCTAACTCGATTACCAAATACCAATTTGCTAATTTTATTTTTCCATAAGTCATAATTTTTTCAGTATCATTACCATTTATAATGCTAAAATCTACATCTTTTTGACCTCTTATAGCTTTGAACAATACACTCTCTTGATTAAGTAGATCTTTTTTCTTATGAACTAAAATTATATTATCATTATCAACCAAATACGCAAATCCAGACTCATGAATTTTCAAGTTTAGTATTGTGTTTATAATTGTATCCAAAAAAATATCAGACCCAACAACTCCAACAATTTTGCCATCAATCTCTAAAGGTGTAGCAATAGAAATAGTTAATTTTCCCGTTGTGGCATCCGTGTATGGTTCAGAAATAGCTGATCTATTTGCTCTAATAGCTTTTATATACCATGGTCTTTTTCTTGCGTCATATTTTTTATTTTGCATCGTATAAATATTACCAGTGGACAATAATAAAGAACCATCTTTTTCATATCCTAAGTATAAATCTTCAAAATTACCAGAATCTCTACCCAATCGTAGTTTTGCGACTAAACTATCATCTTGTTTATCTATATCCATTTTCTCAAATTCATTTACTACAGCTTCTATAGTAGTGACTTTTGACTGCAAATACTCATTGATAGATGCAGCAGTTTGTGTGGTTAAGTCAATATTTTTTTCTTTTACTAGTGTGTATTCTGCATCAAACTCATTTGAGGTGTTCAAAAAACCCAATAATGCAAATGATAAAATGAAACCCGCTAGTACAATTAATAATACCTTGTTTTTTATATGTATTTGGTTCATAATAAATCCTATTTTATAATAATTAATTATCATAAATAATTAATATGAAAGTATTTTATCATATAAAAGTGTCAAAATAGTGTCTATAAGTTATACAGTTAGAATAAATTTGAGGATGAATGTGGAATATCAATCTATTTATAAAGGATATTTCAAAAAATAATATTCTCTTATTTATTACAATTACTCTACAACATGCCCCACAAATTTTGACATATTATCCAAAATCACGCCACCTTTACGAAACCCCAATCCACAAGCTTCAAAGGCATAAAACACACCTGCTTGATAGTGGTCACCATTTGTGTCTTTTGGGAACTCTACGAACTCTTGATAAATAGGTTTGAAATTTTCATAAGGACCATCTGTTTTAGTTTCTAATGAATTATTTTCATCTACTATAGCAACATTTGCCCCTTCTCGTCCAAAACACATCTTTTCTACTTGTTTTGTATTTTCCAAAGGTTCAAAAGAGGTTTTGAGTAAAAGAGGATGGTTTGGATAGAGATCCCACAAAATTTTCATGATACCTTTACTTTGGAAGAGTAGAGTATAGGCGGGATTACAAATAATTGCTTTTTTATTCGCAATAATCTCTGTCAAAATGACAGCTAACTCCCCTTCATCTATAGCGATATCTTCCCAAGGGATAAGTTTGAACCAAAATTCAAACATCTCATCATTTTTTGAGATTCCTTCATTGTTAAATTCAACATTTTCAATATACTCAAAATCAGTTTGGTACCCAGCTTCGTTGGCAATATGTTGTAAAAGTTTTGTAGTCTTTTCCTCTTCATCATCTCCAGCAACAGATGAAAATAATATTTTCCAATTGAGTTTTTCATAATGTTCTTCAAATTCTTCGAGATCACTATCAAGAGTTACAAATCTTTTAAAATTATCTTTGAGTGCTTCATACAAAGAGTTAAACTGACTTGATTCTTCAAGTTTATTAAATTTCAACATTGCCCATTGTACTATAGCTGTTTCAAAGAGTGCTGTTGGTGTATCAGCATTAAATTCGATTAGTTTTATAGGTTGACCATCTAGTCCACCAGCCAAATCAAATCTTCCGTATAGATGCCAATGTACATCGTCTTCCCACGAGTTTTTAATAATCTCTACTAAATTAAAAGGGATATCAAGTTCGTGAAAAAGATTATTTTCTATCACATATTCACCTGCTTCACAAAACATATCATAGAGTTCATTTGTTGCCTCATAATATGCTTCTGCTTCATTTTCAGAGATACTAACAATCTCATCACTGATATAGGAAGTTTTATCTGTATCTGTATGCCATGTGAATCCTATTGATTCTAAATATTTATTTGTGAGGGGATTTATCTTTTTGAGTTTCATCTCTAGCCTCCAAAAGATCCACTTGATCTTGAAGAGGAACTACTACTCTTGCTTCCACCAAAAAAACCACTCTTTTTAGTACTACTTGAAGATGACTTATTAGTCGAACCACTTCTTGCTTTGTTAAAACTATTTACACTTTTTGAGTATGTTGAGGGTGATTTGTAGCTTGATCTTCTTTGATTTTGGTAGTTGTTATTGTTAAATAACTTATTTCCAATATACGCCCCAATCATCGCTCCAGCAGCAGAAGCTAGAAGAGTTTCACCCAAACTCATACCTCCACTTGAGACCTCTGCATTTTGAGGGTTGGTAAGATTTGATGTTCCGTTGTCTATTTTTTTTGCTTCTTGAGCTACGAGCTCATCTACCTCTTTTTGAGATAATATTCTTTCATTTCCATTTTCTCTTAAAACGATAGTTGTTTTCGAGCTTGGAAATTCATCGACTATTTGGTAACCACCTTGAGGATTTTTTTCTACGATTACAAATGCACCTTGTTTTTGACTTGCATCTGTAATAGTACTAGTATTGTTATGTTGATTATTGTGATCATTTGCACTTTTATCTTCACACCCTGCAAAAGATGTGATAAGTGTAGCCCCTAAACCTCCAACGATTGTATAATTTGATATCTTTTTTAAAAAATATTTTTTATTATTCATTGATTATCCTAATAAATTGGTAAGGTTTTCCATAGGTCTTGCGATACAAGCTGCATTATCTTTGATAATAATTGGACGCTCTATAAGCTTAGGATTTTGCACCACAAGGTCAAGTATCTCATTTTGAGATTTATTAGCAATATCTAACTCTTTATATTCTTTCTCTTTTTTTCGTAACATATCATTAATATCGGTGATTTTTAATTGTACCATCACTCGTAAGAGTTCCTCTTTTGAAAAATCATTTTTGAGGTATTCAAAAACTTCAAATTCCAAACCTTTTTCTTCCAAAAGGGCTTTGGCTTCTCGTGATTTACTACATCTATTATTGTGCCAAATAGTTATCATTTTAAACTTCCTCTTTCCCAAAATTTACAGATATTGCTGCATTGATTCTTTTTGTAGTCTCTTCAAGTCCTAAAATAGCGATGATGTCATATACTGATGGAGCTTGTGTCCCACCTGTAAGTGCTATTCTTATTGGTTGAAAAAGTTGTGGGAATTTATAACCATTTTCACTGATAAATGGCTTTGTAATAGCTTCAAAGTCACATGCTAAATGGAGTGTCTCTTTAGATGATTCTAAAAGTGCGAGATATTTTTTCAACATCTCTTTTGTCCCTTCTTTTACAAACTTTTTAGACCCTTTTGCCTCATACGATGTAGGGATATTCAAGATATTTACAATGGCATTTTTGAGTTCCACAAGTGTATTGGCTCGCTCTTTACAAAGATCCAAAATCATCTCTTTTTTATCATGCCCTTCTAAATGACAGTCAAAAAACTCTAGCTCTTCTGCAAGTCGTTCATTAGATACATTTTTTATGTAATGTGCATTGAGCCACAATAATTTTTCGGCATTATACGCAGATGCTGATTTGTTGATATTATTTGGATCAAATAGTTCAAGCATCTCATCTATACTAAATATCTCTTGATCACCATTTGACCAACCTAGTCGCACCAAAAAGTTTAGAAGTGCTTCAGGTAGATAGCCATCTCTTTTATATTGCATCACATCCATAGCACCATCTCTTTTAGAGAGTTTTTTTCCAGATGGATTGTTTATCATAGGCATATGGAAAAATTTTGGTACATCAAAACCTAAGGCATTATAGATTACGATCTGTTTTGGAGTATTTGAAAGGTGATCATCCCCTCTTAATACATCAGTCATCCCCATAAGATGGTCATCAATAGCTACTACAAAATTATATATAGGCATCCCATTTGCACGAGCAATGACAAAATCATCTACTTGAGTTGCTTCAAAATTCATAGACCCTTTGACACCATCTTCAAATGTAATAGTACCCTCTGTTGGTGCTTTTATTCGGATTACTGGCTCAATATCGCTAGGAATTTTAGGTAAAACTTTCCCTACTTCTGGTCTCCAAGTACCATCATATCTAGGGTTTTCTTTTGCTGCTTCTTGTATAGCTCGAAGTGCATCAAGCTCATCTCTACTCATATAACACTTATACGCTTTTCCTTCATCAAGGAGCTGTTGTATATATTTTTTGTATATATCTGTTCTTTTTGATTGATATTCTATTTCACAGTCACTAGGCATCCCTACCCATTCAAATGCTTCAAGTATCGCTTGTACAGCATCTTCATTGTTTCGTGATTGGTCAGTATCTTCGATACGGAGTTTAAATTCACCTTGAGTTTTTTTTGCCCATAAATAACTATATAAAGCTGTTCTTAAACCTCCAATATGAAGATATCCTGTTGGACTTGGTGCAAATCGTGTTATTGCCATATATTTATTTCCTTATTCATTTACTTTTTGGATTGTTTTTAAAATTGCTTCGTGTAGAAATTGAGTATCAAATGGTTTTACTATCCAAGAGGTAGCTCCAATTTCTCTTCCTTTTTTTTTCATTTGGAGACTCCACTCTGTTGTCAAAACCATAATAGGAATAGCTCCATAGTCAAGAGTATCTCTCAATCTTCGAATAAGCTCTATACCATCCATATGTGGCATATTAATATCCGTAATGATAAAATCATAATCCTCTTCTGCACACAAAAAGAGTGCTTCCTCCCCATCTTCTGCAGCTTGAATATTGAAATAACCTATCTCTATCAAAGAACTCTCTATCATATCTCTTATTGTTGCACTATCATCTACATATAGTATTTTAATGCTTCTATCGAAATCCATTGAAATTATCCTTTAAAATCCATTGGGGTTAAATCCAAATGATGTATCAAACCCACTGTTCATATTTGGATTATTATATCCAAATTGAGCTGATTTATTTCGTAAATTTTCTATACTTCCTTTGATATTAATGATTGAGGGGCATACCATATTACAATTTCCACACAAAGTACAGTCCCAAATACCATTGGTTTGAATAGCTTCAAGTTTGGTTTGTATCTCACCTTCTTTTGCATCTTCAACATAACGAAAATTTCGTAAAAGAGCATAAGGTGCTAGAAATTTTTCATTTATACTATAAACAGGGCAAGCACTCAAACAACTATTACACAAGATACAGTTTGATTCGGTATCTATCTTTTTTTCATCTTCTTGTGTAATAAGAGTATTTGTTTTCTTTTCCAAATATGCTTTTGTTTTTATTAGAAAATCATTTTGATTTTTTTTGTCGATGATTAAATCCTTGATAACAATGCTATAGTTAAGAGGTTCTATGATGTCACCTTCTTTTATAGTTGTTTTACAAGCTAATTTTTCTACTCCATTGACTCTTACCGCACAACTTCCACATACACCACTTTTACAGCCACTTCTAAAACTCAGTGTTCTGTTGATTTTTTCTTTTATTTGAAATAAGTTACTTAAAAGATTTGATTGATTATTATTGTTTTTTGTTTTGATAGTGTAGGATATATTGCATATTGTTATTTTCATATTTTCACCATAAGTATCTCATTTTCTTGAGTAAATAGAGTTGATATTTGATATTTGATATTCGTTTCCAAAAAATCACTTCTGAAATGTGCTCCACGACTCTCTTTTCTATGTAAGGCACTTTTGACTATAGTCAAAGAAAGATTAAGGATATGTGTAAACTCTATAAACTCTTTTAATTCTGTATTATAAACTTTACTTTTATCTGTGATTCCCATCTTTTCTAAATCATTTTTATAACCTTGTAAAGTTTTTAGTAGCATGGTAAGTTTTTTCTCTTCTCTAAATAATCCAATAGAATCAAAAAGTAGTTTTCCTAGAGTCTTTTTAAGAGTTTGAAAGTTAAGGACATTAGATAAAGCATAAATATTTTTGATTTTCTTTTCTTCATTTTCGAGCTCATTTGTATATAAGCTTGTATCAAAAACTGTACTTTGATTTGCACTTAAACTAGCATTTTTACCAGCAATTTTCCCAAAAGTGATGATCTCCAAAAGTGAATTACCCCCTAGTCTATTGGCACCATGGACTAAAGAAGAGGCACACTCTCCACATGCAAAAAGATTTTTGATATTTGTTTGTGTTTCCCTATTTACTTTGATTCCACCCATTGTATAGTGTGCAGCGGGTGTGACCTCCAAAAGATCTTTTTCGAGGGATACTCCTGTAAATTGATATGCCAAATGATATTCTTGTGGCATAGTCTCAAGTATTTTTTCTTTTCCAAGATGGCGTAGATCCAAATAAACACTCTCACCATTTTGTATTTTAGTATAAATAGCACGAGAGACTTCATCTCGAGGTTTAAGCTCATCGATAAATCTTTTGCCATCTTGATCGACTAAGTATCCACCCTCACCACGAGCACTTTCACTTATGAGGATTTTACTGTGTTTCAATGAAGTGGGATGAAACTGAATAAACTCCATATTTTCCAAAGTACAGCCAATCTCTGAAGCGATACTGAGTATTTCACCTGTAGTTGCTGTAGAATTGGTCGTAAATTGATTAAAAATAGCAGCATAACCACCACTTGCTATGATGATAGATTGTGCAAAAATTTGTTCTATTTTACCACTAGCAATATTTAAAACTATGACACCTTTGATAGTCTCATTATCTTTTATAAAAGATAAAATGAGATATTCATTGAAAAATTTTATATCATTTTGTATACATGTATCATATAAAGTATGTAAAATTTTTAATCCAGTATAATCACTACTATAACAAGTCCTAGCAAAACTTGCTCCACCAAAATTGCGTTGAGCGATGCCATTGTTTTTATTTCGACTAAAAGGGACACCAATATCATCGAGCCATTGGATAGTCTCTTTTGCATTTTCACACATAAAACGGATCGCTTTTTCATCACCCAATTTATTGGCAGCCTTAATCGTATCATCAATATGACTTTGAATAGAGTCATTAGTGTTTTGAGTATCTAAAACAGCATTGATACCCCCTTGTGCTTGACAGGTTTGTGATGCGGTGGGATATGTTTTAGATACAACTGCAACATTTTTTGAATATTTTTTTGCTTCAATAGCCGCACTGAGTCCAGCACCACCACTGCCTATAATAAGAACATCATAAATACAAGGCATCATTTAGTCCCAAAACTCTCGTAATTCTCTATCTTTTTTGATCTTTTTTCGTTTAATCTGATTTTGCAAAACTAATTCCTCTTTTAACTCTTTTTGCTGTTGCTCATCTTCTAGTATTTTAGCACGATTTCTTCTCGCTTCCAAAATGCGTACTTTGATCTTCTTTTCAGCTTCTAATCGCATAGCCTCATCAAAATTCATAGATTTGATCTTTTGCATGGCATTGTGTATCTCTTGCTCAGCTGAAATATTTTCTTTTTCTATTTTTTTCTCTGTTATTTTTTTTGCATTCACTTTTTGTATATATAACTGTTCTCTTTTTTTCTCTTCAAGAGTGATAGTTTGTATAGGAACACTCACTTTTTTAGGGATAAAAGAGGCTATACTTTCTGCATCATTCTCTTTGTTTTGAGAGCTTAAAGTTTTTTCTTTTTCTATTGTTGGTTCAGAAGGCTTAGAAGTAGGTGCTATTTGTACTGACTTTTTGAGTACTTCATACTCTGCCATTATTTTTTCATATTTGTGAAAATCCATAAGTAAAAAGCAAGGTTTGCCATCTTCTAAGATGATAGCCTTATCGATTTTGTTGTCTAAAACTTTATCGAAGATCATTTTACTTTTTTGTATAAGTTCTGTAGATGAATACATCTCATCTGATTTGTATAGTAATAATCCCATATACAAACTCCTCTATCTAAAGTGGTTCATAGTATAGCACATTTTTAGCGAACTATCCATTTAGCAGTAAGTAGGAGCTGTTCATTTGCATATATTTTACCTACAAAAACATCATTCTTTGCGTAGTTTCCTACACCTTTTGGCGTCCCTGACATGATGATATCACCATCTTCCAAACTCATAAAACTCTCCACTTCTTGTATCATCCTAAAAGGTTTGTAAATCATCAAATCATAGTTTGCAAATTGAATAAGAATATCATTTATATACAATTCCATTTTAATAGTAGATAGAGAATCTTCAAGTTTTACAAAATCACTCAACACAGCCGAACCATCAAAACTTTTTGCACGCTCCCAAGGAAGACCTTTTTGCTTTAGTCTATTTTGTATATCTGCTTGTGTTAAATCTAGTCCAAATCCAACACCTTCAATCTTTTTATTTTTGATCAAAAAACATATCTCACCCTCATAACGAGTAAACTCATTTATATATATAAGTGTATTGGAAATAGCCGAATTAGGTTTGTTAAATACGACCATATCACTAGGTATCTCATTGCCTAACTCTTCTATATGTTCTACATAATTACGCCCAATACACACCACTTTTGAAGGGATAATCTTTTCTCCTTCAAAAACTACATTTTTCATATACTTTCCTTGATATTTGTATATACTGTATCCATAAGCCTTTCTCTTGCCTCTTTAGAAGCCCATGCGATATGTGGAGTGATGATAACCCTTTTTTTATCTTCGATTTGAAGTAATGGTGAGGTTTTTTCTATAGGTTCAACTGTAGCTACATCTGTAGCAAAATATATATCTTGTTTATTGTTCAAAGTATTTGTTATATCTTGCTCATTGACAAGTCCACCACGACCAAGATTCATCAAAATAGCACCTTGTTTTAAAAGTGATAAATTTTCTTTATTTACAAGATTGTTTGTTTTTGGGTTTAATGCACAATGGATAGAGATAATATCCGAATTTTTAAGTAGATATTCCAAAGATACACTCTCATATTTTGTATTTGTATTTTTACCACTTGTAGAGTAGTAGATCACTTGACAACCAAATGCACTAGCTATCTTAGCTACCTCTTGACCAATATTTCCAAGTCCTATGATACCTACAGTTTTACCATGAAGTTCATAAAAGGCTTTGTCATTATTGGTAAATATATCACTTTGTTCCCATCCACCACTCTGGACAAAATTATTATAAAAATTGATATGCTGCACAAATTGTAATATATATGAAAATGTAAGTTGTGCCACACTAGAAGTGGAGTAACCCACTACATTTTTCACCTCTATATTTTTCTCTTTTGCATACTCAAGATCTACATTGTTCATACCAGTTGCTGTAATACAAATGAGTTTGATATTTGTTTGACTTATGATATCTTTATCTATGACAACTTTATTCGTTACAACGATATCTGCATTTTGCACTCTTTGCAAAGTTTGATCAGCAGCAGTTGAGGCAAAATATTCTACTTCACCTAGTTTATCAAATTTGTCTAAGTTAATATCATCACCTAATGTTTTTTTATCTAAAAATACTATTTTCATTTTTTATCTCCTTTTATTACTGTATATTATTTTACTTTTTTTGGTTTCATTATCATATACATAATAAAAACAAAAAAGAGTGTGATAGCTATTGAAAAAATAACAGGAATTGATTTTGTTATCACGAATGTGACGATAAGTATAGCCAAAATTGTTGGTACTTCATTGTACGCACGAAAAAATTTCCCACTTTTTATACAACGATCATCTGCTAAATCTTTTCTATATTTTTCTAAACTCAAAGAGTATACCATCAGTAAAATTATTAGTAAAAGTTTTGCATGCATCCAGCCTTGTGTGAGTAAATTAGGATTGAGATAGATCATAATGATACCACTTGCAAGTGTCGCCCACATAGCAGGAGCCCCTATATATTTATAAAGTTTAAACTCTTGTATCTTCACCACTTCTACAAACTGATCTTTCTCTTTATGTTCTTGATGATATACATAAAGTCGTGGAAGATAAAATAGCATAGACATCCACGATAAAACAGCTATGATATGAAATGCCAAAATAGGATAATAATAGTCATTCATTTATAAGTCCCTCAGATTAATTTTGCCTATTTTAGTCAATTTTTGCTAAAATACCTCTATAAAAATATTATTAGCAGTGGCAGTAAAACAAAAATTACAATTGGAATAAAAAATGAAGATACTTTTCTCACCTAGTGAAACAAAATTTAAAGGGGGGATTAAAGATAAAATTACCAAAAATAGCTTTGTATTCCCAGAATTATACGATAAGAGAATAGAGATTATTAAGAGTTATCAAAACTTTATTGATTCAGCGACAAATGCAGAGCTTTCAAAATTGTTTGGATCTAAAAAACAAGATATTATAGAATACTATAAGGGTGATCTATCAAGTAAAGAGATTATGAAAGTTATTGAGCGTTATGATGGTGTTGCATTTGATTATTTGAAATATCAAGAGTTGGATACTATGAGTAAGAATTATATAGATACAAATGTGATGATTTTTTCCAATCTATTTGGACCAGTACTCGCAGGAGATGTAGGCTTACCAGATTATAAATTGAAACAAGGGGAAAAACTAGGAACACTCGCTTTGGAAAAGTTTTATAATGAACATTTTACAAAATCAATTGATAATTATCTTCAAGAGGAGGAGATATTAGATTTACGGGCAGGATTTTATGAAAAATTTTACAAAATAAACAAACCATATACCACTATGAAATTTGTCAAAGATGGGAAAGTAGTCAGTCACTGGGCAAAAGCATATAGAGGGATAGTATTAAATTTAATAGCAAAAAATAATATTCAAAATATTACCCAATTAATGGATATGGAGATAGAAAATCTCTCTATTGTGGAGATAAAACAGCAAAAATTAAAACAAGAGATATTGTACGCTATTAGCTCTTAACTTTCATATTTTTCAGAAGTAATATCTATATTTCTACTAATTGAAAGAACAAGTCCTATTGCAATAGCGACACTTAAAAGTGAGCTTCCTCCATAACTTAAAAATGGAACAGCAATCCCTTTTATAGGAATAATACCAGAAACACCATAAGAATTAATAAGAAATGCTACACTAATCATTAAGCCTATCCCTATAGTAAAAAGATGGTATTTTGTATCATAAATTCTTCTTGATGTTCTAAATATTCTAAATATTACAGCAAATAAAAGGATAGCAATACACAAAAATCCTATAAATCCAATCTCTTCTGTTATACCTGCTAATACAAAATCAGTATGTACTTCACTTAAAAATCCAAGTTTTAAAGCACCATTTCCCAAGCCTACACCTATGAGTCCGCCATTATTAATTGCATTGAGGGAATGTCCTACTTGATAAGGTTCTGGAAACTCTTTAATTCGTAAGGCGGTGGCTACAAACTCTGGCATAAATGACAATACACCATCTTGTACCATACTCCACCAACTTTTAACTCGAACAATTCTATGAGGAAAAAATAGAATTAAACCAATGAGCCCTGTGATTGCTAGGGCTATTAAAGAGGCAAATACTTTCCAACTCCGATTTGCAAAGATTAACATAACAAATAATATTGTAGCCAAAAGAACTACTTGCCCTAAATCTTTTTGTAAAACAGCAATCATAAAAACTACAAATCCAAAAACAATAGCATAAGGTGCTAAAAGTTTTAGCTCATCTTTGAATGATAATTTACTTATATCTGTGAGTTTTCTATGGAATGACCAAGCAAGATAATATATAAAACCTATCTTAAAAAATTCTACAGGAGATAAAGAGATCCCTGGTAATCGTATCCATCTTTTTGCTCCACCTGATTCTGTTACTAAAAAAGAAGGTAAAAATTGCATACTAATGATCAGAAAAAGAAAAAATCCAAATAAAAACCATCCTGCTTTTGGAATGAGAATATCAGGCTTTATTTGAGCTAAAGTCCACATGATCATGATTGCGACAAGTCCTGTAAATAGCTGTCTATAAAAGAAATGAAAAGGTTCATATTCCCAATACACAACGGTATAAATAGATAATGAATAGGAGAAAAGTATACTAATAATTATAAGTATTGAGCTTAAATAAAATAATATATAATCAGGTTGATTGTCATCAGTAAGGGATTTAATCTTTTTTTGGATAAAATTCATTTTGGATTATACCAAACTTTTCAGAATTATGGATAAAAATGCCCTTAAATACACAACAATTATTGATAATGAAAAAACTTTTGCTATTGGTATTTCTTATTGTAATTGCCTTTACAATATTAATTTTTTCTGTTTTAAAAACTTCTCAAGATAACAGACATTTACCCTCACTTTTAACCACCAAAAAAGACTTAGCAGTTCGTGGAAATATTTACAGTGCTGATAATTTTAGAATTGGAAGATCCCAAAAGATTTATTCAGCGTCAATTGATACTCGTTGTTTAGATGAAAATAAAAAAGATCTTTTTGTAACGCTATTTTCTCTCTATAGCAATATTCCAAAAGAAAAGATAATTGCAAAAATATCTAAAAAAGGCTATACAATTATCTCTCGAACTATCAATCAACGAGTTGCAAAAGAGTTACATTCACTTGCTTTCAAATTACGGCGATTGGATGTTTTTAAATCTATTAAAATACGAGGTAAAACTGTTTTATTTGGATTAAACATATACGAAACAGGAGAAGAGCGTTTGTATCCTCATAAAGATACATTAACTCCTGTAATTGGATTTATTAAAAAAAATAATAGTATCAATGGAAAACAAAAAGTTATTGGTGTAAATGGTTTGGAAAAAAAGTTTAATAAAAGTTTAAATAATGTACAAGATGGAATCTTAAAAGGGGATAAAGATATTTTATCTTATATATTATTTAATAAAAATTCGCAAATAACACAACGACATGATGGTGAAGATTTACATCTTACGATCCCTTTAAAGTTACAAAGAAATATTGAGTTGATGCTAGATAGATATAAAGAAAAATTGGGTGCCCAAGAGATTATTGTATCTGTTATGGAGAGTGAAACAGGGAAAATACTCTCATTAGCTTCAAGTAATAGATATAATCCTCAAAAAATACACTCAAGAGACATTAAAAACTTAAGAATAAATGCAATTGAATACAATTTTGAACCAGGGTCTGTTATAAAACCAATTGCAATATCTTTGGCAATGGATAAAAATAAAATTAAAAAGAATGAACTCTTTTTTGCTTATAATAAAGGGAAACAAAATTCAAAAGGGGAATATCCTCGGGGTAAATATAGAATCAATCGTCATGTAATTCATGATGATCATCAATTTACAAAACATTATCTTACTTTGGAAGATATTGTAATCTATTCAAGTAATATAGGAACATTAAAAATTGCAAATAGACTCTCTGCGAATGAATTTTATGATGGATATAAAAAATTTGGTTTATCCTTAAAAACAGGGATAGATTTGCCTCATGAAACAAGAGGAATCATTCATAAGTTGTATCAATATAGAGCAGGTGAAGACAAAAATGAAGATAATGTTTATAAAGCTACTGATTCTTATGGTCAAGGTATGACGGCTACTTTTATGCAGGTTTTAAAAGCATATTCTGTATTTAATAACAAAGGGGTCATAGTTACTCCTTATCTCGTCAGTAAAAGCAAAGAACCAATACAAGTTATATCTGAAAAAACTGCCCAAAGAATGAAAAAATATTTGGTAAAAACAGTTGAAAAAGGAACTGGAAAAAATACTATCATTGAAGGTCTGGAGATAGGTGGGAAAACAGGTACTGCCAATGTTGTTGAACATGGTAAATATCAAAGAAAATATATGAGTAGCTTTTTTGGTTTTGTAAATGATAAAGAAAAAAAATATACCATTGGTGTTACTGTAAATGACCCTATTAGTAGAGGAAAATATTGGTATTATTATTATGCTTCAAATTCTGCAGTGCCTGTTTTTAGAGAGATTACAAAAATATTATTAAAGTTAAACTATTTAAAAATTCCTGAAAATACAAGTACCCAATAATTATTAATTAAAAAGAATCATAAAGAGCTTTGGCAGTTGTATTTCGTTGTTGTTTAAGTTCCATATCTATATATTTATACTGACGATCAATCTCTTTTTTATTGAGTGCAAGAGTAATCCTATTTGAGTCTAAGGGTTTGTATTCATAAATATTAAAATCATTTTTGTAAATAGAAAGTCGTATAGGTGTAGCGATAGAATATGTAGTCATAATAGCATCTTCATTGAGTATATTTCTGATATCCCTAAAATATTCAACCGTCCATAAAAAATGATTCACATCACTACTAAAGGCATCTTGATAGACTATGTCAATGTTTTTGAGTGTTTTGATATAGTCTCTTGCATCTCCACAATACACTTCTATTTTTATATTTTCATTTGTAAATGTATGTGTTTTAGAAAGTGTATCTATAATAGGCAATAAATTTTCAAACTCTTTTGGATATTGAAAGTTTTGAAGTGAAGTGATCAACTCCAAATCAAATTCTGGAGAAAAAATATTTATTTGTATATCTAAATTATTTTTGTGTATATAATAAAGAGTTGCCAAAGTGTTGTACCCTAATCCAAAACAAATATCTAAAATATTTAATGAAAGCTTTCCTTTGTGATAAGTAAGTGCAGGGATAACATGCTTTGATAGAGACTCATTTAAAGCACCCTCTTTTGTGCTGTGATAGTGTTGATTAAACTGTTCACTAAAGAGGGTATTAGTTCCATCTTGTGTAGATATATGTTTTATGCTTCTAACTTTTTGAGTTGTTTTTTTGTTAATAATAAATCTTTGTTGTTCATCACTCCAACTCCATTCTTAAGAACAAATCGTGCTGTTTTTTTAGCACTTTTGAGTGAATGCATTTTATATGTTCCACATTGTAAAAGATTGAGTTCTGGAATATCTGATTCACTTTTTACTTTTAAAACATCAGCCATCGCTTTTTTGGTTGCTTTTGCAACAGCTTTTTCTTTTGGAGTCCCTAAACAGCTCATATAAAATCCTGTTCTACATCCCATGGGAGAACAGTCGATAATCTCTACATTTTTACTATTTAAATGCTCTCTAATAAATCCAGCAAAAAGATGTTCTAAGGTATGTATTCCTCTTCCTGTCATTTTATCTTGATTTGGTATATGGATTCGGATATCAAAAACACTAATTGTATCTCCAGATTTTGATTTCATTGTTTTGGCAACTCGTACAGCGGGTGCTGTCATTTTTGTATGATCTACTTTAAAACTATCTAATAATGGCATATTTTTTCCTTGTAATTTGTAAAATTATAACATAAAAAAACCTAAGGTTTTTAAACCTCAGGTTGTAATTATCTCATTTAAGTTCTAGTTTTTTAATTTATCTGCTCTAGGATAAATAAATACAGCATTTCTAATTACAAAGACTACATCTGGATTTTCGATTGCATAGGCTTTGAGTGTAACAGTAATAGGTGTATCTTTTGTATTATCATCTACAATTCTTTTTGTAGTAGATAACTGAATCACTTTTTTTGCCATTTTATTATGAGAAAGTTTAAAGTCTGTAAATTTTTTAATTGTAAATTTATCTGCATATTCTCCAATAACTTTAATAGTATAAGTATAGTTCTCTTTTTGTGTATTTTGGAATAATAATAAAAAGTTGTTGACCACTTCATTGTTATCTTTTATTTTGTATAATTGTGTTGTTTTATTAATGTTGAGAAGCATATATTCTTTTTTGCCACCCATCACAAATAACATACCAATAATGATAAGTAAAGCAGCAGCATACATAATAGTTTTACTTCGTATAAGTTTTGTCTTCTTTGCTTTTTCTACTTGGTTTGTACTTGACCATTGCACTAAACTCTCTTTGCCAAGTTTCCCCATAACACTTGTACAGGCATCAACACATTCCAAACAGTTAATACACTCTAATTGGGCCCCTTTTCTAATATCTATATGTGTAGGACAAACTGTCACACAACTTTGACAGGCAGTACATTCATCTGTTTCATTTGGCAAATCTTTTTGCTTGAAGATAACTTTTTCTTTATTTTCATTGTAGATGTTTCCACCTCTTTTTGTACTATAAATAGCCTGAATAGTATCATCATCATACAATACAGATTGTACTCGTGAGTAAGGACAAACATATACACAAAAATTTTCTTGTAGAAAAACTACATCATATACTAAAAATGCTGCTACACCAATCACAAATCCTAGTATAACTGTATGATCCATAGGATTTTGCATATAAGTAAAAAAATCAGCAGGTGGAACAAAATACCACATAAAATCAGCGGCTGCTAAGAGTGCTAGTGCAGACCATAATCCAATAGCAATGACTCTCTTCATTGCATTTTTAGGTTTTTTCCAATCAGGTTCTTTTTGTTTATTTTTAATTCTTCGTAAGCCTAAAAGTTTTGTTTCGATTAGATCTCTATAGATAACTCTAAAAATTGTTTGTGGACATGACCACCCACACCATGCTCGTCCACCAATAGCTGTTACGGCAAATATTCCTAAAAACATAAACATCAACAAAAATGGCATCATGTATAATTCTTGCATATCAAATGCAACACCCATAAGATGTAATTGTTTTTTATCAAATGATAAAAGGAATATTTGATTTCCTCCAATTTGTATAAATGGAGTAACAAGAGCAACAGTTGAAGCAAGTATATACATCCAATATCTTTTAATACGATAAGCAGCGATTTTAATTTCACTATTCATGTGAATCCTTTTGGTAATCTTATTAATCAATTATATATTATTTTAACTTATGAACTACATAAACTAAAGTAATATATCTTTTAATTTAATATTATGCTAAGTATTATATAACTTTATTCCTAATATAATCATCACATGGATACTCTCAAATTAGATATTAAAACAGATAAAAATCTACTTGCATTTAGTGGAGGTATAGATTCAACTGCATTATTTTTTATAATGCTTTCACAAAAAATACCTTTTGATATTGCAATAGTAGATTATCAGCAACGGCAACAATCAAAAGAGGAAGTGATTTATGCCACACAATTGGCACATAAATACAATAAAAAGTGTTTTATCTCTCAATATCCCAGTGATTTAAAATTTTCTGAAAAAGATGCACGAGATTATAGACATAATTTTTTTCATAATATTATGATGGATGATGGATATAAAACACTGCTTACCGCTCATCAGCTCAATGATAAATTAGAATGGTTTTTGATGCAACTCACCAAAGGTGCAGGATTAACGGAGCTTATCGGGATGGAATCTTTTACTCATAAATCCCATTATTATATACAAAAACCACTTTTACATTTGAGTAAAAAAAATTTACAAAAATATTTAGATAAAAATAGTATAAAATATTTTATTGATCAATCTAACTATGATGAAAAATACAAACGCAACTATTTTAGACACAATTTTAGTAATGAATTACTTGAGAAATTTGAAAGTGGAATTGGTAAAAGTTTTACATATTTAGAAAATGATAATAGATCGTTATTCAATGATGTTGAAGTGACTAAAAATAAAGAGTTGAGTATTTATGACTTTAATGGGGATACAAATATAGGTTTGAGAATTATTGATAAAGAGTTAAAACAAAGAGGAATAATCATTTCTAATGCTACACGACAAGAGATAGTTACAAAAAAATCACTCGTAGTTTCTCATAAAATTGCAATCACAATAACAGACAGTAAGATCTTTATAGCACCATTTATTTCGGAAACTATGAATAAAAGATTTAAAGAGAGATGCCGAGTTTCAAAGATACCTGTAAATATACGAGCATATATTCACAGGTTATATCAAGAAAATCTATTTATTTTTTAAGAGAAACTTGCTTTTTATTTTGTTGGTGTAGTTGTATTTGGTACCGTACTTCAATAGTGTCTGCTTTTTTTGAAAAAACTACAGGATATGCTAATTCTATTGAGAACTTTTGTTGATTTAATTTTGTAATCAAGGCAAAAAAGTCTTGAGGTGATTTGATATGAGAGGATACAGTAAAGTTATAAGTAAGATACTCCCCACCTTTTTTTGAATCAAAAGTTATGGTAGAGTTGGCTAAAGACAAGCCTTTTATATAACTAGTTGCCTGAGAACTTGGTAAAAAACCTAATACTTTATATTCACTTTTGACGGTATTTTTATCTCTCTTTTTTGGCTCTAAGAGTGTATTATTTTGAATAATTGTATTGAAAATTACTTTATTTGTATGCTTCAATAAGACTTTTGATGTCGCATATATATTTTTTAATTTTGTTTGCATATCCAAAATAGAATTTGAAGTTTTGATAAAATTTGATACAAATATAGAACTGTCTTGATTTATCTCCAAATCTTTTAAAAGGGCATCATAAGGAACTACATCAAATAACATCTGAATATTTTGTACTATTATTTGATTGTTTTTTGTATGATTTGGTAACTGAATATTTATCGGTTGCGTTGCTTGGATCTCTTGTTGAATCACTTGCTTTTTTTCTATTTTTGGAGTAGTTTTTTCTATTTTTGTTCTTGTATTTTCACTATTTTTAGTAGTAAATTTATTATTTAATACTACAATTGCTACTATAAGAGTAATAAAAGCAATTATGTACCAGATATAGGAGCTTTTATCTTCTTTTTTTGTACGAGGTGAGATAAAATTATGAGCAGTTATACTCTCTTTTTGAATAATTTTATCCATATAGTTTTCTATTGATATCGATGTATATGTTACTGGCATCATGAGAACATCTTGAAGAAGGGTAACCTGCTCTTGAGACATAGGTTTTATAGTATAAAGTATCTCTATATGTTCTAAAAATTCTACTTCATTATTTTTGAGATAATACTCTTCAATAGTATCATTCATAAATTCTTGAATTTCTAAAAAATTAAGCTCTTCATAGAGTTTTTGACCTACAATATCATCTTCTTCAATAAATGTTTCATCTTGTGTTGATTCAAAAGGGGTCAATACTTTGATTTTATGATATGTAAGTTCTTTTGCATTATTGAAAATGATAGCATAAATTATATTATTATAAATAAGAAAATTAAGTGAATTATTTTTGGTGTTATTTTCTAAATATTCTTCTATTATGGTGTATGGTGATAGAATAAAATCAATTCCTGTTTCTTTATAATAGCTATCAAGTTGAACAATTTCAGTTTTAGGGATCACTACACTATTATTATTTCCCAATTTAATAGCATCAAAATTAGTAGCATCAAGCTCTTTAGTAGGGATGATATGCTGATTTGGGCTTTCTAATAAAGAAGTGATATAGGTAAGATTTACATTTTTTTGTAAGGTATTGATTGCATTTTTTGCATCATCTCCTAATGTATCTTTAACTTTTAAAAACGATAATTGCTCCTCTTTGAGTACCCTATTGTTTTGCATAGTTTTATAGTCAACTTTTAATTGTTTATCTTGTTGTAAAATGTTTATAAATTGCTTTTTATCTGTTTTAAACACAACTATCCCTTTATTTGATTAGTAAATAGTTTTAATTATACTATTTTCAATATTAAAACTATTTTTTCAATTGGTGTTCATTCATTTTATTGTGAATGTGAATTTTTGCTTCTTCCATATTCATATTTAAAATATCAATAGGTTCTCCTATATAAAAATCTATTGTACCAAAAGGTTTAGGAATAATAAATTTGTCCCAAGACTTCATTTCCCAGTAGGCAGATGGAATACAAGAAAAAGGGACAATTTTCGCTTTGGTCTTTTGTGAAATTACAACTATCCCCTCAGCTACACTATATATAGGGCCTTTGGGACCATCTGGAGTAATGGCAACATCTATCCCTTTTTTGATAGACCGAATAGCACCAATTAAGGCTTTTGCTCCTCCTCTTGTGGAGGATCCAGCTAAAGAACCAATACCTAAAAACTCTACTGTTTTTCGTATCGCTTCACCATCTCTATGCTCACTAATAACACCTTTTACAGTCCCATTAGGTCTGAAATTTTTATAATTAAATGGCTGCATCAAAAGATCACCATGCCACATACCAATAACAATATTTTCATCTTTATTAATATTTGGCGAGATATGGTAGGTTGTTTTATTGGTAAGTTGTATAAATTTTACAAATAATTGTAAAAGAAAAGGGATAATATTTATCTCTATATATTTAAATATTCTTTTCTTCATTGTATGTAGCTTTAAACTACTTCACCTTTTAAAGAGGTTCTACTTGCTTTTATGATTTTTACATTAACAATTTGACCAAGTAACTCTTCACTACCTTTTACAAATACTTGGCAGTAATTATCACTAAATCCAAAAATTTCTCCATTTGGTTTGAGATCTTCAAATAGTACTTGCATGGTAGTTCCTACATATTTCTGCATATGTTCATCTTGATGCGTTTTGTGAAGTTCTATAAGCTCTTGCAGTCGTGCACTGCCAACTTTATCATCAATTTGATTTGGCATAGTTTCAGCTGGTGTATGAGGTCTTTTAGAGTATTTGAAGTTAAAAATAGATTCAAATTTCACTTGCTTTACGACATCAATAGTGTCTCTAAATTCCTCGTCGGTTTCCCCTGGAAATGCTACGATAATATCTGTAGAGATTCGTACATCAGGAACCAAATTTCTGATCTTTTCACATCTATTCAAAAACCATTTTTTTGTGTACCCTCGTTTCATATCTTTGAGAACTTTATCATTTCCAGCTTGAAGTGGCACATGAATTTGTTTACAGATTTTAGGATTTGAGGCAAACTCTTCCAAAAATTTATCATTCATATGAAAAGGATGAGGCGAAGTAAATCGAATTCTTTCTAAACCATCTATTTTACTGATCTCTTGAAGGAGTTCTGTAAAGGAGGATTTTGCATCTTTATCTGAAAAGTTTTTCCCATAGTTATTTACATTTTGACCAAGTAAAAATACCTCTTTTGCACCATTTTTTACAGATTTTTCGATCTCATTTAAAATGATTGACATAGGTATACTTATCTCATCACCACGAGTTGCAGGAACAATACAAAAAGTACAACTTTTATCACACCCTAAAGAGATATTGACACTACATCTATAAGATGATTGTCTGAAATCAGCAAAATCATAGGTAGTTTCATCATTATTTATATCAATCTCAACAGTTCCTTTTGTTTTTACAGCTTCAGATATTTTAGAAATATTTCGAGCTCCAACAACAAAATCAACATAGGGCGCTCGTTTAATAATATCTTTTCCAAGATGACTAGCCGTACATCCTGTTACACCTATTTTTGCACCTTGTTTTTTCTTTTTATTGTAGTTACCCAATTCAGAAAAAAGTTTTGCTACAGGTTTTTCTCTTACAGAACATGTATTTATTACGATTAAATCAGCATCTTCCATAGATTCAGTTGTTTCATATGACTGGTGTTTTGCGAGTTCTGCGATCATATGTTCTGTATCTCGAACATTCATCGCACACCCTAAAGTTTCTATGAAAAGTTTTTTTGTGGGAGTTTTTGCTTCCCAATTAGTATTGGTCATTTGTGAGACTATCTTAACTAATTATAAAGAGTGAAGCTCATACATATATTCATCATCAGATAAACCGTATTTAACTTCTCTAAAATGAACAGCATAACCAGCCTCTTCAAATTTATCAACGATAGCCATCATATCTTTATGCGAGTTATCTCTATCAAAATAAAAAATTTGCTCTTCACTTTTTGCTAAATCTTCTAAAAGTTTTTCAAAATTCACTTTTTTTGGCTTTGATTTAAGCTCTTTTCTTGCTAATAAAATATCCATTGTATGATTTTCCTTCATTGTGTATTAATCGTGGATTATATCTATTTTGCTCTAAATATTTGTTGAAGTAAAAATTCTATATAATATAATCTTATTTTAAAATATTTTATTTAGGATTATAATGAAAAAATTGCACCTTGTAAGTCTAGGCTGTACAAAAAATTTAGTAGATAGTGAAGTGATGCTTGGAAAACTTAAAGAGTATACGATGACAGATGATAGTGATAGTGCTGATCTTATTATTGTCAATACATGTGGTTTTATAGAGAGTGCAAAACAAGAGAGTTTAAATACTATATTTGACTTAGATAGTACACGAAAAAAAGAATCAGTTTTGGTCATGGCGGGTTGTTTAAGTGAACGATATAAAGAAGAGTTAAGTGATGGACTTTCAAATGAAGTTGATATCTTTACTGGTGTGGGTGATTATGATGTTATTGATAAACTTGTCGAGGAAAAAAGAGGGCAATTTACCGATAAAGTATTTTTAGCAAGTGAAGAAAATGATAGAGTGGTTACAGGATCAACATATCATGCGTATGTAAAAATAAGTGAGGGGTGTAATCAATCTTGTTCATTTTGTGCTATTCCATCGTTTAAAGGGAAGCTCAATAGTCGTCCTTTAGGTTCAATTGAAGCAGAGGTAAAAGAGCTTGTAAGACAGGGTTTTTATGACTTTTCATTTGTATCTCAAGATAGTAGTTCTTATTTAAGAGATATCAATATGAAAGATGGTTTAGAACAACTAATTTCAAGAGTAGAAAAAATATATGGTGTTAAAAGTGCTCGAATTTTATATTTGTATCCTTCTACTACAAATAATAGTCTCATAGAAAAAATGGCAAACTCGCAAATATTTCATAGTTATTATGATATGCCTTTACAACATATCAATTCTAATGTTTTAAAAATCATGAAAAGAGGGAAAGGTACAGATCAATTAAGAGCTTTGATGCAACATATGAGAGATCAAAAAGATAGTTTTGTTCGATCTACATTTATAGTTGGACACCCTGGGGAAACGGAAGCTGATTTTGAAGAGTTGTGCGAGTATCTTAAAGAATATAGATTTGATAGAGTAAATGTATTTTCATATAGCGATGAAGATGGTACAGGTGCTTATGATTTTGAAGAGAAAATAGCACAAGAGATTATCGATGAACGGGCAGAAATTTTGGGAGATATTATCTCCGAAATAACTCAATCTAAACTTGAAGAAGAGGTAGGGAAAACTTTTGATATTGTTGTTGATGGTGAAAGTAGTGAGCATGAATATCTACTGAGTGCTAGAAAATTAGCATGGGCTCCTGATATAGATGGAGAGATCTATGTAAATGATAATAATCTGAATGAAAAGATAGAGTTTGGAGTAATTTACTCTGCAAAAATCACTGAAATTAGTGGGGATAAACTTATCGCTACTATTATAAAAAAAGTATAGTTTTTAAACTATACTTTTTTATTTAGAGATCCTTAAACTGATCTCTCACTTCTAAAAATTCATCAAGATTATCAAAAAATATATCAATAAGTTTTGGATCAAAATGCTTTGCTCTCTCTTCTCTAAACAGGTTAAATATCCGTTCATCATCCCATGCCTTTTTGTACACACGGTCACTTCCTAAAGCATCAAATACATCAGCAACTGCGGTGATACGCCCTGCAATATCTATATTATCCCCTTTAAGTTGTCTAGGGTATCCTGTTCCATCCCATTTTTCATGATGCTCATATGCTACAGTAGCTGCTAGTTCGAGTAGAGGTCTATGGGAATTTTTTAACATCTCATAACCCAGTGCTGCATGTGTATCCATAATCTTTCGCTCATTTTCATCAAATCTTCCTGGTTTATTCAAAACAGCATCAGGGATAGCTACTTTTCCTATATCATGCATAGGACTCGCTTGTTTTAACATCTCCGCTTCTTCAATACTCAATCCATAATGGAGTGCCAATATTTTAGAATACTCAGCAACTCTTTTGACATGATTCCCTGTCTCTTTCGAGCGACTTTCTCCAATTGCACCCATAGTAAAAACAACTTCTCTTTGAGTATCTTCTATCTCATCATTTAAAAGGCGTATCTCTTTACTTGAATTATTAATCTGTTCCATTTGCATATTGAACTCATCAAAAAGCTCTCGTATCTCATTTTGGGCAGATGTTTGCACTATAGTGATCTCATTTTTTGTAGGATCACTTTTTTTCATAGCGTCCAAAAGTCGTGAAAATGGGCGAGTATAACTCTTACTTACAAAGATACTAATAATAATCCCCAATAATAAAGTCAATGGAAAGATAAGTAAAATTGTGTTTGTTACCTCTTTGTGTTTTTGTTTATATTGTGCAAGATTTATATTGATAAGTGTATATCCAAAAACATAGTTTTCAGCTTCTAATTTCTCTTTTACAAGAAGTGTATCTTTTAAAAATAGAGTTGTGTTATCTAATATATCATTCTTTTTTTTGATTATGTTATTGGTTTGACCATATTGGAAGATAGGATTATTATGAGTATCCAAAAGTACAAGTCCATCTATCTTTTTAAAAGCAGAGAGTCTATAGTTTATATCGGATAAAGTATCTGTATTTGGATTCAGAATAATTTTTAATAAGTCATTATTTAAAGAGTTTGTTATGGTATTTGCATCTAAAATAGCATTGTTTCTCGTATCTTTTTCCTGTATATTTAAAACAACAAAAAGAGTACTTATCTCAACTATAGAGATCACGAGTATCATAAAAAGGATAAGTTGTGCTTTTATACTAAAACGATTCCACATAATTCTACTTTTTTGATGGATTTACGATAGGTAAAGTGGTGTCATTTCCCCACTCTTTCCAAGAAGCATCATAATTTGCTACATCATAATCTAACTCACGCAATGCAAAATAGTTTGTCGCAGATATTTTCCCTATAGCACAATAAAGAACAATCTTTTTACTTTTATCAACATCTTTGTACAACTCTTTAAGTGTATCAACTGTTTTGAGTTTGTTTGTATCTTTACTATAACTTATATTGTGTACTGCTGGAAAATTGATTGCTTCTGGGATATGCCCAAATCTAGATGCAGATGAGATATTTCCATTGTACGCTTTTGCACCTCTAGCATCTATGATGATTTGGTTTGGATTTTTACTTGCTATTTGTGTAGTAAATTTGGTGGCAAGTCGTTTACTATTTATTTTTGCTATATAATGGCTTGAGTCTACTTGAGGAATATTTGTATCTGTTGGATAATCATTATTATTCCATGTTTCATATCCCATATTGAGTAGTTTTACATTTGTAAAGCCATACACTTCCAAAGTCCAGAATAATCGTGCAGCATCAAAAAATGATCCTTTATCATATATTGCGATAGGATCATTGAGTGTAAGTCCAAGATCTCGTATGATAGTTTGCATCTTGATTGGATTTGTTAATTTTCCATTTTTTATTTTATTTTCATAAGTCAATTTAATAGGAAATGAAAGTGCATTTTTAATATGCCCTTGTTTGTAAAGTTGCGTTGATCTTGTATCTAGTATTTTAAATTTTTGCAAATGAGTTGCTAAATCGTTTGATTCTATTCTCAGAGAACTAGCATCTAAGGTAAGTGTTCCCATCAATAAAATCAAAAACATCATATATAGTTTTTGAGTCATAAAAATTCCTTTTTTTAATAAAATATATTTTACTGTATAAATGGTTAAAGTGAAGTATAAAGAATATCTTCAGTAAAAATATATTTTACTTTTTTTACTGAAATCTTCTTTTAAAATTACTCATTATTATTTTATTTAAGTTTTTTACTCTTCATATTAATATGAAGATGGATAATATCAACAGCACTAGGGGTGATACCACTTATTTGAGAAGCATTAAAAAGTGTAGGGGGAGTGAACTTTTTGAGTTTCTCTATCACTTCACTTGATAGTCCTGGCAAATCATCGTATACAAAATCTTTAGGTATTGAAAGTGTGAGCATTTTTTTCATTTTGTCTATCTGTTTTTTTTGTTTGTCTACATAACGATAATATTTTGCTTCAATAATCACTTGTTCTTTGAGATACTCTTCAAGATGTGCCAAAGTAGGGACAAGTCTATCAAATTTTTCATGTGTGATAGTGTTTCTACCTACTAAATCAACTAATAAAATTTTGTCAGATATTTTGTCTTCTTCAAGCTCTTTTAAGAGGGCTAGATTTTCTTTTTTTGAGGTGAACCAAATATCTTCCATAAGGTGTATAGCATCATTTATAGTTTGTTTTTTGTGTTGCATAATATTATATGTTTCATCATCGATAAGCTTAAAATCATGACCATAACCCATCAGTCTCATATCTGCACTCTCTTCTCTTAAAAGGAGTCTATACTCTGCACGACTTGTAAACATTCTATAAGGTTCATTTGTCCCTTTGGTTACTAAATCATCTATCAAAACACCTATATAACTCTCATCTCTACGCAATATAAAAGGCTCTTTTTTATCACATGCCAAACAAGCATTGATACCTGCCATAAGACCTTGTGCTGCTGCTTCTTCATATCCTGTAGTAGCATTTATTTGCCCAGCAAGATATAAGTTTTTTATTTTTTTAGTTTCTAAAGTATGCAATAATTCTGTAGGATCTATATAATCATACTCAATAGCATACGCATATCGTACCACTTTTGCATTTTCTAATCCTACAATAGAATGAATCTTTTCTTTTTGTACATCAATAGGCAAAGAGGAACTTAGCCCATTTATATAATATTCTTCCGTTCGTGCTGTTTGAGGTTCTAAAAATAATTGATGTCTTTCTCTCTGGGAAAATCTATTGACTTTATCTTCGATACTAGGGCAATACCGAGGACCAGTCCCCTCAATTTGACCTGTAAAAAGTGGAGCTCGTGCAAAATTGGTACGAATTATATCGTGTGTTTCAATATTTGTATAGGTGATATAACAAGGGAGTTGTGTAGGATTAAACTCTTTTTTATTGGTTCTAAAACTAAAAGGGTGTGGTATTTCATCTCCTCCATGTGCTTCCATAACTGAAAAATCTATAGAGTTTTTATTGATTCGAGCGGGTGTTCCTGTTTTTAGACGACCTACATTGAGTCCAAATTCTCGTAATTGATCCGACAAAGTAGTTGAGGGTGCTTCCCAAGCACGGCCTGCAGGATATTGATTTTCACCAATATGGATAAGCCCTTTCATAAAAGTACCTGTAGTTAAGATAACTTTTTTAGATTCAAATGTTTCACCTAGTTTGGTAACCACACCACTTACCACATGATCTTTTTCTAAAAGGTGTGATACTTCATCTTGATAAACATCTAGATTTTGAGTATTAAGCGTTACATTTCTCATATATTCTCTATATGCATCCATATCTATTTGGGCACGACTTCCTTGTACTGCTGCACCTTTGGAAGCATTTAAAATTCTAAATTGTATCCCTGTTGCATCTGTACAAAGACCCATCTCTCCACCAAGTGCATCGATCTCTCTTACTAAGTGACCTTTTGCTAGTCCTCCAATTGCTGGATTACAACTAGCTGCCCCTATTTGTTCTACGAGCATGGTAATCAGTAATGTTTTTTTACCCATTCTTGCAGATGATAAACTTGCTTCTATTCCAGAATGTCCACCACCTACAACTATTACATCATATTTTGTCATTATTAGCCTTGATATTTATATTGGGAGATTATATCTAATTACTATTTATGTACTAATGAAAGAGAGTTTAATCGTAATTTTTATATAATAATTAAATATAAAATTTAAAAGAGAGTTGAATGATAAAAAACTGTTTATTTATACCTCAAGAGATGCTAACGACACTCACTAAACTACAAGCTAATACAAAGGATCTATAATATGAAAATCATTGCAAGTAATTTTAAAACAAATCATACAAGAAAAACAACAAATGAGTTTATACGCACGATAAATAATTTTTTAAAAAACGAAAATATAAAAAATGATGTATATGTTTTTCCTACTGCTACTGCACTTGACAGATTTGAAACGGAAAAAAACTTAACAGTTGGAGTACAAAATGCGTATTATGTACAAAATGGTTCTTTTACAGGGGAGATAGGTACGGAGCAACTTGATGAATTTGGAGTCAAAACTATTTTGATAGGTCATAGTGAAAGAAGACATATTTTAAAAGAATCTCAAAAAGAGATCACTCTAAAGTACAATTATTACAAAGCTTTAGGGTATAAAATCATTTATTGTGTTGGTGAGCCTTTAGAGGTACAGATGAGTGGAATGACAGAAACATTAGGATATATCTGGAATCAGTTTGATGGTATTGATTTGGAGTATGATAATATGATTGTGGCATACGAACCTGTATGGGCGATAGGAACGGGAAAAATACCGACAATTGAAGATATTACAACAATTCACAAAAAGATTAAAAAGAAAATAACGCAGCCACTTTTATATGGAGGGAGTGTCAAAACTTCAAATATAGGAGAAATTTTAGATATACCCAATGTAGATGGAACACTTATAGGGAGTGGATCTTGGAATGTAGAAGATTTTAAAACAATGATACAAATAACAAATAGTAAAGCATAGAAGGAAACAAAATGATAATGAACGGAAAAAAAGGTGTAATTTTAGGTGTAGCGAATAATAAATCTATCGCATATGGTATAGCAAAACAGTGTAAGGCACAGGGTGCTGAGATTGCTTTTACATATTTGAATGATTCTTTGAAAAAAAGAGTTGTACCAATAGCGGAAGAGTTTGGGAGTGCTGATTTTGTGTATCCATGTGATGTATCCAATCCTGAAGAGATAAAAGCGTTAGCGGTTTCTTTAGAAAAAGATATGGGAAAAATTGATTTTATTGTACACTCTATCGCTTTTGCTCCAAAGTCTGGACTTTCTGGAAGATTTTATGATATCTCAAAAGATGCTTTTGATGTGGCTATGGATGTTTCTGTATATAGTTTGATTGAAGTTGTTCGAGAATTAAAACCACTTATGAGTGAAAACTCTTCAGTACTTACTCTAACTTATTATGGTGGAGCTAAATATATTCCAAATTATAATCTTATGGGTGTTGCAAAAGCAGCATTAGAGATGACTACAAAGTATCTGGCGGAAGACTTAGGAAAAGATGGTATACGAGTCAATGCAATTTCAGCAGGTCCTATCAAAACTCTAGCAGCAGCTGGAATAGGTGAATTTAGATTTATGTTAAAATGGAATGAAGCACATGCTCCATTAAAAAAGAATGTTACTATTGATGAAGTGGGAAATTCTGGTATGTATCTTCTTTCAGATCTCAGTTCGGCTGTTACTGGTGAGATCCATTATGTTGATTGTGGATTTAATATCATGGGTATGCCTGCTGTTTCTTTTAACGAAGAGGGAAAACAAACAATAGCTTGGGATGGAAATAAATAAATATGAGTACAAATACTATAAACTTCAAAGAGTTAGCAAATAAATATCAAACACCATATTATGTGTATGATTTTGATTATATTACACAACAGTACAATGAACTCAAAGATGCTTTTAAAGCACGAAAATCACTTATCTCTTATGCTGTCAAAGCCAATTCAAACTTGAGTGTTGTAAAACATCTAGGCGATCAAGGGAGTGGTGCTGATTGTGTGAGTATCGGAGAGGTGAAAAGAGCTTTAAAAGTTGGTATCGCAAAATATAAGATTATTTTTTCAGGTGTTGGAAAAACAGATGAAGAATTAAGAGAAGCTTTAGAGCTTGATATTTTGATGATCAATGTGGAGAGTGAAGCAGAGCTTCATAGAGTTGCACTTGTAGCTAAAGAGTTAGATAAAAAAGCACGAATATCTATCCGAGTCAATCCAAATGTAGACCCAAAAACACACCCTTATATCTCTACAGGATTACATGAAAATAAATTTGGAGTAGATTTAAATACTGCAAAAAGAATGTATATTTTTGCAAAAAATAATGATAATTTAGATCCAGTTGGTATTCATTGTCATATTGGTAGCCAGTTAACTGAGCTTGAGCCTATTAAAGAATCTGTCAATATAGTAGCAGATTTAGTAAGAAATCTTAAATCAGCACTTCAAATAGAGTTGAGCTTTTTTGATGTGGGTGGTGGATTAGGAATCGTATATGATGATGAAACACTTATCAATACATATGAGTATGCACAAACAGTTTTGGATGCTTTATTTGGACTTGATATTACAGTAGTTTGTGAACCAGGAAGATTTTTAGTTGGTAATAGTGGTACTTTTGTAACAAAAGTTTTATATGAGAAAATTAATGGTTCAAAAAGATTTGTAATTGTTGATGGAGCTATGAATGACTTGATTCGACCAAGTTTATATGATGCATATCATAAAATAGAGGTTTTAGATAAAAGTGAAAATCTAAGTGATTGTAATGTGGTGGGTCCTGTATGTGAAAGTGGTGATTTTTTTGCAAAAAACATTCAACTTCCTCAAACTTCAAATGATGATATCATCGCTATTTATAGTGCAGGAGCCTATGGATTTACTATGGCTAGTAACTATAATACAAGAGGAAAAGTAGCTGAAATTGCTGTGCAAAATGGAGAAGAGAGACTTATAAGAAGAAGAGAAACATTTGAAGATTTAATTGCACATGAAGAGCAGTATCTATAAAAAATAGGCATTGTAGAGAAAACATACCAAAAATAGAAGAGCATCACATGATAAATAAAGTAAAAAGATTATTTGGAACTATGAAGATTAGAAGTAAGATTATTATACCAACAATTTTAATATTGGTATTGAGTAACTTAGTATCTGTTCTGACATCGACATATAAGATGGATGATTTAGCAAAATCAAATGTAAAAATAGGGTTAGAGCAGTTAACTGATTCTATATTTTTAAACTTACGAACCGCTATGAATACAGGTGATTCTAATATTATTGCAGATGCTGAAGAAAAAAGTAGAAATCATATCAAAGGATTAGAAAAATTAGTGGTAGCTAGAGGTGAAGATATGATAGCTCTTTTCTCACCACAAATAGACTATACACAAGATAGAGAAACACTCAAAGTATTTGCCAATAAACAAGATACTATTTTGGAAAGTTTTGAAAATGATACACATACTTTGCGTTCACTTAAACCTATGATAGCAACAGGAGAATGTCTTGAGTGTCATACGAATCAAAATCTAGGTGATGTTATTGGTGTGATAGATTTGACATTTAATCTGAAAGAATCAGATTTTATTATTAATAATACAGTGAATACTCTTATAGTTCAGGCTGTTTTTGTACTACTATTAATAACACTTTTTATGGCATGGATTATACGAAGAGCTACACAGCCTATTCATGTATTTCAAAAAGGTTTGGAGATGTTTTTTAGATATATCAATAAAAAAGAAAAAAAAGTTGGATATATTGATGGCTATAGTAATGATGAGATTGGTGCACTTGTAGAATCAGTCAATAAAAATATTGATACAACTGTTGCAGGAGTTGAGAAAGATGCTGCTGTTTTACTTGAAGCCAAAGAGGTATGTAAGCAAGCTTCTCTAGGTATTTATGATGTTCGAATCACTTCAGTGGGACACAGTGCGGAGATAAATGAGCTAAAAGATATTGTAAATAATCTTATTGAAGCAGTGGGATATAATGTTAATAGGGTGGTAAATGTTTTAAATTCATATGATAATGACAACTATATCACTCGAATAAATGCAGGAAATAAAACACAAGGTACTATGAAAAAAATATTTGAAAAAGTGGATGTTTTAGGGGAAAGTTTATCAAAAAATTCAAAAACGAATTTACAAAATGGAAAAAAACTTCAAAGGGATGCTGATAAACTAAGTAATTCTGTAGAAAAAATACAAGACTTTTTAAATGCACAATCAGAAAATTTAGAAGATAGTATGGGTCAACTTGCAAATATAACAGATGCCATTAAAAGTACAGCCGAAAATGCAATTCGTATGGAAGAGTATGCAAAAAATGTAACAATATCTGTTAATGGTGGAATGCAACTAGCAGAAGAAACTACTTCTGAGATGGATCAGATAGCTGCACAGGTTTCTCATATAAATGAGGCGATTACAATCATTGATCAAATTGCATTTCAAACAAATATATTGAGTCTCAATGCAGCAGTAGAAGCTGCAACTGCTGGAGAAGCTGGAAAAGGTTTTGCAGTAGTTGCTCAAGAGGTACGAAATCTTGCAAATAGATCAGCTCAAGCAGCCAAAGAGATAAAAACTTTAGTAGAGAGTGCAACAACAAAAGCACAAAGTGGAAAAATTATCTCAAATAGTATGCAAGAGGGATATCTCGAACTCAATACACAAATAGATGCTACTATTGAGTTGATAAAAAATGTTGCGAATGCTTCTTTACATCAGCAAGAGAGTATAGTACATATAAATTCAAATATTAATCTTGTCAAAACACATACTATTCAAAGTGCACAAATGGTTGATGATGCTTCAGTTATAGCAGATGAAACAAGTATTTTGGCACATAAAATTGTGAAAGATGCCGAAACGAAAAAATTTAATTAGAATAAAGGGTAACAATGAATGAAGCTGAAGAATTAAAAAAACTACGAGATATTCTTGATGGTATTGATGATGAGTTATTAACACTTTTAAATAAAAGAATGGAAACAGTTCATCAAGTAGGTGTAGTAAAAGCAAATAGTGGTGGAGCTATTTATAGACCTGAAAGGGAAAAAAATATTATTGATAGACTGACAGATCTCTCTCAAAAAACAAAAGGTGCTTTAAATAAATCAGCAATAGAGTCTATTTTTATAGAGATATTTGCAGTGAGTCGAAATCTTGAACGACCTGAAAAGGTTGCTTTTTTAGGACCACTTGGGACATATACTCACCAAATGGCAGAAAGTAGATTTGGAGGTACTAGTGAATATGTTGCTATGAATAGTATCAATGGAGTTTTTAAAGAGGTAAGCTCAAAAAGAGCAAAATTTGGTGTGATCCCTATAGAAAATAGTAGTAGTGGAATAGTCAATGATACGCTGATGGCTTTAAATAAATACAATTTAAAAATAGTTTCAAACTCCCCTATGCATATTCACAATACTTTTGCCACAAATTGTAAAAATATTAGTGAAGTAAAAAAAATTTATTCAAAAGATGTTGTTTTTGCACAATGTAGAGATTTTTTAAATGAGCACAAATTGGATAATGTGGAGTTAGTACCTGTAGAATCTACAGCCAAAGCAGTACAAATAGCTTTGGAAGAGGAGAATAGTGCTGCTATCTCTGCACATATTGCAGCGACTATGTATGGATTGCCTATTATATTTGATAATATTGAAGATAATGAAGATAACAAAACTGATTTTATCATCGTAAGTGATTTTGAAAATCAACCTAGTGGAGAGGATAATACAGCTATTTTGGCAAAACTTTCTAAAAAAAGTGGTTCGTTAGTAGAGTTTTTACAAGTGTTTGGAAAAGCAGATATTAACCTTACCAAAATTGAATCACATGTTATTCAAAATGAACTGATCTTTTTTATAGAATTTAATGGACATAAAGATGATGAAAAAGTAAATGAAATATTTACTACTTATGAAAAAGAGATAAAATTTCTAGGAAGTTATGTAAGGGAATCAAATGAAATTTAATAAAATACTAAAAAATTTAAATATATACGAAGCAGGTAAACCAATAGAGTTAGTGGTGCGTGAATATGGTGTGGATCCAAAAGATATCATCAAACTTGCTTCAAATGAAAATCCATATGGTACAAGTCCCAAAGTAGTGGATGCCTTAAAGCAAAAATCATCAAGTGCATTTGTCTATCCTGATGATAGTATGTATGAACTCAAAGATGCAATAGCCAATAGATTTGAAGTAGAGAGTTCGAATGTAATCGTGGGAGCAGGAAGTGATCAGATAATTGAATTTTGTGTTCATGCAAAATGTACTAAAAAGTCTAAAGTTTTGATGGCGAAAACAACATTTGCTATGTATGAAATTTATGCAAAACAAACAGGTGCAACGATTTTAAAAACAGTATCGGACCAACATAATCTTGATGAATTTCGTAAAATTTATAAACAAGAGGGTGCAGATGTTGTATTTTTGTGTTTACCAAACAATCCTATGGGGGAATGTCTGGATGCAAAAGATGTATATGCATTTTTGGATACAGTAGATAAAGATACACTTGTTGTACTTGATGGAGCATATCAAGAGTATGCAAGTTATAAAGATGCCAATAAAGCAATAGATGTACAAAAAGTCATCAAAAAATATCCAAATGTTATTTATCTTGGAACTTTTTCAAAGGCATATGCTTTGGGTGGTATGCGAGTAGGATATGGAATAGGAGATAGAGAAACGATTCAAAATCTGTATAAGTTAAGACCCCCATTTAATGTAACAACATTATCTTTAGAAGCTGCAAAAGTTGCACTCAAAGACGAAGAGTTTGTACAAGAGTGTATCAAGAAAAACTTTAAGCAGATGAAACGATATGAAAAATATGCACTCAAAAACAATTTGGAGTATATTCCAAGTTATACAAATTTTATCACTATTTATACAGGTGAAAAAATATCTAAAGAGATAGCACAACAACTTTTAGAGCAAGGTATCATTGTCCGTGATATGACGGGATATGGGCAAAATGCAATTCGTATCACTATTGGAAGAAAAAAACAAAATACGAAAGTTTTGAGTGCTTTAGATATATTACTTGATACGAAGAAGTAATATGTTATCTAGATTTAAATTACAGGAAAATAATACTACAGTAAAGACAGAATTTTTAGCTGGTTTCACTACATTTTTAACGATGATGTATATTGTACCAGTCAATGGATTTATATTAAGTGATGCTGGACTTCCTATGGGAGCTGTGATAACAGCAACGGCACTTATCACTATTTTGGCAACCATTTTCAATGGTGTATGGTCAAATACTCCTATTGCGATGAGTGTTGGTATGGGACTGAATGCCTATTTTTCTTATGGATTGGTTTTGGGTATTGGTTTGGCTTGGCAAACAGCATTGGGAGTTGTATTTTTATCTGGTATTATTTTTGTTATTTTATCTTTTACAAAATTTAGAATTTGGATAATGACTTCGATTCCTGTAGATCTTAGACGGGCTATTAGTGCTGGTATTGGAGCTTTTATTGCTTTTATTGGTTTGAAACAGATGGGAATTATTGTTGCAAATAAAGCGACTTTAGTTTCTTTGGGTGATTTAGGAAATGAAGCTGTTTTATTGGGTATTTTTGGCTTATTTGTAACTTTAGCTTTGTATGCTTTTAGAATAAAAGGTGCTTTTATAATTGCAATTTTATTAACATCTATTGTTGGATGGAGTTTTGGTATTGGTGAGGGTCCTTCTACTTTTGTAGGATTACCAGATTCGATTGCACCTATTTTTATGCAGCTTGATATTATGAGTGCATTATCCTTGGCTTTGTTACCTGTAATTATCACTTTTTTAGTTACTGATATGTTTGATACATTAGGGACACTAACAGGTGTAGGGACTCGTGCAAATTTATTTCAAACGCAAGATAAAAATGATAAAGCTTTAGAAAAAACTTTAGAAGCAGATGCTATTGCTACTGTTACAGGAAGTTTAGTAGGTGTTTCTACTACGACTTCTTTTATTGAAAGTGCGAGTGGTGTAGAAGAGGGTGGTCGTACTGGACTTACATCAGTGTTTACTGGATTATTTTTTATACTTACATTATTTATGTTACCATTGTTTAAATCGATTCCACCAAATGCTATTTATCCTGTTTTGGTAGTTGTTGGTATTTTGATGTTTACAGAGCTTGGAAATATTAATTTTAAGAATAATGATCTGGCTGTTACAAGTGCATCATTTTTGATGGTGATTATGATGCCTTTGAGCTATTCTATCACCAATGGTTTTGCAGCAGGTTTTATAGTATATACTTTGCTCAAATTATTAAAAGGTGAATTTGAAGATATCAACTTAGGTTTGATAACTATAACTTTGATTTCATTATTAGTTTTTATATTACACTAAGGAAAAATATTGAAAAAAGTATATTATAGTTATGAGGATTGTGTAGAAGATTGTAAAGTTTTACTACCACAAATAAAAGAGTACAAACCAGATGCACTTATAGCAATCGCTAGAGGTGGTTTGGTTTTAGGGCATCTATTAAGCGAAGCATTAGAAACAAGAGAGATATACAGCTTAAATTCTATCCACTATGATGGGACAAAAAAGCTCGATACATTTGAGATATTTAATATCCCAGATTTAAAAAGAAAACATAAAATAGTATTGATAGATGATATTGTTGATAGTGGTGAAAGTATGGTAGAAATTATTAAAATTTTACAAGAAAAATACCACCACTGTGAATTTAAAATTGCCACAATTTTTTATAAACCAACTGCTCTTATTCAGCCTGATTATACAGTGAAAGAAGCAAAAGATTGGATTGAATTTTTCTGGGAAGTTGATCTTTTAGAAATGAGATAGAGTGAATATTAAAAATAAAAGTATAGAAGAATTATCACAATTAGCACAAGATATAAGAGATAGAATTGTAGAAGTTGTCTCTGTAAATGGGGGACATTTTTCCTCTACTTTAGGTGCAGTTGAATTAACACTAGGGATGCACAAAGTATTTGATTGTGAGCATGATCCATTTATTTTTGATGTATCTCATCAGTGTTATCCGCATAAACTTATCACTGGTCGTTGGGAAGAGTTTAAAACTTTACGCCAGTTTGGGGGATTGAGCGGTTTTACAAAACCAAAGGAATCTGGTGCAGATTATTTTGTAGCAGGACACTCTTCTACTTCTATTTCTCTTGCTGTTGGAGCAGCAAAAGCAGCAGCGTTAGAAAACAATGGAAAAGTACCAGTAGTTATGATCGGTGATGGGTCGATGAGTGCTGGGATGATTTATGAAGCTCTAAATGAGCTTGGTGATTTAAAATTGCCAGTTGTAATCATCCTCAATGACAATGAAATGAGTATTGCAAAACCAATTGGAGCAATTAGTAAACATCTTAGTAAACTTTTAGCTGGAAACTTTTATCAAGGATTTAGAGATAAAGTAGATCATATAGTTAAAAATTATATGCCTAAAGGGACAGAATATATTGCTAAAAAATTAGAAGAGAGTATGAAACTCATTACTCCTGGTATTATTTTTGAAGAGATGGGTATAGATTATATTGGACCAATTGATGGACATAATTTAGAAGAAGTTATAGATATTTTACAACTAGCAAAGAATTTAGGAAAACCTGTAGTTGTCCATGCTCGAACAGTAAAAGGAAAGGGATATCCTATAGCTGAGGGTCACCATGAGCATTGGCATGGAGTGAGTCCTTTTGATGTAAAAACAGGAGCTTTTCATAAAAAATCTGGCGATAAAGCTGCAACTGCTGTATTTAGTGATGCTTTATATGAGTTAGCAAAAAAAGACGACAAAGTAGT
>Ga0193952_1000039_pt1 | contig 56941 bp, 57 predicted proteins | sample BB_3_MG_FD_140368 | JGI IMG/M metagenome (GOLD analysis project Ga0193952, IMG submission 140368) | Microbial mat bacterial communities from the Broadkill River, Lewes, Delaware, United States - BB_3_MG | ecosystem: Environmental > Aquatic > Freshwater > River > Microbial mats | place: USA... | reverse complement strand
CCTATTTAGAGTCGACTATTATCGAAACAAAAGCTACTTACCGTCATTTTCATTGAATGCAATTGTTTGGCCGAGATAGAAACAGCATTGTCCCAAACATTTCCCGCCTCCACACACAAATAACCTGACCAAGCATCATCTGGAATATCACTGAAGTCTTTGACAATTTCTGGCCCGGGATTCCACACAATAGACGAAGCGCCATTTTTGGCAATCTGGATTCTTCGCTTCCAAGAAGAATCTGTTATTTCAGTTGTTTGTGTTTGATTGACAAATACCGAATCAATAGGTGAATGAATATCCAAAATGTCACCGGCCGGTGATCTTTCAGCCGGCTGTTGCAAAGTATCAATCGCTTCACTGCCAGCGAAACCTTTAACCTGCAAAGAATTAACTTCGCTAACCGCAAAATAAGAGTGTAGTGCTTCCGTAATTTCCATTTTCTTATCTGAACGGTTTTCAGTGATTAACTCCACCGTCAACTCTTTTCCGACTACCACAATCAGTTGCAACGCAAATTCATATGGCCAGATTGCCAGTGTTTGCTCATCTGATTCAATCGAAAACACCAGCTTTGTAACCGTTGTAGCTGAAGTACCGGCCGGTAAAGTTTGAATGGAAGAAATCTGCCAATCACGATTACGCACAAAACCATGCGCTGGATTGCCGTCTGTTTTGGATTGACCAAACCACGGCCAACACACTGGGATCCCACCACGAATTGCTTTTTTACCATCAAATATGGCCGTGGGGCTTTGCCACAAAACCGGCTTTTCACCGACTGGCTGAAACTGCAAAATAGTCGCACCAAATGGGGAAATGGTGGCTTTGCCTAAGGCATTTTCAACCTCTATCAGCACCACTTGGTCTTGTATACGAAAGCTCACACCTTCAACCGAAAACTGCTTTTGCAATGCCGCTAAGCGCAAACCGGAAACATCAAATTCAAACAACTGAAAACCTTTAAAAATAATTGAATAGTTAGGAACCTCTGATTGAATCAGAGCTTCCTAAGCTTATGGTCGATATTCGGCAAGCGTTTTCGTTAGAAAATCGTGAGAATAATCCCCCGTCACATAAGCTTCCCCAATCGTTTTTAAAAGCACCAAACGAATGGTTCCGTTTTGTACTTTTTTATCACCAGCCATTAAGTCCAGATATTTGCCATCAGACATTTCAGCCGAGCTCGGCGGTAGGACAGGAAGCTTTGCCAATTCAAAAATTGCTTGTATACGATCTTGCTCTGCTTGGGAAATGTTGCCCATGAGTTTCGACATATAAACCGCTTGCATGGTTCCAGCACTTACACCTTCACCATGCAACCAAGCACCATAGCCCATACCTGCTTCAATCGCGTGACCAAAGGTATGACCTAAATTAAACAAAGCACGCATTCCCGCTTCTTTTTCATCAAGCGCCACGATACGTGCTTTGTTTGCACAAGAACGCTCTATCGCTTCCGAAAGCGCTTCAGGCTCTCGTGCCAAAAGACGAGGAAGGTTGTCTTCTAACCATTCAAAGAAAGGATAATCGCCAATTAACCCATATTTGATGACTTCGGCCAAACCGGCTGACAATTGGCGATCTTCCAAGGTATCAAGTGTTTTCGTATCAATCACGACGCACTGCGGCTGGTGAAAAGCGCCAATCATGTTTTTACCTAATGGATGATTGACACCGGTTTTTCCGCCAACCGATGAATCGACTTGCGATAAAAGCGTGGTTGGAATTTGGATAAAATTCACACCACGTTGATAAGCTGCTGCCGCAAAACCTGTCATATCACCAATGACACCACCGCCTAAAGCAACCAGCGTACATTTGCGGTCAAAATGATTACCGATCAGTTTGTCGAAAACTTTATTAAGCTCTTCAAGCGTTTTGTATTGCTCTCCATCTTGCAAAATAACCGAGTCGACTTGGAAACCTGCAAAGGCTTGCTGACACTTTTCCAAATACAGAGGCGCAACCGTTGTATTGGTGACAATCAATACCTGCTGGCCTTTGACAAACTCTTTGACCAGCTCTGGATTACCTAATAAATCTTCGCCAATATAAATCGGGTAACTACGATCGCCCAAATCAACGGTTAATGTTTTCATCTTCTCTCTCAATATTTTTTTTGCTACGCTCTGCAAGCATTTAACAGACACTTTAAAGCCCTTACCAAAAGCAGCTTTAAGCCAAATTCTCTTTTTTCAGCGCTTCAATAATCGTTTTCACCACCTTAAAAACCGAAGCTTGCTGGGTTTCGACGACTAAATCTGCCATTTCTAAATAATGTGGTTCGCGACGCGCCATTAAGTCACGTAACACCTGCTCAGGGTTATCGTTTTGCAATAACGGGCGATTACGATCATGCTTGGTTCGGGCAATCAAATTTTCAACGGGTGACTTCAAATAGACCACAAACCCACGTGAACGCAGATGCTGTCTATTGGATTCACGCTCCACAACACCGCCTCCTGTCGCTAAAACCGTATCATGCAACTGGGTTAACTCATCAACCACCGCTTCTTCACGATCACGAAATCCTGACTCACCCTCAATATCAAAAATCGTTGGGATAGTCGTACCCGTTCGCTCTTCAATAACATGGTCACTATCGACAAACTCAAAGTGCAACTTTTCAGCTAAAAATTTGCCGACTGTCGACTTCCCTGCCCCCATGGGGCCAATTAAAAATATACTTTCTCTATGCATGGCAAACATTGTAATAGATTTGCGAAAAAGCGTCATTCGAATATCCATAACGAATTGCACGAAACAGAGCAAACAACACCGGCCGGTAGAATTTAATCCGAAAAAACCAAGCTTTGTTAGAATACCCTCATTAAACAAGACAGATTTGCTAAAAGTTTGCGTTTGCAACGTCTTATACCAAGCTGTACAACGACGCAGCAATTCTCAAAACAAGAATTAAATGGAGATAGCGTTATGAGTGGTGCCCTTTATATTATTTCCGCGCCATCAGGTGCCGGCAAAACGTCACTGGTCAGCCAATTAATTGAACTGGATAGCCACATTGTGGTTTCAGTTTCCAGTACAACACGACCAATGCGTACCGGCGAGCAAAACGGCGTGAATTATCACTTTTTGACCGTTGAAGAGTTTGAAGTGAAAATTGCTGAAAATGATTTTTTGGAACACGCTAAAGTCTTTGACAACTACTACGGCACATCAAAATCTTCGGTGGAAGAGCAGCTCAGAAAAGGCAAGGACGTCATCCTAGAAATCGATTATCAAGGCGCTCAACAAGTTCGCAAAATTATGCCGAAAGCCACATCAATCTTTATTCTTCCGCCATCAAAAGAAGAGCTAAAACGCCGCCTAACCGGTCGCGGCACAGACAGTGAAGAAGTCATTGCTAAACGTTTAGCAGAATCAATGAATGAAATGTCGCATTACGATGAATTTGACTATTTAGTCATCAACAACCATTTTCAAACCGCGTTGGAAGAGTTGCACAGCATTTTTAAATCTGGTCGTTTGTTGAAAACCGCACAGGTCAATCAACACCAAAACTTGATTCAACAACTATTAGAAAGTTAAACACCAGAAATAATCTAAGCCGACCGGTAGCAATCAAAAATTACCGGCCGGTCAGATTTCCCACTCAATCCACTTACTTTTTCACATTCCACCAATATTTTTAAATTCATAGATGATTTTTGCCTGTTTTTTGTGGTAAATTAATCGTTTAGTTTAAATTTTATGGGTTAATAAATATGGCACGAGTCACAGTTGAAGATTGTTTGACACAAGTTGAGAACCGTTTTGAATTGGTTATTTTAAGCGCAAAGCGTGCGCGTCAAATTTCTCGCGGTGCAGAACCGACGCTTGAATGGGATAAAGACAAGCCAACCGTCATGGCTCTGCGTGAACTTGCTGCGGATACCATTGATGCAAAAACCGTTATGGATGATCCAGACACGCCTCCATTCTTTAATTAAATTTCTGCAAAGCTCAATCGAGCATTCAAATCACGCCGAGACAAATCAAGTTTTCTTCAACTACCCTGTCTCGGCTAGCTGTAATAATTCCCGACTCTTCCGTCATGATTGCTGAGGAACCTTAAAAACACATGGCAACACCAACTTCTACCGATGCGCTAATTGAAAAAGTCAGTACTTACCTAAATGCTGAGCAAGTTGCACGCATTAAACAAGCCTTTGAATTTGGTCGTATTGCTCATGATGGTCAAAAGCGAAAAGCTGGCGGAGACTACATTTGGCACCCCGTCGCAGTCGCTGAAATTCTTGCCGATATTCAACTCGATCAAGACAGCATTATCGCCGCCCTTCTTCACGATGTGATTGAAGACACGCCATACACCAAAGAAGACATTACTGAGCTATTTGGCGAAAGTGTGGCTGAAATCGTTGAGGGCGTCACCAAGCTGACCAAAATGATGTTTTCCACCCCACAGCAGGCGAAAGCAGAAAACTTCCGTAAAATGATTATGGCGATGTCTCGAGATATTCGCGTTATTCTTATCAAACTTGCTGATCGTCTGCATAACATGCGCACTTTAGGAGTCATGCGCCGAGATAAGCAACGTCGTATTGCCGAAGAGACATTAGAATTTTTTGCGCCTATTGCCGGCCGGTTAGGAATTAACTCCATCCGTATTGAACTTGAAGACCTTTGCTTTAGAATCATTTATCCAATGCGCCATGCTGCTCTCGAAAAAGCTTTGCTTAAAGCTCGCGGTCACCGCAACGAAATCATTGCACAAATCACCCAAACGATTGAACACAGACTGGAACAAGAAAAGATTCCTGGTCGAGTCTTTGGACGTGAAAAGCATTTGTACAGCTTATACAAAAAAATGAAAAACAAAGGTAAGCACTTCGATGAAATTCTCGATATTTTTGCTTTCCGCGTCATTGTTGACTCCCCTGATAGCTGCTATCGCGCATTGGGAGCGATGCACTCGCTTTACAAGCCATTACCAAACCGTTTCAAAGACTATATTGCCATTCCAAAGTCAAACGGCTACCAAGCGCTTCATACAACCTTATTCGGACCTTTCAGCAGTGCTCGTTTAGAAATACAAATTCGTTCCGAACAGATGCATGATGTTGCTGAACATGGAATTGCCGCACACTGGCTATACAAGCAACAAGATGACAATGAAAACAGTGCTTCATCAACCGTAGACCAAAAAGCGCAAGAGTGGGTAAAAAATCTGCTTGAACTGCAAAAAAGCGCTGGGAACTCGCTCGACTTCCTAGAAAACGTCAAAATTGACCTTTTCCCTGACGTTATTTATGTTTTCACTCCAAAAGGTGACATTATCTCCCTGCCTCGTGGCGCTACCGCCCTTGATTTCGCCTATGCGGTGCACACAAATGTTGGACACTCAGCAGTCAGCTGTCATATTGATAATAAGTTACGCCCACTGCGCACAACGCTTCACAGTGGCAATACTGTCGATGTCGTTCGAGGTCGCTTGGAGAAACCAAACCCATCTTGGCTTCAGTTTGTCAAAACCGCGAAAGCGCGCACCCAAATTCGCCACTACATGCGCGACTTAGAGACAGAAGATGCGATCTTACTCGGTAAAGAAATTCTCAAACGCGCTTTACATCGTTTCAATATGCAGCTGGATGGCCTAAGCAATGAGCAAGAAGCAGATATTCTGCAAGCTTTGGAGCATGAAACCCTTAATCAACTATTTGAAGAGTTGGGGACAGGCAAACGCTTGGCACCGCTAGTTGCTAAACAAATTCACGATATTATTCTTGGTCGGGAAGACACTGTTGAATCGACTGAATACCAACACGGAGAAGCCTTACCCATTACCGGAACGGAAGGTTTTGCAGTGCAGTTTGCCAACTGTTGTCATCCAATTCCCGGTGACGAAATTATTGGCTACCTCAGTGCAGAAAAAGGTTTAATGATTCACCGAGAAAACTGTACAAATATTCGCAAGATTAAAGCCCAGCCGGACAAATTGCTTGATGTTCATTGGGCAGAAGATGTACAAGGAAGCTTCTTGACAGAACTGCAACTTGAAGTGAAAAATGTTCGCGGTAGTTTAGCGACCATTGCCAGTGAGATCGCCTCAACTCAAACAGATATCGACAGTGTTACATCTGAAGATAAAGATGACCAATACAGTCTTATGAACTTTATTTTGCATGTCAGAGACCGCAACCACTTGGCACATATCATTAAAGCCTTAAAGAAAAACAAACTGGTTGAAAAAATTCAACGGATGTAATGTCTTGATTGACTTTATGTTTTGAGAAAATGCATTCATCGTAATGCATGACTGAATTCATAAAACGGTTAAACATTACACCTTCAAAAATCGACTAAATGGATATTGAAATGAAACAAATTATTGCAACAGAAAAAGCCCCCCAAGCAATCGGTACCTATTCTCAAGCAGTTCGTCACGGAGATACAGTCTACCTTTCAGGTCAAATTGCCTTAATTCCTGAAACCATGGAATTGGTTGACGGCGAAATTGATGGACGAATTCACCAAGTCTTTAAAAATCTATCTGCGGTATGTGAAGCAGCTGGAGGAAGTTTGCAAAATATCGCAAAGCTCAACATCTTCCTAACTGACATGAGCCATTTCGCAACCGTAAATGAAATTATGGCACAATATTTTGAACAGCCCTATCCTGCTCGCGCTGCAGTTGCTGTAAAAGAATTACCGAAAGGAACAGATGTTGAAATGGATGGCGTAATGGTCTTAGACTAAAACTTCCTTCCTTTATTTAGGAAAGCGGGCTTTATCGGCTCGCTTTTATTTGAAATTTTTACAAGATTGCAAATAATTTGCCACACCTTCTTCTGCGTTACTCTTGGCAACCTTCGCATTCGGAACCGATTTTTTGAGCAATGCATGCGCATTTCCCATCACGACTGGATGCCCTACCCACTGCAACATATCAATATCATTCAATCCATCCCCGAACGCCATCACTTCTTTTGATTCTATCCCTTTATTCGCACAAAGTTGTGATAACGCTTTGCCCTTGGAAACCCCAAGATTCATAACTTCAAGATAGATTTCAGTCGTAAAAGTAATGTAAAGCCGTGAACCAAGCGATGCGCGCAATTGATGCTCCAATGGCACGAGCTTGTTGTGTGAGGCATTAAAGTAGAATTTATCAATATGCGTATACTCAATCGCGTCAAAATCCACAATCGAATACTCAAAACCTGAGGCATGATGAATTTCAAGCAATGGCAGATTCGGCTCCTCAACCCACCACATATCTCCCTGATAAATATTTCGATGCACATCGAATTCTTCGGAAATCCTCAAAATCTCACGCGCTGTGTTCTCAGGAATGTGGTTCTCATATAACAACAGGCCTTCAGGGCTATGAATTCGTGCACCGTTTGAAGTAATCAAGCTAACTGGCACATCCAGCTGTTGGGCCAAACAATAGACATCTTTAAAATGCCGGCCGGTCGCAATCATCAATTCCATTCCTTGATGATGTAGTTCCTGTAGAGCTTTTCGGGTCAAATCGCCAATAAGATGCTCACCATTTAACAAAGTGCCATCTAAATCAATCACTACCAATCGAACCATAGTGTTTTTCCAGAACGTTTAGAATGGTCGCAACTTTACCAGAAAAAACGATTACTGAGGAGCGCCCCATGCAATCTGGTTCTTCCAATTCATCACAAACGACTCAGAATATCAATTCACGCTTAACCGATGGCGAAGTGTTTAAGCAAATGCAACAATTAATCGACCAACAAGCGAGTGTGTACATAGCAACCGTAAATTCATCCGGTCAACCTGAAGCGAGTTACGCCCCATTTATTGCACGAGAAAAATCTGTCTATCTTTACTTGTCGAAATTAGCGGCGCATAGCCGAAATTTGCAACAGAATCCAAAACTTAGCTTGTTATTTATTGAGCCCGAAGGCGAGTCTGTAGATGTATTTGCACGCAAAAGGGTAACGTGGAAATGTGAATTAGAGGCCATTCAAAGAGAAAGCGAACTATGGCAGGAAATAATGGATCAATTTGAAGTGAAACATGGGAAAACCGTTCAGCTGATTCGTCAACTTTCAGATTTTACTTTGTATTGTTGCCGACCGGTCAAAGCCAACGTTGTATTAGGTTTCGCAAAAGCCTATACCTTAAGGTTTTAAAATGTCAATACATCCCTTATCGAATTTGATTGAACTCTCACATTGGTAAATATAGCGTGTCTCTTTAGATAAAAATAAACTCTTTGCATAATGGAGTTGCTGCTTTTTCTAGGTCATGCGAACAATCTCATTGATGAATATCACTCCTCAATGATAAAAGCCCAAAGATTCAATTAAGTCAATTGAGTCTTTGGGCTAGAGATGGGTTAACAATCTACATCAGACCCATTATTGATAATCGATGTAACTATGATTCTCATGATAGAACGAGTACACAATAACACCCAAAGTCACCAAAACCGACAAACCGAATATAATTCCGATCATTAGCGGATTATCTGCGAAAGTAAAGTAAGCCGTAGCACCTTCCCAGCTCGTAATTGGACTTGCATTCATAATGTTTTCTCCTAATTATTTCGATTTAACCATGACAGGGCTTAATTCGCCTTCACTAGCACCATTTTGCGCAGGAACCGATTCCGGATAGGCTTTCATCGGTACTTCAACAATATCCAAGCCAGCAACTTCCGCTTTAGGCGGTACGCGCAACATTCCGAATTTCGCTAAGACAAACGACAGGACATAACCCGGGATAAAACCGAGAAGTGCCATAACAATCGCGCTTTGAAGCTGACCCATGAATGAGACAGCCGGCGCACCTTCTGCAATATTTGGGAAACCACTGAAAACTCCTAACATTAAAATACCAATCACACCACTCGCACCATGCACAGCAAAAGCACCAACAGGATCATCAATTTTGAATTTGGTTGTCATAAACTTATCAACCAGAGGAGCCATAGCTCCACCTAACATAGCGATCATAAATGCTAGAGGCGGATAATAAAGATCAAGACCAGGCGCTGCTGAAACAATACCTGCAACCGCTCCAGAAAGCATCCAAAATGGCTGACGCGTAGTCAAATAAGCACCAATAATCCCACCAGCAATTGCCATAAGCGTATTAAAACTGATTGCTGAAAGAGTGGTTGGATTACCAAAAATCGATGTCCACTGCTCACCCGGCATATAGATAATACAACCACCAAGGAAACCGAAGAAACCAACCACAATCATCATCAGACCAATCATACTCATTGGCGTACTATGCCCTGAAATCGCATAGACTTCGCCATTTTTACCAAAACGACCTATACGAGCTCCGAGATTCAGCACCACACCTAGGGCAAAGAAACCAGCTACCATATGAACCGCGCCTGCCGCACCGAAGTCATGATACCCCCATTCCATAGTTAGCCATCCAGTTGGATGCCATCCCCAAGAAGCCGCTAGAATCCAAATTACCGATCCAAGAATCACGGCCAGAACAAGAAATGAACTCATTCGAATACGCTCAATAACCGCACCTGAAAAGATTGATGCGGTTGTCGCCGCGAACAACACAAATGCACCCCAGAAGATACCTGATGCATTATCAGTCAAGTTCGGCCCCATATACTCGGACCAAGGAAGGCCAGCTGCACCTGCTTCAAAATCAGGGACAAAGCCGTTATACATACTTAGATAAATCCACCATCCTATAAAAAAGAAGGAAGGAACCATAAACGCAAATGCGAGAATATTTTTTACGCCCGATGCTAAAGCATTCTTTAGTCGGGACGCGCCCATTTCATAAGCCAGAAACCCTACATGGATAATGACCATCAAAGCAGTACAGAACCAATAGAAAATTTCCATATTGACTGTATCCGACATCGTAATCATTGTCTGTAAGCTTTCTAATGTAGCTGCTGATTGCTCCATAATTGAAACCTCTTAAAGTTGTAAAAAGTTGAGTAACAAACCCGTTTTTATTACCCGAATAAGCCTTTCGTAACATTTGATAAACATTATTCGAACAAAAGTGAACTAGGTATGTCAGCAACCATTCCAATTCAGAACAATCTCTAAGCATACCCGCTCAAACTATCCTCAAAACAAGGATAAAATCACGCTGCTTGCTTTGTCTTAGGGGGAGACAGACATTGCTTGCAAACGTAAATCCAAATCACAACGTCCGAAGACATTGCATCCAAATTTCAGCCACTTCTTCTATAAAAGAAAAAGCCACCGAGATATTTGAATTCTGTAAGTAGCACCCAAAAACGCTACAATTAAAATTAACTTCTGACTCGCGTTCTCTGCGGATCGTAAAATGGCAATGAAACCACTTTTGCAGGAATTCGTTTTTGCTGACCGTCCAGCTGCCCGACTTCCAAGTCAGTTCCTATCTCAGTAAAATCTGGCGCCAGACGACATAAAGCAATCTGCTTTTTCAAAACCGGTGAGAAAGTCGCACTGGTTACGACACCGACAGGAAATCGCCCGTGATAGATTTCATCGCCATGATGAACTGGATCATTTGACTTCACCTCTAACCCCATCAATTTATGGCGGCTTTCAGGGGACTGACGTTCAATTGCTTGGCGACCGACAAAATCCTCGTCATTCGTTTTCAATGGCGTTGTAAAACCAATACCGGCTTCAAACGGGTTCGTGCGAGGACAAAATTCATGTTCGGCAAAAATCAATCCTGCTTCAATTCGTAACTTATCCAATGCATCAAATCCCATTGGAGCAATACCGTATTTCTGTCCGGTCTCCCAAATTAAATCCCACAAATCACCAGCATCATCTGGGTGACACCAGACTTCAAATCCAAGCTCACCTGTATAACCGGTTCTCGATACCATAATCGGGAAACCTGTTGCTTCCTGAACACGACCAATCGTAAAGTGGAACCAAGCCAGTTCTTCAACGGAGGTCTGATGCTCTGGCGTCCATACAATCTCTTGCAAAAGAGCACGACTATTCGGGCCTTGAACGGCAATATTATGAAGTTGGTCGGTCGACTCACGAACCTTAACGTTATGGCCTGTTTTCGCCGCCAATTCTCTTAGCCACTTACCTGTATAAGGGTCACCACACACCCAACGGTATGCCTGATCACTCATTTTGAATAATGTTCCGTCGTCAATCATTCCGCCGGTTTCATTACAAATTGCAGAATAAACAATCTCTCCAATAGACATACGTCGAACATTTCGAGTCACAGCGTATTGCATAAACACTTCGGCATCAGGACCAACAACCTCAAATTTACGAAGCGGAGTCAGATCAATCATCGCCACCTTTTCACGGCAAGCCAAATATTCTGTATTTGCTCCCCAGCCCTCATATTCAGTGGCAACCCAATAGCCATGATATTCGGCAAAATGTTTGGTTAATTTCGTTGTCCGGCTATGGAAGCCGCTCTGTTTAGTCATTCGAGATAACTCCTCCGGTATGGTTCGATAAGCGATAGAACGAGGAAAAGATTCGCTGTCGTCATAAATTCGGACATGAATATCTGTTGGCTGCCAGCCATTGGCGGGATCAATGTCATCAGGGCAAGCTGAAGAAGCACACAGTAAATCCCGATTCGCACGCAAAAGCACATAATCTCCTGGGCGAGACCAAGGTTCGGCAAATCCGATCGTTCCACAGGGCTCTGCATAGGTATTAAAAAAGAAATTAATCGCTGGCCAGCCGGAACGTGGCGCTATTCCATAGGCTCTCAAGGCATTATTGAAATTTTCGGTACAACTAACATGGCCGAAATAACCCTGATCCTCATAATATTTAGGACTACAAGCAAACAAAAAGCTGTCATGGCGGCCAACAGTATCCTGAACCACCTCCAACATCGTCTGCTGGGACTGATCCAGGAACTTCGAAAACAACCCTGGTTGAGGTAACGTCAACCCCATAACCGTTCGAGTTGCCGTACCATCAATCATCACCTCTTGTCCGTCTTTCAACTGAGCTTTATCAAACGCGATAAAATCAGAACTTTGCTTGCCCTGAACATCGATAATTTGAATCCATTGACCAGCCTTAACTTCATAAGTTCTGGCACTGCTATGTGGAACTCGAATTTCCTGAACAGGTTTAGCCAAAGGTTCCGGCAAACCACTCGAAGCATGAGCGTAATGAACCAAGTTCAACTCTGTAGGTGGTTGATGCTCATCAACAGCCATATTTTCTGCGGCAGCAACCATAACAATGACCGCATCCTGTAGAAAGGTCACTCCTGTGGGCAGGGTTTCAGATGAAAAACAATAGGCGTTTTCCAACACCTTTTCGCCAACTTGCCAACGTTGTAAATCTTGCTTAAATTTGGCTCCTGCCTGTCCATCACTGTTTAACAGCTTTATTGATTGAATAGCTTGTGTCGGTAAAACATCAATGTTGGAAGAATCTATGACAAACAAAGGTGCTTCAGGGTCAACCTGCGATACAACTAGCAACTCTCCCGATTGACAGCCATCTATGGAGTTCACAGAAATAAACTCACCCTCTGCGACTTTTAAGCGTAAAGCCTCTTGGCCTGAAATTCGGTATTCGTTTATAAACTTAGTTGCTGTTTTTAACGATTCATACATGATTTAGTTGCCTTGTTTAAAGAAACAGCACCCAAACATCCATTTTGGTGCATATTCTCTTATTTGCTTAATTTCAGTGCAAAAATAAGCCGTATTATAGAAACAGACAGTCTCACTATTTGATATACGGCTTTATATCTTTATTCTTTACAAGAAATAAAATTTACTGATATGATTTATTATTCAAGCACTTAACACAATACTTCATTGGCAGTATCTCCAAAGGAGTAACACTTAGTTAAAGCCAACGGCATAGTTGATGCTTAAAGATCTGTGTTGGGTATAGATTGAATAATTGTTGAAATAACAGGGCGGCTAAAAGTGCTAAATCTAGATCACTTTTTATCGATTAACGTTTTTGCTTACTTTGGCAAGTTCAAGCGTTCTTGGTGTAAAACTGTCGCTGCAGAAATTGACTATTCTGAAATAGCGTTTACGCTTGCCCAAAGCGACTCAATTTCTGAATCCCTCTCCTCTGTGCTAGCGCAACCCAAACTCCATAAAGCAGGCCAACAAGTCTTTCCCAACTTTCAAGAGTTGTTTGTGTTAATGACAGAATCAAGAGATAAATATGTTATTCATTGCGCAGATTCTGTTCGATCAACCTCCCCTGTAAAAAATCATCTCAGTGCTTTTCAAATCAATGTCGACACGATGAATAATATTCAGCCTTTTTTGCAAAAAATTGATGACAGCAACTTCCTTTTTTGCCCTGTTTTCAATGAAAACCAAGACGCTATGGCTTACTTGGTAATCGCCTTTAAGGGCCATATCAAAGATCAGACTCAAGTCGATTTTTACACCTCCTCACTAACCCGAGCGATTCAAAGAGGACTTCAGGCCTACCAAAAAAGGCATGCAGATTTAAAGCGAGCCATTAATAACGAACGCATGTCGCAAGCAGCAGACTTACATGACTCGATTGCTCAAGTACTAAGCTATCTGAAATTACGCTCATCGAGCTTGAAAGCCTACCTTTATGAAACAGATACCGTAGCCGATGACACTATGTTGAAATTTGCCAATGAAATCGACAATCAGGTTGGTTTTGCACACCGACTTATTCGAGAGCTCATCACCTCCTCACGACTCAGTTTTTTACAAACTGACCTTGCCGATGCTATTCAAAATTCTATGCAAGAATTCGAACAGCTTTCCGGTGTAGTTTTTGACCTTGATAACCGAGCAAATGAAGCCTTAAAAAAACTGCCTTATCAAAGTGAGATTCTTTTCATTATCCGAGAATCACTCTGTAACTTAGTCCGTCATTCTCATGCGAGCCATGCTCGAATAGTCATCACTCAACAAAGTCAAAATCTACAAGTTTTAATAGAAGATAACGGTATAGGCATTCAGCCGGAAAGCAAACGCCCAGACAGTTTTGGACTCTGCATTATGGAAGAACGTGCGCGAAAAATGGATGCAGAACTCATAGTCGAAAACAGAAAACAGGGCGGTACCCGCGTACAACTGTCCATTCCAAGAGAACATTAACATGGCAAATTCAAAAGTCGTTAAAGCCGTTGTGGTTGACGATCACCCTCTTTTTCGACGAGGAGTCGTTGAACTACTGAACGAAAGCGCACAGTTTGAGGTGATAAAATCTTTTGGCTCTGCTGAAGAGCTGCTGAAATCACTTCCAACGCCTCCGCCAGATTTGATTCTGCTTGATCTTCAAATGCCTAAAATAACTGGAGTTGATGCCTTGAAAAAGCTTCGCCCACAGTGGGTCGAAACGAAGTTTGTCATTTTGACTTTTTCAATGGATTCAAAAAACTTGATGGATGCTATCAGTTACGGCGTAGATGGTTTTTTGCTTAAAGACAGCTCATCCGAACAGATTCTTTCACAGCTGATTTCGGTAATGCAAGGCAAAATAACGATTAACGAATCAGGCATCACTTTATTAGCAGAAACAATCCGAACTCAGGGCATTCCTAGCGAAAAATCCTCACTCTCAGACAACTCAACCAAACAAAATACGATTTTTGATGATTTAACTGAACGTGAAAAACAGACTCTGGAATTAATTTCCAAAGGACTCAGTAATAAACTGATTGCTCGAGAACTAGGTATCAGTGATGGTACTGTTAAGGTGTATGTCAAAAGCCTTTTGCGAAAACTGGAATTGAATTCTAGACTTGAACTGGCCGCTTGGAGCCACACTCACCATGCTTTCAGCTCGGATGAAAATGCATGAAATGGTTAAACAATATAATTGCAACATGGTTTCAATCACGACTGCCTATCAAAGCAAATCGTATTATGAACAGTTTGAGCGATGCAATTATTATCGTCGAAAAAGGCAATCGCCTTAAGTTTGCCAATCATCATTGGACCGAACTCACTGGCTATCCACTAAAAAGCAGTTACCAAAAAACGTTTCTTGACTTTATTCACCCTGAAGACCGTATCTCTTGGCAAGAGGCTTTTCAAAAGTTTTACCATTCTAATCACACTCAGCTATTGTGGCTGCGCTTACTTGATCAAAAAGAAATGGTGCATTGGTGCGAAATACGCGTGCAACCGGTTTTTAAAAATCGACCTTTTCCAGTCAGTGCAACCTTATGTGACATTACGCCACAAATTCGCTCTGACCAGATTAAAGAAGCACGATATCGTAGCTTAAATAGTTTAATCAACCGTGTTCCGGGAATGCTTTATCGCTCACGCAACAATATCAACTGGACCATGGAATATGTCAGTGAAGGTTGCAAAGAATTAACGGGATATAAACCCGATAAAATGATTAATAATGCTGAACTTTCTTATGGCTCTCTTATTCATATAGATGACCAAGCAGACGTCTGGCGTAATGTTCAAGCGGCGATACAATCTAATCAAAGCTTTGAAATCTCCTATCGACTGATACATGCCAGCGGTGAAATTCGACAAGTGCATGAAAAAGGCTGCGCAATCTATTCCGACACCGGTGCCATTCTTGGTATAGAAGGCATTATTTTTACACTAAACCTACCTATTTAACCCAATACTTTACCCCCACCGCTTAGAAACTACCCTTTTAGGGTTACTAACTCTTAGGAATACCCAAAACGGCGAAAATACTTTAACTTACCCCTAACAATTTAAGAAAAAAAAGTTCTTATTAGGAAACTTAGTAAAGTTTCAAATATATAGTTAGGAGATCGCAACATGACGCAAACAAATTTAACTCCGCGAGTAGCCATTTTAGGAGCAGGACCAAGCGGTTTAGCACAACTACGCGCCTTCCAATCTGCTCAAGCCAAAGGAGCGGCAATTCCCAAATTAGTCTGTTTTGAAAAACAAAGTGATTGGGGTGGACTTTGGAACTATACCTGGAGAACGGGTCTGGATGAAAATGGCGAACCAGTTCATGGAAGTATGTACCGCTACCTTTGGTCAAACGGACCGAAGGAGTGTTTGGAGTTCGCAGACTATACCTTTGAAGAACATTTCGGGAAACCAATTGCTTCCTATCCTCCTCGAGAAGTTCTTTGGGACTACATTAAGGGGCGTGTTGAAAAGGCTGGCGTTCGCGACTATATCCGCTTTAGTACAGCTGTTCGCAATGTCTCTTATGATGAAGTAACCGACACCTTTACCGTAACCGTTCACGACCATAAAGAAGACAAAATCTATTCCGAAGAGTTCGACTATGTCATAACTGCTACCGGACACTTCTCAACGCCAAAAGTACCCGAATTTGAAGGCTTCAAAACGTTTGGAGGCCGCATTCTTCACGCTCATGACTTTCGAGATGCGCTTGAATTCAAAGACAAAGATATCCTATTGGTCGGCGCTAGCTACTCTGCTGAAGATATTGGTTCGCAATGTTATAAATATGGTGCAAAGAGCATTACCAGCTGTTATCGCACCAACCCAATGGGCTTTAAATGGCCTGAAAACTGGGATGAAAAGCCGAACCTACTGAGAGTTGACACTGATCATGCATATTTTGCAGATGGTAGTTCTAAAAAAATTGATGCCATTATTCTGTGTACGGGTTACTTGCATCACTTCCCATTTCTAAATGATTCACTGCGCTTGGTAACAGACAATCGTCTATGGCCACTGGATTTATATAAAGGCGTCGTGTGGGAAAACAACCCAAAACTCTTCTATCTTGGTATGCAAGATCAATGGTATACCTTCAACATGTTCGACGCGCAAGCTTGGTATGTTCGAGACATCATTCTTGGACGCATCGCTCTGCCAGAAAAAGAAGAAATGACCGCTCATTCCATGGAATGGCGTGAAAGAGAGCTGGCTTTAGTGACCGCGGAAGAGATGTACACCTACCAAGGCGATTACATTCAGGAACTGATTGATGCGACCGACTACCCGAGCTTCAATATTCCGGAAGTTAATAAAACTTTCCTAGAATGGAAACATCACAAGAAAGAAAACATCATGACTTTCCGAGACCATTCATACCGCTCAATCATGACGGGCACCATGTCACCAAAACATCATACCCCTTGGATTGATGCACTGGATGATTCTCTTGAAGCCTACCTTTCGGAATCATCAGAAACTATTAACGATATGAAAATGGCCGCCAATCAGTAAGAGCTCTGACAAGGAAATTCTTTATGCAAGCAGAACCTACAACCAAAAGCCGACCAATCTACCCGCCGGTAGAAATCGATAAGGATGTAGCACAGCACCTGTTCATTGCTGAAACCGGTGCTTTCTCCGCCTTATCCAAACTTTACGAATCCTGTTCATCGGAACGCTCTTGCTGGATTGTCGGAGAACCAGAAGCCAATAGCTTAGGCAAATACCCGAAAGGTTGTCACTTTGTCCGACCAGCGGATATGTCAGATGTTTTCAGTAAGCTATTCTCTGAGTTGCCCATTTCTAGCAGTCTATACCTGAGCGCTTTCAGAGAGTCTTTTATATGGGATATGCATAATCTGGCCATCAAAGCAGGAATGGCAGACGAACAGATCAAAAAACTTAAACCTTTAAGTAATGAACGTCGACTTTTCTGCACGCACTGTTACACCCTCACAGAAGGCGTGACCCACACACCATTCCAGTGCCCCGGTTGCGACCGTCTGCTCTTGGTGAGAGATCATTTTTCTCGAAACCATGGTGCTTATGTCGGTGTACAGATTAATGCAGAAGACCCGAACGACATTCCGGAAACGCAGGAGTTAAACTAATGAGTCAGACTGCAATAACCGTTAAAGTGAGCAACATTCGGAAAGTTGCTCCTACCATTCGCGAATTCACCTTGACACCAGTTGACGGAGATTTCTTTCCTTTTTCACCCGGGTCGCACGTGGTAGTTGAAATGCCTGCCGAAGGTAAAAAAATCCGCAACGCATATTCACTTTTAAGTGATCCTCGAGATCCACAAAGCTACCGCATTGCTGTGCGCTTACAGCCAGAGTCTCGAGGCGGTTCAATTTACATGCACGAAAAGGTTCAACTCGGTGACGAGTTAATTATCACACCGCCATCAAACCTGTTCGCACCAGACTGGCGAGCAAAAAAACATCTGTTTTTTGCTGGTGGTGTCGGCATTACCCCATTTATGTCCTATATACCGGAAATGCTTCGCCAAAATGCAGATTTTGAGCTTTACTACATGTATCGAAGTACACAAACCGGTGCCTATATCAATGAACTAAAAGAAATGTTGAGCAATCGACTTCACGCTTATGATTCCGCTGTATCTAACCGCGCCGATATTGCAAAAATCATGGCCGAGTGCCCACAAGGAACCCATATTTATATCTGCGGCCCAGAATCTTTGATTGAAACAATTCTTAAGATTGGCGAAAAAACCGGCTGGCCTAAATCTCACATTCATTATGAAGCTTTTGCGGCTCCAAAACCTGGAAAACCATTCGTTGCGGAACTCAAGAAATCAGGTAAGACCGTCTATGTCAGCGAAGACCAATCGTTGCTTGAAGCACTTGAAGCAAACGACGTCGAAATCCCTAACCTTTGCCGAGGCGGAGTCTGTGGTCAATGTATGTCGACCGTTATCGATGGAGAAGTAGAACATCGAGACAACTTTCTATCGGCGGAAGAAAAGGCTAGCAATTGCTGCATCATGCCTTGTGTTTCCAGATCTAAAACGGGCCGCTTAAACCTAGATATTTAAAAGGAATTAACGATGAGAATCGCTCCAAAACCTATAGAGACTTTTCGAGATACATTCACCTACACTAACAGCGATGAAGCCATACAACGTTTTCCATTTCCCTTTCCGGAAGATGAGTATATGTATTCGGTCAATATCGAACCGCACACACTACCTGGACCAGAAGGAAGCATTTACGAACACCTTTTCGACATCGACGAGCATTACCTGTCCGAAATGGCCGAACGAAAAATCGTACTTGAGGAAAATCCAAAACGCTGTATAGCGATGGAACACATGGACTTGGCCTGCTGGGATTTTATTGACCGTGCGATGAGCACTCTCTCTGTCGATTATCCTGATTATTTTTCACTGCAAAAAGACGGTGACACTTGGTCATGGGAAAACAAACTACTCAGCATTAAGGACACTTTCACCTTTGGCGATAGTAGCACTCTGCCACAGCCGCCAATGGAATATATGGGATGTCAGGTACAAGGCGATATCGCTTTGCTCGATCAACGGGATAATGATCTGTTTTTAGATGCAGGAGTTGTGACTTGTCCGGCTGACTGGTCTTTGGCATTTGATGCAGGAATGAGTTTCTCGCAATGGCACGGGCCTGTTCCACTTGCGCATGAAGCTGGAATTTTTGATCGTGCTTTAAAGTATCTTACAGCTATTCCTGTTGGTCAGCCGGTTCGACGCCTTAATTGGACCTTAACCATTAACGCCCGAATGGATACCTCACCAGAAACCTATCCAGACTGGGGGCATGAACGTGACACAGTGACAGAAGAAAATGTCGGTGAAAAAGTTTACTTAAGAGTGGAATTACAGGTTCTTGATCGTATGCCTCGTAGTAATGCGCTCATGTTCAGTATCCGTACCTTCCTAATCAGCATGGATGACCTAGTCAAAAATAAAGATTGGGCTCGTCGCATGCATCGCGTTATGAAAACATTGCCAGAAGAGTTGATTGAATATAAAGGGCTATCACGTTACCACCCAACCTTGGTGACCTGGCTCAAACAATTTGATCCAGAGAATTAAATTATAGCCTTTCCATTAGCGAGGACATTTCCTCGCTTTTTTAATCTGATGATATTACACAAACTAAAATCTGTTCTGATTCTCAAACGCCCTATTGTCAGTTATTTTGTTTTTCGTTATTTCCTCCATTCAAAGTTTACATGTAACACCGCATGTAGAAACCCATTTAGAGGTACTCCTTTAGAGGAATGGTTTTTCTTGAGGTTTTGTCGAAAATACCGGACACAATCAGCGAGTAAGGACTATTGTTTTATACACTTTTAAGATAGCATGTCTCCTCCCTGCTCCACTATTAAAAAGGACTTAAAACTATGAAATGCAAAGCAGCAGTCGCTTGGGCACCAAAACAACCTTTAGAAATTGAAGAAGTGGAGGTTGAAGGTCCAAAAGAAGGAGAGGTCTTACTAAAAGTTATTGCATCAGGAGTTTGTCATACCGATGCTTTTACCTTGTCTGGAGATGATCCAGAAGGCGTTTTTCCAGCGATATTAGGACATGAAGGTGGCTGTGAAGTAGTCGAATGTGGACCAGGTGTAAAAGATTTAAAACCTGGCGATCACGTCATTCCTCTCTATATTCCAGAATGTGGTGATTGCGAATACTGTAACTCAACCAAAAGTAATCTATGCCAATCGATTGCCGGCACAGTTTGGACTGGCTACATGCCTGACGGTACACGTCGTTTTTCTAAAAATGGCAAACCAATTTATCATTACATGGGCTGTTCGACCTTTTCTGAATACACCGTAGTACCTGAGATTGCCTTAGCTAAAATCAACAAAGCAGCACCACTCGATAAAGTCTGCTTACTAGGTTGCGGTGTCACAACAGGCATTGGTGCAGTTTTAAACACTGCCAAAGTTGAGCCAGGATCAACTGTAGCGGTGTTTGGTTTAGGCGGAATCGGTCTATCATGTATTCAAGGTGCTGTAATGGCAAAAGCTTCGCGTATTATTGCCGTAGATTTAAACCCAGCGAAATGGGAAATGGCCAAAGCACTCGGTGCAACCGACTTTGTCAACCCAAGAGCTGTAGATGGCAAAGTTAGCGAGTACATTTCGGAACTAACTAAAGGTGGCGTTGATTACTCCTTTGAATGCATTGGTAATGTTGAAGTTATGCGTGATGCACTTGAATGTACCCGCATGGGCTGGGGGGTTTCGACAGTCATTGGAGTGGCTGGAGCGGGTCAAGAGATTTCCACGCGTCCATTTAACTTGGTTGTTGGCCGAACTTGGAAAGGTAGTGCATTTGGTGGCGTAAAAGGTCGCACTGAATTACCTGGCTATGTAGATCGTTACATGAATGGCGAAATTGAACTGGATGCGTTTGTCACCCACACAATGGGATTGGAAGACATCAACAAAGCATTTGATTTAATGCATAGTGGCGAAAGTATCCGCTCAGTCATTATTTTCTAACCACTTTGTTTACAACTGCTTGTTAAACAGAAAACAAATTGAAAAACACGAAGTGAATGAAACCATGAAACAAATAGAAAGCATTAAAGAGTTTGGCGGATTTCTCAACCGCTACACTCACTTCTCGGATGCCTGCCAATGTGAAATGACATTCTCAGTCTACTTACCGCCACAAGCAGAAACACAGTCCGTCCCAGCTTTATATTGGCTATCTGGATTAACCTGCACGGATGATAACGTCAGAGTGAAAGCTGGTGCGCAACGTTATGCGGCTGAACATGGTATTGCATTAGTCATGCCAGATACCAGTCCACGCGGAGAAGAAGTGTCTGATGAACCTGATCGTTATGATTTAGGAAAAGGTGCTGGGTTTTATGTGAACGCTACACAAGAACCTTGGAGCAAACATTATCAGATGTTCGACTATGTGACCATTGAATTGCCAAATCTAATTGAACAAAACTTGCCGGTACTGGCTGGAGTCAAGTCTATTAGCGGCCATTCAATGGGTGGACATGGTGCTTTAATTTGCGCTCTCAAAAACCCAGAGGATTTTCGATCGGTATCGGCATTTTCTCCGATTTGTCATCCAACGCAATGTGGCTGGGGACAAGGTTGTTTCTCAGCTTATTTAGGCGAAAACAACCAACAGGACTGGGCAACTTATGATGCCGTTGAGCTCATTGCCAATGGCGCTTATTTCGAGCAGATTTTAGTTGACCAAGGTACTGCGGATGAATTTTTAACCGAAGGCCAATTACAACCAGAAAGCCTTCAAAAAGCTTGTGATGATAAAGGAATTCGCTTGCAACTTCGAATGCAAGAAGGCTATGACCATAGCTATCACTTTATCGCCACCTTTATTGGTGAACATATCGCCTACCACGCGAAGGCGCTTTTACAAAAATAACTGGCATCCACCTGGCAGAGTTAATTTACAAAATCGACTCTGCCCCATCTGCTCACTGATTTTCCCTCTTATCGAACAATCTTCCATCAAAACTTAACCGGCCGGTAAACCTTTGATAAAATTTGCATTCTCGATCAACTAATTTGAGCTACGTTAAGGTCTGTTAAAAATTAAAAAATGGCTTTAGCAGATACTAACTTATGAAGTTTCAACAGCCCCTAGAAACCACTACCATCGACTCGCTGAAAGGCGTTGGCCCTAAAATGTTAGAAAAGTTAGCCAAATTACATTTACATAATTTGGGAGACTTACTACTTCATTTGCCGCTTCGCTATCAGGATAAAACTCGCATTGCCCCAATTGATTCACTGTTGGTGGGTGTCGAAGCGCAAACCGAAGGGACAATTATTTCTCAAACCATGACCCGTGGCGGTCGTAATAGTTTATTAGTGGTGATTCAATCCGACAGTGGCGCTTGCATTACTTTGCGTTTTTTCCATTACCACTTCCGTCAAGCGCAAAGCTTCACTCGCGGCAAAACCTTACGCGTTTTCGGCGAAGTTCGTTCAGGTCCAAACGGACTAGAAATGGTTCATCCAAGCTACCAATTTGTAAATTTGGAAAAACCTCCAGCACTGGAAACCACTCTAACGCCTGTTTACCCAACCACTGAAGGCTTAGGACAAGCCAGCCTCATTAAATTAATCGACCAAGCGTTAAAATCACTGGAAATAAATCCTTTACCTGAAATGTTACCGGCCGGTCTTTTAGATGAAGTGCAATTACCCAGCCTTCAAGATGCCATCCGAACGTTGCATCAACCGCAAGCTTCTGACGATTTAGTTGCCATCAAACAGTTCAAACATCCTGCGCAACAACGATTGATTCTAGAAGAACTTATCAGTCAACAGATTGGCCTGCAACAGCTCAGACAACAAGAACAAAAATGCCTAGCGCCGAAATTTCCATCTAGTCAAAAGGTCAATGAGTTGCTTGCTAGCTTACCGTTTTCACTGACCGGCGCTCAACAACGAGTTTTAGCTGAAATCCAGCAAGACCTTCAGCAAACGCATCCCATGCAACGTCTGGTTCAAGGAGATGTCGGCTCCGGTAAAACCGTTGTGGCGGCAATCGCTGCAATTCAAGCAGCTGAAGCAGGCTTTCAGGTCGCAGTTATGGCACCCACAGAAATCCTCGCCGAGCAGCATTTACATGCATTTCAAGAATGGCTTGAGCCATTAGAAATTTCTGTCTCTTGGCTTAATGGTCGAATGAAAGCCGCTGAACGTCGTTTTCGACTGGCTGAAATTGCCAATGGCGAAGCCAAGATTATTGTTGGCACCCACGCTCTATTCCAAGAGGCTGTGAATTTCAATAATTTGGGGCTGGTGATTATTGACGAACAACACAGGTTTGGGGTACACCAAAGGCTCGCTCTTCAACAAAAAAGCCAAAGCATAGTTCTTGAAGGTGAAGAAAATATTGACACAAATGCTGACGAAACTAGTTTGCTAGAGTCCGAGACTCTTGATGGAGCCGAAGCGCAGTTGGCTGATAGTGCCAATGGGTATCGAAAGCCTGAGAGCAACAAAGAAATCGAGCAAAATAGACTGTCTGAAGTGCATCCACACCAATTGATTATGACCGCGACGCCTATTCCCAGGACTTTAGCAATGACCGCTTACGGCGATTTGGATTTATCTATTATCGACGAGCTACCACCTGGCCGAAAACCGATTGAAACCGCTGTCATGAGCAATAGCAAACGATTTGAGCTCATGGAACACTTGTATGCTAAATGCAAGCAAGGGGTACAAGCCTACTGGGTCTGTCCGTTAATTGAAGAATCCGAACTGTTGCATGCACAAGCGGCTGAAGTCACCGCTACCCAGTTTACCGACCACTGGCCGGATTTGCGTGTCGGGCTAGTACATGGACGACTCAATGGTGAAGACAAAGCCAGAGTGATGAATGCGTTTAAAAATCATGAATTGGATTTATTGGTAGCGACCACGGTGATTGAAGTTGGCGTCAATGTCCCCAATTCAAGTTTAATGATTATTGAAAATGCAGAACGTTTGGGATTAGCGCAACTTCACCAACTCCGTGGACGAGTCGGCCGAGGTGATAAACAGAGCCATTGCGTATTACTTTACCAATCGCCACTTTCTGCAACAGGTAAAGCGCGTTTGAATATCATGCGAGAAACTAATGATGGTTTTGTAATTGCTGAAGAAGATATGAAAATCCGCGGACCTGGTGAAATCCTAGGCACGCGCCAAACAGGCGGTTTACAATTGCGCATTGCCGATCTTCAACGCGATGCCCAGTGGATACCCCTTGCTCAAGAATGGGCAGAGAAGCTTTTAAATTCTACACCGAACGTCGTGGATACCTTACAGCAGCGCTGGATTGGAGAAAAAGCAGAATATCGTAAAGCTTAATCAACTTAAAGCTCAATCTATCAGAAACACTATTCATAAAATGGCCGGAATTCTTCCTCTTTTTCCTAACCAACTCTTTAGAAGTAACCCTCCTAATTAACGATTTCTAAAACTTTTTGTAACCCCAGCCTTGCTGCATTTTTTCCACGATAATATCCAAAGCCAGTCGGTCAGACGCGACAGCTGGAATTAATTTTACGGCTTTGCCCTGCTCCTGCTTTCTTTCAATTGCTCGACTACAGGCAATCAATTTGACATTATCGTAGCGTGAAAGTAGCGCAAGAATTTCTTCTTTATGAGGATTATTTTCAGCAAAAAATTCAATACCTAGGTCATTGGTAATAATTTCAAGCGTCTTAGGTCCAAGCTCGGGAGAAAGGGAGCTTTGCTCTAAAAGCAAACGTGCTTCTTGCAATAATCTCTCGCCTCGCTCTTCCTGATTAGTATCCAGATGCAGTACAACATTCTTTCCAGATTTTGTCTGCTGAGAAGCGGCGGCTGTCTGTTGCTGAGAGGTGTATGCAGAGGAATCAGTCATAGAGTGCCCGCCCCAAAAGCCTACAATGACTGCCAAAAATAAACTGGCGGCATAAACCGTTGATTTAAAACTCCCTGTACGGCTGACAGAAACAGACGACTCAGGAGGTGCAGGAATCGACTTGTAATAGCGCTGTATATCCTGTTTAACTCGAGCCATTGCATTAAGTTCTTCGGCTAATTCCTTATCCTGTTTTAAGGCCGCTTCAAACGTACGCTGATCTGATTTGGATAATTCTCCGTCAAGATACAAATGTAGATACTGTTTAGGATCAAATACCATGAGCTTTAAACTCCACCACTTTGGAAGTACCGAGATTGGCTTCACTTCTTTCTATTAATTGACGAATATGTTTCCGTGCCCGAGACAAACGACTCATAACAGTTCCAATCGGAACCTGCAAAATATCGGAAACTTCTTGGTAACTATAACCTTCCAAGTCAACCAATAGGATGACTTGCCGATATTCGACCGATAAACGGCCAATCGCCTGATGAACATTCTCGCAAGTTTGATGAAGAATATAAACCTGTTCGACACAGGTAGAACACAGATCCACTTCCTGGTCGAGCACGTCCATTTCTACCCACTTTTTATTTTGACGAAGATAGTCAAGAAACTGATTATGCATGATCTTAAACAACCAACGATCTGCCCCTTCAAAGTTGTGAAGTTGATGGCTTTTTTCTAGTGCCTTCACCACTGTATCTTGCACTAAATCTAGCGCCACATGTCGACTTTGAGACCAACCATAAGCAACACGATAAAGAGTGTCGTACTGAGTTTCCAAAACCGCCTTCACTTTTTTCTGCTGGCATAAGCCAGACCATTTTTTAAACATAAAAAACTCCTTTTTTCCATAATAAAGGTATTTTTCAAATCTTTGCAAGTGATTGTTGTATAAGGATTTTCTTAAATAAACACAGCCTATAAAGAGATAAAAACTTTATCCAAAGAAAATGGGAATAAAACCGGAGGCTATTTCGTTTAAAGATTAAGTAAGCGATTACGACATAGACATATTAAATGTCGCGGTAATCTAAATTTTAAAAATGCAAAACAGGGATATAAACCTAAAACAATTCCCACTAGAACAATTCTGCTCACAAGAAAAATAAGCTACAAAGCCTTAATCACAATTGGAGAAAGTACAATGAAACATTTCGCTCATACAATAACTTTACTAACAACCGCTTGCTTACTGATGGCAAGTGCTTTTCAAACGGTACAGGCCAAAAGCGAACGCTACGCCGAACAAAAAGTGGTTTATCACATTAACTACGACGACCCTAGCAAACAATCTAGCACGCTTAGAAACATCCAAAACCATGTTAACGCTCTGGGTGCCGATCACGTTAACATTAAAGTCATTCTTCACGGAAACGGTCTTTCTTTATTGCTAAAACCCGAAGCCCTCGCTAATGTTCCAAAATTCAAAACTGGAAATGCCGACACCTCTCTTCAACAAAAAATAGACAGCTTGAGAATGCAGGGAGTACAGTTCAATGTTTGCTCCAATACCGTTAAAGGACGAAACGTAAACATTGACAGAGATTTATATGAAGTGGAAAAAAACGACGTTGTGCCAAGCGGTGTTGCAGAGCTCACTTACCTTCAACAAAAAGGTTACCTATATTTGAGACCTTAAGATTTCACACTTAAGTAACAGAGGAACAGATAAATTCCTCTTGAACCAAACCTATTTTTTGGAAGTTCCCAACAATGGGGACTCCCTCTAATTATTTTTGCTAAGGCAAAATACCTTCTCTCCTCAAGAGGACTGTTAATTCGGTTTGACAAGTAATGAAGCACAGAGACTTTCATTTTCCAGACGGAAAGCGTTATCTCTCGACCTCATTACTTGTCGAGTCGGATTAACACTTTTACTTTATCTCAATCGTCAACAAGTTACATTTTTCAAAAGAAACCCTAGCCTAGGGTTGAACTTTGGATCTTTTTCAATAATCACTCAATCTTCAAACAAACTTAATTGAACAGCATTTAGCAGTGTTCTTTACGCCCTCAATGCTAAAGCTTTATAATTCTCATAGCATTTTTAAATAAACCAGCAATACAACGATAGAGATAGTCTTACGAGCCGGAGAAATACCATATTAAAAAACTGAGCGAACTAAGAAAGACAGCCTCTTTTCCACCGAAATTTTATAACCGATACAATCTTCAATGACCATTCAATGGAAACCAGAAAAGTTGATTCACCGTATTCATCCAGATAGAGCTATTCAAATCTGGTTGAAAGACGATCAATCATTAACTGCAAAGCTTCGCTGCTTTTGCCCTGGAATAAATGTGGAAATTCTAAACGAAGCCATTGAAAAACCCCTGAAAAGCGAAGCTGACTACCTTGGTTTAACAATAACTCAAAAAGTCTGGGTACGTAGTATCGTTCTGAAATGCCATGAAATACCCTTAATTTATGCGCGCACTGTCATTCCTTACCTAGATGAAAATAATCCTTGGCATAACTTGCAAAACCTTGGCACAAAACCTCTAGGAGAAATCCTTTTTGACCCCAAACAACCTGCTATTCGACGCTTGCCATTTCGTTTCGCAAGAACAAAACTTTCCCAATTACCCTATTTGTTGAAACAATTCCCGAATATTCAAGAAGGTTTTGGCCTTGCTCGCCAATCAGTCTTTTTACAACACCAATCGCCTTTACTGCTGACGGAAGTTTTCCTGCCTGATTTTTGCACCTACCCTAAAGAGAACATTAACTAACAAGTAAATGCATTTCTAACTGCATCAGTAAAGCTGGATGTGGCTTACTGAATACTTTAGAACCCAAACAAACATCGATTTTGGAAAATTGAAAGAAACAAAAGAGATTAAAATTTTGGTCATTGTAGGCATCAATAGCTCACAAGAATCCCCCAAAATTTTCAGCTTATAACTAAAGCATCTCGGATCTGCATAAAAGCGATTAGAAATTCAAACAGCATTCGCCAGAAGAGTTCCATCAACAAAAAAATCACCACAAACATCAAACCTAATTTTAAGCGTGAAGAAAAACTCAAACGGGCACTTAATTGCGCCTGCGTAATCGTTAAAAACGCTTGCAAACTTGGAGATACTCGAACCAATTTTCGCATGGATAAAAATAGAAAAATAGGCATGATCACCGCGCCCAAATAGTAAAAGACAATCAGAGCTTGCTGACTAATTAAAGTTTGAAAACTGAGGAACTCGAACATAATCCTTTACCGGTAAAAATGCATTTCTAACTGAAGCAGTAAGGCCGGATGCGGCTTACTGAACCCCTCCGAATTATAGCCAGTAATTCTTGGCTCAAATTCAGCAAACAAGCGTTCTTTGTAGAGTTTCTCTCGCCAGTTAAAACCAATCGCTGCATTTTCAATGGTTTGATGACGACTATCCAAGCGCCAATCTCCATCAATAAAATAAGCATAAAAACGATGGTCTGAAATTTTGTCAAACCAAGTAAAACGTTGGTTAATGATGTAATCTTTATCCCTATGCATCCAAGTACCGGTTGTCTGACTTCTCAAAAGATCACCCTTGTTTAAGGGCTTGGAAAACGTTTGGCGTGATTCCAACATAAACCCACGTACATGCTCAAAAATCGCATTATTCGTGGTGGTACTTAACCATGATTCTCCAAATCGAGCGTTCACTTGATAGTTCAGCAAAACATAAGGATTGGGCTTCACCAATTGCTGAAATTTCAAACCGCTTTTTAATTTCAACACCTGGTTGGTTTCTTTTAAAAACTCTTTTTGCAAACTAAAAGAAACTTCTGTATTGGCCTCTCGATTCTCATCTGATTGTTCAAATTCTTTGAGCTGAGTACCGGGAGTCCGGTTATCGGGCGAATCGATCGAAGTCTCATCAAACGACGAAATCATTAACTGCCAGCGATCCTTACTTCGAGGTAGGTCAATCGATGCCCTAAATTTCAAACTACTTTTCGAGTTTCCAGCCTTTTCGAAGGTCGATGGAAAATACAAAATAAACCGACTCTGCTTTCGCTTCACCTCTTCTTCAGATCCGCCTAGAAACCGGTCAAGATTGTCGACATAACCATCTAAAGTAGCACCGAATTCACTTTGCCAGGCCTCAAGCGCTTTTAAACCGTTATGCAACGGGCCACTTTGCACATCTTCAAAAAAGAATTGTTTGTTTTGTTGCGAAACATCCTGAGACTCAGCGGAAGCATTTAACGCTGCGCTTAACAACAAGCCAATTGACAAGCTTTGATACAATATCGACTGACAAAATAGAGAAGTGCGACTAATAAACATATGAGCAACCAAATTAACCAAATCCAAGCAAGTTTTGATGCTGTGGAAGACAGAATACTCCTAAAATTCAAAACCAACAACGGGGATGTTTACCTAACATGGCTCAGTAGACGCTATTGCAAACTGTTGATTCCGGTCCTACATGGCAGGCATCCTAAATCTGGAGAGCAGTTATTAACCGATGAAACCTCAATTGAAAAGCAATTTGAAAAAGAGAAGGCTCAATTGGAAGGTGACTATAGCAGCCCCTATGAAAAGCCTGAAAACCCCCAGTACCCTCTTGGAGAAGAGCCCATATTACTGGCACAAATTAGTTTTAAAAACATGAATACAGATGCTCCCTCTATCAGTCTTGAACCGAATAAAGGGCCTGGCGTATTACTGCCTTATCATCCACAGCTATTAGGCCCTATGCTAAAAATTATAACCACTGCGATAGAAAAGACAGATTGGAATTTAGGCGATGAGATCTTATTTCAATTGCCGGGTTCTGAAACAGCCATTCACTGACAAACTTTACCGGCCGGTAAAGTTTATGATTGCCGAATCTTACCTTTGAACGTTCTGGATTCGGCTTGTTTGAATAAATTGCCATGTAAAACCATTTTCTGAATCAATAAAATGCACAGCCATGCCCAAATCATACTGGTTAGGGTGTGGCTAAAAAAGTGGTCACCAATAAGCATTTTGTAGATACCAAGTGTCCACCCCAAACCTAACGCAAAACTCAAAGCTAACCACCGTTGTTTTCGCCCAGAAAATAAAAAGAACAACGACAATAAAGCAAACGCTCCGCTAGCATGACCAGCCGGATAACAGCGAATATTTGTATTTTGCGAAAAGTTAGCAGGATAATCGTTAAGTAGCGTTTTATGAGGATATGTTCCTTCAAATGTTTGCAGGTTTTTAGGGCAAGGAATGTGAGTACTTGCTTTTAAACCATTGACGGTTAGAGGAACTACGATGCAAGACAAAATCACAATACTTATTTTTTGTCGAAGAAAATGTGTTTCTTTAAATTTGAAACTAAAAAGCCACAATGCGATTAACGAAAGTAAGAAAATCCCAAAAACGACTTTCACACCATTATAAAAAATCAGCTTAGTCAGCGCATCGTTTCGATCTAGCCACCACTGATGACTTTGGAAATCGTACAGCGGTGTTTGAATCCAAAAATCTAAAGCCGACCATTCAAACAAACTTACACTGACCAGTAATGCACAGAGAGTAAAGAACAAACTCTTCATAAACGCTATGTTTGCAGGCGGCTTGTTCAATTTATGAAAAAAAGAACCTTTCGATGCATCGGTAGCTTGAGAGCCGGCCTTTGCAGTTACCGAAGATTTAGGGGGGATGACTGTAAACATGGACTTCTCCTTTCGAAGAAGTATGGTGCTATCAAGTTATCAACGCATCGGACATTTGCCCGAATAGTCCACAATCATTAACAAATGCGGCACGCTTAAGGGGGGGTAGAACAATTGACCGATTTAATTTTTACTGAATCGTCACTAAGCCACTCATTTAAATTTTCTCAGCTCTTTGCCGAATTCTTTCTCTGGCTAAACCAAAAAACAACCTAGTTTTTAAATCGCGTAATGGGCAATTATCCCCAATAAAACAATGGCGCCAATCCAATGATTATCTAAAAAAACTTTAAATGCTTGTTCAGGACAGCCTGTGGCGATTTTCTCAAGATCGCGAGCAAACCACCAACCGACAACCAAAAGACTTAAATAGTAAGGCGCTTGCAATTCGAATGCCCAGCCCATCGCAATCAGCAAGCTCAGCATAACGAGCTGGAAAAATGCAATCCAGCCTACAATCTTGTCACCAAACAAAATCGCTGTCGACTTAATTCCCGCCTTCAAGTCGTCCGGCTTATCACCTACCGCATAAGCAGTGTCATAAATCAAAGACCAAACCATAGTAGCCGCAAACACAAGCCAAGCTGCGGCAGGTAAAGTTCCGGTAACCGCAGTAAAGCCCATAGGAACCGCCCATGCAAAGGCAGCACCCAAAAATGCTTGTGGCCAATGAGTGTGACGCTTCATAAATGGATAAAGTGCAGCTAAAAATAATGCACCGAGAGATAAGGCAATTGTTTGCCAGTTCAGCATTAAAACTAAGCCAAAAGAAATAAGACACAAAATGCCAAAAAAGACGAGTGCTTCTTTTTCAGTTAAAACACCCGTTGCTAAGGGCCGACAACAGGTTCGGGCCACTTGACCATCAAAGTGGCGATCCGCATAATCATTAATGACGCAACCCGCAGAGCGCATAAGCACCGCACCGGCAATAAAGACCCCAAGAACCCATAACTCTGGCACACCTTCAGCAGCAATCCACAGAGCCCACAATGCAGGCCAGAGCACTAGATAAATCCCTACCGGCCGGTTAATTCGTGTTAAATCAATATAAGCTTGAATTCTGGAAAGCATAAAACCGCTAACAATTAAGCCGCTAAAAACGTATCAATTTCTGATCTGGCTGCAGGCGAGAGTTCAAGGTTAGCCATCTCTTTGCCTTGACGATCTTCATAGTGTAAATGCACTTTTTGATCTTCTTTTGCCCAATGAATGACATAGCCATAGCCACACAGTTCCGTTTGGCCGACATCTTGGTGTTTAAGCTCCCAACCGTTTTCTGTCATAAAGGTACGCAAAGCCTCGCACTTTGCCGGATCCATTTGTAAATATTGCATTGTTTTTTCCTTTTATTGAAATCATCGCCGATATTTCGTGTGTCTTTGAAAAGACACACGAAAACATTGCGGACTATTATTTCTTATCCGGTTTTTGCCAACCTTTCATGGTCACTTGCTTTGAACGCGATAGTGTTAATTCACCGGCCGGTGAATCTTTGGTAATGGTCGACCCCGCCCCAATTGTCGCACCATCACCAATTTCAACTGGGGCGACAAGTTGACTATCTGAACCAACAAACACCTTATTTCCAATTACAGTCTGGTGTTTATTCACACCATCGTAATTACAGGTAATGCTGCCAGCCCCAATATTACAACCCTCACCCATCAGAGTATCGCCAATATAACTCAAATGATTCACTTTTGAACCAAAACCGATTTTGGCTTTTTTAGTTTCAACAAAGTTACCAATACGAACGCTATCAGCCAACTCTGTCCCAGGACGCAAGCGAGCATAGGGCCCAATATTGGCATTTTGTCCAACCACACAATCTTCCAAATGACTAAACGGGTGAATTTGCGTACCTGTAGCTATGATGACATTTTTCAAAATGCAGTTAGCACCCACTTTCACACCATCGGCCAACTTCACTGCTCCTTCAAGAATCACATTCACATCGATTTCCACATCCTGACCAACCTCAACCGATCCTCGAATATCCAAACGCGATGCATCGATAACCGTCGCCCCCTGAACCATTAATTCATTCGCCAATTGCATCTGATAATCACGTTCTAGACTTTGCAGTTGGCACTTATCATTGACCCCCAACACTTCAATCTCTGCTTGTGGTTGTGTGGTTTGCACAGCAAAGCCATCTGCGACGCACATGGCAATAATATCCGTCAGATAAAATTCACCTTGTGCGTTGTTGGATTCAAGTCGAGACAACCAACCTTTAAGTTTCGCACCTTTGGCAGCTAAAATTCCGGTATTCACCTCAGTGATTTTGAGCTGTTCAGGATTGGCATCTTTTTGCTCAACAATCGCCTGCACTGCCAAATGCTGGTCTCGAATGATACGCCCATAACCGCTTGGGTTATCCAAATTAATCGTTAATAACCCCAGAGGGTGCTCATCGGAAACTAAATTCAACAAATCATCCAAAGTGGATTTCGCAGTTAAAGGTACATCTCCATACAACACTAGCACTGTGTCATTATCGGTAATCTCAGGAATTGCCTGCTGCACCGCATGACCTGTTCCTAGCTGTTCAGTTTGGGCGACAAAATCGACACCTTGATCAGCCATCGCCTCTTCAACCAAATGAGACTGATGGCCTACAACCGTTAAAATTTGCTCAGCATTGAGTTCCTTCGCCGTATCCACCACATGCTGTAATAGGGTTTTACCAGCTAATGGCTGCAGAACCTTCGGTAAACTGGAACGCATACGAGTGCCTTTACCCGCCGCTAAAATCACAACTTTCATAACTTTCCTTTTAGAAGCACGATTAATCTCGCTTCTATTCATTCTTTAGCCTTGCTATTGAACTTAGCTCAAAACTCGCTAGGGCGTTAGCGAAAAAGGCTTTTTTCGAGAAGTGTAGCGCAGTTTACACGAAGTAAATGAGCAACGCATCGCAGAAAAAAACCTTTTGCAGTTTGCCATAATAGAGTTTTGATCAAGTTCTGACACTTAGACGATATAGCAATGGGATTGTGAAGAGTGTCAACAGAGTTGACACAAAAATTCCCCAAACAATCGCTGTCGCCACAGGGCTAAACATAAGTGAATGACCACCTGATCCCAATGCCAAAGCCATTAAGCCCGACATCGTTGTAGTGGCAGTAATAATAATCGGTGTTAAACGGCGGCGAGCGGCATAGACAATGGAGTGCAAAATACTCATCCCTTGAATACGACGCTCATTAGCTGCCGCAATCAACACAATTGCTGAATTCACTGCAATTCCAGACAGCGCCACCACCCCATAAAGAGTGTAAAGACTCAGCGGATTATTACTCAACCACAATCCGTAAGCCACACCGGTAAACGCCATTGGAATGGTTACCAAAATGATGAGAGGCTGAAGATAACTATTAAACTGCGCTCCCAAAATCAGATACATAATCCCAATACCTAGAATAAAGAGATATTGCATTGCCTCAAGCGATTCGTTAATTTCATCTAGTTCGCCCGAAAAATCCAAATTAATCCCCGGATGCTGCGACTGAATTTTCGCCCATTCATCCTGTAGAATTTGGTTAGCAACTAATGTATCGGTTTGCGTTTTATCCAAATCGGCTTCTAAGGTAATAGCTCGACTAAAGTTGTGGTGCTTCAAGGTCACAAAGCCTTGCCGCACTTCAGCTTCTAGCAACTCCGATAAGCTAACCACCCCTTTTGGGGTCGCGATTGGCGTGTTCAACCAGGTATCGATATCCGAGCTGGAACGTGTGTCGCTTTGGATTCGTAAGTCCACCTCTTGGCCATCATTATTCAATTGCGCCACAACCTCACCATCCGCCATAAGACGTAAGGTTCTAACCACAGTTAAAGGATCTAACCCTGTTGCGCGTATCGCAGGCATGTCCAAATGAGTAATCAGTTGTTGCGACCCTAGACTCGCATCATTGGTAATATCCGTTGCGCCGGGAATCTGTTCAAGAATTTGAGTTAAATCGCCAATGGCTGCCAGAATTGTTTCGTAATCTTCACCACGCACTTTTACACTAATCGGCTTGGAACTGGGCGGCCCACCTGACATTTTCAACAAACTGACTTTTGCACCGGCCGGTGCAATTTGTGGAAGCTTCTCTCGCAGAACTTCAATAATCTGATTCACATCGGTGGAGTTTTCAGTAGGCTCCGCCAAACTGACAAACAACTGACCATATTGATCACCTAGCTTGGGTTCGGTTTCCGTAAACATCTGTCCTGAATAAGCAGTAATGGAACGAATATCTTCAGGCTTGGTCAGGCCGCGTACTTGATGCTCTACCTCCTTGACCTTTTGCAAAGTGGCTTCGAGTTCAGTGCCGGATGGCATTTCAACATTGACATAAAAAATACGCAAAGTATCGCTGGCAAAGAAGTTGGTTTCGATTTTTCCAGAAGCCATTAGCCAAACCGAAGAGCCGACTGCACTCAATAAAAATCCGATGGTTAACACTGGGTGTCGAAAACTTTTAATCAGAAGTTTGCCATAAGTATTACGCAACTTCATAAGCAAGCGTTCACGCGGTGAAGTGAGATGATGACTTTGCGATAAGCTCAGGTGCAATAAATGCGTTTGTGATGGCAAAATCCAAAAAGCTTGAATTAAGCTAATGGTTAACGCAATCGCTACAACCAGAGGCACCACTCGCATGAAATCGCCCAAAATCCCCGGCATTAACATCAGCGGTAAAAAGGCAGCAATCGTGGTTAACACTGCGGCAAAAATCGGCCAACCAATCTCTTTCATAGCTTCCAATGCTGCATCAATAGTATTTAACCCCTGATGCAATCGATACAGCATTGCCTCCACCATAACTACCGCAACATCGACCAACATACCTAATGCAATCACCACACCCAGCAATACAGTCAAATTCAGCGTATCACCACTAAAATATAACACTGAAAACACGCCAGCCAGTGCAAATGGGATGGCCAAGCCAACTAAAAGTCCTACACGCCATCCCAAAAATAGCCAACTAACCAACAGAACTAAAATCAATCCCTGCAAAGCATTGTTTTCCATTAAGGAAATTGCGTTTTTCGTCGGTAGAGTTTGATCGTCTGCCAAAATGGCAGTGACACCTTCGACACGACTCTGTGCGTTGTAGATTTCTAAATAGCTGTCAATCTCTTGAATCAATTCAATGGTATTACTTCGGTCTTTTTTCATCACTGCCAGCAACACCGCTGGTTGATCTTCAAAAGAGACCTGCTGTGCAGCACGCTCTTGACCAAATGTAATTTGAGCAACTTGCGATAAGGATAATTCGGTTTCTCCTAATGGAATCTTTAAATGCGCCAAGTCTTCCGGCGCAATACTTTGCCCTAAATGACGCACCAACCAGTTTTTTTCTGCAATCGAGATTTTCCCAGCGGCGGTATCCTGCCATTGCGAGGCGACAATATCGGCCAACTGCGCAGGAGTGAGCCCATGATTCGCCAAAGCGGCTGAGTCAATGGTGACTTGTAGTTCAGGATCATTCAGGCCGACCGTATCGACACGATCAATGCCTTCAATTCGTTCAAGTTCACGTTGCAAAAGATACGAATTTGCACGCAAGGTTTCATCATAAGCTTGACCCTTAAGCACTACCATCGCACTTGGATAAGCATTCGCACTCGTGATTTCAAGAATAGTGGGGTCAATGGTATCTTCGGGCAATTCGGATTGTTTATTTTGAATTTCTCGACGAAGGTCGTTAACCCTTTTATCAAAGGTTCGAGTATCAATATCCTCAAAGCGCAATAAGATGTTCGACAAACCGACACGGGACGTTGATGAGACGAAATTAACATCTCGCACTTTTCTCAGTGCATCTTCCAATGGTTGGGTCACTCTCTTTTCGATATCTTCTGCACTTGCACCAGGTAAAGCTGTAACAATCACAATCCAGTTGAAGTTAATCGTAGGGTCTTGCTGGCGTGGCATATTTTGATAGGAGAACAACCCAATCGCTAGCACTAGAACAAATACTAAATTAGTAAGAACCGTGTTGGAAAGTAATGCTCGCATCAAATTTACCTATTTATTCAATCCGATCGCCATCTTGCAGACCCAGCTGACCTTCCACTACGATATTCAATGATTGCCAACCGGCTGGCAGTTTTGCAGCTCGTCCAATCTGAGCGGCTTCAATTACTTTAAATTTAGCAACCTGATTTTCAACGACAAATACCCCGACTTGCTTATGCCTTTGCACTAAAACATCTGCAGGTAAATATGAAATCGATTCTTGAACCAGAACTACGCCTTGTTGGCCTAATAATAAATCTTCAGGTGCCTTATACCAAACGCGTAGCATTTTTGACTGGGGATCAAGGGCTTTTGATTGTCTAAGAAGTCTTAACCCAGTGGTTGAGTCGTCGGTATTTAGCCAAACGGCATTGGATAAAGTTTTTACATTGTTAATGGCCAATGGAACGCGTACTTCAATTTCTGCCTGTTCCAGCTGTTTTATTGAAACAATAGGCAAACCGGGGTTGAGCCAACTGCCTACGCCAATCATTTTTTCAACAATCACACCTTTAAAAGGTGCTTTGATTGTGCAACGTTCAATGTTACGTTTGTGTATTCGTTGCTGTAGTTCCAAGGAATTAAGTTGTGCTTCTAGAACTTGTTTCCGAGCAAGTGCTTCATCTCTAGACGCGTCTGAAGTCAAACTACGGTTTTGTAAGTTTTTTAATCGCTCATACTGCAACTCGGCCAAATGTAAATTTGCCAATAATTCATTTCGAGAAATTTTAGTTAACGCTAATTGGTCTTCAAAATCACGACAATCCAATCTCGCAATAACTTTACCGGCCGGTAAAACTTCACCTTCCTTAATAGACAACTCTTTCAATTGGGCACTCAACTGAGAACTAATTTGACTTGTTGATTGTGAAATGACTTCAGCACTAAATTCATACACAGGAAAAAATACTAGGTCTTGAATTGGCCGTGTTTGAACGCTTTGAGAAAAGCTTAAAGACGAGTAGAAAAAAGAAAGTAATAGCAACCAACGCATCGCTTTAACCCTTTGAAGAGGAAATCTTATTGTAGCGATTGATGAGTGTCTTAAAAGAAAATTTAGGGCATAAAAAAAGCGAGCCGAAGCTCGCTTTTTCAGTACAGGGGTAACAATTAAGCCATCCCAGTCTTTTGTAGGCGATCACGCAACTTAGTTAGTGCTTGAATTTGACCTACGGCTTCGGCTAATTCAATCTGAGCACGAGCGATGTCGGTTTCAGATTGTGCATTTTCCATAGCCTCTTCAGCTGCACGTTTTGCTTCTTCGGCTTGTGCTTCATCCAAATCCGCTGCACGAATTGCTGTATCCGCAAGGATAGTGACAACTGATGGTTGGATTTCGATAATGCCACCGTTGACGTAGAAGATACCTTCTTCGTCACCAGAAACAACGCGAACTGCGCCCGGTTTTAGCGAGCTTAAAAACTGGGTGTGGTGAGGTAGGATGCCTACTTCACCATCGGCAGCCTGTGCGAAAACTTGCTCTGCTTTACCAGAGAAGATTGAACCTTCCGCACTTACAACATCTACTTGCATTGTGACTGCCATAATAAATTACCCTTGATATTTTTTCGCGTTCTCTAGAACTTCGTCGATGTCCCCAGCGTACATAAACGCTTTTTCAGGAATATCGTCTAGCTCACCAGATGCGATCATTTTGAATCCACGAATCGTTTCTTTCAGTGGAACATAACGACCATCTTCACCAGTGAAGACTTTCGCTACGAAGTAAGGCTGAGAGAAGAAACGTTGCATCTTACGAGCACGCGCAACTAAGTTACGGTCTTCTTCAGAAAGCTCGTCCATACCAAGGATCGCGATGATGTCTTTCAACTCTTTGTAACGTTGTAGCGTTTGCTGAACGTTACGTGCAACATCATAGTGCTCTTGACCAACAACTTGTGGGTCTAGCTGACGTGACGTAGAGTCTAGAGGATCGATTGCTGGGTAGATACCTTGTTCCGCGATACCACGGTTAAGTACTACTGTTGCATCCAAGTGAGCAAACGTTGTTGCTGGAGCAGGGTCAGTCAAGTCATCCGCAGGAACGTAAACGGCCTGGATAGATGTGATAGAACCTGTCTTAGTTGACGTGATACGCTCTTGAACCTGACCCATCTCTTCAGCTAGGTTAGGTTGGTAACCTACCGCAGAAGGTAGACGACCTAGAAGTGCAGATACCTCAGTACCCGCTAGCGTGTAACGGTAGATGTTATCTACGAAGAATAGAACATCACGACCTTCATCACGGAAGAACTCAGCCATTGTTAGACCAGTCAACGCAACACGTAGACGGTTACCTGGTGGCTCATTCATCTGACCGTAAACTAGGGCAACTTTGTCAAGTACGTCTGACTCTTCCATTTCATAGTAGAAGTCGTTACCTTCACGAGTACGCTCACCAACACCTGCGAATACAGAGTAACCACTGTGCTCGATAGCGATGTTACGGATAAGCTCCATCATGTTTACAGTTTTACCAACACCGGCACCACCGAATAGACCAACTTTACCACCTTTCGCGAAAGGACAAATCAAGTCAATTACTTTAACACCTGTTTCTAGTAGATCTTGAGAAGCTGCTAGCTCATCAAATGCTGGAGCTTGACGGTGGATAACCATTTTTTGCTCAGCTTCTACTGGACCAGCCATATCAATCGCGTTACCAAGAACGTCGAAAATACGACCTAGTGTTGCTTTACCTACTGGTACAGAGATTGGCTCACCAGTATTTGTTACTGCCATGCCACGCTTAAGACCGTCAGATGAACCCATCGCGATACCGCGAACTGTGTTATCACCGACCTGCTGTTGCACTTCGATCGTTAGATCCGTTGCATCAACTTTTAACGCGTCATAGATTTTTGGTAAATCAGCACCTTTGAATTCGACGTCAACAACCGCGCCGATTACTTGTACTATTTTTCCACTCATAATCTTTAACCTTTTATTGAAACTTTCAAACTTATACAGCCGCTGTACCAGCAACGATTTCTGAAATTTCAGCTGTGATCGCAGCTTGACGCGCCTTGTTGTAAGACAACTTCAATTCATTGATCATTTCACCCGCATTGTCAGTCGCGTTCTTCATCGCAATCATACGAGCACCTTGCTCACACGCTGCGTTTTCAACGACTGCACCAAATACAGTTGCTTCAACATAACGACGCATTAATAAGTCCAGTGCCGTTGGAGCATCTGGCTCATATAGGTAATCCCAATGCGTTTCGTCAGTTTTATCATCAGCTTGTAATGGAACCAGTTGGGAAACAGTTGGATCTTGAGACATTGTGTTTACAAACACGTTTGATGCGATATGAACTTCGTCCAAATCACCGGCATCAAATTTATCTAGAACAACTTTTACTGTACCGACTAGGTCCTCAATGTGTGGAGTATCACCAAGATCAGAAACAGAAGCGGCAACATTACCACCGTATGAACGGAAGAATGTTTTTGCTTTGTTTCCAACCAATGCTAGTTCTACTTCTACACCAGCTTCTTGCCAAGCTTTCATCTTCGGCAAGATCTTACGGAATAAGTTTGAGTTTAAACCACCACAAAGACCTCGATCAGAAGAGACGACAATTAAGCCAACGCGTTTGACGCTGTCACGCACTTGAGTATAAGGATGCTTATACTCAGGGTGAGCACCGGCTACGTGACCAATGACTCTCTTCACTTTTTCGACGTATGGCTGAGTCGCTTCCATGCGAGCTTGCGCTTTACGCATTTTAGACGCCGCAACCATTTCCATGGCTTTGGTGATTTTTTTGGTATTCGTTACGGACTTAATTTTCGCCCGTATTTCTTTACTACCGCCTGCCATGGCCTACTCCTTACTCTTAGTAAACGCCGTTTGCTTTGAACTCTTCAATAGCTGCTTTCATGTCTGCAGCAATATCATCGTTCCACTTACCACCATCATTGATGGTTGCAACTAGGTCAGTTTTACTTGAGTTTAGGAAAGCATGCATAGCAGCTTCGAAATCTAGTACTTTTTCAACTTCGATATCGTCTAGGAAACCTTCGTTAGCAGAGAACAAAGAAGCAGCCATCTCAGCGATTGTTAGCGGAGAGAATTGCTTTTGCTTCATTAGCTCAGTAACACGCTTACCACGTTCCAACTGTGCTTTAGTCGCTGCATCTAGATCAGAAGCAAACTGTGCGAAGGCCGCAAGTTCACGGTACTGAGCTAGGTCAAGACGGATACCACCACCAAGTTTCTTGATCGCTTTAGTCTGAGCTGCACCACCAACACGCGATACAGAAAGACCAGCGTTAACCGCAGGACGGATACCTTGAGAGAACATTGCTGTTTCAAGGAAGATCTGACCATCAGTGATCGAGATAACGTTAGTTGGAACGAAAGCTGATACGTCACCGGCTTGAGTTTCAATAATTGGAAGAGCAGTCAATGAACCAGTCTTACCTTTTACTTCACCGTTAGTGAAACGCTCTACATAGTCCTCAGATACACGAGCAGCACGCTCAAGTAGACGAGAATGAAGATAGAAGATGTCACCTGGGAATGCTTCACGACCTGGTGGACGACGAAGTAGTAGTGAAATCTGACGGTAAGCTTGCGCTTGTTTAGTCAAATCATCATAGATGATTAGGGCATCTTCACCACGGTCACGGTAGTACTCACCCATTGCACAACCAGCGTAAGCCGCTAGGTATTGTAGTGCTGCTGGATCAGACGCGTTAGCCGCAACGATTACAGTGTTAGCCATAGCGCCAGTTTCTTCTAGTTTACGACGAACGTTGTTAACAGTAGATGCTTTTTGACCCATCGCTACGTAAACACACTTAACACCAGTGTCTTTTTGAGAGATGATTGCGTCGATTGCAATAGCTGTTTTACCAGTCTGACGGTCACCGATGATCAACTCACGCTGACCACGACCTACAGGAATCATTGAGTCGATAGACTTAATACCTGTCATCATCGGTTGATCAACTGATTTACGATCGATTACACCAGGAGCGATACGCTCGATTGGTGAAGTAACCTTAGTGTCGATTGGACCTTTACCGTCGATTGCACGGCCTAGACCGTCAACAACACGACCCATCATTTCTGGGCCGACTGGTACTTCAAGAATTTTTCCAGTACAAGTAACTTTTGCACCTTCAGAGATGTGCTTGTATTCACCAAGAATTACCACACCGATTGAATCACGCTCTAGGTTAAGCGCCATACCGAATGTAGTTTCATCAAATTGAACCATCTCACCATACATTACGTCTGAGACACCGTGAACACGTGCGATACCATCAGCGATGCTAACGACTGTCCCTTCGCTGCCAGACTCAGCCGCACCGTCAAAACCGGCAATGCGGTCTTTAATTAGGCTGCTGATTTCAGAGGCATTCAATTGCATGTTTGTTCCTCTCCATTATTGGGCGATTGCTGCGCCAAGTTTATTCAGTTGGGATTGTGCTGAGCCATCTAGCGCCCAGTCACCGACCATAATCTTAATGCCGCCGACCAATGAAGCATCTACTTCATATGTGATCTCTACTTCGGCATCAAACTTAGCATTTAAAGCAGCACTTAATTTATTCTTCTGCTCATCCGTTACGTCAAAAGCGGATACAACCGTTGCACGCACACGTTTTTCTTCTTCGGCCTTCAAAGCTTCATATTGCCCTGATACTTCAGTTAGTGCTTGTAAACGTTTGTTTTCTGCCATTGCAGCTAACAGGTTTTTACCTTGTGTGGTCAGTTTGTCACCCATCACCGCTTCAAATACAGAAAGAATTTCTGCTTGGCTGCGTGAAGGATCATCCATTAAAGCTTGCATAGCTTGATCTGCAGCAATTGCAGATAAGTTTGCAAGTTGGTCTGACCAAGCTGCTAGGCTTTGCTCTTCTTTCGCAAGAGCAAAAACTGCTTCAGCGTAAGGTCTTGCAATTTTCATTAATTCTGCCATAGAGTCTTACCCTTAGATTTGTTTTACTAGGGCTTCTAGCATGTCGTTATGCGCAGCAGCGTTAACTTCTTTTCCTAGAATCTTCTCTGCACCAGAGACTGCAATTGTCGCCACTTCTTGACGTAATTGCTCTCTTGCACGACTTACTTCTTGCTCTATTTCTGCTTGGGCGGAAGCTTTGATACGTTCTGCTTCTTCGGTTGCTTTTACTTTCGCATCTTCTACGATTTCAGAACCGCGCTTTTCAGCTTGACTTAGAACGTTTTGAGCTTGAGCTTTAGCATCTTTAAGCACATCTTTGGCTTTTTGTTCAGCTAGCTCTAACTCATGCTTACCTTTCTCAGCAGCCGAAAGACCATCAGCAATTTTCTTCTGACGCTCTTCCATTAACTTCGAAAGTGGCCCCCACAGCACTTTGTTCACAAACCAGATCAATAGCACAAATGCAATAATCTGGATGAGAAGCGTTGCGTTAATACTCACAGTGGTTACCTCGCCATTCGTTAGTAATTATTTAATCAATAATATGGTTACAAGTTACTACTTGGGATTAAGCACCCATTGCAGCTTGCATTGCACCAACGAATGGGTTAGCGAATAGGAACCACATTGCGAAAGCTAGGATAATGAATGGGAAAGATTCCATAAGACCAGCGAAGATGAACATGTTAGTCATCAAAGCAGGACGCATTTCAGGTTGACGTGCGATACCTTCTAGAGTCTTAGAACAGATTAGACCCCAACCGATAGCTGAACCCAGACCAGCAGCAGCCAAGATTACACCAACACCGATTGCTGTAGCAGCATAAATATCCGCAATAAATTGAGCTTCCATTTAGATTACTCCTTAAAGTTTAAAGTTAAAGTTAAAAAAAGCTTTTTACTCAGGCATTCCTAAGAACGCTTAAGTAGGTGCGCTTAAACCCTTTTAAAGCCCCTCCGAAAAGGAGCTTTAGATTTCATATTGTTTATCGAGGGATTAGTGACCTTCGTCGTGTGCCATTCCAAGATAAACAATGGTGAGCACCATAAAGATGAATGCTTGTAGCGTGATGACCAACAAGTGGAAGATCAACCAGCCTAGATCAAGCACAACTTGTAGTGGCGCCCAGAATAGGGCAGCGGCACCCACTGCTAGAGTTCCACCGATCAAAGCGATCAGTAGGAATACCAATTCCCCTGCGAACATGTTACCGAACAAACGCAGAGCAAGAGATAGAGGTTTAGAAACTTCTTCGATCAACGTCATAACGATGTTGAATGGCACGAAGAACTTCCCGAATGGGTGGAATAGGAACATCTTAGTGAAGCCCCAAACACCTTTAATTTTAATGTTGTAGTACAGGATCAATGCAAACACTGTGAATGCCATCGCCAGAGTCGTATTCAAGTCCGTTGTCGGAACGACTTTTAAATAGGCGTGAGAATCACCTGTGATGATTTGGAACAACCAAGGGAGTAGATCGACTGGAATCAAATCCATAAAGTTCATTAGCCAAACCCATAAGAAAATGGTCAATGCTAATGGAGCGATTAGAGGATTGTGACCTGGGAAGGCATCACGAACATTGGTCGCGACAAAATCTAAAATTGATTCCACAAAGTTTTGGAAGCCACCTGGGGTTCCGCTTTCAAGCTGTTTACCCAAACGAGCTGCAACAAAAATAATCAGCGCACCTAGTAAAAAACTTACCACAATTGTATCCATGTTGAAGGTCCAGAAACCTTCCCCGATGGTGTTATTGGTCAAGTGGTGTTGGATATACTCGACCGTTCCCATTTTCTCAGCCAATGGTCTACTCCTTAGTCAGTCAAACGTCTTTTCCCTTTCAGGTTGAAAAGTTGTCCAATTTGCATCAATACAAAGGTAATGATGACTGGAAACGCTTCACTCTGATCGAGATAAGACAGCCCTAAAACAAACAACACAGCCAACAAAATAAATCTGATGACTGCACTCGTATATAAAATCAGCATGCCCGCTTTTGGATCCTCTGCGGCTTTTTTGTTTGCTCGGGCAAATGTCCATTGCAACATTGCAACATTTACCAAACCAACAAAAAAACCGTAGCCGGATGCCAAAGCTTGGCCTTGCGTCGTATAAAAAACGACGACTAAAATTCCAATAATGCCTTGAACTTTATAGGCTGTATCCAGATTTTTAATCATCTTTCTTCTCTGGTTCGTAATGATCTAAACGTTGAGTCACACGAATCACTTTCTGGATACCACCAATAAAGCCCAACAATGCACACGCCAACATAAAGATCGGGCGTGTGTCAAAAACTTCATCCAGTGCATAACCGACTAAAAAGCCAGCAACGATCATCGAAGTAAAAATGGAACCGGCGCTTAGCATAAGATAATTTGCTGCTGGGCCTGGCGCACCGTTTGGTTTCTTTTCGTTTGATGAACCTTCCGGTGTTGACATCCAAATTCCTCGGCTAGTCGTTATATTTCATGCACAGTATTACGTAGGTCATTTTGATTTCTAACCTAAACGGTCGCATATGTTAATGTTTTATTCGAATAATTGCTAGCTGTATCGGGCTGATTTTTAAGCTTTTTTAAAGCCTGGCATTTCCACCTAATTCCGTTCTAGTAGTCAGCTAACGCATCAAAAACTATTTGTTGTGATTTTATGCATGGAAATCACTATATAAGCTTTTTATATCGACATATATTAGCTTTTACTTATTCTTTACCGGCCGGTGACATTTAGGATTGTAAGTAATTTAAAACTTTTAAAAATTCATTTTGATCTTGGAATCGGATCTCAATTTTTCCTTTCCCATCTGCCTTCTGAGAAATTTTCACTTTTGAACCGATCAAACTGTGTAAATGTTTTTGCTGGGTATTAATATATTCTTTTTGCTGTTCACTCAATTCATCTGGCTTTGAAGTCGCAGCTGATTCTTCAATCTGTAAGACTTTTTGCGCAGCCTCTTCCATTTGACGCACAGACCATGAATTTTCAATGGCTTTAGAAATCAGATCTGTTTGCAGATCTTCTGGAAAGCTAATTACGCATCGCGCATGCCCCATTGAAATTTGACCATTGTGAAGTGCATCTTGGATAGATTGGGGAAGTTTGAGAAGGCGCAATAGATTAGAAACGGCAGAACGTGAGCGACCCACGGCTTCAGCAACCGCTTGCTGGGTTAAATCAAATTCTTTAATTAAACGTTTTAAACCTAGTGCAGTTTCAATTGGATTTAAATCTTCACGTTGAATATTTTCAATCAACGACATGGCCAATGTTGTTTGTGCATCTGTGGTACGAATAATGACGGGAACTTTTTCTAGTCCTGCCAATTTTGACGCACGCCAGCGACGTTCACCAGCAATAATTTCATACTTATCTTCATCAATTTCACGCACAATAATCGGCTGAACGAGACCTTGAGCTTGAATGGAGTCCGCTAGCTCTTGAAGCGCGCCATCATCAAAGGTTTGACGAGGTTGATATTCACCGGGTTGTAGTTGGCGAATCGAGAGCTTATCAACACGCTGTTCATTTTGGCTGTTTTGACTTTTCTGCTTAGCGCCAAGCATGGCCTGAATACCACGACCACCCATTCCTGAACGTTTTTTTACCACGGTTGAATCCTCGTTTAATTTGGTAATTTGTTTTTATTGAAAATCACCCAACTCTTTAATCAAAAGCGTTTAAATCCTTGAAGGCCGACTAGAGCAATCTTGGAGTTTAAATCACGTTTTTTGCAAGAACTTAGATGACTAAAAACAGCCGATTAGACTTTAGTTTTCCGAATAATTTCATTGGCGAGTGCCAAATAAGCAATCGCACCATTAGACGCGATGTCATATTCCAAAATCGGCTCTCCGTAACTCGGTGCTTCTGCAAGGCGCACATTTCGCGGTACAATCGTTTGCAACACTTGCATTCCAAAATGACTGACTAACTGGTTTGAGACATCATTTGCTAAATTGTTACGGCGGTCATGCATAGTACGAAGAAGACCATCAATTTGTAATTTGCCATTCAATTGCTCTTGAACCGTTTCAATCGTATCCATTAATGCCGACAAACCTTCCAAAGCAAAAAACTCACACTGTACCGGCACAACAATTCCGTCTGATGCCGTCAGAGCATTGATGGTCAACATGTTCAAAGTCGGAGGGCAATCAATCAAAATCACGTCATATTGCGTTCTGACTTTCTTTAGAGATTTACGTAGACGTTTTGGCCCCATATCCTCTTCAAGCAAAGCTACTTCGGCTGCGGTCAAGTCAGCATTCGCTGGTAACAAATCCAGATCCGATGCTTCAACATGCAACACACATTCTTTAAAACGTGCTTCACCAATGAGTAGCTCAAAAACAGAAATAGGCAGTTGTTCTTTATCCACGCCAACCGAAACGGTCGCATTGCCTTGTGGGTCAAGATCCACCAATAAAACCTTCTTTTTTAAGCGCGCCAAGGCAGCGGCTAAATTGACTGCGGTAGTTGTTTTGCCAACGCCCCCTTTTTGATTGGCAACTGCAATGACTCTGCCCACTATTAACCCTTTGTGTTTTCGGTTTTTATTAGTTTTATCAAACGTCGCTCAGCATTTAATCCTGGAACGTTTAATTCAATTTGTTCATCCAGCTTTGCATTTTGCGGCAAAATATCCAAAGGTTCAAAATCTTTTTGTGCTTTCATCGCCCACCAAACCCCACCGGCCGGTAACAAATCATTGGTCCAATAAAGCATATCTTCTAAAGCCGCAAATGCTCTAGAAATCACCGCATCATAAAGAGGTTCAGGATGATGCTCTTCAACGCGACCATGAATCACTTGGGTATTCACCAACCCAAGTTCGGCTTTGGCTTGAATCAAAAAACGGGTTTTCTTACTATTGCTGTCCAGCAAATCAATTTGCGCATCTGGGTAACAAATCGCTAAAGGAATTCCTGGCAATCCGCCCCCAGTACCAACATCAATTAACCGTGTCGGTTGAATATGAGGCACCACCGCCAAAGAGTCTAATAAGTGCTTTACGAGCATTTCTTGCGGATCTCGAATGGCTGTGAGGTTATAGACCTTATTCCACTTCTGTAAAAGTTCAAGATATTGCAACAGCTTGGTAACTTTTTCATTCGCCAATTCCAAGCCTAATTGCTTTAAACCATCTCTAAGCTGATTCTCTAAACTCATTATGCCAATTTCTCCGCCTGACTCTGCGGCTGCCCCTGAGTTTGGCCTTTCGTAGAACGATGCTTTTTAATCTCAATCAGCAAAATCGAAATTGCTGCCGGCGTAATTCCTTGAATACGACTCGCCATACCCAAATTCGCCGGCCGGTGATCGCGTAACTTCTGCTTGACCTCATTCGATAATCCAGAAATTTTATCCAAATCCAAGTCCTCAGGAATTTCGACTTTTTCGGAACGCTGAACCTTTTCAATCTGTTCCATTTGACGAGCAATGTACCCAGAGTATTTAGCATCAATTTCGACTAATTCAACCACCTGCGGACTTTTTAATCCGTCACCAAACACTTCGAGTTCTGACATGGCGGTATAGCTGACTTTTGGACGCTTCAATAAATCATAAAGCGTTTGCTCTTTGGATAAAGGCAGTTCCATTAACTCTTCCGCGCGCTTAGCATCTTTGTGCGCGGGATAAATCCACGTTTCTTTTAAGCGCTGCAACTCTTGTTCCAACGCTTCATATTTCGCCTCAAAAGTCGCCCAACGAACATCATCAATTAGCCCCATTTCTCGTGCTTTAGGCGTTAAACGCTGATCGGCATTATCTTCACGCAACATCAAACGGTATTCCGCACGCGAAGTAAACATTCGATAAGGTTCATTGGTTCCCATGGTAATCAAGTCATCAGCCAATACGCCCAAATACGCTTTGTCACGAGTTGGATACCACTGTTCATTGTCTTGCGCACGACGCGCGGCATTCATCCCCGCAAGCAATCCTTGCGCAGCGGCTTCTTCATAGCCAGTAGTGCCATTGATTTGACCGGCAAAAAACAGACCGTTAATTGCGCGTGTTTCCAACGTCGGTTTTAAGCCGCGTGGGTCAAAGTAATCGTATTCAATTGCATAACCTGGACGCATAATGCGCGCATTTTCCAAACCATCCATTGAACGAACAATTTGCATTTGCGTTTCAAATGGCAAACTGGTGGAAATCCCGTTTGGATAAAGTTCAGTGGTGTTCAAACCTTCTGGCTCAATAAACACTTGATGCTTGTCTTTATCCGCGAACCGCATGACCTTGTCTTCAATCGATGGGCAATAGCGCGGGCCAACTGAATCAATCTCACCTTGATCAGAATACATCGGCGACTGATCCAGTGAATTCATAATCGCTTCGTGGGTTTTCGGATTCGTGTAAGTTATGTAGCAAGGAATCTGCTCTGGGTGCATATCACGATTCCCCATATAGGAAAATACTGGTGCCGGATTATCTCCCGGTTGCGCCTGCATTTTTGAGAAATCAACCGTCTTAGCATCAATCCGTGGCGGTGTTCCGGTTTTTAAACGTCCAACCGGTAAGTCGAGCTCTCGCAACTTCGCAGCCAAACGATTGGCTGGTTCATCTCCTGCACGACCGCCTTCGTAGTTTTGCAAACCAATATGAATCCGGCCGGCTAAAAAAGTTCCTGCCGTTAACACCACATTTTGCGAATAGAACTTTAAGCCCATTTTGGTGACCACACCACTGACCTGTTCACCTTCTAGCAGAATATCTTCTACCGGCTGCTGGAATAACGTTAGATTCGGTTGATGCTGCAGAGTTTCTAAAATCGCTGCTTTATACAACAAACGATCGGCTTGCGCCCGCGTTGCCCGAACCGCTGGGCCTTTGGATGCGTTCAGGGTACGAAATTGAATTCCAGCCTTGTCAGTTGCCAGTGCCATTGCACCACCCATTGCATCGACTTCTTTTACCAAATGGCCTTTACCAATACCACCAATGGCTGGGTTACAAGACATCTGCCCAAGCGTGTCAATATTGTGGCTCAATAATAGCGTCTTTTGACCCATTCGCGCTGCCGCCAAGGCCGCTTCAGTTCCTGCGTGGCCACCGCCAACAACAATCACATCATAATGTGTAAACTGATTATCCATACTCAACACTCTTACCCTGCTCATTACAGACTTTTCGCTAGAAAAATCTTACCATTGGTCGCATAATTGACGTTCTACAACCTTGTTGTATAAAACTCAGCAAACGTACTATTTTACCATAGACAATTTTTTTACAGCCATGCTCTGGAGGTTTTCCATGCATAAAACCAAATTTTTTAGTGGGCTAATTACCAGTCTTGCAATCATAGGTTTGTTTAGCGCCTGTTCAAGTGCTCCGCCAAGTCACATGATGAATATCAAACAAGGACAAACTTTTGAGCTCAAAGTGCCAATTGATATTCCAGCAGGAAGTGCAAAAACCTATATACAATTTGGCAAAGTTACCGGCCGGTCCTTTAACCAAACTGAGCAACATTGTCGAATTGAAATTAATGAACTGCAAAATCAAACCACCACAATTCAACCTGAGCAATTCAAAATTTCAAATGTAGAGATTGGCGAAGAACAAATTGCCGCAAAAACTTTACCGGCCGGTGGAATTCAATTGGCGTTTGTTGGCAACGCGATGGCTTTTGGCGATAATCAACGCCCAGAAACCATGGATTATGTTCATTTTTACTTAGACTCAACTCAGCAGCCAAATGTTTTAAGACTGACCTGCTCTGGAGCGCTCAGTAATGGTAACCCATTTGATGAGCCTAGAAGCCATCGACCACAAAGAGAACAAATCAATCAAATCCTTGGGACAATTGGTCAAATGTAGCATTTTCACCAAGTAAAAATACTTCACCTCAAGAAACTACTACAAATTTGCTTTTCCTGAATCATGCTCCAGAGCCTATAAAAATAGTCGCTGGAGCAATCTTCAAGCCTCTAATCCTCTAAAAACCGTCCTTGAATCCCTTTTCCCGCCTGTGGTAGGGTTAAAAACAACTTAATTTTACGTTGTTGTCCGATTATCTGTATGAGAAACCAGAATCTCTCAAAATAGTCGCTTCCAAGGAGTTTGTTTTGAAAAAACTATTACCACTGTCTATTGCTGCCATCATTGCGCCTGGAACAGTAATGGCCGAATTAACTATAGATGCTTACGGTTCATTACGTGTTCAAGCGGAATCAGTATCCGTTGATCGACTCAGCGCCACCTCTCAAAGCTTGGGAGACGACGACAGCTATACAGGCATTAGAGATGCCTATTCTCGCTTTGGAGTTTCGGCGAACTACCCTCTAAACAATGGAACTACCCTTGGTGCAAACATTGAAATCCCCTTCAACTCAGCAGAATTGAAAATCAATGATCCAACAGGGTTTGCCGCCTATTACAAAGAGCCAAATTCATTGGATAATAACTATCCTCGACTTTACACTCTCACGGCTTCTGGTGATTGGGGTTCAGTTGCGATTGGTAAACAGTGGCTCACCTTCTACAACTATGTCGCCTACCCAGTCGATTACTTCAGTTCTTTCTACTCAGGTTGGTCAACTTATGCCTATTTCCGCCGTGAAGCCGTTACCTATACCTCTCCTAGCTTTTCTGGATTTAGCTTTGCCGCTTCAGCCGTCGACATCAGCGACTCTCGAGACTCAAGTTATCTAGACACCATGCACTATGCTCTATCTTATTCCGCAGATGGGTTCACTATTTCCGCAGCAATGGAAGATAAAGAAGAAGAAATTGGTGGCGCCCAAACCTACGGTCTTTCTGCCTCTTATACAACAGGTCCTTGGCGCTTCGCTACGAAATACGAAGAAACTGAACACAACATTTCTATTTACAACCTTTATGGCTCTTACAACATGGGGAAATACACTTTCAGAGCTCATGTATCTGAAGGTGATGAGGGAGGTTATGCGCCAGGCACAGTAATTCATTTAGGAACTGACTACCAATACACGAAAAACCTTAAAGTATTTGTAGAATATTTCTCTGAAGATACTGGTTATGCAGTCCTACCTGACAAAGACATTGGTGACTACTTAGCTGACAATGGCTACGCTTCCTATGGTAGAGACACTCAGGCCATTGCAATCGGTGCACGTTACGACTTCTAGTATTGATATGAAACCTGCAAAATTAAAAGTCGAAAACGTTTTCAAAGTTTTCGGCGATAATCCCAAGGGCGCTCTTGATCTTGTGGCAAAAGGTCTTAACAAAGATGAAATCTTTGCTAAAACCGGCCATACAATTGGTGTAAACAATGCCTCATTTGAGGTTTTTAAGGGCGAAATTTTTGTCATTATGGGGCTATCTGGCTCAGGAAAATCGACTCTTGTCCGACTTCTTAACCGCCTGATTGAACCCACAACCGGTGATATTTTTATCGACAATGAAAATATTACACTAATCTCTGAAAAACAGCTTCGACAAACTCGTCGAGAAAAAATCTCGATGGTATTTCAGTCATTTGCCTTACTTCCTCACATGTCGGTAGTGGAAAATGCAGCTTTTGGATTAACACTCGATGGCTACGACAAAAAAGAATCGCAACAAAAAGCACTCGATGCACTGGAGCAAGTCGGGCTTGAAGCCTATGCGGATTCTTATCCTTCCGAACTATCAGGCGGAATGCAACAGCGTGTCGGAATAGCCCGAGCATTAGCGACCGGCTCTGAAATTATGCTAATGGATGAAGCCTTTTCTGCACTAGACCCTTTAATTCGCACAGAAATGCAGGATGAATTAATCAAACTGCAAGAAAAAGCCCAGCGCACCATTATTTTTATCTCGCATGATTTAGATGAAGCAATGCGTATTGGTGATCGAATTGCCATTATGGAGCAAGGCAATATTGTCCAAATTGGGACACCTGAAGAAATCCTTCGTAACCCTGAAACAGAATATGTTGAATCCTTCTTTAAAGGCGTCTCAATCAGCGAAGTGCTCTCTGCCAAACACATCATCAACCGCAAATTCTTTACGATTTCAAAAAAAGACAGTCAAGGAATTAAAACTATTAGCCGCTTACTAGATGATTCTGACTATGACTATGCTTTTATAACAAACAGTGATAAGCAATTTATAGGGGTTGCCACCATGGAAACCTTGCAAACAGCCAGAAAAACAACCGATAAAGTCGAGGACGCTTATTTATCTAATGTTTCAACAATTGATTATGAAACGCCACTCAATGAGCTCATAGGATTAATGGCAGAAGCTCCATGCCCTTTACCAGTGGTAAATGAACATAAGCAGATGATTGGGGTTATGACTCGTGCTAAGTTACTCAAAGCTCTGGATCCAACGTAATGCCCAAATTAGGAAATTTCTATGTCAAATTCTAATCCTTGGGCTGCTGCCTCAGAGCCCGAAACGCAAACTTCACCGGCCGGTGAAACATCAACCTCCAATCCTTGGGGTGCGACTCAATCAAATGATTCAATCGAATCGACTTCAAATCCTTGGGGTTCTGGAACTACTGACAGCACCGAATCAACCGTAGCCGGAGATACACCCACCACTACAAACGATTGGCTTTCAGAGGCCGGAAAAGCCGATACTACTCAAACCGACTTTTCACTCGCGGACCCGTTTGCGGAAAAGTTAATCCCCTTCGACACTTGGGTTGAAGATGGACTGGACTGGCTAGTGGGTAACTTTCGTGAAGTTTTCCAAGCCATTCGCGTCCCTGTTGATATAACCCTTAGCTCTTTAGAGACCTTTCTGCTGAGTTTAAATCCTTGGGTAGTTCTAATATTTTTCACCTTGTTTGCATGGCAAATCGGTGGGCGAAAACTCGGAATTTTAAGCGCTGTTTCTTTACTCATTATTGGTTTTCTCGGTGCTTGGTCGGAAACTATGGTGACATTAGCTTTAGTCTTTACAGCCGTTCTATTTAGTATGTTAATCGGGATACCTCTAGGAATCTGGATGGGTAAATCAGACAGGGTAAAATCGGTACTGATGCCCATACTGGATGCAATGCAAACCACACCTGCATTCGTCTACTTAATCCCAATCGTTATGCTTTTTGGTATAGGAAATGTTCCCGGAGTGGTTGTGACCATTATCTTTGCACTACCACCTTTGGTTCGTTTAACCAGTTTAGGAATTCGTCAAGTACCGACAGATCTCATTGAAGCTGGGCATGCATTTGGTGCGAGTCCCTTACAAATGCTCTTCAAAATCGAATTGCCCGTTGCCAAAGCCACCATCATGGCTGGGGTTAATCAGAACTTGATGCTGTCGCTATCAATGGTAGTTATTGCATCGATGATTGCTGTTGGCGGGCTTGGACAAATGGTGCTTCGGGGTATTGGTCGTTTGGATATGGGATTAGCGGCAATTGGAGGCCTCGCAATTGTATTGCTCGCTATTATGCTTGACCGAATTACTCAAGCCATGGGGCAAGCTCCCAAACATGAGACAACGCATTGGTATCAACGTGAACCACTTTCATGGATTCTTAAAATCTTTCCTTCAAATCAAAACAGAGGATAACTCTAATGAAGAAAACAGACATCTTATTTACTTCTATTCTTGCTACAGCTATGACATCATCGTCTGCATTTGCTGCAAAAGTCACCCCATTCCAAAGTGCCATTGCTGAAGAAACTTTTCAAACGGAAATCGTGAACCGTGCACTCGAAGCTTTAGGACATAATGTAGGCAAAATTAATGAAGTGGACTATGCAGTTGCCTACAAACAAATTTCTCAAGAAGCCAACTCAGACGATATTAGCTTTATGGCAGTGAACTGGGCGCCTTTGCATGAAAATATGTATCAAAAAGCCGGTGGGGATAAGGTTTTCTACCGAAAAGGCGATTATATTGAAGGCTGTGCGCAAGGTTACTTGATCGACAAAAAAACCGCTGATAAACACAACATCAAATACATTAACGATTTGAAGAAACCAGAAATCGCCAAGCTATTTGATAACGATGGTGATGGCAAAGCAGACTTAGCAGGCTGTACACCTGGCTGGGGTTGTGAGAAAGTGATTGAGCACCAACTAGATGCTTATGGCCTTCGTGATACCGTCGAACATAACCAAGGCGCCTATTCTGCCGTTATTTCTGAAACGATTACTAATTACAAACAAGGCAAGCCTGTGGTTTATTACACTTGGACACCTTATTGGGTTTCAGGAATTTTAAAGCCTGGCAAAGACGTCACTTGGCTACAAGTGACGCATACTGCTCACCCCGTTACAAAAGATACCACACTACCTAATGGTGCTAACTATGGTTTTAATGTGAACTCTATGCGTATAGTGGCTAACAAATCGGTTGGTGAAAAGCATCCAGAAGTTGCTAAATTGTTTTCAATTATGAAACTGTCTGTGAACGATGTTTCAGCACAAAACCAATTAATTAAAGATGGTCAAAGCCAACCTTCTGACATTAAACGTCATGTTGATTCATGGATTAAAGCGAATCAACGCACCTTTGATGGTTGGATTTCAACAGCCAAAGCAGCGAAGTAGAGAGAACATATAAACTAAAAAAGGGAGCCAAAAGCTCCCTTTTCCTAAAATTATCTCAATATTAATATTTGGGATAAATCGTCAACAAACACTCAACCTCTTCACGACAACAGCCCAATTCAAATGAAATTTTCGCTAGACGTTGTGCACGATCATTCAAAGATTCCATTGTTTCACCTTTTTCTAAAGCTTCCTGTAGCCATGCAGACAATGTAGAAAGCTCTTTCATCTTGAACTCCATCATAGAAGGCTCAATCCCTTCTTTTTCAAGCAGTTCAATATTCGCATCAAAACGCGCAAGCGCTTCTTCTGCACTAATATTTGTGTCAGCAACAATATTCTTAAAATTCCCATTTCCCGGTAACATATTCTTTTCCTTATCAATTTTGGCGTTATTTTAGTGGAACTACTGTCGCTGCGTACGAGAAATATCAAACTCTTCTTCAAAGTTTGAACGATATGGATTGATATCTAACCCTCCACGACGGACATAACGCGCATAGACCGTTAAGTTTACCGGCCGGCAAACTTTCATAATATCAGTAAAGATTCGCTCGACACACTGCTCATGAAACTCGTTATGCTCACGGAAAGAAATGATATATTTCAACAGGGAAGCTTCATCAATCTTTTTCCCTGAATACCGGACGACTACTGATCCCCAATCCGGTTGACAAGTCACAAGACAGTTAGACTTTAAAAGATGGCTATTAAGCGTTTCCTCATCAACCTCTTCATCCAATGTTTTTAAAAGCGAAGTATCGACCTGGTACTCATTAATTTCAATATCCAGATCATCAATATTTTCACCGGGTAAGTCACCAAATAAGAGTTCATGACCTTCCAATGTTTTAAAATCAACAACAACAGGCGCTCCAGAAGCATCTGATAAATCTTTTTCCATTAACTCAATGACATCCTGTTCAGACTCGAAACGGGTGCCATTAAAACTGTTTAAGTAAAGTTTAAAAGATTTTGATTCTATCAAGTTCGGTGAACTAACCTGGAAGGCAAATTCCGCAATGCGAACAACAGGCTTTCCCTTGGTATTAAGCCAAGATATTTCAAATGCTGTCCAAATATCCAAACCATTAAACGGTAAAGAATTGGCTTTAATACCTAATTCGTCACGTTTTTCCTGACGAGGGATTGGGAATAACAAAGAAGGATCGTACTCAGAACAGTATGGCGTAAGTTGGCCTAACTGACTATGACTAGCTGTACCAATGTTAGAAGACATATTACTTACCTACATCAAAGTTACGTAGTGCTGATCGAAAAGCGTTTAGTGGATTGATAACTGCATCTGCAATTATCACAGCAAGACCAATCCAATGATAAAAAGTCGGATCACGACCTTCTACAAAATACAGATAAGCAATTAATCCTGATGCTAACGCAACACAAATGATTGCCCAAAGTTGATCCCAAAAAAAACCTAAAGGTGATAAATCCATTGCTTTAAAGGTTTCTACAAAAAGAATCACAACCACGCCACCAACAAATATAAAACCAGGTGTACCAGTCATTTCAATTCCAAGCTGTTCCACAACAATCAAATAAACAATTACAAGCATCATCCAAGGGAACTTAGAGATTACTCCGACTAAACCATTAACTGGTTTAGAATCAACAGAAACACCCACAAAATACTCCTTTTACAAAAGAGACATCAATGTATGTCATATGAGGTTAAAAATCAAAATATAAAAAAATGAAAAATAATAGACAAAAAAAAAGCTGCTTACCCAACGAAGGATAAGCAGCTTTTAGGATATAAGCTTGGCGATGACCTACTCTCACATGGGAACTCCCACACTACCATCGGCGCTAAGACGTTTCACTTCTGAGT